>Ga0307373_10007636_pt1 | contig 16813 bp, 14 predicted proteins | sample OX2MG_FD_202534 | JGI IMG/M metagenome (GOLD analysis project Ga0307373, IMG submission 202534) | Soil microbial communities from Risofladan, Vaasa, Finland - OX-2 | ecosystem: Environmental > Terrestrial > Soil > Coastal area > Acid sulfate soil | place: Finland: Risofladan, Vaasa | collected... | reverse complement strand
GGCCCGCGCGGGCTCCCCCCCCCCCCCGGCCCCATGCCCGTAGCAGCGATTCTCGCGCGCGCCCACCCGCGCCTATTCCATCGTCAGCGCCGCTCGCGTTATCGCAACGTCGCTCTGGCGATTCAGCCACTCCGCTTGCCGGAAGGCGTCGTTGATCTTCTCGAGCGGAAACTTGTGCGACACCACTTTGCCGAGCGGCAACCGATGCTGGTTGCGGACCAGAAAATCGATCGCCTTGGGCAGCACCCACGGATCGTACATCACGACCCCAACGACCTTCTTGTTGCCCCACACCAGCGCCGACGGATCGATCGCGACCGTCTGCCCGTTCGAGATATTGCCGATTTCGAGATACGTGCCGCCCGCACGCACCATCGCTATTCCCTCCGGCACAACGCCCACGAAGCCGACCAGCTCGCAGACCAGATCGGCGCCGCGCCGGTTGCTGAGCTCGATCACCCGCGCGATGCGATCCTCGGGTTTCGTGATCACGCTGATATCGATCGTATCGTCGGCGCCAAACTCGCGCGCCAGCTCGAGCCGCGCCGCGACTCCGTCGATTGCGATTATCCGGCCCGCGCCCATCTCGCGCGCGACGCCGATCGCGTTGAGCCCCAGTCCGCCAGCGCCCTGGATTACCACCGTATCGCCGAATCGCAGACCCGCCTGATGCAGTCCGTAGATCACCTGGCTGAGCGCGCAGTTAGCGGGCGCAACTACATCGTCCGAGAGCGAGTCGGGAACCTTGAAGATGAACATCCCCGGCTGCAAGTAGTAATATTCGGCGAAGGCGCCGCGAAAGTACGGCGGATTCTTGATCGATCCCGCCATGTTCGAGGTCTTGTTGGGGCAGGCGGCGCGATGGCCCTGCAGGCACTGGTAGCATTTGCCGCAAGGATTGAAATAGCAGTACGCGACGCGATCGCCCTCCTTCAGCGGATTGCCCAGACTGTCGCGATCGACGCCCTGGCCGAGCGCCGCCACTCGCCCGCACATCTCATGGCCGAAGATCGAGCCCTCCGGCCTGATCCGAATCGGCAGGTCGCCGCGCCAGATATGCAGGTCCGACCCGCATATGTTCGCCATCGCGATTTTTATCAGCACCGCGCCCGGCGCCACTTCGGGAACCGGAAACTCTTCGATCTCAAAGGGTTGACGAAAGCCCTTGAGCACCGCAGCCTTGCCTTTCATTGCCGACTCCTTGACCGCGCCCGCACGCTGGTTTTCAATCTCAAAGCCTGCCCGCTTGCGGAGAATCCCCTGGCACCTGGCAGGACGAGCGCAGCTTAGGCGCAGGCTCGTAATGATCGCAACAGCGCTACGCCTGCGGATGGCGGCAGCTAATCGGAGGAAACCGAGCGTGGTGAAACAACCGTCCAAAGCAGCGCGCAAGGATTATGGCGTATCGGCGCGCGCGACGTTTCTCGCGCCACTCGTGGGCGCCGCACTCATCTTCTGCGCACTGAATTCTCCGAGCGCCGCGGCCCAGTCCGATTCAGCGCCGATGATGGCCTCGGCATCGTCCGGGATGCGCACGATCGTGGTCACAGGCCAGGGCACCGCACGCGGCACCCCCGATCTCGCCTCGCTCAACCTTGGAATCGAAACCCACGCCGCGACCGCCCAGGAGAGCGCGGGACAGAACGCCGCGCTGGCACAGCGGGTAGTCGAGGCTCTCAATCAAAAGCTCGCCGGCCGCGGACGCGTATGGACGGGCGGCTACTCGCTCGACCCCGAGTACGCGGAGCAGCGCCCGGGTCACGAAAAACCGATCATCACCGGCTATCGCGCCGACAACTCGATCACCGTCGAAACCGGCGCTATCCAGATGCTCGGCTCGCTCATCGATACTGCTATCGCCGCGGGCGCCAATCGCGTCAACTATCTGAACTTCGTGCTCCGCGACGAAACCAGTGTGCGCCAGGCCGCGATCGCAAACGCCTCCCGCGACGCGCAAGCGCAGGCCGGCGCGCTGGCCAAATCGCTCGGCGTCAAGCTCGGCCCGATCCTCAAGGCCACCACCGAGTCGCAAGCCATGCCGATGCCGATGATGCGGATGTCGGCCATGATGGCGTCGGCGCCAACGCCGGTCGAACCCAACGACGTCGAGATACCGGCCACGGTTTCGCTGACCTACCAGATCGAGTAGGTTGGGTCTTTCCCAACGCGCGATGCTAAAGCCTGGCGACACCGCACCTCCGTTCGATCTGCCGTGCGCGATCGACGGCCAAATGCGACGGCTGACTTCCGGCCAAATCGCTTCGGAATTGTTGGTGCTCTTTTTCTATCCGCGCGATTTTTCTTTCATCTGCCCGACCGAAGTCGTCGGCCTCAACCGGATGCTCGCCGACTTCAAGGCCGAGCAAACCTCCATCGTCGCCGTCAGCATCGACGACGCCGAAACCCATCGCCGCTGGGCTCATGAACTGGGCGGGATAGGCTTCCCGCTGGTGGCCGACGCCGGCGGCACACTCACGCGCGCCTTCGGTGTCTTCGACGAAACCGAAGGCGCGGCGCTCCGCGCGACCTTCATCCTCGATCGCAAGCGCACCATCCGCTACTGCGTCGCGAGCCCCGTGAACATCGGCCGCAGTATTACCGAAACCCTGCGCATCGTCCGCGCGCTTCGTTCCGGACGGCTCTGTCCCGCCGATTGGCGGCCCGGCGATCCGTCGCAAGCGCCCGGCCCGGTATCCAAGTAGTCGCGTTACGCGCGACAGGACAACGTGGCGCTCTCCGATCCGGCGGAAAAGAAACGGCTCCTCGAGCGGCTCTCGTCGATCCGCGAGGTGGTCTTCGGAACGCAGGACGGAGTTCTCACGACCGCGGGCGTGCTCGCCGGATTGAGCGGCGCGGTCTCCAACCATCGCCAGGTCGTCCTTGCCGCGCTCGCCTCGACTGCGGCGGGCGCGCTCTCGATGGGTGCGGGCGCATATCTCGGAGCCCGCGCCGAAGCCGAAGTGCTCGGCAGCGAACTCGCTCGCACTCGCCGTGAGGCCGCCGCCCAGCCCTACCTTTTGCAGGAGGAACTGCTTGGACAACTCGAAAAGGAAGGGCTCACCCGCGAAGCGAGCTACCGGATCGTCAAGCTGCTGAGCAAGGCACCGCAGGCATTTCTCGCGACCGCCGAGGTCAAGCTCTACGGCCTTAGCCCCGAGTCGCTCGGCAACGCCGTCACCGATGGCGTCACGATGGGAATCGCCTTCCTGGTCGGCGCACTGGTGCCCTTGCTTCCGTACATTCTCATGCCGGCCGCCCTCGGCCGCGGCTACGCGGGCCTGGGTGCCGCGATGGCGACCACGGCGCTCGCGCTGTTCGCCGTCGGATACTTTCAGGGATGGCTCGCCGGCCAGGGCGCGCGATGGCTCTCGGGCGTGCGATTTCTCTCCATCGCGATGGCCGCCGCGGTCGCCGGATATCTCATCGGCCTCGCGATCGCTCCGCTCGGCGGCATTGCCGCGATTGCTCCGTGAAACCTCAGGCTTACTCGTCCGTCACCGCCTTCGTTGCTCATTGGCGCGCGCTCGAGACCGCCGATGCGCAACTGCACGATGACGACCGCACACTACTTGCCGCGATGCGCGATGTGATCGCCATGCTCCGTCCCGACGAACGCGCCGCCCTCGAATCCGACGCCAACACCGGCGCGGCGGCGCGCCATCGCGAACGCGCGCACGCGAATCTCGCCCGCGAACTGCGCACCCGCGGCATCCTCGCGGGATGAGATCCGTTCGTGCTCGCGTTCCTCCTCAGGCGAATCGTTTTCGGCGCCGTCGTCCTAATCGGCACCTCACTAATCACCTTCACCATCGCCTTCGTCATTCCCGCCGACCCCGCCGTCGCGATGGCCGGCGCCAAGGCCGATCCGCAAACCCTCGCCGCAATCCGCCATCAGCTCGGCCTCGACCTTCCGCTCTACCTCCAATATGCCCGCTATGCCGATCGCGCGCTCCATGGCGACCTCGGCGAATCCTACGTCCGGCGCGAGAGCGTCACCCGCCTCATCGTCGATCGCTTTCCCGCCACCGCGATCCTGGCGCTCTGCGCGATGGCGTTTTCGCTCGGCGCCGGTATCCCGCTCGGCGTCTTCTCGGCCGCATGGCACGATCGTGCGCCCGATCATTTAACGCTGCTGCTCTCGCTTGCCTTGGTCTCGCTACCGGTCTTCTGGCTCGGCACGATGCTTCTGATTGCGGGCGGACTTTATCTGCGCTCGTTTCCGCTCGGCGGCTACTCCGGCCCGCTGAGCCTCGTGCTGCCGACGCTCACCCTGGGACTCGGCTCCGCCGGCTATTACGCGCGCATCCTGCACACCAACCTCCTCGATGCGCTCGGCCAGGATTTCGTCCGCACCGCACGCGGCAAAGGCCTCTCGCCCGCGCGCACGCTCTTCAAGCACGCGCTCGCCAACGCCGCGATACCGCTGGTCACCCTCGCCGGACTCGACTTCGCCGGCCTCCTCTCCGGCGTCGTGCTGACCGAGACCGTTTTCAATTGGCCGGGAATCGGACGCCTCGCCTTCGAAGCGATTTTCAATCTCGACATCCCGCTGATCATGGGCACGGTGCTGTTCTCGGCGCTTCTGATCGTCACCGCCAATCTCGCCGTCGACCTCCTCTACGCATGGCTTGATCCGCGAATCCGGCTCGGTACTCCCCGATGAACGGGCGGACCAACACGATGGAACTCGCGGGCGCCGCGATGGTCGCGAGTCTGCTCGCCGTCGCGATTCTCGCGCCGCATCTCGCCCCGCACGATCCCGCGCGCGCGGTCGCATCGACCTTTGGCGATCCCGGCGCGCCCTCCGCCGCTTTTCCGCTCGGCACCGATGAGCTCGGCCGCGACGTCCTCTCACGGATCATCTTCGGCGCGCGAGTCTCGCTGACCGTCGGCCTCGCTGCAATGGCGGTGACGATGACTATCGGCGTCGCGATCGGCCTTGCCGCCGGCTTCTTCGGCGGCGCCGTCGATTTTCTGCTGATGCGCTTCACCGATGTGATGCTGACGCTGCCCGCCCTGCTGCTCGCGATGGCCTTCGTCGCCGTGCTGCGCCCGAGCCTGCTCAACATCCTGCTCGTGATCGGCCTCGTCTCGTGGACGCAGATCGCTCGCGTCGTCCGCGCCGAGGCGCTCTCGATGGCCCAGCGTGATTTCGTCCTGGCCGCCCGCGCACTCGGCGCCTCCTCGCCCCGCCTCATCGTCCGCCACGTCTTTCCCAACGTCACCCCGACTATCGTCGTGATGGCCGCGCTGGGAACTTCGGGAACGCTGCTCCTCGACGCCGGCCTGAGCTTCCTCGGCCTCGGCGTGCCCCCACCGACGCCAAGCTGGGGACGCATGATCGAAGAGGCGTCGATCTATTTCCGCACCGCGCCCTGGCTCGCCGCCTTTCCCGGCCTCGCGATCTTTTACGCGGTACTCGCCTTCAACCTGCTCGGCTACGGCTTCCTGCGCCGCAACCGTCGCGCCGGGCGGGGCGCGCTCCGATGATCGCGCGCCCCGCCCGGCCCCCGGCGATGCGCACGTCGCCGCGATGTCCGCGAGTATCCCCGCCCCCGCCGCGAAGGGCGCGCCGCGCCCTTTGCATCCACCCCATGCAGGCCAGGGCGGCCGCGATTCTCATCGCGGCCGCCCTGGCCTGCATGGCCGGCGGATGCCGCCTTGCGGGCGGCATCCGCCCGCGCGACGCCTTTCCCCCCAACGCCGCCGTCCTCCATATCGCCGACGCCGACGATATTCCCACCCTCGATCCCGCGGCCGGCTACGACACCGCCTCGTGGACCTTCGAGCAGATGATCTTCGACACCCTCGTCCGCTACAGCGACGCCGGCGTCGACCTCATCCCCGATATCGCAACCACGTGGACCGTCTCGCCCGACGCGCGCACCTTCACCTTCCATCTCCGGCGCGACGCCCGCTTCTCCAACGGCCGCGCCGTTACCTCCGCCGACTTCCGCTACGCAATCGAGCGCGTACTCGATCCGCGCACACGCTCGAAAGGGATGGAGTACTATCGTGAAATCACCGGCGCCCCCGCCTTTGCCGATAGCCACGCGCCCGCCGTCAGCGGAATCGAAACGCCCGACCCGTGGACCATCATCTTCCGCCTCGACGCGCCCGATCCGACCTTCGTTGATAAGCTCGCGATGCCGTTCGCGGCCGCCGTCCCGCGCGAAGTGGCCGAGCGATGGGGCGACGATTTCTCGCGCCACGTGGTCGGCAGCGGCCCTTTCATGCTCCGCGAATGGATCGGCGGCCAACGCCTCGTGCTGGTGAAAAATCCGCTCTACTTCGTCAAGGGCGTGCCGCGCCTCGACGCGATCGTCGATCAGATCGGCGTCGACGACGAACTCCAATGGATGCGCTTCGAGGCCGGCGACATCGACGTCGCCTCGATCCCGTCCGCCGAATTTCCCTACGTGATGAAGACGCCGCGCCTGCGCGCTCTGACCGAGCACATCACCACCCTTACGACTGACTACCTCGGGATGAACTGCCGGATGCGCCCGTTCGACGACGTCCGCGTGCGCCGCGCCTTCAACTACGCGATCGATAAGCACAAGCTCGTCGCGATTCTAAACGGCCGCGGCGTGGTCGCGCGCGGCGTCCTGCCGCCGGGCCTTCCCGGCTACGATCCCACGCTCGAAGGCTATCCCTACGATCCGGTCCGCGCGCGCAAGCTGCTCGAGCAAGCCCATGTCGGCAGCGCCTTCGCGCCGGAAATCTGGATGCGCGCCGATCGCACCGAAATGACGCTTGGCGAATCGATTCAGCAGGACCTCGCTTTGGTCGGCGTCAACGCGGTCCTGAAGCCGGTCGCATGGGGTCCGCTGCTCGAAGCGGTTCGCCAGCCTGATACGGCTGAGCTCTTCATGTTCGGATGGGAAGCCGATTTTCCCGATCCGCAGAATTATCTCGACGTATTGCTCACTCGCAAACAATGGGGCGCTAACAACGACAGCTTCTACTACAACTCCGAAGTCGAAACACTACTCGCCGAGGCCGCGCCCATCGCCGATCCGAAACTGCGCTACTCACTTTACGATCAGGCCCAGCGAATCATCGTCGCCGATGCGCCCTGGGTATTCCTCTATCATCCCGCTAGCTATGTGATTCGCCAACCGTGGGTGCGCGGCTACATACTCAATCCGATGCGCCCGGCGCGCCTCGACCGCGTCTCGATAGCCCCCCACCTCCGCCCACACTAGGCTCCTGCGTCTCATCCGATACCGCACGATAGCCTCGCGGCCGATTGACGCTAAAGATGAGCGACGCGCTATCGCGTGGAGTTCATGGCGGACGAGAGTTGCGCGGGGCCGGTGATCCGCGCGCCGCGCCAGGCCGGCCACGACGTGATCGCGACCGCGGAAACCGCAAAGGGCGCAGCCGACGAAGCGGTCGTCGAGCGCGCGTTCAGCGACGGGCGCGTGCTGATCACCGAGGATCGCGACTTCGGCGAGCTGGTGTCTGCCCGCGGGCGGCCGTCGGCGGGCGTCATCTTCGTGAAGTTCCCGAGCGCGCGCGCCGCGCCAAACCCGGCGCGGTGGTCGAGGCGGTCGCCAAGATGGGTGAGCGACTGCCGGAGAGCTTCACGGTCATCGAACCCGGACGGCTGCGGCTAGCCAGGCGACCATAAATCAATCGACGCGGGCACTGCGCCGCAACCCCGCCCGCTCAGTGCGGCGCAAGCAATTCGAGCGCGCGTACGTCCGGGCGATGACCTCCCGCCGAACTGAGCGCGCCGACTATCACCTGGTCGGCACCCGCCTTCAAGTGGCGCTCGATCGCCGCGCGCAATTTCGTCTCGTCGCCCCACGCCACCATCGCGTCGATCAGGCGATCGCTGCCGCCTCCGGACAGATCGCCGTCACTGAAGCCAGCCGCGCGCAGATGCTCAACATACGTCGGCGACCCAAGATAAAAGTGCATGAACTTGCGCGCCGCCGCACGCGCCACCGCGCCGTCGGTCTCGTGCATCAGGACCTGCTGCGCCAGCACCAATTTTTTCGGTCCCATCACTTCGCGCATCCGCGCGATTCCCTCGGGCGGCGTCAGCGCCGTTACCGTACCCGCGCTTTCCGCCGCCGCCAGCGCGAGCATCTTGGGCCTGAGCGCCGCCAGCACAATCGGCGGATCCTCATCCGGACGCGGCCCGTAATACGGCGCTGATTTCATCCGCGCCACGTACTCGCGCATGAAGCTTAGCGGCTTGCCGTAATCGATCCCGTGGCGCTTCATGAACGGTCCGCCGCTCACGCCCATCCCCAGGATGAACCGGCCCGGATACAACTCCGCGAGCGTCCTGGCCGCACCGACCATCGCGCTCGGATCGCGCTTCCATACCACCGCTATCCCGGTGGCGGCCGCGAGCCGCGTCGTGCCGCTCAGGATATAGGTCGCCGTCACGAACGGATCGCGTCCGAAGGTCTCCGGAAACCAGAGCGTGCTGTAGCCGAGACTCTCGACCTTGCGTGCGAAGGCCGCGACTTCCCCGCTCGAAAGCGTATCGAGATACGAAAAAACTCCGAGCCGCCCTGGTTCCATCGGTTTCGCTCCTCATGATTCTGACTCTACCGGGGCGAGCGGCCCAAACTCCGACGTCTGCTCGCAACGCTCGCCACCACTTCCAGGCGTCGAGATTCTCACGGCGCCCTATCCGGGAATAGACGGCGCGATGCGCCCGAGGCGATCACGTTTTCGATTCTTGCACGGCAGATGGGTCGAACCGCCAGGCTGGCAATATCCCAAGCGTTGCCGGCGGCCGCTACCCGCAATTTTGGATTACTCGTTCTGCCGCCGTGAACCGCGTCAAAGCGAGCTGGACTAAATGTACGAGTGCACCCCGCGCTATGTTCGCTGATTCTGTCAAGTTGCACTCTTATTAGAATGAACTTATGCCTTCATCATTAGCTGTAATAGCAAGCGCTAATGGGGTGCGGCGAAGCCGCATAATGCGAGCCTGAGGGACACCCGCGGCTGTTTTGCTAAAGGTTGAAATTTCCTTATACTCGGAGCCTTCGCCAACTGAACGAAGGAGTAACGAATCTTCCGGGGTGACCAGTTTCCTTACCAACTGAAGAAGCCGTCACGCATCACGCGTGACGGCAGCGGCGCGCCCTCAGGTCAATGTTACGTAACCGTGCTCGGCCCGCTCACTGAAGGCCAGTAGGCAGAAGAACCTCCCAGCCCAGCGGCAGTCCGATGACCGTCTGCCCCTGAGCGCTCACGTCGCTGGAGTACCAGAAGTCGTTGCCGTTAACGCCGCTGCCAATACCAGTCCAGATGTCCCCCGCCATGCCGGTCCAGGCGTCGCCGGTGATGGTCAGAGGAGTCTCGGCTGTCAGGCCGGGCGGATAGCCGACGGGAGAGGAATACGTGATGCCAGAAGTGTTCTCGCCGCTCATATCGTCATCCGCTCCGTCCTTGAACACGGCAACCAGTTGTTGGCTCGCGCCCACTGGGATCGGCCCCACTTGAACATAGCCGGCGTCACCGCCGCTGTTGAAGCCGTAAGCTGGGTAATTGAGCTGGCTGGTATTCACGCCGCGGTAATCCAGCAGCAGGCCTCCGAATTCGCCCGCACCTGGCGATACGTTCTCGGTGAATGTGTACTGCCCTGTCTCAGGACTCGTGCTTCCGTATGTATGGACCAGTGCCCAGCCAGTCTCGCGGTTGCCCGAAGGGTCGAAGGAGGTGAAGTTCTGGGATCCGGACTGATTGACGAAACCCAAGGCGGTCCAACCTGTTGGAAGCGCCGGCAGATAATCGAGGGCGAAGTCCGCGCTGATTACTGCAAGGAGAACGTCCCCGTTCTGCACGTTGGATGGCGCATTGAACGTAATCGCGCACGGTTCCGATGTGCATTCCGACTCGGTGTTGCTGCTGTTGATGAAGGTGATCTTGCCAACGTCGTTTTGAGTCACCGTATCGTATAGGGCAAATACGTTTGACTGTTGCGTAGTACCATCAGGAGTATTTTCGGCCGTGGTCCAGAAGAGTCCGCATTCGGAGGTATAGCCTGCGTTTGCTGCGTTGCAGGCGGGATCGTAAATTTCGGTAGTATAGTCGCCCCAGCGGCAAACGTTACTCGTTGTGCTACAGGCTGAGGTCAGTTCCGCTGTGCTTCCGAAAATAGCCGGATAGCTGTTGACGTAGGAAGCCGAGGAAATCGGGCTGTAGTCGATGATATCGACGCTGGTGTTCGATCCCGAACTGGTGAAGGTGGTGTAATTGACGAGAAGCTCGTTATCAGGATCGATGGCGGCGTTTGAGTAGCTGATCATTCCGCCTTTTTGAGTCTGCTCTATCCAGTTGTAGTTTCCGTTGACGGTATTAAGGACGAAGGCGAAGTAGTGGGAGTTGTTGCCGTTGACGGAGTTCTGGGCGGAAAATGACGTGGCGAAGATATCACTTCCCGCGCTATTGGTCTGGACTCCGCCATTATCCGGGTCAAGCGCGTCCGTCAGAACCTCGCAGTTCGATCCGGGGCCGCAATTTGGCTGAGGCGCCTTAGGATTTCCGTTGTTGCTTATTGAAACGGCGGGCCCTGGGAACGGCGTATTCGCCTGCCCGGGAGGGCTATGGACGGAGAGCGTGTCAACGCTCGCGGTGGCGCCAGGTTTGAGCTTGTAGACAAAGAGGGCGGGCTGGCCGTTCAAAATGTAGGCGGAGCTCAGCCATATCTCTCGGGACGAGCCCAGGTTATTGACTGGGCGAGTCTTTTCATACAGGTAAGGATTTGGGCTGTTCACGCACAACTTGTTGCTTGAGTTACTACAGAATATCTGACAGTTGGGAGCGGCGCAGGTGGACCCCAGAGTTCCCTGTTGCAGGGCGCTTATGTCCACATCGAAGATTTCTTCGCCGACATAACCGCCCGACGAGGAGTCCAAACACTGCAGATCGACAACCACCCGGCCGCTGGCGCCATTGCCGCCGTGGCTGATCCCCATTATCGGATTATCGCCATAGGTGCCAGTGAAGATGTCGCTGCATGCTGTCAGCGAAGTTCGATAGGGCGTCGCGGTCGGATCGGGGCTGGAGGTGGCCGCGAGGTAGAGATGGCCCCCTGCACTGTTTTTACTCGCAGCGGATAGAGCGGCGTAGATCCAGCGTCCGACGTGCCAGTTATACGAAACCTGTGTGTCATATGGCCTGGGGAATACATCGGTTTTGGTGCAATCAGCGAGCCCTGAGCCGTTGCACCAGAATTGCCACTGATCCTCGATCTGGGTTAGTCCCGAGGCCGAATACTTGTTGCTGTTGGTGTACAGGCCGTTATTGGTGAATTGGACCAGCCAGTCGCCGCTGCCGGGAATGTTGGGATCACTGTCGGAAACGGCGGCGGCGAGGTCCATCGGCCCCGGAATCCCCGACGCCCAGAACGCCCCCTTATAGGGCTGCGGATAGTAGGGATTGGAGTTGCTTTGCGGAGACGCCTGGGGGGGGGGAAGGGAGGATCAGGACGTGGCTCGGATCCGCTGGCTGCAACTTAAGGTGGTGGTCCTCCTTGAATTCGGGAGGATGGTCATCGGGGAAGCAGGCGCGGTCATGGTACTTGCACCATTTCTGGACTCGCTTGGGGTCTTGACTGGGGTCTGTCGGGCCATCAGGCCCATAGCCGAAATCAGGCGGCGTATCGTTCGCGGAGGTCGGCTGCACGGCCGGATTTGCAACCGTCGGGTGGTCGTTCTGCGCCAGCACGGCCGGGGACTGTGGCTGAGGGTTCGTAATAGTTGTCTCCGGCGCAGTTCCGACAATCGGTCCACTGTTCATGGTCGTGGCTTGAAAATGCGCGTCCAGCCGAAGGGCGGGGCTCTGCGATCGAGCCAAGCCTGGCCAACTCAGGAGTCCAATCGCAGCTAAAGAAAGAATCGCGACACTTGGCAACTTTCGTCCATCCATCCGAATTCCTTGATGCTCTTCCTAACAGAAGCTTCCGAAACTTGGCAAACTCCATCGCTCGCGCATCTGATCCACCTCTTCCAATCCACCCGCTCCACGTGCCGCCGCCCCGCGCCTATGTAATGATAACCGCCGATGGAACCCGGCCACTTCGCTGAACGGCTGCTCGAAGCGCAGAAAAGAAAACGCAGCGTCGCGGTCCTCGGCGTCGATCCGCAACTCGATTCGCACGATACTCCCGGCGTCCCCCATGGCTACTCGCTCGCGCGCTTCTGCTGCGAGATCGTCGAGGCTGCGGCCCCCTCGATTATCGCAATCAAGCCGCAACTCGCCTTCTTCGAGGCGCGCGGACTCGACGGACTCAAAGCATTCGTCGAAGTAATCCGGACCGCACGCCGCCTCGGACTTCTGACTATCGCCGACGCGAAACGCGGCGATATCGGCTCGACCTCCGCCGCCTACGCCGAGGCGTTTCTGGGCGACGGCGACTTCGGATGCGACGCGGTCACCGTCAATCCATACCTCGGCACCGACGCGCTCGCCCCGTTTATCGCCCGCGCGCGCAACGGCCGCGGCATCTTCGTACTGGTCAAAACCTCGAATCCATCGTCGGCTGAATTTCAGGATCGTGAGTGCGAGGGCGCGCCGCTTTGGGAGATTGTCGCGCGCCGGGTCCACGAATGGGGCGCCGATCTCGTCGGCCCGAGCGGACTCGGCACGGTCGGCGCGGTCGTCGGCGCGACCTATCCCGCCCATGCGGCGCGCGCCCGCCAACTGATGCCCAACGCGATCGTCCTCGTCCCCGGCTATGGCACACAGGGCGCGGGCGCGGCCGACGCGGTTCGCGCGGCCCGTGCCGACGGCACCGGAATCGCGGTCAACGCCAGCCGAAGCCTGATGTACGCGTGGCTCAAGCGCGAAGGCATCGCGCCCGCTGAAGCGGCCGCCGAGGCGGCCGAGGCGATGCGCCTCGACCTCAACGCCGCCCTCGCCTCGTTCGTCAGGGCGTCCTCGAAATAGCGGGATCGCTAAGCAGATTACCTGATTAATTTCGGTATTTAAGCTGCGACTGTGCGATGTGATTTCGGACTGCGGCTCGACCGGCCGCATCCTTCCGCGCGAGTTCCGATCAACCGCGCATCAGATGCGCTTCGTCAGCCGCCAGCGTCGCGTAGACCTCGCGCTCGATCGTGCGATAACGGTTGAGTGCTTCGTCGGCCTTCTCCTCGCAACCATCTTCGCGCGCGACCTCGCGGAGTTTCTTTTCGATCCACGAAAGATGCCATGACTCGTCCTCGGTCGCAGCCTTCAGGACTTCCAGAGTCTCCTCGTCGACGCCCGGCAACGCGGCATGCGCCTCGTAGCGGCTCTGCGCCCGCTCTTCGACGACGACCGTCAGGGCCAGCAGTTCAACCACGCTCTTCGGCACGCCGGTTCGGAGTCCGAGCCGCCGCTGATACCCGTCCGCGATAATCACCGGCGCACCGCCCAGGTCGGCTATCCGCCGTGTCCAGAGCCACGCATGGCGGGTCTCATCGGCCAGATGCTTCGCCATCTTGAGCTGTGAATCGGCGTCCTTGAGATGGCCTAGCAGATTGAAAAGCAGGCGCGCGCCACGCAACTCGGCGTCGCGATAAACGCTGAAGATCAGAATCTGTTTCTCGAAAGAGGGCGAGCGCGCCGGCTCGCCACCCTTCTCCGGCGTCCCGTCAACCGATTGTTGTTCCTGCAAATTTACTCTCCACGCTTGGGCTTGCGCGCGCTGGATCGAACCTAATGCAACATAAGCTTAACTATTAGAACGGCTCCGGCTGGTCAAGATGATGCTTTTCCAGCCTGCTATCGATTGGACGCCGCCGCGTCTTGTTGTACAAGGATTTCCCAAGCACTGGGGAAGATTATACCATTAGTAAAGGGGGATGTCGCGGCGTTCTGTAAAATCCCGATGGACCGATCGGCAGACACTTACTGGCTGGCTCTGAGGCGGGTCCGTGGAATCGGACCGCGCACCGCCCATCTCCTGCTCGAGCATTTCGGCGACGCCGAGCGAATTTTCAAGGCCTCGGAAGCAGAGGTTGCCCAGGCCGGCGTGCCGCGCAACGTGGTCAAGAGTCTCTCGGACTTCGACGACTTCGCCGAAGTCGAAAAAGAGCTGTGCGAAATCACGCGGGTGGGGGCCCGGCTGATTCGATGGACCGACCCGGACTATCCGGTCAACCTGCGCCATATCGCCGATCCGCCGCCGCTGCTATACGCTCGAGGCGAGATGCATCCTGACGACGTACGCTTCGTGGCGGTCGTTGGCGCGCGCGCGGCCAGTGACGCCGGCCTTCGGATGGCGAATCGGCTCGGCTTTGAGCTGGCGGCGCGCCAACTGACGGTCGTGAGCGGCCTTGCGCGCGGCGTGGACGGCGCCGCCCATCAGGGAGCGCTCGACGCCGGCGGACGCACGGTCGCGGTCATGGGATGCGGAATCGACGTTATCTATCCCCCCGAGCATCGCAAACTCGCCGATGCGATGATCGCCAATCACGGGGCGCTCCTGAGCGAGCTGCCGTGCGGCACGCCGCCGATTGCGGAGAACTTCCCGACCCGCAACCGCATCCTCTCGGGTCTCGCGCTGGGAGTTGTGATCGTCGAGGCGGCCGAGAAGAGCGGCTCGCTGATAACCGCCCGGATGGCGCTCGAACAGAATCGGCAGGTCTTCGCAGTGCCCGGAAGCCCCCTCAACGGGAAGACGCGCGGCTCCAACCGCCTGCTCAAGGAGGGTGCTTTGCTGGTCGATTGCGTCGAAGATGTAATCGAGGAGCTGGCGCCACAACTGGGCAAGCTCAGTTCGGCTGAGACGTCGAACGAAGCGGCGCGGGCGGGCGGATTGGCGAAAATGCCGTCGCGCGCACAGAAATTCAACGAGAGCAATAATTTAGCGAAAATTGACGAGCGTCCGCAAGTCAAGGCGATACTTAGCTGCCTATCTGACTCGGAGAGACTCCACGTTGACGCGATAATTGAAGGTTCCGGGCTTAATCCCCAGACTGTGTTAGAATATCTCTTGGAGCTGGAGCTCGAAGGCGCCGTCGTACAGCATCCGGGCAAGCTCTTTTCACTTTCATAGTTCCCGCCCGCGGCACGATGCCGGAACAGGAGCTCGGATTCTCGGAGGCTTGTGGAAGGGTGGCAAAGAATCTCTTAATCGTCGAATCGCCTGCCAAGGCGAAAACCATAAAGCGCTATCTCGGAACCAGTTTCCAGGTAACGCCGTCCGTGGGCCATGTAGTCGATCTCCCCAAGAGCAAGCTTGGCGTGGACGTGGCCGACCATTTCAAACCCGAGTACCACGTGATCGCGGGCAAGGCGAAGGTGCTCGAAGAGATCAAGGCGGCGGCGAAAAAAGCCGATAACGTCTACCTGGCAACCGACCCCGACCGCGAGGGCGAGGCGATCGCGTGGCATATCGCCGATCGGCTGGGCAAGGTCAAAGGCGGGGTCCATCGCGTGCTCCTGCGCGAGATAACCCCGGCGGCGGTGCGCGAGGCGGTAGCGAAGGCGGGCGAACTCGATCGCAACCTTTATGAGGCGCAGCAGGCGCGCCGCGTGCTCGACCGGCTGGTCGGCTATCAGATAAGCCCGCTGCTGTGGGACAAGGTCAAGCGCGGAATCAGCGCCGGCCGCGTCCAGTCGGTCGCGCTCAGGATAATCGTCGAGCGCGAGCTCGAGCGCGAGGCGTTTCGAGCCGAGGAATACTGGACGCTCGACGCGATGCTCGACGGCGCGCTGCCGCCGCGCTTCAAGGCCCGGCTTTACAGCCACGACGACGAACGAATCGACAACAAGGCGCGCAAGCTTGCCGAGGCGGAGGCGCGCGCGATAATCGCCGAATGCGAGAAGGCGCCGTTCGTCGTCCGCAAGATCGAGCGCAAGGAGGTCCGCCGCTCGCCCGCGCCGCCGTTTATCACCTCGCGGCTTCAGCAGGAGGCGTCGCGCAAGCTCTATTTCTCGCCGCGGCGCACGATGCAGGTGGCGCAGCGCCTTTACGAAGGCGTCGAGCTTGGCGACCAGGGGGCGGTCGGCCTTATCACCTACATGCGAACCGACTCGGTGCGGGTGTCGGACCAGGCGGTCGGTGCGGTGCGCGAGTACGTCGCCAAGCGTTACGGTCCCGAATATCTACCCAAAAATCCGGTCGCTTACCGATCGTCGAAGTCCGCACAGGACGCCCATGAGGCGATTCGTCCGACTGCGGTCGAGCGCGACCCCGAGTCAGTAGCGCGTTATCTCGACCGTGACGAACTGGCGCTCTATACGCTTATCTTCAACCGCTTCGTCTCGAGCCAGATGAACCCGGCGGTCTATGATCGCACCACCGTCGATATCGAGGCGGCGCGCGCGATTTTCCGGGCGACCGGGCAGGTGGTGAAGTTCGACGGCTTCATGCGCATCTACACCGAGGGTCAGGACGACGCCTCGGCCGACGATGAGGACGAGACGCTGCCGGCGCTCAACGAGGGCGAGATGCTGAAACTGCTGGGCTTCGATCCGCAGCAGCATTTCACGCAGCCGCCGCCGCGCTTCACCCAGGCGACGCTTATCAAGGAGCTCGAAGAGAAGGGTATCGGCCGCCCCTCGACCTATGCCTCGATCATGACCAGTATCCTGAGCCGCGAGTACGTCGAGGAGGACCAGAGCAAGCGGCTGCGTCCGACCACGCTTGGCCGGATCGTCGCCGACATGCTCGTCCGCGCCTTCCCGGACATCCTCGAAGTCGGTTTCACAGCGCGGCTCGAAGAAAACCTCGACAGTGTCGAAGAGGGCCGCGAGAACTGGGTCAAGACGCTCGACCGTTTTTACGAGCCGTTCAAGAAGCGGCTCGGCGAGGCGAAGGCTCTAATGCCCGAGGTTAAGCGCTCGG
>Ga0307373_10007634_pt1 | contig 16814 bp, 13 predicted proteins | sample OX2MG_FD_202534 | JGI IMG/M metagenome (GOLD analysis project Ga0307373, IMG submission 202534) | Soil microbial communities from Risofladan, Vaasa, Finland - OX-2 | ecosystem: Environmental > Terrestrial > Soil > Coastal area > Acid sulfate soil | place: Finland: Risofladan, Vaasa | collected... | reverse complement strand
CACTTGATACAGCAGCGGCTGGAACAGATGGAAGTTGCGCTGATCTATGACCGTGATGCGGGCAGGCGCCCGGCGTAATGCCTTGGCGCAGCTCAGGCCGCCAAACCCGGCACCGAGGATGACGATGTGTGGTAATGCCCGAGCAACGCCCGGTTGCGGACTATCAGGCTGTTCGATGGGGAGGCTCACTTGACATGTTATAAGGCAGCGGTTTACACACTGTGAAGTTCCATGAGCATCAGTATATGACCAGTGGGATCACGCACCAACACGGCTCGATCGCCATTACGCATTGTCGCAATCTGTGGCGAGATGAACTTTACGCTTTCAGCATCAAGTGCTTTCATCAACCGCGGCAGGTCGTTAACCTGTAGGACCGTTCGGTCGGCAACAATATCATTTGATTTTGGATCAACCGGAAGAAAGCCACTGGCTGGCTGTGCATAGCCAAGCAGCTCCAGGTGAGGCAGTCCCTGCATCGCCGGTTGCAGCGCGACCACTTCCACAAGGACATCCGGTGCATGATCCAGTCGCACCTGCTCCGGACCTGTATTGACTGAGCGGGATTCGACACTCAGGCCGAGCAAGCGCGTATAGAAATCAATGGACGCCTCCAGGTTGGCTACATCAATTGCCGAATGGTCAATCCCGAGGAAGACTTCGTCCCGGGATTGCCAGGCTGTATCGCCGGTCCCGGCAGGAAAGTGGATCAATTCGACTGGATGGCCGTCCGGATCGCGGAATTTAAAGGCTATCACGGAGCCTGTATTGGATGGCAGACGCTGCGGGCCGTGCTCGGTAATTGCCATAAACGGAAACTGGCATAAGCGCGCATAAGCTTTATCCATGTCGCTGACCACGACCGCAATATGCTGGAAGCGGAAGTCAGTTGTCTTGCTTGCAGGTGGGTAAGGTCGCCCCGGCGGGTTGAAGGTAAGCAGTTCCAGTTCCTGTTCACCCAGCCGCAGGAGAGACGAATGCCCATGCGCGCCCGGGATAGCCATCAGCGTACCCCAGGCAGGTTCATCAACCCTTACCTCTCGGGAGATTGAGAAACCCAGTGCGCCTGTGTAGAACGCGAGTGTTTTATTAAGGTCGGAGACGGTGCGGCTGATGCGCAGCAGTCGCAGGACGCGGCTGCGCGGATTCATGGACGTTGTGCACCGCGTTGATTGACGTAGATGGCATATAGTGTGTGTGACGCGCAGATGTACAAGCGGCTCCGGTTTCTGCCACCGAAGGTCAGGTTTGCAACGGTGTACGGAATTTTTATCTTGCCGAGCAACGTGCCGGAAGGATCGATGCAGTGCACACCGTCCGCGGCACTGCTCCAGATATTACCATCCTCATCGCAGCGTATGCCATCCGCGAACCCGGGCTGGATCTTGTGGAATGTCCGACCATTTTCCAGATGCGCTCCATCGCCGGACACCTTGAACACCCGAATTACCTGGATCGGATGTTGCACGAATTGCAGACCACTCTCGGCGATGTACAGGTATTTCTCATCAGGGGAAAAGCACAAGCCGTTTGGTCCGTCGAAATCATTGGCGACCACATTCAGGACACCGCTGGTCGGGTCCAGACGATAGACATTGGCCGGTAACTCGGCGGTCTGTTTGCCACCCTCATAATCGGTCTGAATCCCATAGGGCGGGTCCGTAAACCAAATCGTACCATCCGACTTCACGACCACATCGTTGGGCGAATTCAGACGCCGACCCTCGAAGTGATCAGCCAGGATCGTAACCTCGCCATCGAACTCAGTACGCGTGATGCAGCGCGCGCGATGGCAGCAGGAGACCAGCCGTCCTTCCCGATCACGCGTGTGGCCATTCTCGAAATTGGACGGTTGCCGGAACAGTGAAACGCCGCCGGATTCCGTCCAGCGCAGCACGCGGTCGTTCGGCAGGTCGCTGAACAGAAGGCAGTCGCGATCTGCAAACCAGACCGGTCCCTCCAACCAACGGAACCCATCGGCCAGCTTTTCGAGCAGAGCGTTTGGCAGTACGAATTCATTGAAGCGAGGGTCGACGATCTCAAATATATCCATGAGCCTATCTCTAACGCAGCAGTTATGTGAAGCGGCAGGGTCGGTTTGGGGCCGGTACCACATCGAGCTGAACAATCATCAATACGGCCGGCTGATCGCCGAGCGTACCCGAGCGATGACCTTTGCGGCCTTGCAGATCCATGACGCAGCCCTGATCACCGCCGAATGAAAGATCGCCCGCTCCCATCTCACAGCGAGTGCCGTCCATGCTTTCTACGAACCAGCGGCCTGACAAGGGCAGTATCCATTGCGGCTTAGGGTTTTCGTGCCACTCGCCAACCCAACCCACCGGAAGCACTGTAAACACTAATCCTCCAGTGGAGGCTGCTTGCCAATCGTTCCACTGGGCTGCAGCGCCGCCCATACTCTGACGTTCGAACGAAGTCAGCGCACAGCGTGTCTGATGGCTGGTGCCCCGCTCGTCAGTCCAGACATGCCAGTAATGCAGAATGGGGCTGTCATTTGGTGCCGTGGCGGATGAGTCCGAATTGTTTTTCAAGGCTGGCACGTGTGGCCTGCGGATCCGCAATGAATCGGATGCCTATCAACAGTCGGCGCGGCATACACCGGAGTCGAAGACAAGGGATGTGACGCAACATAGCTGAGTGGCGCGAGGTTCGTACCGAAGGTAATGAGCAACAAACCGCCTGCAAGACCGAAATTCTTCAGGAAATCCCAGAAATGCCCGCGCGCCTTGCTTTCGCCTCTGATCCAGAAGTCCGGGTAGCTCCAGAAATTGTGATAAAGAAGTGCCGTCACGCCGCAGAACACAGCCAGCACGAATGCAGCCAGGCGATCATGCCAGCCGAGTACGATACAGACCGGTGCAATGAACTCAACCAGGATTCCCAGTACCAGCAGGATTGGTCCACCGGGCAAAAAACTCGAATTCGCCTGTTGCAGCGCATCCTTCCAATCGAAAATCTTGTCGAGCGCGCTAAATGGGAAAAGCACAACCAGGAAAACCCGGATTATGATGGGTATCGCATAGAGGTCGAGCCACAACATTTTGCGTTCCTTGATATCAGCCGCTACGCTTTCAGGCGTTGCTTGAGGTGATCGGCGACGCGCAGGGCATTGGCAATGATGGTCAAGGTAGGATTGACAGCCCCGATCGAAGGAAAGAAGCTGGCATCGGCGATGTACAGATTGTCCAGCTCGTGCGCCTTGCAATTGAGGTCCAGTACCGAACGCGCCGGATCATTGCCGAAACGCGCGGTGCCGGCCTGATGCGCGGTGCCACCGACCGGGATGTCTTTGCCAAAATACAGTTTGCGCTCGACCAGATGGGGATGTGCCTCGGTGGCATCTAGCAACGCTTCAAGCTTCTTTTTGAGGCGCTGGTGCGCTTCCATGCTGCTGTCTGCCTGATCCAGTACCACGCGCTGACCGTCATAGCGGATGCGATTTTCCGGCCGCGGCAGATCCTCGCTGGATAGCCAGAAATCGATCGAGTGCCGCGCCATTTCCTCGAACGGCATCTTTGGCAGCCATTCCAGCCAGCCCGGCAGCGCCTCGGCACGGATCTGGTCGGCGTGCGATTTCCCCATCATCTGGATCAGGCCCATCGGGTACTCCCAATCATCGGCACCGAAATAATAATCGCTGACCGCAAGGGTCTTCTGGAACACGGTGTTGTTGGGCTCGCGCCCCAGCGCCATCAACACCGACTGGTTGTGGCGCATGTAGTTGCGGCCGACTTGACCCGAACCGTTGGCAAGTCCATGCGGATGCTTATCGTTGGCCGAGCGCAACAACAGCAATGCGGAGGAAAGGGCGCCGCAGGCGACCACCACGATGTCAGCCGAATAGCGTTCAGTTTCACCGTCGCGCTGTACGGTTACTGTCCGAACGGTACGGCCGGAGGCGTCGGTATCAAGCTTCGACACGTACGCGTTGGTCAATAATGTAACGTTGTCGTGTATTGCCAACATCGGATCAACACAAATCACCTGCGCATCAGCTTTGCCGTTCAATGGGCAGGGATAGCCATCGAAGAAGGGTGTGCGGATGCAGATGCTGGAAGGCGTCGCTTTGCCATCCTTCTCGTCCATCAGGATCCCAATCGGCATATGGAAGGGATGCAGGCCTTCCTGCGCAAAGCTGTCGCTCAGTCGCTGTATCCGCGGTTCATGCGCCAATGCCGGATACGGATAGGGGCCGCTCGCATGCGCTTCGGTGGGGTCCTCACCGCGCGCGCCATGCACGTGAAACAGCTCCTCGGCCTGCGCGTAGTAAGGCTCGAACACATCATACTTGAGTGGCCATTCGGGAGACATGCCGTTCGCATGGCGGATTTCCTCGAAGTCGCGTTCGCGCAAACGGAACAGCGCCGCGCCATAGACCTTGGAATTGCCACCGACGTAATAATGCAGGCCAGGATGGAACGTCTTGCCACGTTCGTCGTACCAGGTCTCTGGCGCCTGGTAGATGCCCTTGACGAATACTTTGTGCGAATTCCAGTTATCCACTGAGCGCGGCAGGTAATCACCACGTTCGATCAAAAGGATACGCTTGCCGGTCGGCGCAAGGCGCTGAGCGAGCGTCGCCCCTCCCGGCCCGCTACCGATAACGATGAGGTCATATTGTCGATCAGACATCACTCATGCTCTTTTAATCCCCGCTGAATTCCAGACACGCAACAGGAAAAGACCATTATCCTTTTCCCAGTCACGTTTCCGAGTGGTTGCGCATATAGTTTGCGCTAGCAAGGACGCGGCAACTGCGATGCATAGTGTGGATACGGTTCGATGCTCCGTGATCGTGTTAAACTATACGCCGCTTACGCGGATCAGACAAAGTCTATAAAGCCTCCTTGCACATTGATCGAGAATTTGCTCGGGCTTCGCGCATGCTCAAGCTCGAAGTTTTCTTCACTATGAGCTCTAAGGAATACTGTTATGCAGAAGCGGTCGCTTGAAGGTCAGAAGGCGCTGGTAACGGGCGCGGGGCGTGGAATCGGCGCGGCGTGCGCACGAGCGCTGGGGCAGGCAGGTGCGGCGGTGCTGGTCAATTTTTTCGGCGACGCAGGCGAGGCCAGCAAGCTCGTTGATGCTATCAAGGCTGCAGGCGGCCAGGCGTCCGCATTCGAGGCGGACGTGTCGTCTGAAACCGAGGTCGCCAAGCTGTTTGATGAAATGCAAGCGCGCTTCGGCGGGATAGATATTCTGGTCAATAATGCCGGTGTCCAGGCGGATTCCAAGCTCGTTGATATGTCGATGGCGCAGTGGATGAAGGCGCTGAGTGTGGACCTGACAGGCAGTTTTTTATGCGCGCGCGCCGCCACCCGCATGTTTCTTAGCCGTCCTGTCAATCCGACGGTGTCCTGCGCCGCCGGCAAGATCGTCTTTATCAGTTCTGTGCACCAGTGGATTCCGTGGGCCGGACATGCCAATTACACGGCGGCCAAGGGCGGTGTGCAGATGTTCATGAAGAGCATCGCGCAGGAGCTGGCGCCGCAGCACATCCGTGTGAACGCCATCGCGCCCGGTGCCATCGCGACTGACATAAACCGTCCCGCATGGGATACACCCGCCGCCAAACAACAGCTTCTGAAACTGATTCCCTACGGCCGCGTCGGCGAGGTCGAGGATATCGCTAAGGCGGTAGTGTGGTTGTCGTCGGATGAGTCCGATTACGTGACCGGCACCACGATCGCGGTGGACGGTGGCATGCTGCTGTATCCTGCATTCCAACACGGCGGTTAGAAGCCGTAGCCGGTTTTAATCGCTGGCATGACCCCATCACGCAGCAAACTCGAGTGTAATCGCGGCCACCGCGTGAGCCGGTAATTCGAACTCCAATACAGTTATCTTGCCGCGTTGCTGCCAGGCGAGCGCTTTTCGCTGCAAGGCTGAAGCCTCGTCTAGCTGGCGCACCTGTGCCGGGTTCAACGATGAAGGCGAACCCTGGGATTCCCACAGCCGGCGCGGATTGCAGTGGTCATCGTCAACCCGTTCTAACCACACCGCTTTGGGCGGCTGTGCGGCGCTGAGCTGCACGCTGACCTGTTCGGTCTGGATCGGATGTTTCGGAAAAGCATGGTTGGTCATCAATACCGTAATTTTATGATCGCCGCGAACCACGGTGCAATCAACCGTGGTATGCACACCCTCTACGTCAAGCCGCTCCGTGCCCAGGCGGTGTAGCAGCTGGAATGCGCGATAGCTGGGTTTGGCGATGCCGTCGATGGTCAGCAGTCCGAAGCCGCCGTGGAACGGGACCGACGAGAAATAATTCTCCTCAAATATGTCCGAGAAAGTCCACCAACTGTAAGCCTTGACCAATTTTGCCACGTCAATGAAGTTCTTGACCATGAAGGCCGCTGCATAGGGTTCGTCGTGACGGTGGAAAAAGGGATTTGATGAACTGCACCACTCAGTGTAATACACCGGGGTGCCTGCAGCTTCCGCACAGGCCTTCTGGGCGCGTTGTGGCAGGACATCGCGTGTCGCCAGCGACAATTGTGTTTCGGTGTCATCGCCAGGTTTGCCCAAAGCATCGGTGGGGTAATGATGGGTCGAGATGAAATCAAACGGCAGTGTCTCGTGGCGACAAAATGATACAAAGTCTCCGATCCATTCATCGTTGGCAGTCGCCGGTCCTCCCACCTGGAGTGCTGGGTCAACTGCTTTGATGGTTGTGGCCGTATGACGGTACAGCTCAAAATAATCTTGCTGGCCGCCGGTCCAGAAGGCATCCAGATTCGGTTCATTCCAGACTTCGAAGAACCATTTGCACACCTCGGCAATGCCATAACGCGAAATCCAGTGCCGCACCAGCTTGTCAATCAGCGCGGACCACTTGGTATAGTCTTTCGGTGGGGTGATGTTACCTCTGTAGCTGAAAACTGTCTGGCTGCCGGACGACAGCGCAGAAGGCATGAAACTAAGTTCGACGAACGGGCGCATACCGATTCCGGTCAGAAAATCAAATATCAGGTCGGCATTGTGGAACCCGTACTGCATGCTGCCCATTTCATCAAGTTCCACGGCCATATCATCGTCGAGAATCGCGTGGAAACGCACATATTCGCACCCAAGTTCATCATGTGCGCGCCGCATCTGCACCTGCCAGTCGGCGCGTAGTGCCACTTCCGCATGGCCGCTGCCTATGGTGTGTGACCACACATGATTCAGTAGCTTGCCCTTGATATCAAGATTGCAGCTGAATTGTGGAATGAGATATCTCCTTAATATGCAGTGACAGTCGTTTGCGCGACTATGGATATACCTAATTCTAACAGGATGTTGGAAGAGGCCATTCATGGCCTCTTCCAACCCTAGAACCGGAAAATACGATTTCCAGTTCCATTTTTCAATCAGTTGGATTGACTGAAAAAATGCGGATATTCCCTGAATACGGCGAGCAGGTTGTTTTCAGAAACCGGCTAACAGAAGTTGGAAATAATCAGAGGAATCTTCACTCGAGATGAACTTAGCAGGCAGCATCATATGTGGGTCATTCCAAACGTTGCTGGCGGGTGTGTCGTGGTGCCATTTTACTGGCGCACCACTTTTCCCATGTCAACCTAGCCGTCCATAGTTGACTTCGTCCGTATGTATTTATGCTAAGTCGAAGCTGGCATGGGCTTTAACCAACCGCCGGCGAATCCCGCCCGCCGCAAACCGTTGACGATGTAAGGGCAGGAACGCATCAGGCTCCACAGCATATCCGTGTGATGATTTTCGACCATCAAGATGATCGGTCCCTGGTTGAGGCCGCAGTGATCTGGCGACACCCAGCCGAAGGGATTGGTAGTTTTTTCCGGATAGGTAGGATTGAAATTGGCCTTGAATCCATAGGGATTATTCGCCTTCAACTTATTGGTGTGGATGAAGTAGTCAATAGTGGGCAGTACGATGGCAGGCGCAAACGGCAATGAGGCGGCCACCCCCCAGGGCGAGAGAGTGCCGTCATCGGGACCATTCGGCACCCCGCGTGCCAGATAGCCGAAGAACTGCCGCCGGACTCCGTTCACTTTCAGCGTAGCGGGGCCGGGACCGTCGCCGGCGGTGATTCCCCATCCGTATTCACTGTAGCCAGTGAACTTGAGCGGGTTTTCAATTGCATAGCGTTGCTGTATGTGCGTGGCGCGACGGCTGTTTTCGAAATAATCGCTGTTTTTAGAACGCATGTAGGCATCCTGGATGCCGCGAAAATCTATCCAGATATGCGAGAGCTGATGTGTAAACAAAGGCCCGGCATACAGACATTCATAACCATAAACGTTCCTCCACTCGTAAGTGGAAGTCCATGCCGTGTAACTGCTTTCGGGTAGCGGATGAGTCGGTGAACCGAGTCCGAGTATGTAAAGAATCAAGGCCTCATCATAACCTTGCCAGCGATATTGGATGAAACCACTTTCCGGTTTCCATCCCATGCTGACGGTCGCGCCCTGATTCTGCGCCCATTGCCAGTCAGCGCGGCGGTAGAGCCCATCAGCGAGATCACGTATCTCATTTTCATCATCTGCGTCCGCGTCGAAATAACGGCCTGTGGTCAACATTCCCGCCAGAAGCAAAGCACTGTCTATGGTTGACAGCTCGCATTGCCAAACACGTTGGCCGGATTTCATATCCAGAAAATGATAATAAAATCCCCTATAGCCGGTTGCGTCCGGTTCTGTGCTTTGGGGACTATTCCAGAAAAAGCGCAAAGTCGTAAGCGTACGTTCTACCGCGGCAGTCCGCGACATAAAGCCGCGCTCCACCGCCACCGGATAAGCCGACAACGCCAGGCCCACGGCGGCAATGCTGGCGGGTGAATTCGTGGTGGTCCTATCCATTACCAGGCCGTTGGCTGGATTGGCCTCGTGCAGAAAGTAGCCGAAGGTCTCGCGCTGAAGCAGTTCCAGTTCTTTATCCACTGTCAATTTCTTATGCCAAATGATTTTGTCCACTCTCAGATTCTGCGCCCTCTCCCGGATGTCATATAGTGTGCTTTCCAATAGAGCAGGTAGGGAGGATAGCCGGCCAGGCCCGGTTGTCCAGGCGCTTGCTAGTTGGCGTTTGCCATTTTCAGGCAGTTATTCTCCAAGTTTGTATAATGGCGGCTCGAAATGAGGCTTGCCGCCTATTGCACACCGCTATTTAGATCCAAGCCTTTGATATACTTGAAGAAGTTATTTGCGCAGGCTCAATCGGTCATAGCGAAAGTGGCGGAACTGGTAGACGCGCTGGATTTAGGTTCCAGTGGGGTAACCCGTGAGAGTTCGAGTCTCTCCTTTCGCACCAGCCAGCATGCCGTTTTTTTCAATAAACCGATCGCAGCAGACTATCAGAGGTAAGTGTCAATGCAGGTTTCAATCGAGACGACCACGGGACTCGAGCGCCGCATGAAGGTGCAAGTGCCGGCTGAACGCGTGGAACGCGAAGTGGAGCTGCGGCTCAAATCCATGGGCAAGCGTGCCAAACTCAATGGGTTTCGTCCCGGCAAGATTCCTTATGACGTGGTCAAGAAACGTTTCGGCAATGAAATCCGTCAGGAAGTATTGGGCGACTTGTTGCGCGAAACCTGTAACGAAGCTTTCATGCAGGAGAAGGTGAATCCAGCCGGCGGCCCGCACATCGATAGCGTCAATAATGAACCAGGCATGGACTTGGAATTCACCGCCACCTTCGAGGTCTATCCCGACATCAAGCTCAGTGGCACTGAAGGCATTCAAGTGGAGCGCCCGGTGGCGGAAATCACCGAAGTGGATATCGATGCCATGGTGGACAATCTACGGCATCAGCGCGCTACCTGGGAAATTGTGCAGCGCGGTGCGCGCAAGGGTGATCGCGTGCAGCTCGATTTTAACGGCAACATAAATGGCGAAAGTTTCTCCGGTGGCCAGGCCGAGAAGGTCTTCGTGGTGCTGGGAGAGAACCGCATGCTGGCGGATTTCGAACAGAGCCTGGATGGTGTGAAGGCAGACGAGCAACGCGAGTTTGATGTACATTTTCCAGATAACTACCATGTCCAGGAAGTCGCAGGGAAGACTGCACACTTCAAGGTGCATGTGCATCATGTGGATGCCCAGAAACTGCCCGAACTGGATGAAGCTTTCTGCAAGAGCTTCGGTGTTACAGACGGTGGGATCGCAAAATTACGCATTGAAGTATCCGAGAATATGCGCCGGGAGGTGGCGGATACGGTGCGCAAGCGCATGAAGGACCAGCTACTGGATGCCTTGTTGAGCGCAAATCCACTGCAATTGCCTAAGGCCCTACTGGATGATGAGATCGAAAACCTGCGCCGCGATGCGCTTGAGCGTATGGGCGCCAAGGATAACAAGAAGAGTGTAGAGTTGCCGCGTGAGTTATTCGAAGAACAAGCCAAAAGGCGCGTGAGCCTGGGGCTCATCGTCGGCGAGATCATCAGCCAGCAACAAGTGCGCGTGGATGAAAAGCGCATACAGGAACGTCTCGAGCGTATGGCGGGTGATTACAGCAATCCGGCGGAGGCCGTACGCAGCATGCGCTCGAACTCGTCAGTCATGCGCCAGCTTGAATCCCTGGTGCTGGAAGATCAGGCCGTGGATAACCTGCTGGAGAAGGCAGCGATCACCGATAAACCCACCAGTTTCCAGGAACTGATGCACTTTCACGAACACCCGCATGCGCATGCGCACGATTGAAACAGCCCACATGGCCGAGGAAGCAATGAAGAAAATCACTGAGATTCAGGGACTTAATCTGGTTCCGATTGTGGTTGAGCAAACCGCTCGCGGGGAACGTTCCTATGACATCTATTCACGTCTGCTCAAGGAACGGGTGGTGTTTATCGTGGGGGCCATCGACGATTATGTGGCTAACCTGGTAGTGGCGCAGTTGTTATTCCTGGAATCGGAAAACCCGGATAAGGACATAAGTCTGTATATCAATTCACCGGGTGGTTCGGTAACGGCAGGCCTGTCCATCTATGACACCATGCAGTTCGTAAAACCCGATGTGTCCACCATTTGTGTGGGCCAGGCCGCGAGCATGGGCGCCTGGCTGCTGGCGGGCGGCGCCAAGGGCAAGCGCTACTGCCTGCCCCATTCACGCATCATGATCCACCAGCCTTTGGGCGGGGTGCAGGGGCAGGCTACCGATATCGATATCCACGCCCGGGAGATCCTCTATCTGCGGGAGCGGTTGAATGACATCATGGCGAAGCATACCGGCCAAACAATTGAACGAATTCAACAAGATACAGAGCGCGACCGTTTCATGAGCGGGGAAGAGGCAGCCAAATACGGGTTGACGGACTCGGTCCTGGATCAACGCACCGTCAAGGCCTGAGGAACGCGGGACGGGTGGAAGACTCTAAGATTATCGGGCCAAGCTATTGAAGCGGCGGCCAAAAATCCCCATAGTGTTCACACATGGGCTGGTTTTCCGGCCTTTTCAGAGGTAATCGAGAGATGGTGGACGAAACGCGCGGCAAAGGCGAAGACGGCGGCAAGCTGTTGTACTGCTCCTTCTGCGGTAAGAGCCAGCACGAGGTCCGCAAGCTGATCGCCGGCCCCTCGGTGTATGTGTGCGATGAATGCGTCGAACTGTGTAATGACATCATCCGTGAGGAGATGCAGGAGCAGGCACAGACCACGCATAACAAGCTGCCGCGTCCCCAGGAGATCAAAACAGTCCTCGATCAATACGTCATCGGACAGGAACGCGCCAAGAAGATACTGTCCGTGGCCGTGTACAACCACTATAAGCGCCTGGATGTACGCAGCACGCATAATAAGGATGACATCGAGCTGGCCAAGAGCAACATCCTGCTCATTGGCCCCACCGGCTCAGGCAAGACCTTGCTCGCCGAGACACTCGCGCGCCTCTTGAATGTTCCCTTCACGATCGCCGATGCCACCACCCTGACGGAAGCGGGCTACGTGGGTGAGGATGTGGAGAACATCATCCAGAAACTGCTGCAGAAGTGTGATTACGATGTAGAAAAGGCTCAGACTGGCATCGTCTACATCGATGAAATCGACAAGATCTCACGCAAGTCGGATAATCCGTCCATCACCCGCGATGTATCAGGCGAAGGCGTGCAGCAGGCACTGCTGAAACTCATCGAGGGCACTATCGCATCCGTGCCGCCCCAGGGTGGCCGCAAGCACCCGCAGCAGGAATTCCTGCAAGTGGATACCAGCAATATCCTGTTTCTGTGTGGCGGAGCTTTCGCCGGGTTGGAAAAGATCATCCGCAACCGCACTGAGAAAAGCGGCATCGGTTTTATGGCCGAGATCAGAGGCAAAGCCGACATTAAAAATGTCGGTGAGGTGCTGCATGATGTGGAGCCTGAAGACCTGATACGTTTCGGCCTGATCCCGGAATTTGTTGGCCGACTGCCGGTAGTGGCGACCCTGGATGAACTGGATGAAGCCGCGCTCGTGCGTATCCTCACCGAACCAAAGAACGCGATCATCAAGCAGTATCAGAAACTCTTCGATATGGAAGGCTGTGAGCTGGAACTTCGTGAGGATGCGTTGCGCAGTACTGCGCGGCGCGCCATGGATCGCAAGACCGGTGCCCGCGGCCTGCGTACCATTCTGGAGCATGTGTTGCTCGACATCATGTATGAATTGCCGTCCATGGAGAACGTCTCGAAGGTGGTGATCGATGAAGCGGTTATCAGCGGCGAGAACCAGCCTTACATCGTCTACGAGCGTGGCAAACGGCAGTTGGCGGCGTCGGATGGCTGAAACCCGCCGGCTGCTTGAAAAAATGAAATCCGCCCACATGCATATTGCTTGCATGCCTTATTTGATCCCCACCCGTCTCCGAACCCAGAAATACTGAAGGACCAAGAGTGACCAGCGAGACCCGCCAAACTGATCTGCTTGAAGGCCAGCCTGTCCTGGTGCCGGTGCTGCCATTACGCGATGTGGTGGTGTATCCGCACATGGTCATCCCCCTGTTTGTTGGCAGGGATAAATCCATCAAGGCACTGGAACACGGTATGCAGGCCGGCAAGCAGATCCTGTTGCTGGCCCAAAAGAGTCCGGAAGTGGACGATCCCAAGGAGAGCGACGTCTATCGCGTAGGCGCATTGGCCACGATCCTGCAGCTTGTGAAACTGCCTGACGGCACCGTCAAGGTGCTGGTGGAAGGTGGCGATCGCGCACGTGTATTACAGATCAACGACGGCGAGTATTTTTCGGCGTTGGTGGCCGCCATCCGCACTCAGGGACAGTATGACGAACGCGAGATGGATGTGCTGATGCGTTCGGCCCTGTCGCTGTTCGATCAATACGTCAAGCTCAACAAGAAGATTCCACCAGAACTGCTGACTTCACTCGCCGGGATAGATTCGCCGGGCCGTCTCGCGGACACCATCGCTGCGCACATGCAGCTGAAGCTCGATGAGAAACAGAAGATCCTCGAACTCGAGGACGCGCGCGCACGCCTGGAACACGTCATGGCGCTGATTGAAGGCGAGATCGATATCCTGCAGATCGAACGGCGCATCCGCGGGCGTGTGAAACAGCAGATGGAAAAGAGTCAGCGTGAGTATTACCTGAATGAGCAGATGAAGGCCATCCAGAAGGAACTCGGCGAGCTGGAAGATGCGCCTAACGAGCTTGAAGAGCTGGAAAATAAGATCAAGAAAGCCGGCATGTCCAATGAAGCGCGCGACAAGGCCAGCGCGGAATTCAACAAGCTCAAGCTCATGTCGCCCATGTCCGCCGAAGCCACCGTGGTCCGCAACTATATCGATTGGCTGGTGAATGTGCCCTGGAAGAAGCGCACGCGTGTGCGCCATGAGCTGGAAAGCGCGGAAAAGATCCTTTCGGAAGACCACTATGGCCTGGATAAGGTAAAGGAGCGCATCCTTGAGTATCTGGCGGTGCAGCAGCGTGTGAATAAACTCAAGGGACCGATTCTATGCCTGGTAGGCCCGCCGGGCGTTGGCAAGACTTCCCTTGGGCAAAGTATCGCGCGCGCCACCAACCGTAAATTCTCGCGCATGTCACTGGGTGGGGTGCGCGATGAGGCGGAGATCCGCGGTCATCGTCGCACCTATATCGGTTCAATGCCTGGCAAGATCCTGCAGAACATGTCCAAAGTGGGTGTGCGCAATCCACTGTTTTTGCTGGACGAGGTAGACAAGATGTCCATGGATTTCCGTGGTGATCCATCTTCGGCACTGCTTGAGGTGCTGGACCCGGAACAGAACAACACCTTCAATGACCATTATCTGGAAGTGGATTTCGATCTTTCGGAAGTATTGTTCGTGGCTACCGCCAACACCATGAATATCCCAGCACCGCTGCTGGACCGCATGGAAGTCATCCGTCTTCCGGGCTACACAGAGGATGAGAAGATCAACATTGCTATGCGCTATCTGATTCCGAAGCAGATGCGCAACAACGGCTTGAAAACATCTGAACTCACTATCAGCGAAAGTGCCGTCACGGACATTATCCGTTACTACACGCGTGAAGCTGGAGTGCGTAATCTGGAGCGCGAAATTTCCAAGATATGCCGTAAAGTCGTGAAAGGCTTGCTGCTCAAGCCGCGCGACAAACAAGTGCATGTAATGCCGCGTAACCTGGATGATTACTTGGGGGTACGCCGCTTCCGTTACGGTCGTGCCGAAGATCATTCCCAGGTAGGTCAGGTAACCGGGCTTGCATGGACCGAGATGGGTGGCGAATTGCTCACCATCGAAGCAACCGTAGTGCCTGGCAAGGGCAAACTTATTCACACCGGCCAGCTGGGCGGAGTCATGCAGGAATCCATCCAGGCGGCCATGACCGTGGTCCGCAGCCGTGCCGCACTGCTAGGCATTGAACCGGATTTTCATCAAAAATACGATGTGCATATCCACGTACCGGAAGGCGCCACCCCCAAGGATGGGCCCAGTGCCGGTGTCGGCATGTGCACCTCATTGGTGTCGGCGCTCACCAAGATTCCGGTACGCGCAGATGTGGCCATGACAGGTGAAATTACCCTGCGCGGCGAGGTGTTACCCATCGGTGGTCTCAAGGAAAAACTTCTGGCAGCACATCGTGGCGGTATCAGCACTGTGCTGATACCGCAGGAAAACGCCAAGGATCTTGTGGAGATCCCAAAAAATATCAAAGGTGCGCTCGATATCCAGCCGGTACGCTGGATAGATGAAATATTCAAGGTGGCACTGGAGCGTATCCCGGAACCCAAAGTAGCTGAAGCGGCAGGCGGATCAGAATCACAGGTAGAAGTGCCGGCTGCGAAAACCGAACCCGGAGGCGTGCGGCCCCATTAACTTTTGGGACGCACTTCGTGGAAAATTTCATGTTTGAATATTGGCATGAAATGCTCAAAACAAGTTACAGCTTTTCTACATTTATCAATCGCTTACACGTAGGAAAAAAGATACTACCTGCAGACGTCATATAGGCATTTCCAATTAACTTGAAGTTTCGTCAAGTTGACAAGTGTTTATCACCACCTGTATAAAATTACGCACAACGGCAGGTTACGAATTGCATTACTGGCACATGCCTGGCGGAGAGAAGCGTGGAGGCAGGATGTGTATTTCAAACCCGGGCAGTGGAACTGTCCATCATCAACACTCAGGCAATCAGGGGACACAACATCATGAACAAGGCTGAATTAATCAACTCTGTGGCAGAAGCAACGAAACTATCTCATGCTGATGCAGACCGTGCTGTCCAGGCGGTATTGCATTCCATAAGCGGTGCTCTTGGCAGAGGTGACCAGGTCGTGCTGGTTGGCTTCGGTACGTTTACAGTCAAGCAACGTGCCGCACGCACGGGACGTAATCCGCAGACGGGCCAGGCGATTCAAATTGCGGCGAGCAGAGTTCCGGGTTTCAAAGCTGGCAAAGCCCTGAAGGATGCCGTAAACTGAACATCTCTTGGGGTGCTTAGCTCAGCTGGGAGAGCATCGCCTTTACACGGCGAGGGTCGGGGGTTCGATCCCCTCAGCACCCACCACCCGCTGCGGAGTGGTAGTTCAGCTGGTTAGAATACCGGCCTGTCACGCCGGGGGTCGCGGGTTCGAGTCCCGTCCACTCCGCCATACTGAAGTTCCTTAAAAAGGGCGCCCGCGCGGCGCCCTTTTTCATAATTGACAACGATAGCTGCATTTATCAGGATTAACCGCCATGGTCATACAAGCATTCCGGGACAATATTCCCAAGTGGCTGACAGGCATCATTCTGGTGTTGATTATCGGGCCGTTTGCGCTATGGGGCATAAATTCGTATTTTTCCGCCTCGGGTGATACTTCGGTTGCCAAAGTGAATGGCACTGAAATCTCACCCCAGGATTTCCAGCAAGCCTATCAGAGCCGTTACCAGCAGTTGCAGCAGGCGTTCGGCAGCTCCTTCAAACCGGGGTTAATCGACGAGAAACAACTCCGTCAGGAAGTTCTCCGGCAGCTAATCAACGAGACGCTGCTCGACCAGCAGGTTGAAAAACAGCATTATAGTGTCAGCGATGCGGACCTGGTGGCCACAATCCAGCAGATACCAGTGTTCCAGGTTGACGGCAAGTTCTCCCCACAGGTTTATCAGGCGACCCTGGCTTCCAATGGGATGACAGCTGCGGGTTTCGAACAGCGGGAGCGACAGCGGCTTAGCGTCAGCCAACTGCAAAATTCCATCCAGGCGAGTGCCTTCGGAACGCCGCAACAGCTAGAGATCGATCTGGCAGTACAAAACGAGCAACGTCAGATCGCGTACACCACGGTCTCAACCAAGCAATACCTCGATCAGGCGAAAGTCTCGGATGCTGACATTGCTGACTATTATAAATCCCATGCCGAACAATTTATGACGC
>Ga0307373_10007633_pt1 | contig 16815 bp, 17 predicted proteins | sample OX2MG_FD_202534 | JGI IMG/M metagenome (GOLD analysis project Ga0307373, IMG submission 202534) | Soil microbial communities from Risofladan, Vaasa, Finland - OX-2 | ecosystem: Environmental > Terrestrial > Soil > Coastal area > Acid sulfate soil | place: Finland: Risofladan, Vaasa | collected... | reverse complement strand
GCGCGTGGCCCTGCGCCGAGTGTTCGCTCATCATGCGGACGAATTGCGCGTAGCCGCGCGGGTCCTTGTATTTCTGCGACTGCCGGGTCGGGCCGTCGGTATAATTCTTGGCGCCCTCGGCCATGCCTTTCTCGGCAAACATCGCGCCGGTCGCCGCCGCGATCTTGCGCATCGAGTCGCGCTCCGCCGGATCGGCGACCGAACCCCAGCCGCAGCCGATCGCGGTCACCGAAATGCAGCGTTCGCGGTGGCGGATGCCGACATGCAGCGAGGTATACGCGCCCATGGAGTGACCGACCACATGCGCCTTATCGATGTTAAGCCCGTCCATGATGGCGATGACGTCGCCGCGGGCGATATCCTGGCCGTAGCGCGATGCGTCGGTCGGAATGTCCGATGGCGGATAGCCGCGGGCGGAAAAGGTCACGCAACGATGCGCGCGGGAGAAAAACCGCATCTGCGGCTCCCAGGTGCGGTAGTCGCCGGCGAATTCGTGCACGAACACCACCGGCGTGCCGGTGCCGGCTTCCTCATAATAAAGTTTAGTACCGTCTTTGCTGCTGATTGTCGGCACTGTATCTTCTTCCCGCTGTTTGCGAGCGCGATCTCGCCGTGACCAAACGGCGGCGTCAAATACCGCCATCCGCGATCTGGAACCCGGCCTACCGGCCGGTTTTATATACAGACGCGGCCCCCAATCCGGAACATGTATAGTCCGGGAAACGCGCACAGTAAGACGCGCACAGCAAGAGCACTCGGCGAATGAAAAAACGCAGGCCGGATGCAACCGGGCCGATCGGCGAGATGGCGGAGCCGATTGCAGGCGACCAAAGCTATGACAAGGAGCGCTCGCTTCTGGCGGCCATCGTCAACGCATCGCGCGATGCCATCTGGAGCTGGAACTCGGACGGCGTCATTACATCCTGGAATGCCGAAGCCGAGCGGCTGTTCGGCTTCACGGCGGGCGAAATCATAGGCACATCGCTCTTCGTCATGGTTCCAGACGACCGGCTGGAATTGGCAAGCAAAGCCGTTGCCCGGCCGATGAACGGCGAATATTTCGGGCACTACGAAACGGTGCGTTTGCGTAAGGACGGCAAGCGCCTCGACGTGGAGTTGACTGTCTCGCCGATCTACGGCGCCGCTCGCGAAATCACCGGCGTGGCCGCCGTCTGCCGCGACATCACCCAGCGAAAGGACGTCGAGGCGCAATTGCGGCAGGCAATCGAGGCTGCACAGCGCGCGCAAGACCGGCAATCGCTGCTCATCAACGAACTCAATCACCGGGTGAAGAACACGCTTGCTACCGTGCAATCGCTTGCGGTGATGACCTCCAAGACCAAGTCGCCGCACGAATTCGCCAACGTCTTCTCCCGTCGCCTGGAGGCGCTCTCGGCGACCCACGACCTCTTGACCAGTTCGGGCTGGGAATACGCCTTGCTCGGCGACGTCGTCGAGGCCGAACTCAAGCCTTACATGAGCGCCCGGATTGCGATCGCGCCTTCGCCCAATCCAATTCTGCTCAAACCGAAGCAAGTGCTGAGCCTCGGCCTGGTGTTTCACGAGCTTGCCACCAATGCGGCCAAGCACGGTGCGCTCGCGCACGAACACGGCACGCTCGATGTCAGTTGGCAACAGACCGAGCGCGAGGGCCGCAAATACCTTGCCATCCTTTGGCACGAGCGCGGCGGCGCGCCCCCCAAGAGAACGCGCAAACGGGGGTTCGGCTCGCGGCTGGTCGAAAGCTCGATTACCGACGAACTGCGCGGGCAAATCGCTTTTGACTTCTCACCGGCCGGCTTTAGCGCCAAAATCGAACTGCCACTCGACACTCTTTCTCCGTAGCGAGCTCAGCGAACGAAATGGACACGGTAAACCTTGGCCGGAACGGGCCGCAGGTCGGTGTTGTCGGCCTCGGCTGCATGGGCATGTCGCCCGGGGTCTATGGTCCGAGCGACGAGACAGAAAGCGTCGCCACGCTGCGTGCCGCACTCGATGCCGGCATAACCTTGATCGACACCGGCGACTTCTATGGCATGGGTCACAACGAAATGCTGATCCGCCGCGCGCTCGACGGCGTGCCGCGCTCGCGTTACGTCGTCTCGGTAAAATTCGGCGGCATGCGCGATCCCTCTGGTGCGTTCATCGGTCAGGATGAACGACCCTTGGCGGTCAAGAACTTCCTCGCTTATTCGCTGCGCCGCCTCGGCACCGATTACATCGACATCTACCGTCCTGCCCGGCTCGATCCGGCGGTGCCGATCGAAGACACCATAGGCGCCATCGCCGACATGGTGCGCGCCGGATATGTCCGCCACATCGGACTGTCGGAAGTCGGCGCCGAGACGATCAAGCGCGCGCATGCGATCCATCCCATCGCCGATCTGCAAATCGAATATTCGCTGATGAGCCGCGGCATCGAGGCGGCAATCCTGCCGGCGGCGCGGGCACTCGGCATCGCCATCACCGCCTATGGCGTGCTGTCGCGCGGCTTGCTCAGCGGACGCGTACCCGACGCGAGTACCAAGGGCGACATCCGTGTCGTTCGCATGCCGCGTTTCAAGGACGGCAACCGTGAAAACAATTTGCGCCTGGTCGAAGCGTTGCGGCGGATCGGCGAAACGAAGGGCGCGACTCCGGCGCAGCTTGCTTTGGCCTGGGTACGTTCGCGCGGCGCAGACATCGTTCCAGTGATCGGCGCACGCCGCCGCGAGCAATTGAGCGAAACGCTCGGCGCGCTTCGGTTATCGCTAACGGCAGGCGAGCTCGCCGACATCGAGGAGGCCGTATCGCCTGCCCTGACCGCGGGCGAGCGCTACGATCCGGTGCAGATGGCGCACCTCGACAGCGAAGCGCACGGCTGAGGACGCGAGCCATGCCCGACTACGATTATATCGTCATCGGCGCCGGATCGGCCGGATGCGCGATCGCCTCGCGACTGTCGGAGGATGTGGGAAGCCGCGTGCTGCTGCTCGAAGCCGGCAGCGCCGACCACGACGATGCCAGGATCGCTACGCCGCACCGCTCCTGGGAGCTGTGGACGACGCCGTTCGACTGGGCGTTCACGACCGCCCCGCAAGCGGGCGCGCTCGGCCGCGAGATTTTCTGGCCGCGCGGCAAGGTGTTGGGCGGATCGAGCTGCCTCAACGCCATGATTTATATCCGCGGCGCCCGTGCCGACTACGACCATTGGGCCTATCTCGGCAATGCCGGCTGGGATTACGAAAGCGTGCTGCCATATTTCAAGAAGTCCGAGGACTATTACGGCGGCGCCTCGCACTATCACGGCGCCGGCGGGCCGCTGCGGGTCTCGCGCCACACCGCGCCAAATCCGCTGACCGACGTGTTTATCGAAGCGGCCGTGCGCGCCGGCCATCGATCAATAACGACTTTGCCGGACCGGACCCGATCGGTGTCGGTTACACCGACACCACCACGCGCGACGGCATCCGGTGCAGCGCCGCAGTCGCCTTCCTCAATCTGCCGCACAACCCCGGCAATCTGACGGTGCAGACCGGGGCGCAGAGCCGGCAATTGTTGATCGAGAATGGACGTTGCACCGGCGTTGTTTACGAACACGACGGCAAGCTGCACACCGCGCGCGCCGCCGGCGAAGTCATCGTCAGCGGCGGCGCCATCGGCTCGCCGCAGCTTCTCTTGCTGTCCGGGATCGGACCGGCCGACGAACTCAAGCAACTCGGCATCGCAGTGACGGCCGACCTACCCGGCGTCGGCAAGAACCTGCACGATCATCTTCTCACCTTCGTCATTCACGAGGCGAGCCGCGAGATTCCGGCGCCGCAGCACAACGTGCTCGAAGCGCATCTATTCGCCAAAACCGACGCGCGGCTGTTGGCGCCCGATCATCAGCCGCTGTTCATGTGCAACGCGCCGCCGCTGCCGCAGCTCGAGATTCCGCCGAATTGCTATGCGATCGCGGCCGGTATCATCCGCCCGGTCGCCCGCGGCGAACTCAACCTCACCGCCGGCGATCCGGCCGCGCCGCTTCATATCGATCCGCGCTATCTGAGCGAACCCGCCGATCTCAATGCGCTGGTCCATTCGCTCGACGTATCGATCGAGATTCTCGATAGTCCGGTGTTCGCCCCATGGCGCAGCCGCTCGCTCTGGCCGAAGGCGAAAACGCGCGCCGAACGCGAGCAATGGGTGCGGCAGACGTGCGAGACGTATCATCACCAGGCCGGCACCTGCAAAATGGGCATCGACGCCATGAGCGTCGTCGATTCGCAATTGCGGGTTTACGGCATTGATGGTTTGCGCGTCGCCGACGCCTCGATCATGCCGACGGTGACGAGCGGCAACACCAACGCACCCTCGATCATGATCGGCGAAAAAGCCGCCGACCTTGTCCGCGGCGTCGCCGGTCTTCACACCGGCGCATAGACGCCGGGGCGGACGGCCACCGCGGGCGCCGTTGGCATCGGCCGATTGAGCGCCAGTCCGCGCCAGGCGGCGGCGATGATGTCGTTAGTGCCGAGCCCGTATTTGGCGAACAGGTATTCGCGGCTGCCGGCCTCGGCGAAAGTATCGGCAATGCCGATGCGGCGGAGCGGCGCGGCAACGCCCGCTTCCGCCAGCGCCTCGGCGACTGCCGAGCCGAGGCCGCCGACGATGGTGTGATTTTCGGCGGTGATGACCAGGCGGCTCTTCTGCGCGATTGCCGTGATGGTCGCGGCGTCGAGCGGCTTGATCACCGGTACATTGATAACGGCCGCCGTGACGCCGTTGTCGGTAAGCGTGCGCGCCGCCGCGAGCGCCGCCGGCAGCATCATGCCGGAGGCGGCGATGCAAACCTCGGCACCCGCGCCGCCTTCGATCACTTGCGCCTTGCCAAGATCGAGCCGGTGGTCGTCGTCGAAGATCACCGGGATTTCGCCGCGCTTGAGCCGCAGATAGACCGGGCCGGGCCGATCGGCAATCGCCGCCACCACCTGCTTGGTCTCGATTGCGTCGGCGGGCTCGACCACCGTCATGTTGGGAACCGCACGCATCAGCGCCACGTCGTCGATGGCCTGATGACTGGGACCGCCGGGACTGGACAGGCCGGGCATGAAGCCGACGATTTTGACGTTGAGCCTCGGATAAGCGACCGACATGGCGATCTGATCGAAGCAGCGGCGCGTGCAGAACACCCCGAACGTATTGACGAACACGACGCGGCCGGCGCGCGCGAGCCCGCCGGCGATGCTGAGCATATTCGCCTCCGCCATCCCGACATTGATGAAGCGGTCGGCAATTTCGTCGCGGAACAGATCGGTCTCGGTCTGGCGGGTCAGATCGGCGCCGAGACAGACGATGTCCGGCCGTCGCCGGGCAAGCTCCACCAGCGCGGCGCCGTAGGGTTTGAGGACGGTCTCATAGGGCGGCTCACGCAAGCGCAGTCTCCAGTTCGCGCATGATCGCCGCTTTCAGATCGGCGTCGAGTTTGATGAAATGGCCATCGACCGTCGGCGGAATGGCGCGCATGCGCCCCAAAATCTCGGTGCGTGCAATCAGGGCGAGCGGACCGCCGCCGTCATGCCGGGATGCGAACGCCTGCGCGAGCGCCACAACGTCGTGACCGTCTACCTCGGCGACACGCCAACCGAAAGCGCGCCACTTCTCCGCCAGCGGTTCGAGCGTGGTCACCGAGGTTACCGGACCGTCGACCTGCGAATTGTTGGCATCGATCACCGCCACCAGGCGATCGAGCTGCCGGTGCGCCGCAAACATCGCTGCTTCCCAAATCTGGCCTTCTTCCATTTCGCCGTCGCTGAGGAACGCGAAGACACAGCGATCCTCGCCGGCGAGTTGCGCGGCAAGCGCAAAGCCGATCGCGCCGGAGAGCCCCTGCCCGAGCGAGCCGCAGACCAGATCGGCCACCGGCGTGCGCTCGCTGCCGACCGCCTCCAGCGTGGAGCCGTCCGCCCCGTAATGCGCAAGCTCCGCCGGATCGAGCAACCCAAGCTCGGCCGCTACCGCATAGAGGCTGATGACATAATGTCCCGGCGAGAGGACGAAGCGGTCGTGGCCGATCCGCAAGGTGCCGCCAAACAGCACGGCGAAAATCTCCGCCGACGACATGGCCTGACCGAGATAGCCAAAGCCCTGGATCGCGACCATGTCGGTCGCACGCATGCGAACGCGCGTCGCCAGCCGGCGCAAGCGTGCGGCTTCGAGAAGGGGTTGCCCGCCCATCGATCGTCCTTTGGCGTGTGCCGCAACGGGATTTCATCGATATCACAGGCGTCAGCCAAGGCGTAGCGCGTGGCCAAAATAATGCGCCGATGCGAAGCTGTTTTCGCGCAGCAGGCTAACCACGAAACCGGGTGGCAATCTCGCTCGGCCCCGGTCGCGGCCGATCCTTACCCGGGCTCGGCGGCGTTCCGATGTGTACGAACCCGGCTATGCGCTCGTGTGGGGCGAGGCCAAGAGCATCGAGCACGCCACGATCGTAAGCGTACCACCCGGTGAGCCAGTTCGCCCCGTATCCGAGCGCGTGCGCGGCGAGCACGAGGTTCATGGTCGCCGCCCCCGCCGACAACACTTGCTCCCATTCCGGTATTTTCGCGCCCGGTCCCGCGCTGCTGACCACCGCGATTACCAGCGGAGCACGCGCCAGACGCTTGCGTTCCACCTCGCTTTGTTCGAGTTTGGCGTCCGGATTGTTGGCGCGGTACGCGGTCGCAATTGCAGCGCCAGCGGCGAGCCGCGCATCACCTTCAAACACGATGAAGCGCCAAGGTCGAAGTGTGCCGTGATCCGGCACTCGGCAAGCGATGGTGAGAAGCGTATCGATTTCAGCGGCCGACGGTCCGGGGCCTCCCAGTTCGGCAGCTTTGGTGGAGCTTCTGGTGGTGAGAAGTTCAATGGCGTCGGGCATGACTTAGTGGTCCAATTCTAACATTCGCATCCGTATTCGGCAGCTTCTCATGCGAATGTCGCTACGTGCCGCCCTCGACGAAATGGATGAATGGTTAGAGAGAAATGGATGAATGGTTAGAGATCAGTGCCCCGAGCAGTTAGGCGCGCATAAACTGCCCGGTCCCGAGTTTCATCGCCACCAGGATGTTGTCGCTGACGCGGCCGATGTCTTCGATCTCATCCCCCACGACGGCAACCTGCGCCCGGATCAGCGCGATTGCTTCAACGGGATCGGCAATGGCCACGATATACGACACCGCCTGTGAATCGCTGCGGTGCTTCCTCACCCGGATCAATCGGCCGAAACTCACGCGCGCTCTTTCATGTCCACGCAGGCTTGGGAATTGCGGAAATTTCGAGCGGCCGGCCAAGCATGACCGCGCTCCCTGTTAGCAGGCGGGAGCGCTATTCGTCTCTCAGCCACCGACGCCTGGGCATAGCCGCCAGCCGGTGATGGTGAAAGGCTACGCTCAATAGGCTTCGTTGGCTAATTCAAAAACAAACCGCCAGGCCCTGCTAAACCGGCTGCTGTTAAGCCGGCAAGTCTCCCGAGTACCGTAGCCGCCAACAGTCCGTTTCCGGACAAGTAACCGACCGCGCTCGATCCCGATACGCCGGCAGCCGCGCCGCCGACGGCAAGCAGGTTGGGGAAAGTGCCACCAGCCTTTCTCCGCACCCGCGCGCCCGGGTCGACCGCCATGCCGCCTTGGGTGTGAAAGAGCGCGCCCGTCACTTTCACCGCACGAAACGGCGCCGAGCATTTCTGCTCAGGCGCAAAACGCCGTCCGAAGCGATCCAGCCCTGCTCGCGATTTCAAGTCTTCGACCTCACGCCATTCGGCCAAAAGAATTTGAACGGGAACGTGCATCGTCTGGGCCAGGTCTTCCATCGTATCGGCTGAAACAATCGCGCCGGCGCGCTCGGCCTCGCGAAAATCTTCAAATTGGCGCGCGACGCCGGCGATGCGATCATCGAATATTTCCCAGGCGAAACCGCCAGGCTGCCCCAACACATCGGCGGCTTGCTCGGAATAGCCACGCGACTCATCACAGAAGCGGCGGCCCTCGGCATTGATCTGGATACCACCCTGCATGATCACCGCCCAAGTGATGAGGATGTTGTGCGGCGTCGCTACCGAACCGTGGCCTTGATAAGCGCCGAGACTTGCAAGCAATGCGCCGATCTCCTCGCCCCACAGCACAGCATCGCCGCGATTCCCGGGATGGCCGAAATAGAGCGCTTCCGCCATTTCCGGAATGAAGCGGCGCACCAAGTCCGGATTGCCGCCATAACCGTTGCAGGCGAGGATCAGCGCGCCGCAGCCGATTCGCTCGCGCACGCCATCGCCGCGCGCAGCTTCAATGCCAGCTACGCGGCCGTCGGTCGTGACGAAAAGCCGTTCGGCGAGGCGCCCGGTGAGGACGACAATCTCTTTTAACTCGGCGGCGCTCCGCAGGCGGTCGATCAACTCCCGCCCGGTGCGGGTCGGCAAGCCATGCATGCGCAGCGCTGAATGGCCCGGATAATTGAAGTCGTCGACCACATCGAACGGCACGCCATAACGGTCGGCGAGCCATTCGACCAAAGGTCCCGCGCCATGTGCGACGGCTTCAACCAGTGCTCGATCGGATTCGCCATGCGACTTGCGCAGGATGTCGGCGGCAAACAATGCGGCACTATCCGAGATGCCTTTGTCGCGCTGGAAGCGGGTGCCGGCGGCGGGGATGAGACCGGCCGATAGCGCGGTCGAACCCGAGGGCACGGCGTCCCGCTCGATCAACAGAGGCTCAACGCCGGCCTCCTTGGCGGCGAGCGCGGCGCACAGCCCTGCGGCGCCCGCGCCGACGATCAAAAGCGGGACTTGCACCTCAAATCTTTCGCCATTCGTCATTGCGACGGCCGACATGGCGGTTTACCGCTTGAGCGCAGTTTCCGGCCGGCGCAAATATTTGCCACGTGGCGGTCCAAGCACATTGCCGCCGTCGTAAACAAGTTCGCCCCGCAAAAACGTGCTCTTGACCCGGCCGTGAAGCTCGAAGCCCTCGAACGGCGTGTAGCCTTGCACCGACTGAGATTCCGCGGCGTGTACGACAAAGCTCTCATGCGGATCGACGATCACGATGTCGGCATCATAACCTGGCGCTAAATCGCCCTTATTTGCCAGTCCAAAGCGCTGCGCCGGCGTCCAGCTCAAGAGTTCCGCCATGTGATGGTACGACATGCCGCGCTTGCTGCCTTCGCTGAGAACGCCGGACAGCAAATATTCGGTGCCGCCAAATCCCGACTTAGCCAGCCAAATGTTGGCGGGATCGTCTTTTGACCATTTCTGCTCGGCTGAACAACAGGCGTGATCGCTGACGATCCAATCGATCTTGCGGTCAAGCACGGCCTGCCAAAGGGCCTCGACATCTTCACGTGGCCGGATCGGAGGATTGACCTTGGCATGTACCGCGCATTCGCAATCCGTATCCAGCAGAAGATGACCGACCGTCACCTCTCGACGGAATGCGATGTGCGGGAATACCTGTTGCATCGTCCACGCAGCGTCTATGGCTTTGCGCGAACTTAAGTGCAGCAGATTAATGTTCAGACAATTGGTTTCGTTCGCGAGGTAGGATGCGATCCAGATCGCGAGCCCCTCCGAATGAGGTGGGCGTGCCGCACTGTAGGCTTTCAAGCCGGTGAGCTTGCCCTCGCGTTCTACGATCTTCGTATAGGCGTTGAGAATATCGGCCAGCTCGCAGTGCAGGCTAACGCTGATATGCGGCGCCTTATCGGGAAATTTTTCCATCAAACGTTGCGCAGAGCGCATAATAAATTCGAAATGCGCAATATCGTAGCGCTCGTCCGGACCAATCATCAGAAAGTCGTTCTGCTGTGACGAGCGCCCGTGCAGCCCGTAACCGCCGTAAAACATGAATATCTTGAATGATGGAATGCCGTGCTCGGTGAGCAGATACTCCATCTCGTCGATGTGGGCGGCTTCAATTGGCGCCAGATGGAAGCCGTAATCGACCCAGAACCGGCCCTCCGATTGCTTGTACACTTCCGGCATGAACTCGCGATAAGGGCCACCGCGGTTGAGGTAGTAATGACCGGTGCGCAGATAATTCAAGCTTGTCGTGACGCCGCCCATCGCTGCGGCCTTACTCTCCGACACCGCGTCCTGCGCCAGCGGCGCGTATATTCCGATGTGCATGTGCGCGTCGACGCAGCCGGGAAAAGCAAGACGATTCTTGGCGTCGAAAACGGTCCGCGCGCGCTCCGCCTGAATGTCGGGTCCGATTTGCGCGATCTTGCCGTCCTTCACCGCAATATCGAGGCAGTCGATCGCTGTCTTTTTCGGGCGGACCACGCGAGCGTTCTTGATAACGACATCGAAAGATTTTTCCATCCGGGGATTCCTTGCGTTACGCGACGCCCGATATTGCGGCGACGCCAGCCAAAGACCTTCACATCTTGTTGGATTTCCCAGTCTTGTCTAATGCTTCAAACTGCTTGCCACGTGCCAACATTTCCGTTGTCCCAATCAGCTCGTTGAGCGCGTCGAAATCGAACATGCGCGAGCGGAATGCTGTGGTGTCGCCGTTGGATTTGAGCGAGCCGTAGAACTCCTCGGCAGCCTTTGCCAGAAAGCGCACGATGGCGCCTGGAAAGATGACGAAAGCGAAGCCGATGTCTTGCAACTCGTTCGCCGACAGAATCGGGGTCTTGCCGCCTTCGACCATATTCGCCATCAGCGGAATAGCCTCGCCCATCAATGCGCCAATGCGATGGAGCTCGGAGCGTTCGCGCGGCGCCTCGATGAACAGCATGTCGGCGCCGGAATCGCGATAGAGGGTCGCGCGCGCGATGGCGCGATCCAGGCCTTCGACGGCGACCGCGTCGGTGCGTGCGATAATCAGCGTGTCGGCTGATGCGCGGGAATCGACCGCGGCCTTGATCTTGCCGGCCATCTCTTGGTCCGGAATCAGGGTCTTGTCGTCCAAATGACCGCAACGCTTAGGGAATTTTTGGTCCTCGATCTGAATGGCATTAGCTCCGGCGCGTTCGAGGAGGCGCACGGTTCGCTCGACATTGAGTGCGTTACCGTAGCCGGTGTCGGCGTCGACGATGAGATGTGCCGCAACGCGATCGCGTATAAGCGCGACGGTATCCAATACTTCGCCCATCGTGACGAGGCCGATATCGGGGCGACCGAGCCGCGTATAGGCGATGGCGGCGCCGGAAACATACAGCGCCTCGAAGCCGGCCTTTGCGGCGATCAACGCGGTGAGCGAATCATAAACACCGGGCGCGATCAGGATCGGCGGGCGCGCGAGACGAGCGCGCAATGTCGTGTCGGTCATGCTTTACAATCCCAAATATGCACGTTTGAGTTCAGGGTCGGCGCCGATCTCGGCGGCGGCGCCGGACATGACGAATTGTCCTTCGGCTAGAATATATGCTCGATCGGCGACCTCGAGGCTCTGCACCACATTTTGCTCGACCAAAAGGATGGCGACGCCGTCGGCGTGGATACGCTCGATCAGCGCGAACAATTCCTCGACCAGACGCGGCGAAAGTCCAAGCGACGGTTCGTCAAGAATGATGAGCCGCGGCTCCGCCATCAGCCCACGGCCGATGGCGAGCATCTGCTGCTCGCCGCCCGATAGCGTGCCGGCGCGCTGGGTTTGGCGCTCGCCAAGCCGGGGGAAAATCGCAAAGACGTGTTCGCGGTTTTGCGCCCGGCGCGCGGCAGCGCGACGATAGCTGCCGAGATCCAGATTCTCGCGCACACTAAGATTGGAAAAGATACAGCGCCCCTCTGGGACATGGATCAGACCGCGGGCAACAATCGCCGCCGGTCTTTCACGCTCAATCGCACTGCCATCGAAGCGTATAACTCCCGCGCGCGGACGCTCAACACCGGAGATTGTGCGATTGAGCGTCGATTTGCCGACACCATTGGAGCCGAGTACGGCGACAATCTCACCGAAGCCTACTTCAAGGTCGATGCCGCGCAGCACCTCGGTCTCGCCATAGCCGGCGCGCAGTCCTTGCACCGCAAGCAGCGCATCAGTTTGCATGGGTGACTCCAAGCTTCGCCGCCGCGCCGCGGCCGAGATAGGCTTCGACCACGCCCGGATTCGCGACAACCTGCGAGGGGGAACCCTCGGCAATGATGCGGCCCTCCGCCAGCACGAAGACATGCTCGGCAAGTCGCATCACCGCCTGCATGACGTGCTCAATCATCACGATGGTGATGCCTCGCTGGCACAACGCGCGAATGACCGGCACGATGTCGCGGATCTCCGACGGGTTGAGTCCAGCCAACACCTCGTCGAGCAACAGCAGATTTGGTTGCGTCGCGAGCGCCTTGGCGAGTTCAAGCCGCTTTCGCCCCGCGACCGTTAGCGTATTGGCCGGCCGATCGAGGCTCGCGCCGAGTCCGAGCTCGTGCCCAATTTGCTCTGCCACAGCGATGGCTGCCCGGCGCGCTGGATGACGCAGATGCGCCCCGACCAGAATATTCTCGCGCACCGTTAGCCCGGCGAAAGGTTGAGCGATCTGAAAAGTCCTCGTGATGCCGCGCCGCGCCATACGGTGCGGCGGCTCGCTCGTTACATCCGCGCCACGGTACCGGATCGTGCCGCTGTTTGGCCTGAGAAAGCCGGAAATGAGCGCGAACAACGTCGTCTTACCGGCTCCGTTCGGTCCGATCAGCGCGGTGATGCTGCCTTCTCGCGCGGCAAGCGACACGTTATTCACGGCCATCAGACCGCCGAAGTGGCGCGAAACGCCCTCAAGTGCCAAAACCGGCTCAGCCATGGCCGGTCTCCACCAGCCGTGCCGGACGCATCACCCGGTTGCGCAATTGCGCAAACGCCCCGATCAGCCCGCGTGGTGCAAACCAGATGATCAGCACCAATACGCAACCATAGACCACGAGATCGAGACCGGGCGCCTCGCCACCGGTCACGATCTGCGCGCCCTCGCCCAGCCCACGGACCACCAGTGCGCCGAGTAGCGGGCCGAATACCGTGCCGACGCCACCGATGATCGGCGTGAGCAGTGCTTCGATGGAGATCCAGGTTCCGTAGGCGAGACCGGAATCGATGAACAGAAAATACTGGACGTAAAAGCAGCCAGCGGCCGCGGTGATCGCCCCGGATATCACCATCGCTGCAAGCTTGACGGCCGTCGTGTTCACCCCCAGCGCCCTCGCGGCGTCCTCATTCTCGCGCACCGCAATCAGCCAGACGCCGAAGCGCGAACGTTCAATCAGCCGGGTAACGATCAACGCGACGGCCACTAGCGCGAGGATCATCCAGTAGAATACTGCGCGGCTTTGAAATTGGAGCGCAACAGGGCGCAGATCGAGCTTGACCAACGTGCCGACGCCAGCGCCGGTGATCGGCGCGACGCTCGCTGCGATGCGCAGAACTTCGGCAAAGGCCAGCGTGACCAGCGCAAAATACGAGCCGCGCAAGCCGGAGCGGAATGTCAGTCCACCGACAATAGCGCCGACCAGCGCGCCACCACCTATGCCGAGGCCAAAGGCAATCCAGGCATTAACGCCGTAGCGTACCTGCAGCACCGCAGTGACGTAAGCGCCGGTGCCGAAGAAGGCTGCGTGTCCAAACGAATATTGTCCGCCATAGCCGCCGAGCACATTCCAGCCCTGACCGGCAAGTGCGGTGATCAACGCGATGACAAGAAAATTCAGTGTAACGTTGGAAACACCGACAAGCGGCACCACCGCCATGACGACGACTACGGCAAAGACCGGCGCAAGCCCCCTCATGCCTGCGCTCCAAACAGCCCGCTCGGCCTCACCAAAAGCACAACGATGAAGAGAACGAAAATGCCAATCTGGCCGAGCGACTCGCCGAGAAAGAGACTTGAGAAACTCTCCACCACGCCGATCGCAAGGCCTCCGATCAGCGCGCCGAGCACCGACCCCATGCCGCCCAGAACGACCACGGTGAAGGCGACAAGCACGAACGCATTGCCGGCGCTTGGATTGACGTAATAGCTCGGGATCAGGAGGCAGGCGGCGATTGCAACGCAAGCCGTGCCAAGGCCGAAAGTCACCGCGTAGATGTGAGCGACATCGATGCCGACGAGTTCAGCGCCGAGCTTTTCCTTGGCTACGGCGCGGATAGCTCGGCCGGTATCGGTAGCGCTCAGGATCAGCCACAGAACGAACGCCACAACAAACATCACGCCGAAACCGATCAGACGTGGCAACGGCAGAAAGGCAAAGCCCAAGTCGATGCCGCTAAATGCATAAGACAAATCAATCGTGCGCGTGTCGGCGCGGAAGGCAAACAGCAGCGCGTTTTCAATGATCACGGCAAGTCCAAGCGTCACCAGCAGCATATTGCGGTCGTCGCCATGCGAGGTCGGACCGATGATGAAGCGCTGCAGCGCGTAGCCGATGATGAAGAAGGCCGGCGCCAGCAGAACAGCTGCCAAATAAGGATCGATGCCGAACAAATGATAGGTGAAGTACGCAGCGAACATGGCCGCGGTAAGCAACGCGCCATGCGCGAAATTGATGATGTGAAGAACACCATAGATCAGCGTCAATCCGAGCGCGACCAACGCATAGAGCGCCCCGGTCAACAATCCGTTGACGACCGCGGCGATCAGAATAGTTGGCGAAAGCACGGGCTCGACCCGGTAGGAAGCTGAAGCCACGAAGGGCGCACGATGGGCGCCCTTCGCGGACCTCGTGGCTACGCTGGCATCGGGAAAATTGGTTTCGCGTTGGCGAAGTCTTTCGGTAGGATCACCTTGATGTCGTTGTCCTGCACTTGCGTATTGCAAGGAGCAGCGCCCTGATTCTGGCCGTTGACGAATTTAGTCGGCCCGTATGGCATGATGTGACCGGACCAGGTTGAGCTGTCGAGTGCTGCAGTGACCTTGGCGCGGTCCGCCGAAGCCGCACGCTCCAGCGCATCGGCAATCAAGCCGACACAGCTGTAGTTCAAATAGACCTCATAGGTGAAGAACTCGCCCTTCGCCTCGACCTGCTTTTTCAGCGCTTGCGCCTTGTCGTTCAGCGGATTGAACCAGTGATTACAGTCCATAATGTATTTGGCGGCGTCCGGGAATTCCTTGACGAATTTATAGGACGAAGCCGCGCCTCCGAGGATCGAGTAGATCGCTTTCGGCCGCACATGCTGCTGCAGCATGGTGCGGGCGAGCAAAACGTATTCATTGTAATAGTTGGCGGGAATGACAAGGTCCGGGTTCGCCGCCTTGATCTTGAGCGCGATCGTGTTGAAGTCGCGCGTCGGCGTCGGATGCGCGATGGTGTCCAGCACCTGAAATCCCTTGGGCGGAAGCTGGGCATTGAGCAGTTTGGCCAACCCCGACCCGAACAGCGAATCTTCGTGCACGATCACGACGGTCTTCGCCGGCTTGCCGGCGCCGTCATTGATGGCGACGAGATTGTCGAGCGCGGTCTTGGCGATCACGCCGAAGCCCGGACCGAAGCGGAAGGTATTCTTCAGACCGCGACCCACGATGCTGTCGGCAACGCCGACGTCGACGACGTAGGGCAGATCGTAACGCGCGGCCGCTTGCGTCGTGGCGAGGCAGATACTGCTTGCATACCCGCCGACGATACAAGACACGCCGGCCGAGTTCATCTTCTCCACTTCGGAGGTGCCGCCCTCCGGCGTCGATTGTGCATCGCCAAGCATCGCATCGATCATGGCGCCGCCGAGCGACTTGATCCCGCCCGCGGCATTGATCTCGTTGATCGCCATGGTCGCCCCGAGCCGGCCCTGCTGGCCGGAATAAGACAAGGCGCCGGTGACCGGATGCAGCACGCCAAGCTTTACCGGCGCGCCGGCGGCCCGCAACATCGACGGCATGGCGATGGCGCCCGTCGCAACTGACGCTGTGCCCAAAGCTGCGCTGGCCAGAAACCGGCGACGGCTCAACGAAATTTTATGCTCCGACATGATGACACTCCCTGTCTGTTATCGTGGCGGTCTCGCGTCCGCCGGTTTGCTTCTGATCGTGAGGCGTCTTGCAGCTTTATCTCTGACCTTGTCGGACCGGCGGAGGATGGGCGACCATACTCTATTCCGGGTCCCCGAGCGCACGAGATCGGTCTCGAACGCGTAGCGATCCGGCCGATAGAGTGCGTACAGATGTTCGACACCGCGGCCGGAACGATCGTAGACGACCCGGGTCAGTTCGATCAGCGGCGTGCCGGTACGCACGTCGAGGGCCGTGGCGACATCCGGCGTCGCCAAGGCGGCGCTAATGCGCTGGCGCGCACGCTCGACCTTGACGCCGGCGCGTTCGAGCAGATCCAGCAATGGCCGCGACGCGAGATCTTGGCGGGTGAAAGTGAGCGAAATACTCTCCGGCACAAACGTGGTGAGATATGAGAAGGGCTCACCATCAACTGAACGTACACGCACCGACCGCTGCAGCATCTGGTCGGACGCAACGCCGAGCGCCTGCGCCACCCCACCTTCGGCGCGGACATAATCGAAGGACAAAAGTTTGACAGCGGTGCGGCGGCCCATGTCGGCGAGGCTCGCCAGCATGCCGGAAATGTCCGCGACCATCGGCGCCAGTACCGGCCGATAGATCACCCGGGTGCCAGCGCTTCGTCGTCGCTCGATCAGCCGCTCGCGCGCCAGTTCGCCAAGCGCGCGGCGCACGGTGACCCGCGACACGCCGTGGACCGCCGCAAGTTCGTGCTCCGTCGGTAACTTCGCGCCAAGCGCGATCGCGCCGCTTAAGATGCGGTCACGCAGGACCAGATAGACCTGCTTTGCTTTTGCTTCCCCAAGCCAATCACGCAAAGACACACTCCCCGCCCCCGCCCGGCCTCGGCAAGAGCCGCTTTACTTGGTATTCTTTAGCATACAATATTGT
>Ga0307373_10007631_pt1 | contig 16817 bp, 9 predicted proteins | sample OX2MG_FD_202534 | JGI IMG/M metagenome (GOLD analysis project Ga0307373, IMG submission 202534) | Soil microbial communities from Risofladan, Vaasa, Finland - OX-2 | ecosystem: Environmental > Terrestrial > Soil > Coastal area > Acid sulfate soil | place: Finland: Risofladan, Vaasa | collected... | reverse complement strand
GCCCGCCTGGGTTTGCCGACGAATCTCCGGGCGAGGGCGCCCGGAGCTACATGCCGGGCGAGGGCGCCCGGAGCTACATGCCGGGCGAGGGCGCCCGGTCCTCCATGGCGAGAATCTGGCATCCACTTGCACTGCGCGGCGAATCGCATGAAACTAGCGCTCACGGCCCTCTTCGTCGCCGCACTAGCCTTGCCGGCAATCGCCGGCTGCGACGCTTCGGCGGCGCGCGACGAAGTGATCGTGTACGTCGCCGTCGATCGCGGCGATGCGGAGCCGATTTTGCGCCGCTTCGAAGAGCAGTCGGGCGTTCGCGTCCGGGCCGTTTACGACGCCGAAGCGGCCAAGACCACGGGGCTGGTGACCCGTTTGTTGGCAGAGTCGGATCACCCGCGATGCGACGTGTTCTGGAACAACGAATTGGTGCAAACGCTGCTGCTGGCCCAGCGGGGCGCCCTGGACGCCTATCGCCCTGCGTCGGCCGACGATTTGCCCGACGATTTCAAAGCCGCCGACGGCCGCTGGACGGCCGTGGCGCAGCGCGCACGCGTAATCGTTTACAATGCCGAGCACGTGCCCGCGGACCAAGCCCCGCAGAGCATCTTCGATTTGACCAAGCCGGAGTGGCGGGGAAAAGCGGCCATCGCGAATCCGCAGTTCGGCGCCACGCGGGCCCATGTCGCGGCCCTGTTCGCGGTCTTGGGCGAGGAACGGGCGAAAAAATGGCTGAGCGACTTGCGCGCTAACGACATTCGCATCGTCGACGGCAACGCGATGGTCAAAAATCTCGTCGGCAAAGCGACGCCCGGCGCTTCGCCGATCTACGTCGGCTTGACCGACACCGACGACGTCGAATCGGGTTTGGCCGAAGGCAGGCCGCTGGCGATGGTTTATCCCGATCAGGACGAGCTGGGAACCTTGCTGATGCCGAGCACGGTTGCACTGGTCCGGGGCGCTCCGCACCCCGAGGCGGCGCGCAAATTGATCGACTATCTGACCAGCCGCGACGTCGGAACCGCGTTGACCGCCGGCAACAGCGGTTATCTGCCAGTGCGCGAAGGCGCCGTGGCCGCCAAACTGAAACTGCCGCCGCGCCGCATGCAAGTTCCGCTCGACAAGTGGTTCGACGAACTCGAACCGAGCAGCCTTTGGACCCAAGAGCATTTCCAGCCCTAGCGGCCGCCGTCATGCCGTCTTCCCCTTTTCGCTCTGCGGCCGCGTGGCTGATCTTTGCGGTGGTTCTGGCGCCGCTCGTTGCGCTCTGGCTGCCGAGCGAACGCGGGTTTCGAAGTCCGGCGGCCCAAGTCCAAAGTCCCAAGTCGAACTCCGCCGCAGCGCCGAGCGCCGCGGGGAAAAATGAGCAAGCGCCGGCGGGCGTTTCGTGGCGTACGCTTTGCGCCAGCTTGCTCGTGTCGGCCGGCGCCGCGACGTTGGCGGTCGTCATCGGCGGAAGCGCCGCGGCCGTGCTCTCGCTCACCGATTTGCCCGGACGCAGCTTCTGGGCGACCGCCTTCGCGATCCCCTTTCTCGCCCCGAGCACCGTTTGGGCGCTGGGGCAAAGCTATTGTTACGGAGCCGGCGGACTCATCGAACGCATTCTGGGCGACGCGTGGCGCCCTTGGTGGTCGCGGATCGATCAAGGAGGCTATCTCGGCGTGGCTTTGGTGCTGGGCGAGATCTACGCCCCCTTGGCCCTGGTTTTGATCGGCCGCGGAATGGCGGGCTTCGAGCAAGCCGGCTTCGAGTCGGCGCGGCTCTATCTTTCGCCCGCGAAACTCGTTTGGTGGACGGCCGGCGCCGTGCGGCAAGAATTGGCCGCGTCGTTTCTGTTGGCCTTTGCCCTTGCGCTGGGCAACTTCACCGTGCCGAACGTGCTGCAATGCCGGCTCTACCCGATCGAGATTTACTTGCGGCTGACGAATTATCTCGATCGGACAGGCGCCGTTCGGGCTGCGACGCCGCTGCTGGCCGCGTGTTTGCTGGCCACGGCGCTCGTCGTGCTCGCCGAGCGCAAGCGCGCGTATGCGTCCGCTACGACGGCCCCGGCGCTGCCGCCCATCGAACTGGGCCGCAAGGCCTGGCTCGTCGGCGCGGCGCTGGCGATTTACCTGACGCTCTCTTGCGCGGCGCCGCTGGCCGCCATGATCTGGCAATGCCGGTCGGTCGGCGATTTCATGGCCGCGCTGCGCGACGCTGCGCCCGAGACTGACAACACGCTGCGCGTCGCCCTGGCGACGGCCGCCCTGGCCGCAGCGGCTGCGGGCGTTACCAGCGCGTGGCTGACCGAGCGCAAAAGGGCGTTCGGGCCGCTGTTGGCGATGATTCCCTTGAGCCTTCCGGCGTTGATCCTGGGCCTGGCTTATGCGCGGTTTTACAATCGCGACTGGCCGATCGATTTGGCGCGGCTGGGCGACACGAAGGCGCTGGTCGTGATCGGCCTGGCGGCGCACAGTTGGCCGTTTGCGACCCGGGTGCTCGTTTCCGGCCGGCGCCGCGCGGCGTCCGAATGGCTCGAAGCGGCGAGCCTGGCGCCGCTCGGTCGGCTGGCCCGCTGGCGTTGGATCGTCGGACCGTTGTTCGCCGACCACTTCGCCGCCGCGGCTTTGTTGGCCTTCGTGCTGGCCACGGGCGAAGTGGAAATCAGCCAGTTGCTCTGCGCGCCGGGCGACGGCACGCTTGCCCTGCGTCTGTTCACCTTCCTGCACTTCGGACCGACGCACGTCTCTGCCAGTTTGGCAGTGCTGCAATTGGCGATCACCGTGCTGCCGGTGGTCGCCTATTGGCTATTCACGAACCGCTCGCTGCGGATTATTTGAGTTCATTCGGCGGACGCGTGATCCAATCGGGCGTCATCGGGAAGAATAGCTAACGCTCGATTCGCCGTGCTTTCAAATTTGGGTCTACAACGATCACCACATCTGAACGCAGCTCGAGGGGCATCGTCGACAGATTTCGCGTGGTGGCGGAAACCGCAGCCTTGTGTCGCGAAAAAGCGGTCAAGGGCCGCGAGGTTGTCCCCCGAAAGAAAGATTGGCCGAGAGCTGCATCCGCGCCACAAGTTTCAGCGGCGTAAGGGCTTCTGATTTTAATGCCTGAAGCAGTTGTGGCGTATGAATTGCAATTTCTCTGCTCCGACTTTGCCCAAGCAATAAAATGGAAAGAGAAGTTCCCTAGCTCCCACAGGAGGGTTTGCCGTGAATACTCTGCAAACGCAGACACATCTGGTGGCGATTTTCGATATTTTGCGAATGGCGCAACAAGCCGTCGAGGAATTGCGCGCCGCCGGATTCATGGAAGAGCACATCGGGCTGATGGCGAACAGCGTGGAGGTCGTGCAATTGCCCAACGAAGCGACCGAAGGCGAGGAGAAAGTCAACGAGGGCGCGCTGGGCGGGATCGTGGCCGGCGCCGGCCTGGGAGGATTGTGGGCCATCGGCATCGAGATCGAACTGTTGCCGGCGATCGGCGAGTTGATGCTCGGAGGCTTTTTCACTAGCATGTTTGCCGGGGCCGTGGCGGGCGCCACCGCGGGCGGCGTGATGGGCGCCTTGCTGATGGCGGGCTTGCACCATGAAGAGGCGAAACGCCTCGAGCAGGAAGTGCACGCTGGCCGCACCCTCGTCACCGTGCGAACCGACGACCGCGCGGAAGAAGCCAGCGCGATTTTGCGCGCCAATGGCGGCGAAGTCAGCATCAGTCGTCACTGAGTCGTATTTTTGCGCCGACGCCCGCGAGCGAACGTAATGCCGAAATCGAGGAGAAGCCGTTCGCCTGACGCCGGCGCCGAGTCGGCGCGCGCTACGGTCGAAGAATTCGATCGCACTTTGCGAACGTTGACGCCGCATACCCCCATGGCGTTTCTGGTGCTGGGGGTCTCTTGCATCGTCTTTTCGATCGTGGCGATTTCGGCCGGCGGGGGAGTGCTCGCAGCTCTGCCCGACGAAACGCTGGCGGCTTGGGGAGCCAATCAGCCGGTGCTGACGGCCGACCGCCAAGGCTGGCGCCTGTTGACCGCCATCTTCGTCCATTTTTGGCTGCTGCAACTGCTTTTCAACGGCTGGACGCTCCTCGATCTGGGGCGCCTCATGGAGCGTCTGCTAGGCAGCGCGGGCTTTCTCCTGGTTTACCTGGCCTCCGGTTTCGCTGGAAACCTGGCCCACGTGATTTGGCAGCACGATCGTTTGGTCGCGGGCAGCACGGGCGCCATCTTCGGCTTGCTCGGCGCGCTGGCCGGTTTGTTGATCCGGAATCGGAGAGCCATTCCTGCCGCCGTGACGGCGCGGCTGCGTAAGAGCGTGCCCGCCTTTCTCGCCTTCAACGTGGGCTACGGTTTGATTCTCAAGCGGGTCGACGCGGCCGACTATCTGGGCGGCGTCTTCAGCGGGTTGGCCTGCGGATTGATCCTGGCTCGTCCCCTGACGGCGGCCGGCGTCGCCGCCCGCTTGCGCGGCAATGCCGTGGCGGCCGCACTGTCGGCGGCGATGGTCGTCGCGGCCGCGCTCGGCATCGCGCTGCCTGCTTCCGATGTAATCGCCGAACACGACCGGCTCGTCGATCTCGAAGAGCGGCTGCTGGCAATCTATGAAGCCGGGCGCACCGACGAGAAGGTGTCGTCGGCGAAGTTCGGCGATTTGATCGACGATGAGATCCTGCCGCCTTGGCGCGCCGAACGCGCACGGTTGGAAGTGTTGCCGCGCGTCGCGCCCGCCGATCAGCGGAGATGGCGCGAACTGAAGCAGTACGTGAAGCTGCGCGAACGCGCTTGGGCGCTCATGGCCGAGGCTTTGCGATCGGGCGACGAAGACGCGCTGCAGCAAGCCAAGGAACAACTCGGCGAGGCCGACCGCATCGCCGACGAACTCAAAGAGAGCGATCGAAAGCCTGTAGGGCACGCCCTCCGCGGCGTGCCGTGAACCTGGGGAATCGCGCCGATTCGCGTTTCCCTGAACGCCGCAGAGGGCGTTCCCTACAGAATCAACCGCACGAACCCCTACTTACGCCCTGTCCGAATTTCAGGGCGTTCGCAATTCCGAGCGCCCCCCAATATCAAGACTTAGCTCGCCGGATGGGCATGCGGTTCGCTTCCGCGGGCGTCATGATGCGCGTCAGGCGAATCGTGGACGAGCAGCGAATACATCGCCGGCACCACGAACAACGTCGTCACCAGGCCGGCCAACAAGCCGCCGATGACCGCTCGGCCCAGCGGAGCGTTGGCTTCGCTGCCTCGCTGCAGGGCCATGGCCATCGGAATCAAGGCGAAAAAGGCGGCGAAGGCCGTCATCACCACCGGGCGAACGCGAATCGAGGCTGCACGCCGGATGGCTTCCGTCGGATCCAGGCCCTCCTGCGCTCGCAGGTTTTGAGCGAAGTCGGTCAGCAGCACCGTGTTGGAAACCACGATGCCCACCATGAAGATCACGCCCAACAATGACTGCACGTTGATCGGAGTCCCGGTGAGGTAAAGCATGATCACCACGCCGACGACGCCCACGGGCACCGCCGACAGAACCACGATCGGAGTGACATAGGACTTGAACAAAGCCACCATCAAGAAGTAGATCAACAGCACGGCCAGGATCATGCCGTAACCGAGATTGCGGAACGTATCCTGCATGCGCAAGTACTCGCCGCTGATCAGCAGCCGCGCGCCTTCCATCTGGCGCTTTTCGCCGGACACGGTGGGATCGTACGGCGTCCAGGTGGCCTTCTTGCCTTCGCGCGGCACGCCGAACTCGGCGACGATTTCGTAAACCTCGTCGGCCACGTGCCCCAGATCGCGCCCATAAACCCCCATCACCAGGTCGATGGCGGGGGCCAGATTGTTGTGCGTGATTTCGGCGGGCACCTGGTCCTGACGAATCGGCTGGTGAATCAAGTTGCCCAGCGGAATCGGCGTGGTTTGCAAGGGACCTGTGACCGGAATGTTCGTCAACGTCTCGATCGACTTGATATCTTTTTCCGGATATTGCACGCCGACGAAATACTGGTTGTTGCTGACCGGGTCGATCCAGAAGTTCTTCTTGTTGAACTGAATGCTGGAGTTGAACGCGGAAACGACGTTCCGCATCACGTCGCTTTGATTCAGCCCGGCATCGGCGGCCTTGGCCCGGTTGACTTCGATCACGTAACGCGGATAGTCCAAGCGCTGAATGATGCGGCAGTCGACGACGCCGTCGACGCCGACCACTTCGCGCTCGATCGCCTCGGCGATCGCGCGGGCCTTCTCCAGGTTCTTGGCCTCGATGCGGATGTTGATCGGCGTCGACTTGCCTTCGTTCATGGCGCCGCGAATCATGCCGCCCGCGTCGAACGCGAACTCCAGGCCCGAAAACTTCGGCTCCTTGGCGAAGGCCTCGCGCAATTCGTGGACGTACTCTTGCGCCGAGTGATGGCGCTCTTCTTCGAGCTGGATCTTGCAGATCGCGTCCATCGGCCCCGAGTTGGGCGTGTAGGCGGCCGACCAGTCGGGCGTGACGCCCAACTCGCTGATGATCATTTGCAAGTCTTCGCCGATCGTTTTTTGCACGACCGTCTCGATCTCGGCGATCTGCGCTTCGGTCCTTTCAATCCGCGTTCCCGATTTGGCGCGCACGGTCATTTCGAAGGCGCCTGCGTCGACTTCCGGGAAGAACTCGCGCCGCAGTTGACTGCCCAAGCCGACCACGACCGCCACCAGCAACGCCGCGGCAATCCCCACCGTGAGCAACCGATGCCGCAAGACGCTTTCCAAGCGGACGACGTACCAACGAATTCCCTTCTCAATGACCGTTTCCCAGCGAGCGAAGGCCCGCGCGATCAAGCCGCGAGGCGCCGGGTGAGACGCTTCGAGCGCGGGCTGCAACGCGTCGTGATCGGCGTGCTCGGCCGAATGGCCGCCGTGCCCCTTGAGCCAGCCGGCGCAGCGGGAGGGCACGAAGGACCGCGAGAGCAAATACGCCGAAATCATGGCGAAGGCCACCGCCATCGCCATCGGCTTGAACAAGAACTGGCCCATGCCGGGCATCATCGCCAACGGCGCCAGCACCAACAGCGTGCAGCAACTGGCCACCAACTCGGGCATGGCCACCTCGCTGGCGCCCAAGAAGGCGGCTTCGGAGGGCGACGCGCCCAACGAAAGGTGGCGGTGCGTGTTTTCCAAGCAAATAATCGCACTGTCGACCAAGGGGCCGATCGCCAACGACAATCCGGCCAGCGTCATGACGTTGATCGTATTGCCGGTGTAGTACAAGAAGATGATGGCCGACAACACAGAAATCGGAATCGTCATGACCGCGATCAGCGTCATTCGCCAATCGCCCAGGAACACCAAAATCACGAGCGAACACAGCACGGCGCCCAACACGCCTTCTTCCGCCAAGCTCTCGATGGACTGCTTGACGTAGACCGATTGGTCCATGACGACCTTCAAGTCGATGTTGGGCCGGCTCAAGCGGGCCGCCATCGTGGGCACGGCTTCTTTCAGATTGTTCACCACCGCCAAGGTGCTGGAGCCGAGCTGGCGATATACCGGGATATACACCTGCCGCTCGCCATTCACGCGCACGACGTTCGTTTGAATGAAACTCGTGTCCTTGGGCGTGGCGACGTCGCGCAAATACGCCGCGTTGCCGTGAACGGTGCGCAGCGGAATATCGCCCATCTGCTGGACCAGGCTGTACATCGAATTCGAGTCGATGGCCACGTCGCGGTCGCCGAACTTGGCGTCGCCCGTCGGCAAGAACAGGTTGTAATTGTCGAGGGCGTTCATCACGTCGAGCGGCGACAGGTTGCGGGCTTGCAATTTATCCCGATCGAGATAGGCCAGCACCGCGCGAATCTTGCCGCCGTAGACCACTGGCGCCACGGCGCCCGGCGAAGCCATGATGAAGTTGCGCACTTCATAACGGCCCAGGTCGTACATGATGGCTTCGGTTTGCTTGCCGTGGCTGTCGAGCGCCACCAGGCAAGCCGGCACCGTGCTCGTCGGGTCGAACGGCAGAACCACCGGCGGCAGCGTGCCAGGCGGCAAATTGGGAATGGCCGCCGTGGCGAGCGAGGCGACTTGCGTCAAGGCGCCGTTGGGGTCGATGTCTTCGCGGTAATAGTTGCGAATGATGCTGGCGCCGACGATCGAACGCGATTCTTGCCGCGCCGTGCCGGCCGCCTGCCCGGTCCAGCGTTCCATGCGATTGGTGATGTCTTTTTCGACGCTGGCCGCCGGCATGCCGCTGTAGAAGGTCAGCACCTGCACGGCGGGGCTCTTGAAGACCGGCAAGATGTCGACCGGGATCTGCGTCATCGTGAGGCTGCCCAAGACGAGCAGCGTCAACACCATCACCGTGACGGCATAGGGGTTCTTGAGAGAGGCGCGAATCAACCCGTTCATTGAATGACTCCAGTCGCGCGGGCGTCAAAGCCCGTGCAAATCGGTGCAAGCCCGGCTAGGCCAGTATAGATCAGCAGCCATCGATTCTGGTAGATCAGGGGGCGGCCTTGGCGTGGGTCGTTTCCGTCGGCTCGACCACGTTGACCGCGATGCCTTCGGCCAAATCGCCGCGCAGGGGTCGTGCCACGACATCATCGGCGCGAAGGCCGGAACGCACTTCCATGAAGATGCCGTTGTCCTCGCCCACCTCCACCGTAATCTTGTGGGCTTTGCCCTTGCGAATCACGAATACCGTGGCCTTGCCGGTATCGGAATCGACGGCGATACAAGACGAGGGGATGGCCAGCCCCTTCGAAGATTTTTCCAGCATGATGGTGGCTTTGCCGTACATGCCATCGCGCAAAATGCCGTCTTTGTTGTCGAGATCGATTTCCACCCGCATGGTGCGAGATTCAGGATCTTCGGCCCCCGCGGTCCGCGAGACTTTGCCCTTGAATTTTTGGCGCGGCAGAGCGTCGATGGTGACCACCGCTTCATCGCCAGCGTCCGTATAGGGGACGTCGGCGTCGGGCACCATGACCACGACCCGCATCACGTCCGTCTTTTGCACCGTCAGCAGCGGCATGGACGCGTTCTGATCGCGTGCTTGAATGAAATCGCCGGGCCAAAAGTGCCGCGCCGTGATGATTCCCGTGTAAGGCGACTTGATGACGGTATATTCGGCGAGCACCTTGTCCTTTTGCCACTGGGCGGCGGCGACTTCCACTTTAGCCTTGGCATCGACCACGTCGGCCTTGGCCAAATCGATTTTGGCTTGCGCCGCCGTGGCTTGGGCTTGCGCCGACAACACCGAGGCCTCGGACGAAGTCAACGCCGCCTCGGCCGCATGCTTTTGCTCTTCCTTCTCATCCACCAGCCGCATGTCGACTGCCCTTTGCACCGTCGCCAGTTCATTGAGGCGGTCGTAGACCTTGGTGCGGAACGACAGCATCGACTCTGCGTCCTTAACACTGGCGCGATAGACGTCGATGATCGCCAGGGCGGCCTTATAGTCTGCGTCTGCGGCGTGCTGCCGCGCTTCGGCCTGCACGACCTGCGCTTTGGCTTGATCCAACGCAGCTAGGCTGCGCTTCACTTGCTCGTGCAGTTCCGGCACGTCGATCACCACCAGAACCTGCCCTTCCTTCACATGATCGCCGATGTCGACGCTTTCCTCACTCAAGTATCCCGAAACCTTGGCAAACAGCTCGGCCGACTTGTCGGGAATGATCGAGCCGGGCTGCGTCGTCGTTCGCTGCAGACCGCCCGTCTTCGGATGCACCGCTTCGCAGTCGACTTCGGAACCTTTTCGCTGCGGCGTTTGGCGTTCTTCGGAATTTGCGGCTTCAGCGGCTTCGTTGGCGCCCAACTTGACGTAAGCGCCGCCGATCGCAGCGCAAACGACCACCACTATTATCAACAGCCATGGCTTAGACACAGAATCTCTCCATTTGTCAATTTGCGTTCTTGGCCGGTTACTTGGTTCTCTTGAATTGCCGGGCCGCAAGGACCCAGGGCGATTTTGCGAAGTTAGCCCTCCCCTTCGGGCTTGAAAAATCAGCAACGATGGCCTAAACGCCAGAAAAGCATGTTGGCGCAACAGCCCGAGCAATGAACTGCGATGCTGGAAACGCAAACTTACGAAAACAGACGCTTCGGAACTTTAGCTCTTGAACTCCGCCTGCTTTCATAGTGCCAGCCTATCCTCCATGCGAGGGGTGTGGAAGGCCAAGCGGGGCTGCCGCTCCGCGGCACAATCCTGGTGCAAATTCATTATATGAGCAAGGGGCGTGCCACGCCCCCCTGTTCGGAAGTCGTGAGGAAGGCGACTCGGCTTGAGTCCAGAGCAGTTTAACGGCCTCCAAACGGGAAAATCACAAGTGCCTTTGTCGCGCCTGGGGGCTCCGCAATCAAGTCAGATGAACGAAAAGTAATTTAACTTGGGCGTCTTCTCACCTTGACAGTCATTTGTGTGGCCAGAAAGTTGCCAGAGATTTCGAGTTCTGGCACTTTAATAGGTCAGTTTATGGCCACAGCAAAGCAAAAGCGACTTTCTGTTAGGGGCGATCATCTGGCCGAGAATCGGGCCGGATGATCCGCAACAGCCGCCTCTGTCGGTGCAGCCCAAGAGCCCGGCGAATTCGATAAGAACGCAACCACCGATTTGATCGGAGCGGACTGCTCGCCAGATTTTCGGGACTAATCGGCACATTCTCTCGACCGTGGCCGATAGAACTTGCCTACATCCTACGAGGCGCTTCCACAACCCGCGGAAATCGTGATTACCTGCGCACAGCTCGGCCGAAGAGCTTTGTAGAGTTTCGCGCGGTTTCACCAAATCGCCGGGTTCAAACGCACGAGCGTTGCGCAAGGGTTACAACGAGAGGACGCAATATGCGAGGTTTCCAGCCTTCCCGGAGATGGCTCCGCTGGGCCGGCGCGACGGGCCTTTGTGCCGCGGCGTCGCTGAGCATTGCCGCCCCGCCGCCGCCGCAGTTCGGCCCCCCGGCGACCCCGCCCCCTCGAGTCTCCGCACGCCCGGTCAGCCGATCGACGCGCCGGCAGGCGGACGCCCCGCCCGCGCCGCCTGGCCGGCCGGCCGCGCGTAGCGGTTCGACTTCGCCCGGGGGGCCCTTCCAGAATTTGAACCAGGCGCCCACCACGATCGACTTGGCCAGCGCCTTCGAATTGGCCGGGGTCCGCAATCCCGAAATCATGCTGGCCCGCGAACGGGTCACCGAAACGGCGGCCATCCGCCAATTCGCCGCCGCCCAGATTTTGCCCAACCTAAACGTGGGCGCGAACTACGACGCCCACACCGGCAATCTCCAACAGTCGTTTGGCCGGGAGATCAAGGTGAACCGCAGCGCGTTCTACGTCGGCGCCGGCGCCAACGCCATCGCCGCCGGCTCGGTGAACATTCCGGGCGTGATGTGGAATCAGAATATTTCGCAAGGCATCTTCACCTATCTGGTCGCGCAGCAAACCGTGCGTCAGCAGCAGTTCACCAGCCAGGCGGTGCGCAACGACGTGCTGAAGGGAGTGGCCTTGGCCTACGTCCAATTGCTGCAGGCGGCCGGGCGCCGGGCGATCGCGGTGAGCATCCGCGACGACGCGAAAGAAATCGCCCGCTTGACGCGGGCCTATGCCATCACCGGCCAGGGACGCCAGTCCGACGCCGATCGCGCGGCGACCGAGCTCGGCAAACGCGAGACCGACTTGCTGGTCGCCGAAGGCGAACTGCTGATGGCTTCCGCCCGGTTGGCGCAGTTGCTGAATCTCGACCCGATGATGCGTTTGCAGCCGGCCGAAGCCTGGGTCGTGCCAACGCCGTTGGTGCCCGAGCCGATTACGCTGCAAGAGTTGATCGCCATGGCGGCCTTGCGGCGTCCGGAACTGGCGGCCCAGCGCGAAGCGATCGCCATCGCCATGCTGAATCTGCGAGGCGCCCGCATTCTGCCCTTCTCGCCCACGGTCATGCTCGGCTTCAGCGCCGGTACGTTCGGCGGCGGCAGCAACTTGACGCCTGTCCGCTTCGGCAACTTCTTGGGCCGAGGCGATTTCGACGCCATCGCTTATTGGACGGCGCAAAACCTGGGCGTGGGCAATCGGGCCCAGGTCAACGTCGCCCGCAGCCGCCTGCGTCAGAGCGACTTCGAGCGGCTCGAAGTGCTCAACGCGGTGCGCTTGGAGGTGGCCAACGCCTACGTCGTGGCCCAAACGCGTTTCGCCCAAATCGGCATCACCGAACGGAACGTGCGAACCGGCATGGAATCGTTCCGGGAAGATTTGATTCGCACCCGCAACGTCGAAGGTCATCCGATCGAGACGCTCGACAGCCTGCGGCTGTTGGGACGCGCCCGCTATGACTACCTGAATTCGATCGCGGATTACAACGCTTCGCAGTTCGAGTTGTACGTGGCGCTCGGACAACCGCCAGCCAACGCCTTGGCGCGGCCGGCAAACCAACAGCCGGCCGGCGAAAATCGCTTGCCGCCCGTGCCGCAGGGCGCCGGACCGGCCAACGAGCCGCAGCCGCCTTTGCCGCCAGGCGAGTAATCGCGTGGCGCGAAAGTGCCGACACGGCGTTCCCCCGCACTCAGTCATGAGAACTTCGACATGCCCAAGCGTTTCCTACACTCAGGACGGACGACTGGTCGCGAATTCCGCCGCTTGGTCTGGCGCGCGGTGTTGATCGCGGCACCGTTTGCCCCGCCGCCGGCCTACGGCGAGCAGCCGCGGGCGCCGCAACTCGGACCGGCGGCCCATCGGCCCGCGGGAATATCCGCACGCCCAATCGGCCGAACAACGCGGCGGCAGGCGGATGCTCCGCCCATGCCGCCGCATAAGCCCCCTCTCCCTCCGGGAGAGGGGACGCCAACGCCCTGGCGCCCCACTTTGGGTTCGAACCAGGCGCCGAGGACGATCGATTTGGCCAGCGCGCTTAGTTTGGCGGGGGTCCGCAACCCCGAAATCATGCTGGCCCGCGAGCGGATCACCGAAACGGCGGCCATCCGCCAATTCGCCGCCGCCCAAATATTGCCCAACTTGAACCTCGGCACGAGCTACGACGATCACTCCGGGAACTTGCAAGAGTCCAACGGCACCATACTGAACGTGCACCGCAGTGCGCTCTACGTTGGCGCCGGCGCCAACCCCATCGCCGCCGGCTCGGTCAACATTCCGGGCGTGATGTGGAACCAGAACCTTTCGCAAGGCCTCTTCACCTACCTGGTGGCGCGGCAAAGCGTGCGTCAGCAGCAGTTCACCAGCCAGGCGGTGCGCAACGACGTGCTGAAACGTGTGTCGCTGGCCTACGTCCATTTGCTGCAAGCGGCAGGGCGCCGGGCGATCGCGGTGAGCATCCGCAACGACGCGAAAGAAATCGCCCAGACGACACGGTCCTATGCCATCACCGGCCAGGGACGCCAGGCCGACGCCGAACGCGCGGCGACCGAACTCGGCAGTCGCGAAGCCCAATTGCTGGCCTTCGAGAGCGAACTGCTGATGGCTTCCGCTCAGTTGGCGAAATTGCTCAATCTCGACCCGACGATCCGCTTGCAGCCTGCCGAAGCCTGGGTCGTGCCGATGCCGCTGGTGCCCGATCCGATCACGTTGCAGGAGCTGATTGCCATGGCGGCCTTGCGCCGCCCCGAACTGGCGGCCCAGCGCGAAGCGATCGCCGTCTCCATGCTGAATCTGCAAGGCGCCCGCATTCTGCCCTTCTCGCCCACGACCATGGTCGGCTTCAGCGCCGGCGCGTTCGGCGGCGGCAGCAATCTGTTCGGCGCCGGCCTGGTCGGCCAACCCGGCACGCTCGGCGGCACCAACGAGAAGCCCACCAAATTCGGCGACTTCCTGGGCCGCAGCGACTTCGACGTCGTGGCCTACTGGACGCTGCAAAACCTGGGCGTGGGCAATCGGGCGCAGGTCGACGTCGCCCGCAGCCGCCTGCGTCAGAACGACTTCCGGCAGCTCGAAGTGCTCAACGCGGTGCGCTTGGAGGTGGCCAATGCCTACGTTCGAGCCCAGACCCGCTTCGCCCAAATCGCCACCACCGAGCGGGCCGTGCGAACCGGCATGGCTTCGTTCTATGAAGACATGGTCCGCACCAAGAACGTCCAAGGTTTGCCGATCGAAGTCCTCGACAGCTTGCGGCTGTTGGGGCGCGCCCGCTATGAGTACCTGAATTCGATCGCGGAGTACAACGCTTCGCAGTTCGAGTTGTACGTGGCGCTCGGACAACCGCCGGCCAACGCCTTGGCTCGGCCGGTCAACCAGCAGCCCCAAGACCAGGGCCGATTGCCGCCGGCGCCGCAGGCGGCCGGATCTGCCAACGAACCGCTGCCGCCCTCCCCGCCGCGCGAGTGACGCCTTGGCGCGGAACTTCCGGCGCCACGACCCAATCATTCACCTGCTCTCTGCCACGAGAACCCGACATGCTCAAGAGCTTGCTGCCTTCAAGACGGATGATTGGTCGTGAGTTTTGCCGACGCCGCGTATGGCCGGCGGTGCTGATGGCGGCGCCGCTCGCCGCGACGGCCGCTTACGGGGACCAACCGCCGTTGCCGGTCAAACGTCTGCCGACCGCGAATTACAGCGTGAAAGCGTCGCCCACGCGCGGCTACTTGCCGCTGGCGCGGTGGCAGGCGGCCCAATCGGGCGCGCAATACCGTGCGCCCGAACGTCCCGCGCAGCCCTTACCGAAGGTCGTTCGCACGCCGGCCATGCCGACGCTGGCGCCCGCCCGCGGCGCCGAGGCGGCGGAATTCCGCCCCGCGCAGCCGCCGGCCGCAAGCCGGCCCGTCGTCGTTCCCGCCAGCCAACGGTTGCGCGATGCCGCGGAGCTGCAGAACGGCGGCCCCGAGTTCGGGGCGGCTCAACAAGAAGAGGCGGACAGCGGATTGCCCCGCATGCCCGGCGGTCGCCTGCCAGGTTCGCGAACGCAAGCGGAAACGGTCGCCGCTCCTTCGGCGCTGGCGGCGCCGGCGGACGTTTACGAGATCGACCTGCCGACGACCTTGCGTTTGCTGCTTTCCGCCAACCCGACGATGGCCGAGGCGCGCGAAGAGGTGCGCGAGATGCTCGCGCTGCAAACGCGAGCCCGGGTGATCATGCTGCCCAGCCTGAACGCCGGCACGGCCTTGCACCGTCACTCGGGCAGCCTCCAAGCTTCGACGGGCGTGATGCGGAACATTTACACCGACTCGCTATACGCCGGCGGCGGCACCCGCGTTTGGGCGGCGGAAAGCCTGGCGATTCCCATGATTCGGATCATGGGCCACGTCGGCGATGCGATTTACGAGCCGCTCGTGGTCCGCCAACACGTCTCGAACAAGCGATATAGCTCGGCGGCCGCCGCGAACACCTTGCTGCTGCAAGCCATCGTGCGCTATTTCGAGTTGCTGGGCGCCGAAGGACGTTACGAAGCGGCCCGGCAAACGGAACGCGAAGCCGCCGAGGTCGTGCGGATCACCGCCTCTTACGCCATTACGGGCCAAGGCCGCGAGGGCGACGCCAACCGGGCTCGCACCGAAGCCTATCTGCTGCACGCCGAGGTGCAGCGCGCCGAAGAGCGCATCGCCGTCGCCTCGGCAAAACTTTGCGAGCTGCTGAGTCTCGACCCGTCCATCCGGCTGCGAACGATCGGCGGCCCGATCGGCGGCATCCAGCTCGTCGATCCGAGTCTGGATCTCCGGACACTGATTCAGATGGCCGAACGCCGCCGCCCCGAGCTGGCCGCCGCGACCGCCACGGTGGCGGCCAATACCCTGCGCGTGCGGCAAGAACGTACGCGGCCTTTGTTGCCCTTGATCATGGTCGGCTACAGCGCCGGCTCGTTCGGCGCCGGCAGCGTCCTGTACCAGCCCCTGTTGGGCAACTTCGGGGGGCGCAGCGACTTCGACGCCATGGCGCTCTGGTCGCTCAACAATATGGGGGTGGGCAACAGGGCTACCGTCTCCGAGCGCCGGGCCATGTTGAACCAATCGGTCGCCGAGCGGACGCGCGCCCTCAACGGCGTGCGGCAAGAGGTCGTGGCTGCCTACGGCATCATGCAGGGCGAACGGCTGCAAATCCGCATCACGCAGCGCCAACTCAAAGACACGCAAGAGGGCTTTCGCGAAGAGTTCGCGCGGCTGCTCGGCGCCGAGGCGCTGCCGATCGAAGTTCTCAATAGCGTCGACCAACTCGGCATGGCCCGGCAAGAAGTCATTAAAGCAGTCAATGCTTTCAATGAAGCGCAGTTCCGGCTATTCGTCGCCGCCGGCGCCTCGACCCGCCAAATCGTGGCAGACGCCACGGCCCAGGCGCCGTCCGCAGGCCGAGACGCGGCGCCCGCCAAGTAAACAAGCCTCTGGCCGGCGGACCGGCAGAAAACCGCCAGGCCAAATCCTCCCCTTGGTCGGGTCGCCGCTCAGGCCATCCGGCGCGACGCTCGTCGGGCTGGAAAGCCAGCCCTTTGAAGGTGTCGTTTTGATAGCCTGGGAAATTTAGGGAGGTTCACGGCGAGCGACGCGCAAAAACACCGTGTTTTGTCGCGTGAACTCGCCTCGAATGGCTCGCCACCGCGCGAGGCACTGTGTTCGCTCATTCGTTGGCCGCGTGTGAAGTCACGGAAAACCCATCAAATTCCTCGGGAAAAAGCATACCACCTTCAAAGGGCTGGCTGGAAAGCCTGACCGACGCTGCTTTCGGGCCCTTCTCTGTCCGCCGACGGGCGTCAAGCATGGATCGCAGGCATAATATACTGTGCCTGGTTAAGAATGAGACGTGCGTTGATCGTGGGGCGGCCTTCCAGGCCGCCGGCAATTGACGGCCTGGAAGGCCGCCCCAGTGCGCCTGTGAAGGCGTTTGATCAGGAGGGTGAAAGTCCCTCTCAGGCTAACGTTACCGGCCTGAAGTCGACAGTGGTAAC
>Ga0307373_10007630_pt1 | contig 16817 bp, 14 predicted proteins | sample OX2MG_FD_202534 | JGI IMG/M metagenome (GOLD analysis project Ga0307373, IMG submission 202534) | Soil microbial communities from Risofladan, Vaasa, Finland - OX-2 | ecosystem: Environmental > Terrestrial > Soil > Coastal area > Acid sulfate soil | place: Finland: Risofladan, Vaasa | collected... | reverse complement strand
TGGCAAGCGGCTGTCCCCCTCGGCATCGCCGCCCTCGTCGTGTCGGTGATCACCCCCGGATTCGGCTTCTTTGACGTCGCCGGCCTGGTGCTGCTGGCGCTCGGCGGCTTTGCCGGCAGCCTTGCCTACCGCAACTTCACCGACGCGATGCGCCACCAGCTGGACGACATGAAGCGGCTGAACGCGCAGCTCGAGGCGAAGCATCGCGCCTTTATGGCCGCCACCTCGGACGCGGACAGCGCTACCCCGCCCGGAGACGTGGCGGCGCTGACGGCAAACATCGCCAACCAGATCGGCTCGGCTTTTGCCTGCTACTTTCTCGCGTCGCCTGACGGCAAGCAGTTCGTGCCTCAGCCTCCTGGCATCGGTCTAGAACGCCTGCACCCGCAACCGGTCAACCGGGTGCCGGGTGGTGCCGGCCCTCTGACGGCGGCGATGGAGGCGGGCCAGGAATTCGTCGGGCGCGATGACAGCGGGTTAAGAGAGCTAGCGCACTACCTTCCCGAGGACCTCCAGGTCGAGAGCCTGATGGCGGTGCCGATGCCGATCGGAGAGCACATTGGTGGATTCGTGCTGCTCGGCAACAAGCGGGGAGGCTTCACCGACGACGACCGCCGGCTAGCACGCACGCTGACCCTGCGCGCCGGAGCGCAGCTGGCGAGCGCGCACGCTGTCGCGCTCTCGAGGAAGGAGTCCGCGCGATATTCGTTGTTGAACGAGCTCGTCAGGGAGGCGTCCGGCAGGTCGATGCCGGAGGTCCTGGCCCTGGTTCTCGACAAGGGCAAGCAGGTGATCCGCTACGACGCAGGCAGCATCGCACTATTCAATCCCGACAACACTTACGTGGTGCTCGGCGGACCGGGCGGGTCAATTCCTATCGCGGGACCGCTCGCGAAGGTACGCGATGGCGAGACGGTCCTGCGGCCGTTTGTCACCGTCGAGGAGGGCATCTACAGCGGGCTCATCCCGAATTCCGAAGGTGGCACCACCAACGAGGCCCTGACGCCGATCGGGGGCAAGGACGGCGTGTTCGGCGCCATCTGCCTGGGCCGCAACGGCACCACCGGGTTCAACCAGCGCGACATCGCCGCCCTCGAGGAGCTGGGATCGATGGCCGGGGTCGCCGTCGAGGGCTCCCGAATCCTGGAAGGCGTCACCGGCCAGGTCGCGCAGAAGGACACCGCACTCGACGCTGTTGGCGAGGTGGCTCAGGCACTAGCGACGGTGACCCAGGGCAGAAAGGTCCTCGAGCAGAAAACGCTAGAGACGGCAGTGCGCGTAACCATGGCCAGCGCCGGGTTGCTGACCCGGACCACCCCCGACTTGAACCAGGCGACGATCATGAAGTTTGGCCTGCCGTCGACGGTCGATGAGCTGGTGGTGCAAAACGGCCAGGGCATCATCGGGGCCGTGATGCTGAGCCGCCGGGCGACCGCGGTGCCCGACCTCAGTCAGAGCCCCGAGCTGCAGTCGCCGCCTGACCTCGTCAAGTTCGGGCTGCACGCCGCCATCTGCATGCCCATGCTCGAGGACGGGCGCCTGTGGGGAACGCTGTCCGTGTTCGACGTCAAGAAGCGCGAATGGACCACCGACGATCGGAAAGTCCTCGCGACCCTTGGAAACCAGGGTGTCGTCGCGGTGAGGAATGCGGAGTTGTACACCGACCACGAGCGCAGCATCTGGGAGCTTAGGAACCTTCAGGAGGCGCTGCGGGCCGCGACCTCCACTCTCGACCTCAACCAGGTGCTCCAGAAGGTGGTCGATGGTGCCGCCAAAGCGTCGACCGCGCAAATCGGGTGTCTGGCACTTGACGACTCAGGCAACCTGGTGCTCAAGGGCGGCTTCGGCACCGACGCGACCACCGCTGAGAAGCTTGCTCTCGGGGTCGGAGGCGACATCTGCCGGGATGTCATGGTGTCGGGCAAGCCGTTCATGGAGGCAATGGAGCAGGACACGGACAGCGAGAGCCCGCTCAACCCACGCGCTGTGTTGTGCGTTCCAATCACACTGCGCGGCAAGACGACTGGCGTCTTGTTTCTCGCCAACTACCAGGTCGGCCACGCCTTCACCCCTGACCACCGCGACCTCGTCACCGAGCTCGCTGCACAGGCGGCCGTCGCCATCGACAATGCCCGGCTGTTCAAGGATCGTGAGGCGGAAATCGTCTCCGCGCTTGAAACGTTCGCCATCGCAACAGAGCGCGACGACACCTACACCTCAGGACATTCGGGGCGCGTCACAGAGTACGCACTTACGATTGCCAGGCAGATGAAGTACTCGCCCGAGGACCAGAAGGCGTTGGACAGGTTCAAACGCGGCGTCATGATGCACGACATCGGGAAGATCGGTGTTCCTGACGACGTCCTGCGCAAGCCTGGCAAGCTCACGGACGAGGAGTTCAATCTGATGAAGGCCCACACCACCATCGGGTACGACATCCTCAAGCAGTTGACGATGCTCACGGATGAGCTGGACGTCGTCCGCTCACACCACGAGCGCTTCGACGGCAAGGGCTACCCCGATCGCCTGAAGGGCGACCAGCTACCCATCTTCGTGTGGATCGCCAGCGCCGCTGACGCGATCGACGCCATGACCTCCGACCGCCCTTACCGCAAGGCGATGTCGCTCGAGATCGCGGTCGAGCAGGTGCGGGCGGGCGCGGGTACGCACTTCCACCCGGACGTCGCCGAGGCGGTGCGTGACGCGGCCCACAACGGCAGCCTTCAGGTGATCTCGCAGAAAAACCTGTACGCGGACGCGCCGGCGATAGGAGCCTTCGAGAACCCTACGGGTTAAGTCGGCATCCGATGCCAGTGCGACCTAAGGGTCGGAATGAGTCCTTCACTCTAATATCAGGAACTAGCCTGATATATGCCAAGATATTACAGGATATTACCTGTGAAGGAGTGAGCTATTTCAGGATATGTCCTGTATATTATGTCCATGAATCGCTCGTTACGTCGTAGGCAACTAGACCGAATCGTCCGCCCGCTCACCAAGGTTGCGCCTCAGCCTCCCTCTCGGGGATGGATCAAGACCGTCCGCGAGGCGATCGGGATGTCCTTCCGCCAGATCGGACAAAGGCTGGCACTGACCCAGCAGTCGGTGGCAGAGCTAGAGCACGCCGAGCAGACCGGTTCGATCACTCTCAAGAATCTCAGGCGCGTGGCCGAGGCCATGGAGTGCCGGCTCGTTTATGCCTTCGTGCCCAATGAATCATTCGAAAGCCTGGTTCAGCAACAGGCCGAACAGGTCGCCGACCAGATTGTGCAGCGGGTAGAGATATCGATGTCGCTAGAGGACCAGGGAACCGAATCTAACGCTCAACGTCAGCGCAAGGAAGATCTCACAGGTGAACTTGTCCGAACGACCCCGCGCAACCTGTGGGACCTCCAGTAGATAGCGACCTCCCGCTGGGGGCCACGCCACTTGCTCCCGACGAACAGGAAGCCCTGATCCCCAGCATTGATACGCGCGCGCAGCTCGATGAATTCGAGGCCGCGAACATTGACGTAGCGACCCTATGGGCTTTGGGGCGAGGGCGACGAGCAGCGCAGCGCACCATCACCACGGTTAGCGGGATCCTCGACTTGCACCGCCGCATGTTCGATCACACCTGGAAATGGGCTGGCCAAATTCGCCGCACTGACAAGAACATCGGTGTACCCAAAGAGCAGATTCGCGAGCAGCTGCAAACACTTAGTGGCGATGTCCAGTATCAGATCGACCACCAAACCTACCCGCCTGACGAGTTGGCAATCGGTTCCACCATCGGTTGGTGTCAATCCATCCCTTTGCCAACGGGAATGGCCGTCTAGGTCGCTTGGCGGCGGACATCCTTCATCACTCGATGGGGACGAGAGCCGTTTAGTTGGGGTGGGTATTCGCTAGATTCAGGGGGCCCATCGAGGACTGCTTACATCAACGCCCTTGTGCTGCAGACGGCGGCGATACATCAGGACTCGGGAGGTTTGCTCGATCAACCTTTCGTACCGGCCGATCGTGATCGGCCGGCAACCAAGTGTTGCTCAGTACGCGCGAGCTAGAGCCACCCGGTGCCTCGCCGGCTTGCCGTCGACCGCGCACTTGCCCGAAGCCTTCTCGTGCGGGTCGATGGTGCGGACAGTGACGCCTCCGGCCTCGGCTTTGATCTTCGTCTCGCACTCGGCGTCGCCGCACCAGGGCACCCACACAATGCCGGAGCCTTCCTTGAAATGGGCGACGACCTCGGCGAGGGTCGACATTTCATGCGTGTTCTCGTCCAGGAAGCCCTGGGCTCGCTCGAACAGCGCTTTCTGGAAGGAGGCCAGCTCGTCCGTGAGCCGCGCCCCGATGCCCGCAACCGGCACGGGGCGGCGCTGCCGTGACAGCCTGTCAACCAGCTCCACCTGGCCCGCGTCGGCGTCGCGACCGCCCACGTTGAAGCGCAGCGGCACTCCCTTCATCTCCCAGTGCGCGTACTTGTCGCCAGGCCGCTCGTCGCGCCAGTCGACGCGGTAACGGATCCCGGCCGCCTTGAGCTCAGGGCTCCAGCCGGTGATGAACGCCTCGACCTTGGCCCGGCTCTCCGCGTCTCTGAAGATCGGGACGATCACGACCTGGATCGGCGCCACCTTCGGGGGGATGATGAGACCGGAATCGTCGCCGTGCGCCATCACCAGGGCGCCGACCAGCCGGGTGCTGATGCCCCACGAAGTCGAGTAACAGAGCTCGCGCTCGTTGTCCCTGTTGGAAAAGGAGATGTCGTAGGCGCGTGCGAAATTCTGGCCGAAGTAGTGAGACGTCCCCATCTGGAGGGCCATGCCGTCGCGCATCAGACCTTCGATGGTGAGCGTGTAGACGGCGCCGGGAAATGTCTCCGCCGGCGATTTCTTGCCCGCCAGCACCGGCACCGCGAGCCACTCCTGCGCAATGTCGCGGTAGTAGCCGAGGATCAGGTCCACCTCATCCATCGCCTCTTGAGCATTGGCGTGGAACGTATGTCCCTCCTGCCACCAGAACTCGCGCGAGCGCAGAAACAGGCGCGAGCGCATCTCCCAACGCACGACGCTGTTCCACTGGTTGGTGAGCTGCGGCAGGTCGCGGTGGCTCTGGATATACCGCTTGATGATCGACCCGACGATGGTCTCAGAAGTCGGGCGGACCGCCAGCGGCTCCTCGAGGTTCTCGTTGCTGGAGCCGGCCTTCGTCACCCATGCGACCTCGGGCGCAAATCCTTCGACGTGCTCGGCTTCCTTCACCAGGAAGTCGCGAGGGATCAGCAGCGGAAAAGCCCAGTTCTCGTGACCGCTCTCCTTGATCATGTCGTCGAAGGCGCGCTGGATCGCCTCCCACATCGCCCATCCGTATGGGCGGACAACCATCATGCCGCGGATTCCCGACCAGTCCGCCAGCTCGGCCTTGCGGATGACGTCGGTATACCAGCGGTCGAAGTCGGCGGACATCTTGGTGATGTCCTTCACGAACTCCTGTTGCTCTTCAGCGTCCCCTGTCATCCGACGCGTTCGGCGGCAATCGCGTCGATCTCGGCGAGCAGGACGGGCAGCAGCTCCTCCTGGGGCACGGTCTTGAAGAGCTTGCCCTTCTTGAAGATGACGCCCTTGCCGCGTCCGCCGGTCACGCCGATGTCGGCATGTCGCGCCTCCGCGGGCCCGTTCACCACGCAGCCCATCACCGCAACGGTGATCGGAATCTTGAGCCGCGCGATGTGGGCCTCGACCGCTTTCACCGTCGGCACCATGTCGTACTCGAGGCGGCCGCATGTCGGGCACGCGACCAGGGTCGCGCTCTCGTTGCGAATCGCGAGCGTCTTGAGGATCTCGTGAGCGACGCGAATCTCTTCGCGTGGGTCCGAGGTCGCGAGCGAAACGCGAATCGTGTCGCCGATGCCCTCGCTGAGCAGGATGCCCATCCCGACCGCGCTGCGGATGCTGCCCGCCTCTACCGGCCCCGACTCGGTGACGCCGAGGTGGATCGGATACGGCCGCGCGGCCGCGAACTTTCGGTTCGCCATGATGTTGGTCCAGACGTCGGTCGCCTTCAACGAAACCTTGATGAAGCCGGGCCCGTAGTCGAGTTCCTCCAGGATCTTGCAATGGCCGAGTGCGACCTCGACCATGCGGTCAGCCGTCTGCTCGCGGTTGTCGCGGTCGATGTGGTGCTCTTCCCGCATCGTCTTGTGGACCTCTTCGGGAAGCGAGCCCGCGTTGACGCCGATGCGGAATGGGATCTGGCGTTCCTTGGCAGCGTTGACCACCTTGGTCACCTTGTCGCGGTCGGGGATGTTGCCGGGGTTCAAGCGAAGGCAGGCGACCCCGGCTTCGATCGCCATCAAAGCGAGGGTATGGTCGTAGTGGATGTCGGCGATGACCGGCAGGGGTGAGCCCTTGACGATCTCCTTCAGCGCTTCGGCCGCCTCGCGGTCGGGCACGGCCGGCCGCACGATCTCGCAGCCCGCTTCCTTCAGCTCGTGGATCTGGCGCAGGGTGGCCTTGACGTCGCGTGTGTCGGTCTTGGTCATCGTTTGCACGGCGATCGGCGCCGCGCCACCGATCACCACACCGCCGACGTTGACGGGTATTGACTTTCTTCGAGTCACCATCAGTGGATACCCGTGAACTGGCCGGCGGCCAGGCGCTGGATGTCGAGAAAGCTGATGATCGCTGCGAGGGCCAGCAGTGCAACCAGGCCCCAGCGCTGGAAGTTGAGCTCCATGTTCCGGTCGAACGGCCGCCGCCGGATCCACTCGATGACCGCGATCACGATCCGGCCGCCGTCCAGGGCGAGCAGCGGCAGCAGGTTGGTGAACCCGAGGGCGACCGAGAGCAGCGCCACCAGGAAGATGTAGGTCGGTGGTCCCTGGCTCACCGACTCGGCCGTGATGGCGCCGATGCCGATGGGGCCGGTCAGGCCCTGGGGACCGAGGAGGCCGCCCTTGACCTGGCCCGAGACGAGCGCGTCGAGGCCCTGGACGATGCTGCCCACCGCCACGAACGGAAAGGAAACGCCGTCCTGGATGGCGGTCTTCACCGTGAGCACCCGGGGCGCGACGCCGACGCCGATCCGACAGACGGGAGGCACTGCGTTGGTGCAGGAGGGCGTCACCGAGATGGTGAAAGGCTGGCCGTCAGGGTGGACGCCGGTCAGCACCAGCGGCTGTCCGGGATGGGCGTTCTCCTCGCTCGAGATGAAGCCTGGCGAGGTCACGGGCTGGCCGTTGACGGTGCGCACGCTGTCGCCCGCCTGGAGACCGGCCGCCGACGCGGGCGTTGCCGCCACGACCCTCTGGATCTTGCCGGGGTCGTCGTTCAGCTGGGTCAGCTCGAAGCCCGTGATCAGGAGCATCGCGATCAGGAAGTTGGCCAGCGGCCCCGCGAAGAGGATCCCGATCTTCTGCAGCGGATGCTTGGAGTGGAACCCGTTCGGCTCGTCGAAGTCACCCGCCTCCATCCCGCCCATTCGAACGTACCCGAGAATCGGGAACGCCCGGATCGCGTAGAGGGTGCCGCCCCGGACGAACGAGAGCAGCTTCGGGCCGGCGCCCACCGAGAACTCGATCACGCGGACCTTGAACAGCTTGGCCGCCAGGAAATGGCCGCCCTCGTGGGGTGCAATCAGGATCAGGAACATCCCGCAGATGCCGATCGCGACCAGGAGCCAGTTGAGCAGTGTGCTCACGCCTTCAGCCTACCGGAGTTGGCTTTCACGTACTCCCGAGCCCAACGGTCCGCATCGAGGATCTCGTGCAGCGACTCGCCGGCGCCGGGAAATGCCTGAAGGGCCCGCTCGACCGTGGGCACGATCCCGCTGAACGGGATCGTGCCGGCGAGGAAGGCGTTAACGGCCTCCTCGTTGGCGGCGTTCAGGACGGCCGGACGCCCGGCGCCCTGCGCTGCCGCTTCCCGCGCCAGCCCGACGCCGGGAAAGCGCGCCTCGTCGAGGGCCTGGAAGTCCAGGGCGTCGAGCTCTTCGACCACGGTCGGCGGGACCGCGTCGGCCAGGCGGTCCGGGTAGCCGAGCGCGACGGAGATGGGCAGCCGCATGTCCGGGCGTCCGAGCTGCGCTTTGAGCGAGCCGTCGACGAACTCCACCATCGAGTGCACGACGCTCTGCGGATGGATGACCACAGCGATCTTGTCGAGCGGGACGTCGAACAGGTGATGCGCCTCGATCACCTCGAGGCCTTTGTTCATCAGCGTCGCGGAGTCGATGGTCACCTTCGGGCCCATGGACCAGCGGGGATGGTTCAGCGCCTCCTCGAGCGTCACCTGGTCGAGGTCGAGGTCGGGGTGCGCCCAGAACGGCCCGCCACTGGCGGTGAGGATCAGGCGCCGCACGCTGTCGCGACGCTCGCCCCAAAGGCACTGCCAGATGGCGCTGTGCTCGGAGTCGACAGGTCTTATCCCCCGCTCCCCAGCGGCCTTCATGACCAGCCCCCCGGCCATGACGAGGACTTCTTTGGTGGCCAGCGCGACCTCCTTCCCCGCTTTCAAGGCGGCGAGAGTCGGCGCGAGCGCGCGGGCGCCCGGGATGGCAACGACAACGAGGTCGCAACGAGGGTCGGTCACCATCTCCTCGACCCGCGCATCGAAATCCTCTTCCCCTGCCTGCCCCTGGATGAGGTAGGCGGCGGTGCGCTTGGCGGACCTGCGGCCTTCAGTGAGACCGAAGAGTTTCAGGCGGGCGGGGTTGCGGTCGATGACGTCGAGCGTCTGCTGGCCGATAGATCCGGTCGCGCCCAGGACGGCGACGTTGAGTGGTCGCGTCATTGGAGGAGGTGGAACAACGTCACATAGAAGTAGACGAGGATCGGGGGAAACAGGATGGAGTCGAGGCGGTCGAGGACCCCGCCATGTCCAGGGATCAGGTTCGAAGAATCCTTGACCTCGGCGATGCGTTTCATCTGTGACTCGACCAGGTCGCCGATCTGGGCGCCCGCGCCGACGAGGATCCCGAGGGCAATTGCGTGAATCAGCTGGATGCCGATGATCAACGACACTCCGACGACCATGACGATCACCGCCCCGACCACGCCGGCGAGGGCGCCCTCCACTGTCTTGCGTGGGCTGATCGCCGGGAAGAACGGGCGGCGGCCGATCCGGCTGCCGACGAGCAGCGCCGCCGCGTCGTTGGCGACCACCGCGAAGATGATGAATAGCGCCCAGACCAGGCCATGGGGCTGGGACGAGTAGAGGACCAGGTAGTAGTTGAAAGGCATGCCGATGTAGAGGCCGCCGGCCATGCCCATCGCCCATCGCCCAAGGCCTTGACGGCGCCCGGGCACGAACAAGAAAGCGGCGAGGCCGCCGACCAGGGCGAGTGCCAGTACCAGTTCGACATCTAACCGCTTGAGCACCGTGCCGCTGAAGGCGAAGAAGGCGCCGAGTGGGAACAGCAGCCAGCTGGGTGCGCGCGAGCCCATGCCCTCGGACAGGCTTCGAAACTCCCATAGAGACAGGCCGGCGAGGACGATGACGAGCGCGTATGCACCGTAGATGCCGACGTAGATCGCGCCGATGACGACCGCGAGCATGACGAAGGCGCTGAGGATTCGGACGAGGAGCGGCGTTGGTTTCCAGCCAGACGGCATGAGCCGGCTTTCGGTGGTCACCCGGTGGCCGCCTCAGGTCGGCCGCCGAATTTTCGCACCCGCGAACCGTAGTCGGCGATGGCCGCCTTGAGATCCAAGACGTCGAAGTCAGGCCAAAGCGTCTCGCTGACCAGCATCTCCGAGTAGGCGGACTGCCACAGCAGGAAGTTGCTGACGCGCCTCTCGCCGGCGGTGCGGATGATGAGGTCGGGCTCGGGAAGGTCAGGGACATAGAGGCGCGCAGTGATCGCGGCCTCATCGACCTGGCTCGCGCTCACCCCATCCTCGATCAGCTTCCGGGTGGCATCGACGATTTCGGCGCGGCCGCCATAGTTGAGGCAGACATTGAGCACGCCGCCCTGGTTGCTCGCCGTCCGCTCCATCGCCTCGTCGATGCGCTCGCGCATCTTGGACGACAGCTCGCCGCGCCGGCCGCTGACGACGATGCGCACGCCGCGCCGGTGCATCTCGTCGATCTCGCGCTGCATGGTCTCGTGAAAAAGCCTCATGAGGGCCCGGACCTCGGCGCGCGGCCGCGACCAGTTCTCGGTCGAGAACGCATACACCGACAGGACCTTGACGCCGAGGTCCTCGCAGCCCTGGAGAACCCGCTTGATGGCGCGGACGCCCGCGCGGTGGCCGAAGCTGGCGGGATGGCCCCGCTGGCGGGCCCAGCGGCCGTTGCCATCCATGATGATCCCGATATGAGTAGGAACTGCTGGCTCCAAGGGCTTTACAGCGTACCTACGAGGCGTCGGGAATGACGCCTAGACCTCCATGACCTCGGCCTCTTTGCGGGCTGCGATCGCATCGACCTTCTCGATTTGGCCTTCGGTCACCTTCTGTAGGCGCGCCTGCCCCCGTTTCGCTTCGTCCTCGGCCAACCCACCATCCTTTGACATCTGGTCGACCCGGTGGATCTCGTCTCGACGGATGTTGCGGATGGCGACCCGCGCCTCCTCCGCCTTTTGCTTGACGAGCTTCACGAACTCCTTGCGGCGCTCTTCGGTGAGCGGTGGAATCGGCACCCTGATGACCTGGCCGTCGCTCGCCGGATTCAGGCCCTGATCGCCTGTCCGCAAAGCCTTCTCAATCGCCCCGATCTGGCTCTTGTCGTAGACCTGCACAATCAGGAGCCGCGGCTCTGGCGCGCTGATCTGCGCGAGCTGGTTGAGGGGGGTCGGCGTCCCGTAGTAGGGCACCATGATCTTGTCGATCAGCGCCGGGTTGGCACGGCCGGTGCGGATGGTCGCCAGGTCGGCAGCGAAGTGGTCGACCGACTTGCTCATCTTCGACTCGGCGTCGCGAAGGATGGGATCGATCATCTCGCCGCTCCGACCAATGTGCCGATCTCCTCGCCCAGGATCACGCGCTCGATGTTGCCAGGAATGAGCAGGTTGAACACGAGGATCGGGACGTCATTGTCCATGCAGAGCGTGACCGCGGTGTTGTCCATCACCTCGATGCCCCGGTTGAGCACCTCTAGGTAGTCGAGATGGTCGAGCTTGACGGCGTTGGGATCGAGCTTCGGGTCGGCTGTGTACACGCCGTCGACCTTGGTCGCCTTGAGAATCACGTCGGCCTCGATCTCGACCGCGCGCAGCGCCGCGGTGGTGTCGGTGGTGAAGTACGGGTTGCCGGTGCCGGCGGCCAGGATCACGACCCTGCCCTTCTCGAGGTGGCGGACGGCGCGCCGGCGTATGTACGGCTCAGCGACCTGCGGCATCTGGATGGCGGTCATGGTGCGCGCCGGAATCCCAATCCGCTCGAGCGCGTCCTGCAGCGCCAGCGCGTTGATCACAGTCGCCAGCATGCCCATGTAGTCGCCGGTGGCGCGATCGAAGCCCAGCTCACTGGCAGCCATGCCCCGGAAGATGTTGCCGCCGCCGACGACGAGCGCGATCTGGACGCCCATCTCGTGGACGCGCTTCACCTGCCCGGCGATGGTCTGGACGACCGAGAGGTCGATGCCATAGTCCCGCGCGCCGCCGAGTGCCTCGCCGCTCAACTTGAGCAGCACGCGGCTGTACTTCGGCGAACGGTCCCCCATCTCGCTCACTCCCAGGAGGTCACGCCTCCCTGACGTTGAATCGAGAAAACCTGCGCACGACGATGTTCTCCTGCAGTTTGGAGATGTTCTCGGCGATCAGCTCCTGAACCGTGGTTTTTGGATCGCGCCAGTGCGGCTGCTCCAGCAAGCAGTTCTCCTTGAGGAAGCTCTCGACCTGGCCCTCGACGATCTTCGGGATGACCTGCTCGGGCTTCCCATCCTGCTGGGCTTTCGCCTCGAAGACAGCCCTTTCGGCGACCAGCACCTCGTCGGGCACCTCATCCCGCGAGACCCACCGCGGGCTCGCCGCCGCGATCTGGAGGGCGAGCTCCTTCGCCAGCTTGCGAAAATCGTCGCCCTTGGCGACGAAGTCCGTCTCGCAATCGACTTCGACCAGCACGCCGACCTGGGGCGGAAAGTCATTGCCCAGCTTGTGCAGGTACGCCTCGATTACGCCCTGACCGGTCGCCCGCCCGGCCTTCTTCACAGCTTTCGCGATGCCCTTCTCACGAAGGACCGTGAAAGCCTTGTCCAGGTCGCCGCCGGCCTCCTCGAGCGCATTCTTGCAATCGAGCATGCCGGCACCCGACAGCTCACGGAGCTTCTTGACGAGCTCCATTGGAACCTTGGCCACTAGCGAGCCTCCTCGTCGTCCACCGTCCGGCCGCTGAACTCCTCTTCGGAGACGGTCGGCAGGTAGTCCTCCTCGTCCTCGAGGTACTCTTCGATCTCCTCGTAGCGCGGGGTCTCCAGGAACTCACGCTCCTCGACCTCGGGCAGGATCTCGCCGCGGGCCTGCGCCTCCTGCCGACCTTCCTGACAAGCGTCGGCGATCTTGGCGGTCAGCAATTTGACCGCGCGGATCGCATCGTCGTTGCCGGGGATCACGTACGTAATCAGGTCGGGGTCGCAGTTGGAGTCAGTGATCGCCACCACCGGGATCTTCAGCCGGTTGGCCTCCGTCACCGCGATGTGCTCCTTGCGCGGGTCCACCACGAAGAGGGCGCCAGGCAAGCGCTTCATGTCGGCGATGCCGTCGAAGTGGAACATCAAGCGGTCGAGCTCGTCCGTCAGGCGCTTGGCCTCCTTCTTGGACATGGTCTCGAACTGGCCTTCCTGCTGCATCTTCCGGAGCTCTTGCAGGCGCTCGATCCGCTTCTTGACGGTGCTGAAGTTGGTGAGCATTCCACCCATCCAGCGGCGGTTGACGAAGTACATGCCGCAACGGGCGGCCTCGGTCTGGATGGTTTCCTGGGCCTGCTTCTTGGTGCCGACGAAAAGCACGGGCCGGCCGCTGGCGGCGACGCTGCGGGTGAAATCCCACGCCTCGTCCAGGAGCCGCACCGTCTTCTGTAGGTCGATGATATGGATGCCGTTGCGCGCCGTGAAGATGTAGGCGCGCATCTTGGGGTTCCAGCGGCTGGTCTGATGTCCGAAGTGGACACCGGCCTCCAGCAGCTGCTTCAAAGTCACTTGAGCCACGTTCGATTGCCTCCCTGTTGAACTTCCGCCCGGTTCCGGCCTTCTCACGAAGGACAGGGGTCATGCCCCAGGCGTGCTAACTCAGTCGATGGCGGGCGCGCGCAGCGCGCTCCTTGCTTGGACTGGCTTAGACATCATACCCGTCACAGTCCGCCGGGAAACCGCCCCGCGCACTCGCCGCTGGCGGGCAGCGCGGTTATCGTCGTCGGCACCGCTTCCGGCGCTGAACCGATCTTCAAAGAGGGAAAGCCGATGACGGCGTCTGGCGCCAGCAGGTGGTCTTCATCAATCCACAGGCAGGCGTTGTGACCGACCACCGTGGCGAAGGGACCTCCCGCTCCTCTCGTGAAGATGTGAGTCACCGGCGAGGGGGCGCCGATGCCGGCGCCGGGTGAGAAGAAAACGCTCACGCCGGCGGGCGAAAGGCCCGACTGCACGTCAGCTGGGTCCACCGGCTGGGCCGTGACAATGCTGCTGGTCCAGTCGTAGACGATTGCCTGGTGGGTGACCTGATCGATGCAAGCCACCCCCGAAGGGGAGGGCCAGTAGCTCGGTATGCAGGGGTTGCCGATCTTCGCCACGCGCACCGCCGTCACGGCGTTGGCGACGTGCCATTCGAGTGGCGCCATGCCGGCGGGCTCAAACGTACAGGGCGGGAAGACGGCCAGGACCAGCAGGCCGTTATGCCAGCCCATCGGCCACAGCGTGGATCCGTTGCCCTGGAGCTTGGGCACGGTGTTCGTATAGATCACGGAGTGGTTGGTATGGCCGAGCAAGTCCTCGACGTAGAGCGAGAGCTTGATGGTGCTTGCCGGCGACAGGTCCTCGACGAGCACGGCGATGCGCTGGTCGTCGGGGCTGACCGAGAAGAAGCTGACGGTCGTCGCGTTGCCTGGCACCGTCGTCACGTTTCCGGTCTGCCCGTCGGGGGTGATGAACTTGATGTTCGTGTTGCCGTCTCGGTAGTAGACCTTGTCGTCGCTGGCGCTCACCGGGGGCTGCAGAACAGCGATGGTGCCCTGACCGCACGTGTGAACTGAGGGCGCCGCCACCTTGGCGTGGGCGGCGACAGTGCCGGATGGCGTGATCATCTCGAGCGTGCCGGCACTCAGTAAAAGCCCGTAGCTCGCGACGGCCGGGCTGCCGGAGGGCGAACCTGACGGACTCGTAACCGCACCGTTTGATGCCGCAGGACTGGGATTGTGCCCCGTGTTGCCGTTGCAGGCGACGGCCAGCAACACGACCGTCAGCGCCGCCACTGATCGCATGTCGGCACCACTGTAAAGCGGAACCGGTTCTAGGCTTCGGCTCCCTTTTTGACGCGCTTCGGGCCCGGGCACGCCGGGTAGTCCGAGCACGACTTGAACATGCCGTACCGACCGCGTCGCTCGACCATCGGCTTGCCGCAGACGGGGCAGGGCTCATCGAGGAGCTTGGGCCCTTGCCCTGCCTTGCCGTCCTTGCCGATGTTCGCGCGGTACTTGCACTCCGGGTAGCGCGAGCAGGCGACGAACGGACCGTAGCGCCCTGTCCTCTCGACGACGTTGCCTTCGCCGCACATCGGGCACTTCTCGCCCGTCAGCTTTTCCGCCTGCGCGTCCTTCTTTATGTACTTGCAGTCGGGATAGCCGGAGCAGCCGACAAACTCGCCAAATCGACCGGTGCGCAGCTGGAGGGGCTTGCCGCACGTGGGGCACGCTTCCTCGAGTAGCTTGGGCTCGGGCAGCTCGCCGTTGGCTGTGAGCGCGCGGCGGTACTTGCACTTCGGATAGCGGGAGCAACCGAGGAAAGGCCCATAACGACTTGCTTTGTTCACGAGATGGCCTTCTTTGCAGAGCGGACAAATCTCATCGGTGTCGGAAGGCATTGCCTCCTCTGCGTCCGTAAGCATCTTCTGCAGCGGTCCGTAGAAGTCGCTCACAACCGGCACCCACTGTTGGTTGCCGCTCTCGACCTCGTCGAGACGCTTCTCCAAGGTTGCCGTGTAGTCGTCGTCAGAGATGACCTTGAAGTGGGCGACCATGATCGTGTTAACCGCCTCGCCAATGCGCGTCGGGTGTAGGCGACGTTCCTTGATCTCGACGTAGCCATGATCCTTGATCGTCTCGACGATCGGGGCATAGGTCGATGGCCGTCCGATGCCGCGCTGCTCGAGCTCCTTGATGAGCGTCGCCTCGGAATAGCGGGGAGGTGGCTGCGTGAAGTGCTGCTCCGGCTTGAGGCCGTGATAGTCGAGGCCTTCACCCTCGGCCATCTGCGGGAGGTCCGGCTCCTCCTTCTCGTCACGCTCCCACACCTTGTAGAAGCCGTCGAAAGCCAGAACGGAGCCGGTTACGCGGAACACGTACTCGCCGCCCTCGATCTCAACCTGTGTTTGGTCGTACACCGCAGGCGCCATGCGGCTCGCGACGAAGCGGCGCCAGATGAGGTCGTACAGCTTTTGCTGGTCGGGGCTGAGGTACTGGCGCACGGACTCGGGGGTTCGGTTGACATCAGTGGGCCGGATCCCCTCGTGCGCATCCTGTGCACCTGGGCTCACCTTGCCGGTCCGCGGGCCACCGAGGTACTGGTCCCCATGCTTCGCCTTGATCCAACCCTTGACCTTGGCTTCGGCCTCGGGCGAGATGCGGGTCGAGTCGGTACGCATATAGGTGATGAGACCGGTAGACCCTTCGGCCCCGAGCTCGATGCCTTCATAGAGGTCCTGCGCCACGCGCATCGTGCGGCGCGGTGCAAAGCGCAGCCGGCTCGAAGCGTCCTGCTGCAAGGTCGAGGTGATGTACGGCAGGTAAGAGCTCTTGGTGCGGCGCTTCTTCTCGACGCCGACGACCTTGTAGCTCGCGCCCTCGAGCTTGCGCACGATCTCCTGGGCTTCGGCCTCGGTCCTGACCACGAGCTTCGTGTCGGGCTTCGCCTCGCCGTCGCCCTTCTCTTCGCCATTGGCGTCCGCCTCAGCCGGCTCGCTGCGCAGCCGGTTGAGCCGGGCCAAGAAGTGCTGGTCGGCTTTCTGCTTCGCAAGCTCGACGTCGATGGTCCAGGACTCGACCGGGACGAACTTCCGAATCTCTTCCTCGCGATCGACGACCAGGCGCAGCGCGACCGACGACACGCGGCCCGCGCCGATCCCCTTCTGCACTTTGCTCCACAGGAAAGGACTTAGCCGGTAGCCGACCAAGCGGTCGACCACCCGGCGCGCCTGCTGGGCGTTGACCAGGCGCATGTCGATCTCACGCGGCGATTCGAGGGCGCGACGCACCGCCTCGGCGGTGATCTCGTGGAACTCGATCCGCTTGGGTGAGCGAAGCTTCAGCACCTCCGCGAGATGCCAAGCGATCGCCTCGCCCTCGCGGTCGGGGTCGGAAGCGAGGATCACCTCGGCTTCATTCTTCGAGGCCGCCCGCAGCTCGCCGATGGTCTTTTTGCGGCTCTCCACCACCTCGTAATGGGGTTTGAAGCCGGCTTCCACGTCCACCGCGAGCTCGTTTCCGGGCAGGTCGCGGACGTGGCCCATCGAGGCCAGAACGTCGAAACGGTCGCCTAGAAACCGCTTCAGAGTCCTCGCCTTGGCTGGCGACTCGACGATGATCAATCCTTCCGACACTTCGCTCCTCTATATACCCAGCCAGCCTTGTTTCTTCCCCGGGCGGCTTCTGGGCGGGCAATCCTACGCTCGTTCTTCGCCGGGACGCAATGCCC
>Ga0307373_10007629_pt1 | contig 16818 bp, 14 predicted proteins | sample OX2MG_FD_202534 | JGI IMG/M metagenome (GOLD analysis project Ga0307373, IMG submission 202534) | Soil microbial communities from Risofladan, Vaasa, Finland - OX-2 | ecosystem: Environmental > Terrestrial > Soil > Coastal area > Acid sulfate soil | place: Finland: Risofladan, Vaasa | collected... | reverse complement strand
GGGTCCAACCCAACGACTGGTGGATGTCATTTCGCGTGTGGGGCCACGTACTCCCAGATCAGATGGCTACCGCCTATCCGCGCGGCCTCTAAGAGCGTTTCAGATACACTCACCCCAGAAAGTCCTGGTGTTGACCGTTCGTTGTTGAAACCTAGTCCTCGTTTCCGGCAAGTTCTTGACGCCTTACGTTGACGCCTCGACGGCTCGAGGAGAGAAATGAGGGCAATCATGTCCGGCATGTCCCCGCAAAGCCACGACGGGTTTACGGCCTCCCGAGTAACGCGTCTCTTGCGCTTTTTCATGGCACCGGCGCTCCTCACGGGCGGAGTCCTCGTGGCCGGCATCACTATGACGCCGGGCACCGCATCGGCGCAACCGACGACGACGGTGACGGCGACGGTCTCGTTCACCGCCCCAGGCTGCACTACCTGGAATGTGCCGGACGGTGTCACGAGCGTGGACATCGGCGCCACCGGCGCCGCAGGCTCCAGTGGATCTACGGGGAGCCAGTCCGGTGGCGCTGGTGACGGGGTGTCGGCGACGCTCGACGGCCTTTCGGGAGGGCAGACGCTCAACGCGTGTGTCGACGTCGGTGGCGCGTTGGGAGGCGGCGATGGGTTCGGCGGTGCCGGTACCGGCGGCGGAGCGTCCGGGGTCAGCATCGGGTCCACGTTTGCCGATCCCGTGGTGGTCGCCGGAGGAGGCGGCGGTGCGGGGGATGGAAACAGCCTGGTCAATGGCGGTAACTGGGGGAACGCCGGGTCGACCAACTCAAATGGCGGCGGCGGATACAACGGCGCCGGCGGGGGTACCGGCGGCTCGGGCGGCGGGGGCGGCGGGGGCGGTAACAGTGCCCCTTCGGGTGCTAATGGCAGCAGCACCGATTCAAGCGGGCCCGGAGTGGGCGGCACCGGCGGATCTGCCGTCTTCGGCGGCGGTGGCGGCGGCGGCGGCGGCGGCGGGTATGTGGGCGGAGGCGGTGGCGGCGGCGCTGAAGGGTATTCAGGTGCTGGCGGGGGTGGAGGCTCCGACTACTGCGCGGGTGCCTCGCCGGTCAGCAGCTGCGACACGTCCCCAGGCATGGGTACCCAGACAGTCGCGGGCGGCGCTGCCGGCGACGCCCAGGTGGTGCTGACCTACACGGCTCCGGCTCTGGACTCCATCACCATCACCTCGACGGCGCCCAGTGCCACGGTGGGAGGGCCGACCTACACGCCGACGGCCACGGCCGCCTCGGGTGACACCGTCGTGATCACTTCGGCGACGACCTCGGTGTGCACCATCTCAAGTGGCGTGGTCAGCTTCCTGAGCGCGGGTACCTGCACCTTGGACTTCAACGACCCAGGCAACTCGACATATGCTGCGGCACCCCAGGTCAATCAGGGCTTCACCGTGGATCTGGACTCCAACTCCACCAACATCACCTCGACGGCACCCAGTGCCACGGTGGGAGGGCCGACCTACACGCCGACGGCCACGGCCGCCTCGGGTGACACCGTCGTGATCACTTCGGCGACGACCTTGGTGTGCACCATCTCAAGTGGCGTGGTCAGCTTCCTGAGCGCGGGTACCTGCACCTTGGACTTCAACGACCCAGGCAACTCGACATATGCTGCGGCACCCCAGGTCAATCAGGGCTTCACCGTGGATCTGGACTCCCAGACGACCACGTTCACCGCTCCGGCCTCGGGCTCGGTTGGAGGCTCGGCGAACCTGTCGGCGACAGGCGGGGGATCGGGCAACCCGGTGGTCTTCAGCGTCGACCCCGCGAGCGGGCCCGGAGTCTGCAAAGTGTCAGGCACAAATGGCACGACGCTCAACTACACCGGTGCTGGAACCTGTGTGATCGACGCCAACCAGGCCGGGGACACCACTTACGCAACGGCCCCACAGGTCACCGGGTCAACAACGGTCACCTTATACACCCTGCCGCCGCCGCCGCCGAGTTGCTTGAGCCCGCCGACCGACAGCACGATCGTAGCGGGACAGGAGCTTTGCTCGACGAACCAGGCAATCTCCGCGAGCAACGGCCAGTACGAGCTGATCTTGCAATCCGACGGGAACCTCGTCATCTACTTCTCTGGTCGGGCCATCTGGGACACAGGCACCCAGGGCAACCCGGGTGATTACATGATCATGCAGAGCGACGGGAGCCTCGTCATCTACAGCGCTTCGGGAGGTGCTATCTGGTCCTCGGGCACCGGCGGCCACCCGACCGACTCCCCCTACGCGATCATGCAGACCGACGGCAACTTCGTGATCTACAAATCCTCGGGAGGCGTCCTCTACGCATCGAACACCGTCCAGGACGAGCTGCACGACGGCCAGAGTCTCTCAGCGGGGCAGTTCTTGAGGTCTCCGTCCTACGCGGATCAGCTCATCATGCAATCCGACGGGAACCTGGTCATCTATAACCCCGGCGCGGTCTGGGACACCGCCACCAACGGCCACCGGGGTGCCTACACGATCCTCCAGGGCGACGGGAACTTCGTCATCTACAGCGACTCGAGAGCGGTTCTGTTCGAGACGGCCACCAATGGCAACCCAGGTGACTACCTGATCATGCAGTCCGACGGGAACTTCGTCATATACAGCTCGGCGAACGTAGCTCTGTGGTCGTCGAAGATAGGTCGTATCTGACCTCGTTCGACGGCGCCAGCACCTGACGAGGCGGCGACAGCAGCACCTCTTTGAAGCCGAAGGTCCCGGTCCCTCGGGATCGGGACCTTCGGCTAAGCTTGCGATTAAACTCTCGTCCTATGTGCGGGCGACGTCCTTCATCTTCAGCTCGCCCGCTTTGGCAGCCACCTTTCGCATCTGTTCGATGACTCTTCTCATCCGCCAGTCGTTGGCTATCCACTCATTGTAGAGCTTCGCTTCTTCTGCATTGAGTCGGCGCGTGACTTCCCACCTAATGGAGTCTCCGGGGAACCCAGGGCGAACCACACTCCGGCCCACTCAGAAAGGCCCGATGAATGGATGAGGCGGATTCAGGGGGTGACTGAAACGGCTTGGTGAGTAGGCAACGCCTCGTTGTCCTCAACCAGGAGATTGCAGATGGCCGTACATCATATGACCCCTGAACAAGAACAGATGGCGCGTCGCCTCAGGAGCAAGGGGTTGAAGCTCAAGGAGGTAGCCAGAGGTCTCAGTTGTTCGATGTCGCTGATGAAGGCCAGCGTGTATGCCCAGAACGAGGAAGTGGGCAGGCCCGACAGGTGGATGCCAGCGCCGGGACACCTCAGCACCGACGAACGCGAGGAGATCTTGTTGGGACTGGCCCGAGGTGGATCGATGTCGGAGATCGCCCGCAGTGTCTACGAAGCGTCACGCTGGCTCAGGATGAGGACGGCACTCCGCAGTTCGTGGAATGACGCTTCAGTCGAGGGTTATTCGAAGGCCTACAGCTGATAGACGCGTTCGGCCGTCGCCGCGAAGAGATTCTCTCGCTCAAGTTCGTCAAGGCCTGCCGTCACTGCGCTGAAGGTTTCGTAGAGATCGTCGAAGGACCCGAACGTCGCATCGACGGGGAAATTGCTCGCAAACATGCATCTATCAGTGCCGAAGATGTCGATCGCATACTCAAGCCAGGGCGCGAGTAGGTCGCGCTTCATGGACTTCAGCGGCATGGCGAGTCCGGACAGCTTGCAGACGACCTGCGGCCCGAGGTCTGCCAAGGCTTGTATGCCATCTTTCCACATGGCGAATTCCTGATCGGAACCCGAGCGAGGCCACCCAGTGTGCTCCACGACGATGCAAACGCCTTCGATTCGGGCAAGTTGCAGGGCTGCTGGCCGGAGTTCGTCTCCGCGTGCCATGAGTTCGAAGACAAGATTCCTGTCCCTGAGGGCGAGCAGGATCTCTTGAGGCGGGACAGGCTCTCGATTCCCGCCCATCGGTCGTACACCCCTAAAGAGAGGTGCGGTCATTTGCCGGTCTAGAAGTTCGACCGCTTCAGCGACGGTGTCGGTTGGCGGCAAGCCGCCGATGATGGCGTGTGGACCGCCATTCACGGCAGCTGTCCGGTCGAGTTCGATCGATTCGTCAACGGAGTATCGACCGGTGGCCGCAGCAACGTTGACGAACTTCTCGACCTTCCAAAGCGCGGTCTCCGAGCGATAGGTTGCCACATCGAATGGCCGATACATTCTTGCGGGATCACCGTCGTTGCCTTCGGGAGGATGCGACAGATAGGGATACCACGCAGAGTTCGCTGGATCCCACAGATGGACATGGGCGTCCACGATCCGACTCGATTGGTGCGTCACGGGGTCAAGCCCTTGACCTTTCGCGGCCAACGAGGATCTCCTCCATGGCCTGATCGAACCATTCCGGCAGGGCCGGGCCCCCGTAGATGATGCTCCCGATCGGCCGAGGGTGGCTCCGGATGCCGAACCAGCCGGCGCGGAGCACGAGTTCGGCCCCGGCCAGAGGGGTCGTCTCCGGATCACCGAGGAGGTAGGCGACGACATCGCCGAGGGTACCTGTGAGCCGTAGGTCCAGGTCCTCAAGACTGATGGTGAAGGCCTCGACCCTTCCCTCTGTCGCATCCGCGGCCGAGCGGGAGAGCTGAGCCGACGCTTGGGCGCGACTTCGCCCGCCAGAAGTCACGGCGTCGACAAGCGTGAGCAACCGAACCGTTCGCCCCGTCTGGGTCGCGTGCTCCGAAGCCGCCCGCGCCCAGGCCGCATCGTCTTCGATCTGCCGGGTGATGCCGCCATGTTCCTCCAGCGTTCGTTGCCAGCCATCCGGTAGGGGGCTGGACGCGGTTCCTTCCGGTGCGAGCACGATTGCGTCGACCGGCCCGTGCGCCTCCACGACGTCCCGGAGCGCCTCTGCCGCTGCCTCGAAGCCGCTCGTGATCGGTATGCGATGGCACGCGATCGACCGCGCCAACAGGGCCGTTTCGATACCGCCCATCAGTGTGTGCCGGTTGCTCACCAGGACACACGAACCGATCTGGGTGGGCGATGTCATGGCCTTGGGCGGTTGGTCGAACAGACCGCCGAATCGTGGGTTCGCGGCGCCCTGGCTGGCCTGGTGCGCTTCGGCCGAGGCCAGAGCTCCGGGCACGGTGGCTTCCAGTACAGGCACGACGGACACCGAATCGTCAAGGCGCACTACTTCCAGCAACCTCGGCTCATCGACCACGGCAACTTCTGAGCCGCCGGCAAAGATCACTCGACCGGAGCACCACCTCAGAGTGTCGCCAACCAGACGTATGCCCAGTGGCGCGAGGTCTTCGGGTTGCGGCATGGAGTCGAAGAGGGAGAAACCTCCGCTTTGCCCGGCGGTCCCGGCCTTGCGGGCGCGTTCGGCGGCGGCCGCGACCATGCGGGTCGCCGCGATGGGTGAGATGGCATTGACGGTGACGTTGGAAGGAATGGTCTGCCGGCCGAGCTGCCAGACGAGTGCTGAGATGGCCCGTTTGGCACAGCTGTACGCCCCAGCGTTGGCGGCCCGCCATCCGGACCCCGACGTGACCCCCAAAATGGAACCGTGGCCCTGATTGATCATGTGAGGGAGCGCCGCGCCCAAAATGTTCAGGAATCCCCCGAGGTGGACATTGAGGACGGCCCGCCAGTCATCGGCGGATCCATGGGCAAAACCCGTCTGCCTCGTGATGCCGGCCACGTTGACGACGGCATCGAGGGGACCCTGCTCACTGGTCAGACCGACAAAGAGCTCCTCAAGCGCTGATCGATCGGTCACTGATGCCGACGATGCCATCGCCGAACCGCCAGCGGCCACGATCCGATCCGCGGTCGTCTCCTGGGGCGTGGGGATCTGGTCCGTCCCGTCGAGAGTGACGAGAGGATCAATGGTCACCACGAACCAACCCGAGCGACCCATCTGCTCTGCGATCGCTCCGCCGATGCCCCCGCCGCCTCCGGTGACGACGCCGATGCGTTGCCGAGGGCTCATGTCGCCTTGGATCCCATCTTGAGCTCTAGGCCTTCGAATGACTCTGCTTCGAGCCACCGGTCCAGCAGCTCGCGGTAGCCGAACCAATTACCGACCCCTCCGCCGTAGTTGCCGTTGCGCGGGTTCGCCTCCTCAGGATGGCCCTCGAAGTTGAGACGGGAAGGTGTACAGGCTGACATGAAATCGCTGGCGTCAATGAATGATTCGACGATCTGACGCGTCCACGACTCCTCACCCTTCTCGGTCACCTCAAAGGCTTCGGCGCCGCGCTGTGTCAGGAGGGAGACCATCCGGCCGATGAAAGCCGCACCGAGAACTGCGAGCTGGGTGTAATTCACGGTGATGACTGCCTGCTGTCCGGGGGCCGGCATGACGAACATGTTGGGGAAGCCGCGAATGAGCATGCCGAAGAGGGTGGACGCTCCCCCCGACCATTTCGTCGCGAGGTCGAGCTTGTCCCGCCCGACAATGACGTGGTGGACGCGTCGAGGCAGGGGCGTCATCTCCGCTTCAAACCCTGTCCCGTAAATGATGCAATCGACGTCGAACGTCTCGCCGTTGACGACGAGACCGCCCGGTGTGATCCGCTCTATTCCAGCGGGGCAGTCGACCAGCGTGACGTTGGGGCTGTTGAACGCCGGCAGGTATTCGTCGTGGAAGCACGGTCTCTTGCAGAGGTACCGGTACTGGGGCTTGAGGATTTCGGCGGCCGTGGGATCCGAAACGATGGCCGCCACGCGTTGGCGGTGCGCCTCCATGATCCGAAAGTCGACTTCTTCGGCGAGTCGAGCGAAGTCGGCCGGGGCTGTGCCTTTTGGTCGGGGCGGGTTGCGTACCACCGCATAGTTGTGGGTCCACCCGTCATCGACGAGGTCAGCTTCGACAGGCCGGCCCAAAATGACGGCTTGAAAGTTGTCCATTCGATCCTGTTGCCAGTTGGGCACGAGGCGTTCGGCAAAACCGGGGTCCGTTGGACGGTTGCCTCGCACCCCCACAGCCGAAGGCGTGCGCTGAAACACATAAACGTGCTTGGCCGATTCGGCGAGCGGCTTCAGGCACTGGATTCCCGAGGCCCCAGTTCCGACCAGCGCCACAGTTTTGTCGGACAAGCGGTCAAGTGGCTCAGAAGAAGAGCCCCCCGTGTACTCGTATTCCCATCGTGCGGTGTGGAACGAGCGTCCAGCGAACGACTCCATACCCCGAATCGTCGGGAGCTTCATGAGATTCAAGATGCCGGTGGCCACGACGTACCATTGGCAGGTGATGACGTCGTCTCTGTCTGTACGAACACTCCAGCGTGACCGATCCTCGACCCATTCCGTGGCCAGAACGCTCGTGTGGAAGAGCGCGTCGTCCTTCAGGTCGAATCGCTCGGCCACGGCATTGAGGTGGCTGCGGATCTCCTCCCCGACCGCGTAGCGCTGCGACGGTATGTAGTCGAGCTCCTCGAGCATCGGCATGTAGATGTAGGACTCAACGTCACACATTACCCCGGGGTACTGGTTCCAATACCATGTCCCCCCGATCCCTCCGGCTTGGTCGATGATCCGGATCCGTTTGATGCCGGCGTTGCGGAGATTGGCACCGGCGAGGACACCGGCGATGCCCCCACCCACGATCACCACATCGACCTCGTCGACGACGGGTTCCCGGTCTTCGAACGGAGTGAAGGGGTCCTTGCGGAAGGCAGCGAAGTGGACGTCTTGATCGAGCTCCCGGATGTCCGCTCGCCCCGCAACGAGCCTCTTGTTCCGTTCCTCGAGGTACTTAGCCCGGATTGCCGCCGGGTCGAATTCCTCCCCGGTCCCACCTTGCTCCGCCGAAGGGAATACCCGATCGACAGCACCGAGCCCGCCGGAGGGCTCCTGGCTGGGTTCAGTCACACCGTCGCCTCTCTGATTACGCCGCAGTTGGTTGCCCGCATTATCTCGCACCCACCCTCTTGCCTCAAAGTGTCCCTCCGTTGTTTCGACAGAACTGATCCCCGAAATGAGCTGGGAGCTCTCTTGATGGCGAGCTTGGGGGAATTCGGACCCCCAACCTCTCGATCCGTAGATCGGGCCTAGCCCTCGGACATCCGATGCCAACACCGACCAAGAGATGCCATTTCTGCCCCTTGTTCAGGATGTATATCCTCTCGTCAGCAGCCAGCGGCGGCCAGGGAATCACACGGGTCTCCACGGTTTGCGACGCCTTGGTTCTCACTGCGGTGCTCAAAGCGACGATGGGATTGCCTTCGGAACCAGGCGCTGGGCTGGATGCCGTTGACCCGTATTGCGAAATAGGGGTCGAGCCATCGATGTCATGCTAATCACGTTGATTTGGCCCGTCGGCGTTGGGCTCAGCGTCATTGCTTGCTGCAGACAGCACAAGGGGTTGGGTCAAATGTGAATGGTGGAATTGTTCCGGCGTCACCACGAGGACTATTCGGCCGTCGATTTGTGAGATGAGCGACAGCAATGGCCGCTCCGGAACCCCCTCGACGGCCAACTCTATGGCTTCAGGACGCGATTCCGCTATCCACAAGTGCTGAGTCTTGGGACGTTTGTGTACCAAGTCGCGTGTGATGGTAGTAGCGACCTTCCGCAATCACTGCGGAACATGCCTCAAGTTCACAAGGACGAGCAAACAGGTATCCCTGTGCGTGCTGTCCTCCCAACTCACGCAGTTTGGTGAGTTGGATAACGTTCTCGACACCTTCTGCGACAACGCGCAGTCCGAGCGCGTCACCGATCATGATCACCGCCTTGACGAGAGCGGTGGCGAATGGGTCTCTGCCCAAGCCCTTTATGAACGACTGGTCGATCTTCACCTCGTCAACCGGGAATCGGCGAAGGTAGCCCAGCGACGAGTAGCCGGTACCGAAATCATCGATCGAGAACTGCACCCCGAGGGACCGCAACCGGTGGAGGGTGGTGGAAAAGTTGTCATCATCCTCCATGAGAACAGACTCGGTGATCTCTAGGCAGAGCAACTTGGGGTCGACACCCGTTGCTGCGATCAGTCGCTCAATTTCCTCTGGGAAGGTCCGGGATCGAAGCTGGACAGGGGACACGTTGATCGACATTGTGCATGCAGCAAATAGCGGACCCATCCGGCTCCACTGTGCCAATGCCGCAAAGCTCTGTTGGAGCACCCAGTGGCCGATCGGGATTATGAGCCCCGAATCCTCGGCTACCGAGATGAACTCGCCTGGGGAGATTGTGCCCCGCGCCGGGTCGTGCCACCGAAGTAGTGCCTCGGCACCTACGAAGCATTCCTGTGCGATCGACCACACGGGCTGGAAGACCATCGCGAACTCTTCGTCTTGGATGGCACGCCGTATGCCCGCCTCTTCAATGGAGCGCCGTTCGGCATCGACCCGCAGGGAGGGTTCAAATACCTCATAGCGCCCCCCACCCCGATCTTTGGCCTGGTACATCGCTAGCTCCGCGTCATGCAGCAACACACCATTGATCTGGCTGGTACCGCCCGCTCTGGCCGTGGCGACCCCGATGGATGCCTTGACGAAGACCTCTTCACCGTCAATCTCGAAGGCTGTATTGAAGATGTCTAGGACGTGCTCAGCGATCTTGATCGCATCGATTGCGAGATTGAGGTCCTCGCACAAGACGACGAACTCGTCACCACTCATGCGGGCCACCGTTTGCGTCAAACCGAGGCCGAGTGTCAATCTCTCGGCGACCGCCATCAACACGGCATCGCCTCCACCGTGTCCGTGAGTGTCGTTGATCAGCTTGAAGCGGTCCAAGTCGACTAAGAGGACGGCAACGCAAGAATTCGCTCCGACGGCGCGCGACAACCCATGCCGAATCCGATCCATCAGCAGATCCAGATTCGCCAATCCGGTGAGGGAATCGTGCAGCGCATCATGAGTGCTGCGAGCTTCTGATTCCTTGCGTTCGCTGATATCGCGGATGATCCCTTCAACGGCGATGATGTTGCCCGATGGGTCGCTCACGGCGTTGAGCAGTTGACTGACCCAAAGGGTGGAGCCGTCTTTACGAGTGATTTGGCTCTCCACGACTTCCTGGCCGTGACCGGAGGAAAGTCGCAAGGACGTGGCACGCTGAGAGGCAGCGGCGAAAATCGCATCCTTCAATTCAGGGTTTTCGTAGAGCTCGGCCGGTGTGTATCCGGTAATGGCGAGACACGCTGGGCTCACGAACTCATAAGCCCGATCGGGGAGAATGCGATAGTAGAAACTGAGGTCCCTCGAGTTCTCTACCAACAGGCGGAGCTGGCGCTCGTCACCTCGTATCTTCACTTCGGATTCGTGGCGCTCAGTGATGTCCTGTACGACGCCGATCATCTCGACCGGGGTCCCGTTCTCATCGGATACCATGCTCGCCGCCTCCAAGACCCAGCGTTCGGTGCCGTCCGGGCGCACAATGCGGTGTTCAAGCTCGAAGTGCCCCTCTGGTGTGGTCGCGGTGTTGATGGCTTCTTGGACATGTTCAAGATCGTCTGGATGGACCCGGTCGTAGAAATCCGCGGTCGTCAATCCCGAGCGCTCGGGCATGCCAAGAATGCGAGAGGTCTCACTGGTAATGGTCAGTGGTGCCGTCGGGGCCAGCCCGGCGGTCCAGCCACCGATATGAGCGACGTGCTGGGCTCGCTCCAGCAGGTCGAGAATGGACACCCGCTCACGTTCGCGGCACTTTCGCTCGGTGATTTCGTGAACAATTGACGTTTTCCCGATGATGGAGCCGTCAGAAGCAACGATCGGGGCCAAGCTCAGCTCCACGTCCATTGTGCTTCCATCGCGCCGCTGTCGCGTCGTCTCGTATTGGCTTACGCTTTCCCCGGCCATCGTTCTCCGGAATAGGTCTGTGAAGTCCTCTAGTGGCCAGCCCGTCAGGATCTCTCTATAGGGGCGGCCAATCATCTGGGTGGCGCTGTAACCGAAGAGGCGCGCGGCGCTTGCGTTCCAGGTGATCACCGTGCCGTTGGTGTCGAGGCTGATGATCGCGTCGGCGGCACTCTCGACAATCGAGGCCAGCAGTTCTTGAAGATTCCCTGCAAATGTGGTTTCTGACACTTCGGTTCCCCTCCTTGCATATGCGGCGGATGTACACGTTTTCGGGTAGTTGTACGGGCTTAGATCACGCGGAGCGAGTGTGGCCCCTTTGGTGGTTGCAAATCACCTTCTCCTGGTGACCTAACCGATTGTTTCGGCCTCATGAGTACCCGGGATTCGATGAATTGAGGATCAGACATGTGACACCGCGCCCGCACTTGCGGTCGATGCCGGCGTCAATGCCACAAGAGACGTATAGACAACGACGTTGGACAAATAGTGGCCAGTGTGACTGTCGAAGACTCCTCCGCACGTGACCAGTTGCAGCGCACTGAATCCGTGTGAGGCATAGACCGCGTGATCCGGGAACGCCGTCTTGAGGTACATCGCAACCGAGGTCACTTTGAACCGAGCGGTCACTCCGTCGGCCAGGGTCACGTCGACTGCGTCACCGGCAACAAGGGAACGCAAGTGGAAGAACACAGTTGGGCCCTTGTTAGAATCGACATGTCCCAAGATCACGGCTGAACCCTCTTGCCCCGGGGATGGTCCGAACTTGTACCAACCCGGCTGCTGAACATCGGTAGGAACCTCCACGGTCCCATCAGGATTGAGTCCAAGCATGGACAAGGTAACCGTCAAGGCAATTGCCGGTATGCGCAGCTCGACCGGTGCCGAGCGCACCGCGACCGGCAGGGCAACATTCAATGGCGCGATCGCGTCACCGGATGACTTTGGATGTGCAGCACGGGATGCCACCGGGCCAGCCAGTGGATGCTGACTTCCTCGCAGTCCGACGACCAGACACCCTGAACCGACAACAACGAGGACGGCGGCCAGTAGCCACCACCTGGGCGAGCGATGACCCGTCGCTCCAATTGCAGGGGCAGCGTTCATGGGCTTTGTGTCCGACCCCGGATGAGAAGGAGCTGACGTCGGCGGAGGGCGAGAGCCGTCGCCAGTGCTGACCCGATCAGGGAGAAGATGCCCAGGATCACGAGATCGTCATTGGTGGAGTGGGACGCTCCACCCAATCCGGTCTGGGGAGGTCCGACCGGAATGATGCCGGTCGGAGGCGCCAGGACTGATCTGAAGGTTCCGGTCGGTCCGCCACCTTTTGGTGGCACACCTGTCGTACTGGTCCCACCAGGCCCACCTGCCCTGGGAGGACCGGCACCCTTGGCTCCGCCAATACCAGATGGTCCCGTTCCTGAAACTGACGGTGGCGTCGTGGCCGCGGTCGGCGACGCTGGAGTGGCTGTCGTGGTCTGCGACGCTGCTTCATAGTTATTGGTGAATGCTGAGGTGCAGATCACGGTGCTGCCTCCGCCGTTGCCTGAGCCATCACACTGCGTAATGGTCATGGGTAGGGCCGTCGCTCCGCCGGTTACCGTGCACTTCACCCGCGTGCTTCCGCCACCTCCGTTTCCCGAACCATTGCACTGGGTCACCGTGGCATTCGTCGTGCTGGCGATCGGGGAACACACCACCGTCGGCTCAGTGCCACCGCCCGTACCCGAGCCGATGCACTGATCGACTGAGACCCCCGGCGCCGATGTGCCAGCGGGAGTCGTATTGACCACCGCGACTTTGCACATCACGTTGCTGCCCCCTCCGTAGACGATGTCGTTGCATTGGTCCACCGAGGTAACGAGCTGGTTCGATGTGGTCACTGTGGTGGTGCAGCCGAAGGGTGGAAGAACACCTGCGGCTGCCAAGCACGCCGTGCCGGTGACGCTCGAAGAAGTCACTCCGGCCGAGGTCACGGTGTTGTCGACGGTGATGGTGCAGGTCACCTGGTATCCGGCTCCGGTGGGAAAGGCGGGCGCATTGCACTGGGTGGCTGCGGGTGTACTGGCTGCAGCGAATGCCGCCGGCGCGGCAGGGAACCCACCGAGAGCCAACATGGCCAGGGTGATTGGCGCCACCGCTGCGCCCACGAGACCACGTCGCAGCACCGAAGTGCGGTCCACTCCATCTGGAAGCGGCAGGCGGGTCCCCGCATAACGATGCGAGGTCTGGGCGTGCCGAGAATTTCGGGTTGCGAGCATGAACAGCTCCAAAATGTCCCGAAATAGACAACCGCCTCAGACGGACGTTCGAGAACAACTGGTGATTATAATATAGAAATAGAATTATAGCAATAGAGTGCAAATAACGTTTTGGTACTTTGCGGAATGGCAACATGGACCTTCCTGACCAACCACGGTCGTGCCTTGCTCTGCATCGCCCACGACCCCGAAATCCGCCTGCGGGACATAGCTGCTGCCTTGGGGATAACCGAGCGACGCGCCTACGGCATCGTCACCGATCTGACCGAAAGTGGATACGTCATTAAGGAGCGGGAGGGCCGCCGCAATCGCTATGAAGTCCAGGAGCATCTCCCTCTGCCAGAAGCTCCCGAGCACGATCAAGCGATCGGTGACGTGCTCGCCATCCTGAGCAGGCTAGAAGCGAGGCATCGGTCCAAAGGGGGGGTAGGGAGCTGAAACGGCAACTGGGTGCATCTCCATGAGACCAGAGTTGACAGGTCCGCTCATTCGTCTCGCAAGGAAGTCGGGGCCAGTTTCGAGACTTCGCTCAAGGTCGCGGGCATGGGTCGATCCGTTGCGCAAGGCGTCCTAAATGGTGGTCGGGCTCCAAGGATGGCTCACACATCCAAGGCACGCACCACGGAGCAGTCTTGACTTCTAACTCCACCGCCTGCCATATCTCGCACTATTGAGCTCACGTGTGATGCCACCCTGGGAAGCGGCAGAAGTCCGTGATTCTTGCTCATCACCCGGCCAGTGCTCGGGCGTCCAGGTCCAAGGTGGTTATCGATCTCTGGTCACTCGATACCAACCTTGCCGGCGTCATGCCGCGGTGGCGATGAGTCGGAGGCAGTGCCAAGAAAGGACTAAAGCCTCTATCTGTGCACAATGTGTTGGAACATCGTTGGTCGAAAAGGCAAATCTCCCGTGAGGGAGGGACGCAAAGCCACGGGACTCTCTGAGTTAGCCGAGCCGCCGACATAGTCGTCAATGCACAGCTATTTCCCAGCGGCTCCCTACTTGGGGCTGAAGGGGAAAAATGCTCGTGATCGGGGGACTCCGAAGCTCAGTCCTTAGCCGGACGCGCAACGCTCTCCTCGTGGCCGCCTCTGGTGTGCTCCTGGCCACGGTCGGGTTCGGAGTAGGTGGCGCCGTGATCAGCCTGGGCAACCTTCCCGCCGGCGCCGACACTCCCGCTACGTTCACGCTGAGTCCCGGTGCATTGTCAATCAGCGCGCCATCGGCCAGCGTGTCGCTGGGAACGCAGGTGGCCGCGACCAGTACGAGCACCATCACCGGCTCGCTCGGCATCGTGACGGTCTCCGACCAGCGCGGCGGAACAACGTCGTGGATCGCGTCGGTGATCTCAACCGCATTTTCTCCGCCGTCCGGCCCAGCCGACCCGGCCACCAACACCAGCTACGCTGCGGGCACGATCACACAATCGGCCTACGTAGTGGCAACGGCGGTCCCGGCAACGGACCTCACCGGGGTTACGACAGTTGTCACGGGAGCGAGCACCGGACTCAGCACGGCTAGTTGGAATCCGACCATCTCGGTGGTTGTGCCTGCGGACTTTGCCCCTGCGATCTACTCGGCCTCCATCACCCACTCGGTCGCGTAAGGACGTAGTCGTATCGTGCTCGGCCGCGTGACCGCGCTTTTCTTGCTCGTGGGCGTGGGAGCCATCGTTGCGGCATCTCCTGCGTTCGCGTCTCCGTCCAACCGTTCGGGCGCAAAGTCGGGCGACATCGGGATCCGTCTCGTCGCCGTCCCGGGTGTGTCACTAGCAACTCCCCTCGCCAGTGTGTATGTCGTCGACCACCTGGCTCCAGGGATGAGGCTCACTCGCACCGTCCAGATCGACAACGATTCAGGCACGATGGTTGAAGTTTCGGTGTACCCGTCTGCTGCGAGCATCGTTGCCGGCACCTTTGCCTTTGCTCCCGGCCACAGTAGAAACGAGCTCTCCAGGTGGACGTCGGTGACCCATGCCACACTTCGCTTGGCGCCGCATACCGAGGCATTCGACATGCTGACCGTCAACGTGCCACGCAATGCCTCGTCTGGCGATCGCGACGCTGTCGTGTGGGCCGAGGTATCGGCTCCGCCAACTGCTGGAGCCGGCATTACACTGGTCAGTCGGGCCGGTGTCCGGATGTACCTCTCCATCGGACCTGGTGGCGCGCCAGCCTCGAATTTCGAGATCGGGTCTCTCACCGCAAAGCGATCCGCCGCTGGCGGGGCACTTGTCGTGGCGAGCGTTCGCAATAATGGACAGAGCACGCTCGACCTCAGCGGCAACCTGAGACTCTCCAAGGGCCCACGAGGCCTTCGTGCCGGCCCATTTGCCGCCACGCTTGGTGCGGTGCTGGCGCCCGGTGTGGCGGAAGCCGTCACGGTGAACCTCGGCTCCGAGTTTCCTCGGGGACCCTGGCGTGCCGATCTGGGTCTCACAAGCGGGACTCTCCAACGATCATCTGTAGCGACGGTCACGTTCCCCCTAAGCAGTCCCGCCGTGAAGGCGTCGAGAGGGGCCGCAGTCCTCGCGCTGATCTTTGTCGTCATCGTCCTGCTCATCGTGCTGGCCATCACTGGTGGTGCGCTCCTGGTCTCCCGGCGCAGGAATGCGCAACAGCCATGACCCATTCGAAACCCCGCATGGGCCGGTGGCCGCCGGGGTGCCCTCCTGAAGCGATCCCTCGAAGTCGATGGTGACGCAGGGCTCGTCGCCCTCCACCCAGGCGTCGTGCCCGGAGCCCACGACGTGGGCGCCGCCGGGGCCGAGCTCAAGCTCATCTCCACTGTCCATCTGCACAGGGAATCGTCCGGATACGACGAGGGCGAAGTGCGTGGCCTCACATGGCTCCGTACCGACCATGGGCGTGACGTCATCGGACCAGCACCAACTGCACCGTCGCCTGATCCCCGGAGGGTCCCACGACGATCGGGCACAGCACGTCGGCCATCCCTCAGTTGTGGCGCACGCCTACGAGCGCCGCCGCTTCATCCGGGTCCGCCGCGCCATGGTGGCGACCTGCCGCCGTGTAGCGGAAGGCGGTTCGTGCCCCCCGTAGGCACTCGCCTCCACCACGGCGGCCAGCCCCCGCCAGGCCGTTGACCCGTCCTCCGATGCCTCGTCGAGCAGCGTGGCGTATTCCCCGAGGGTCTCGGACACGAGGCGGGTATGCCCGGCCCTCCGCCCCACCCGTTCGACGCGACGGGTGATCCGCCCGGCCCAAGTGGTGGGACGAGTTCGTTGCCAACGCACAATTGCGGCCAGCACGATGACGCCGGAAAGGACACCGAGGGGGGGAACGAGAGGCAGACGGCCCAATGCGTGACCGACGTCCTCCAGCGCGATGGCCCCCGGGGACGGGTTGGTGAGCGGGACCACCGCGGTGGGATCGAAGTTCTGCCATCCGAAGCCGGGGAACCACACCTGGACCCAGGCATGAGCGTCGTCGGCCCGGATCTGGTAGAGGTCGGTGATCGGGTTGTAGGGACCGGGCACGTAGCCGACCGCCTCGCGTGCGGGAATGCCTATGGTCCGCAACATGACGGCCAGCGAGGTAGAGATCTGTTCGCAGAACCCCGTCCGATTGCCGAAGAGGAATTCGTCGACTGTGTCGGCACCCGCAGGCAACGGCGGAATATCGGTGGAGTACAGCGTGTGGGCGGCGATCCAACTGATCAGTGCCTGCACCCGGTCATAGGTCGTGCCCGCTCGTGCGGTGATCGACCGGGCCAGCGCCTCCACCCGCGGGTAGGGATGAGGAAGCTGCAGGGAGGCCCTCTCCAACTGGGGCGGGAGGGCGAAGTCGCTCAGGACGCTCCGCA
>Ga0307373_10007628_pt1 | contig 16818 bp, 16 predicted proteins | sample OX2MG_FD_202534 | JGI IMG/M metagenome (GOLD analysis project Ga0307373, IMG submission 202534) | Soil microbial communities from Risofladan, Vaasa, Finland - OX-2 | ecosystem: Environmental > Terrestrial > Soil > Coastal area > Acid sulfate soil | place: Finland: Risofladan, Vaasa | collected... | reverse complement strand
CGTGGTCGAACCGGTCACCGTCGACCAGCTCTTCGCGGAGGTGGCGGTGGGGGCGGATAGAGAAGCGACCAGTCGCCACGTGGTGACGCCGACGACGGGGGGGGTCGAGGCCCGGACCGCTCGGGCCATCCGGGCCGCCCGGGCCCGGCAGTCGGGGTTCGCCAGTGCGGTGGCGGGGAGTGCGGCGGGGGCCACCACCGCGCAGGTCACCGACGACCTCCTCCTGGCCGCCGAGTCGAGCCTGTTGTCCGGGCACCAACAACAAGCCGGGTTGGCCGGGTTCAACACCGCTCTCGATCAACGGCTGCGGGGCCTGGGGGTCCGATCCGACACCATCCGACTCACGGCCGGCACGGCCAGTGTCCCCATCACGTTGCTGCGGAACACGGGGTATCCGGTGACCGTGGTGGTGAAACTGACGAGCGACAAGCTCCGGTTCCCGGTGGCAAACACCCAGCTGCCCGGGGCCATCTGCAAGGCTCCGCACGTCCGGAGCTCGGCGGGACGGTCGAGCTTCTCCGCCCTGTGCACCCTCGATCACGCCACCAACGCCGTCTACGTCGACATGTCGGCGCGGGCGTCGGGTGACTTCGCGATCCATGTGGCCCTCGAGAGCCCGGAGGGGAACCTCGTCCTGGCCGGCGGCCAGCTGACGGTGCGGTCCCTGTCGACCTCGGCCGTGGCCATCGCCTTGTCGGTGGGTGCCGTCCTCGTCCTGTTCTTTTGGTGGGGACGGACCTTGTGGCGGGGCAAGAAGCGGCGGGGCGCCCACACCGTGGCGCGCGTCCGGGGACCTGTGGCGTGAGCGGACCCGGCGAGCCCCCCGTCGAAGACCGGGACGATCCCGGCCGACGGGGCGACTGGGCCGACGTCGAGGGCCTCGACGAGCCCGACGACTACGACAGCGAGTTTCAAGAGACCGAGTACCGGGTCGCTGAGTCTCCGGAGCCCGAGGTCCCCGACACCGAGGTCCAGGTGACGGACGCGGTCGACGAGGACACCGCAGAGGGGGAGGTGGGCGTTCCCGACCAGTCCGACGTTGACAGCACCGTCGGTGAGGAGGTCGAAGAGATCACACCCTCGGCACCCGTCGAGGCTTCGACGGAGGGGACGGGACTGCGTCGAGCGACCGCCGTCATGGCGGTGGGGACGACACTGTCGCGGGCCACCGGGGTAGTGCGGATCTTCGCCCTCACGTACGCGTTGGGGACGTTGAGCCTGGCCGACTCGTACAACCTCGCCAACACGATGCCCAACATCATCCACGACATCGTGCTCGGGGGGGTGCTCTCGGCCACGTTCGTGCCCGTCTTCGTCCACCGGTTGACGACGCGCGCCGACGACGACGCCTGGGACGCGGTGTCGGCCGTGGTGAGCGTGACCATGATCGTGATCGCGGTGGCCTCGATCCTGTTCCTGTTCGCGGTCCCGTTCATCGTCGACGCCACCACGTCGCTCAACCACAGCGCCCAGGCTGTCCAGAGCCGGGCTGTGGCCAAGGACCTGCTGTTCCTGTTCGTCCCCCAGCTGACCTGTTACGGGTTCATCAGCGTGGGCACGGCGCTGCTCAACGCCAGGCGCAAGTTCGGCGCGCCCATGTTCACCCCCGTCGCCAACAACGTGGTCCTCATCGCCATGCTGCTCGTGTTCGGCACCACCGTGCACCGTGCCTCGTTGGCCGGAGTGGCCGCGCATAAGGGCCAATTGCTGCTTCTGGGTCTCGGCACCACCGCCGGCGTCGTGGCCCAGGCCGGGCTCATGGTCCCGAGCCTGCGACGAGCCGGGTTGCACCTGCGTTGGAGACCGGACTTCCGCCACGAGGCGGTTCGGACCATCCTCCGGCTGTCGGGATGGACCTTCGGTTTGGTCGTGGCTAACCAGATCGCCCTGCTGGTGGTGCTGGCCCTGTCGGAGAAAGTCGGGCCCGGGGCGGTGTCCGCGTATACCTACGCCTACATCTTCTTCCAGCTCCCCTACGGCGTCGTGGCCGTGTCGATCATGAGCGCCACGGCCCCCGAGCTCACGGCGCGATGGGCCCAGGGCGATCTGGTGGCGTTCCGGCGGCGGATGGGGACGGGGTTGCGGGCCATGCTGGCCATCGTCATCCCCGCCGCCGCGGGCGAGCTCATCCTGGCCCGACCGCTCGTCGCGCTCGTGGCCGGCCACGGTGCCGCGCACAACACCACCGCCACGGCCGAGTCCTTGGCCATGTTGGCCTTGGGGCTGCCCGGGTTCTGTGTCTTTCTCTATGCGGTGCGGGTCCTCCAGAGCGTCCAAGACCTGCGCTCGGCGTTCTGGCTGTATGCGTTCGAGAACGGGGTCAACATCGTCCTCGCCGTGGCCCTGGCCGGGCACTTCGGGGTGCGGGGCATCGCGCTGTCGATCAGCATCGCCTACACCGTGGCCGCGCTGGTGGCCCTGGGCTATCTGCGGACCCGCTTCCAGGGCCTCGCCGGGGACGTGCTCGGGCCACCCCTCGGGCACATGTTGCTGGCCACCGTGGCGCTCGTGGTGGGAGCCGTGTTGGGGAGCAATGTGTCGGGGTCCGAGACCACACCCCTGCTTCTGGCCCGGGTGGCATTGGGCGCGGTGGCCGGCGGGGCGGCCTATGTGTGCGCGGGTGGGGGCCTCGCCGAGCTGGCGCGACGGCGACGACGCGCCATGCGCGAGGCGGAGCAAGGGCCACCCCGGGGCCCGGGCCCGGGTCCTCGGTCTCGCCCGCCTCGTCCGCGACCGCGTCCCCCCCAGGGCCCCGACATTGCGCCCCAGGGCGGGCCGCGGCGCCGGCCCGGCGCGCCCCCACCACCGGCTCCGCTGCCGCCTGCGGGTCGGCCGCCGCTTCGGCCGGGGCGGCTCGGACCAACGCGAGCGCCGGAACCGGGTGGGTCGCCACACGGGGGAGCGGGGCTGTAGCAGACTCGTGGTTGTCGGCACCTCGATGCAGAAGCCGGCATCGCCCCCGAACGAGGAGGACCGATGGCGAGCATTCAGGTCATCACCGACAGCGCTTGTGACTTGTCGGTGACGATGGCCGAAGAGCGCGACGTGCGGGTCGTGCCTCTCACTATCCGGTTCGGCTCCGAGGAGCTCGTCGACCGCGACGAGCTGTCGACCAAGGAATTCTGGGACCGCGTCATCACCGGCCCCGACATGCCCTCCACCGCCGCGCCTTCGCCGGGTGCGTTCCAACAGGCGTTCCTCGAAGCACGCGACGCGAGGAGTAGCGGGGTGGTGTGCGTCATGCTCTCCTCGGGACTGTCGGCCACGTACCAATCGGCGTGCACCGCGGCCGAGACCGTGGCCGACCAGATCCCGGTGCGGGTGGTCGACACCAAGAGCGTGACCATGGGTCAGGGGCTGCTCGTGCTGGCCGCGGCCGACATGGTGGCCGACGGTCGGAGCTTGGACGAGATCGAAACCGCGCTCAACGACATGAAGGACCGGACCCATGTCTACGGCGCCATCGACAGCCTCGATTACCTGCGTCGTGGCGGGCGCATCGGGGGGGCCGCGCAACTGGTCGGCTCGCTGCTTTCGATCAAGCCCGTCATCCATGTGGTCGACGGCGTGGTGGAGGTCGAGTCCAAGCAGCGGACCCGTTCGCGCGCCCTGAGCTACCTGGCCGGGAAGGCCATCGAGGCGGGGCCCCTCGAACGGCTGGGAGCAACCAACGGGGCCGCCGCGGACTTCGAGGAGGTCCTCGAGATGCTCCGCAAGCCGACGCCGGACCACGAGATCGTGACCGGGGACCTCGGGCCGGTGGTGGGGAGCCACGCCGGGCCGGCCTCGATCGGGGTGTGCTTCATCACCAAGGCTCGCTGAACCACCGGTCACGCTGAACCACCCAAGTGATACAGAACGCGCGCCCACCAGGCGGGTTCGACGGGGTCGGCGACTAATCTCCACAGTCATGGAAGACCAGGCCACGAACTCATCGCCGCCGTCCGCGACCCCGGCAGCTTCTTTGTCGCAGGCCGAATGGCCCGCCAAGGTGGCCGACACCATCGAGGATGTCCTCGAGGGGGTCCAGGACCGCGTGGTCCGGCCCCTCATCCTTGCCGCCCGGGGCCTCGTCTTCGGGATCATCATCGCCACCATGGCCCTGGTCCTGAGCGTCGTGATGGCGATCGCCTTGGTCAGGCTGCTCGACGTCTACGCCTTCGGGGGCCGGGTGTGGGCTTCGGACGCCCTTCTCGGCGCGATCCTCGTTCTGGGGGGTGGGTACGCGTGGACCAAGCGCGGGACCCGGGGCGCAGAGGAAGGCTGAGGTGCCCGAGACCCATCAGCCCGAAGCCCATCAGGTCGTGATCCTCGGTTCGGGGCCCGCCGGGCTCACCGCTGCGATCTACACGGCCCGGGCCAACCTCGCACCCCTCGTCATCGAGGGCGAGCCGTCGTCGACGAGCGACCAGCCCGGCGGCCAGCTCATGCTCACCACCGAGGTCGAGAACTACCCCGGTTTCATCGACGGCGTCCTCGGCCCCGACCTCATGGCGCGGTTTCGTGACCAGGCGGCGCGCTTCGGGGCGGAATTCCTGACCCGGAAGGCCAAGCGGGTCGACTTCTCGTCGCGACCTTTCCGGATCTGGACCGAGTCGACCGAGGGCGAGCCCGACATCCTGGCCCAGGTGGTGATCGTCGCCACCGGAGCGCGCGCCGTCATGTTGAACGTGCCCGGCGAGGCGGAGCTCATCGGCCACGGGGTGTCGACCTGCGCGACCTGTGACGGGTTCTTCTTCCGCAACCAGAAGATCGTGGTGGTGGGCGGAGGGGACTCCGCTCTCGAGGAGGCTTCGTTCCTCACCCGGTTCGGTGAGAGCGTGACGGTCATCCACCGGCGCAAGGAGCTCCGGGCCTCGAAGATCATGCAGGACCGGGCCTTCGCGAACGACAAGATCGACTTCATCTGGGACTCGGTGGTCACCGAGGTCCTCGGCGAGGGCAAGGTGACCGGGGTGGGAATCACCAACGTCATCACGGGCGAGGAGTCCAACTTCGACGCCAGCGGCATGTTCGTCGCCATCGGGCACGTGCCCAACACCTCGGTGTTCGTCGGTGAGCTCGACATGGACGAGAACGGCTACATCAAGACCACCGAGGGCACCCAGACCAACGTCGACGGCGTGTTCGCGTGCGGGGATGTCCAGGACCACATCTACCGCCAGGCCATCACCTCGGCGGGGTCGGGGTGCATGGCGGCCCTCGACGCCGAGCGCTGGCTCGAGGACCACGGCGAAGGCTGACCCCTGCGCCCGACGTGTCGGCGGGAATGCGGGGCCCGGGAGCGGTGTTTCCGGTACGTTCGATGCACCGCACACGACCAGGTGTCCAAGGAGGACCGTTTCATGAGCGAGGGGATCACAGCTCTGAGCGACGCTACGTTTGACGAGCATGTCAAGGCCGCCGACACTCCGGTGCTGGTGGACTTCTGGGCCGAGTGGTGCGGCCCGTGCAAGATGATCGCCCCCGTCCTCGAGGAGATCTCGGCGGAGAACAAGGGGAAGATCCAGATCGCCAAGCTCAACATCGACGAAAACCTGGACGTGACACGCCGGTACGAGGTGATGAGCATCCCCACTTTGATGCTGTTCAAGGACGGGGAGCCCGTGGAGCGGATCATCGGCGCCCGGGGCAAGGCGCAGCTCCTCCAGGAGCTGCAGGCGTACCTGTAGAGCACGGCGACAGCCTTCCCCTCGCCACCGGCGACAAGGGCGAGGCTGTCGCTGACCTTCAGCGGCGGTTGACTCTCGTCGACCTGCCTTGCGCACCGGACTCCGAAGGGATCTTCGGCGCTGGGACCAAGGCCGCGGTCGAGGGTTTCCAGTACCGCCGGGGCCTGCGGGTCGACGGCGTGTGCGGATCGCAGACCTGGGCCGCCCTGGTCGAGGCGGGACTGCGGCTCGGAGACCGGTTCCTCTATCTCCGTCGGCCCATGTTGCGCGGCGACGACGTCGCTGACCTGCAACGACGTCTCTCCGCCCTCGGTTTCGACACGGGACGGGTGGACGGCATCTTCGGTGAGCTCAGCTCCCAGGCCCTGGCCGACTTCCAGCGCAACACCGGGCTCCCCGTGGACGGGATCCTGGGCGCTTCGACGTTCCGGGAGCTGCGCCGGGTGGCACCGCGCCACGGCGATCCCGAGCTCGTGAGCACGGTCAGAGACCGAGACCGGCTGCGCCGGGCGCCGCGGACGCTGCTGGGACGACGGATCGCCATCGGGCAGGAGGGCGGCCTCGACGCCCTGGTCGCCGCGGTCCGCCGGCCATTGGTAGCCACCGGGGCCCAGGTCATCCCTCTGCTTCACCCTGACGGTTCCACCCGGGCCGCGGCAGCCAATGCCGCTGACGCCGATGTCTACTTGGGCCTCCGGCTCGATTCCGAACGCACAAGGTGCTCGACTGCCTACTATTCGGGGTACCGATACGAATCCGCAGGTGGGCGACGGCTGGCCGAGCTCGTCCACGCCCTGGCCGCAGCCGCTCTCGGGGTCCCTGCCGACGGGGTGAAGGGCATGACCCTGGCCGTCCTGCGTGAAACCAGGATGCCGGCGGTGGTGTGTGAAGTCGGGCCGCCTGCCATCGTGGTCCGCCATGCCGGCGCCCTCGCCGAAGCTCTGGTCAGGGCGCTCGTGGCCTGGGCGGCCACCCCGGTGGACTGACGTCGAGGGCAACCCTCAAGGGGAACGTCGGCCACCAAAGGCCGGCACAGCAAACTCTCAGCCTCACCCAAGAGCGGAGGATTTCCACAGCCTCATGCACAGGTTGTGGATGAGGCTGACCATCCTATCGAGGGTTAGCACGTCACCCTGCGTGAGAAATCCCTGGTAGATCGGGGTCTCTTCCGGATTTCGCCACGGCGGGTGGGATCGCCTCCCTGAGCCGGTTCGGATCTAGAGGGTGACGCCCCCCACCATGAGCTTGTAGATCCGCTCGAGGTCCTCGAGGGTGGCGAAATCGATCACAACACGGCCCCGCTTGGCCCCCATCTCGACTTTCACCCGGGTGTTCAGGTGGTTGGAGAGCAGATCCTCGAGCTCGAGGACCCCCGGAGCAGGCAGGCGGCGGCGGACGGGGGGGGTCCCGGGCCCGGTCTGGACGGCATCGGACGGGGGGGACACCGGGGTGAGGTGGCTCCCGTTCTCGGCCGGGGCCCTGTCGGGTCCCGCGCCCTGGGAGTGGTGGCGGACCCCTTCCTCCACGGCCCGGACGGTGAGGCCCTCGGCCACGATCCGCTTGGCCAGCTCTTCCTGGTAGCTACGGTCGGGTGTCCCCAGCAGGGCACGGGCGTGGCCGGCCGAGATGTTGCCGTCGGCCAGGGCCCGCTGGACTCCGGCGGGGAGCTGGAGGAGTCGAAGAGTGTTGGTGACCGCCGTCCTGCTCTTGCCCACTCGGGAGGCCACCTGCTCGTGGGTGTAGCCGAACTCGTCGACGAGCTGTTGGAAGGCGCCGGCCTCCTCGAGGGGGTTGAGGTCCTCGCGATGGAGGTTCTCCACCAGAGCCTGTTCGAGGCTATGGACATCGGAGACGCTCTGGACCAGAACGGGCATGGTCTGGAGCCCGGCTCGGCGGGCCGCCCTCCACCGACGCTCGCCGGCGATGAGCTCGTACTCGTCCTCGTCGATCTCCCGCACCAGGATGGGCTGGAGCACCCCAACCTCGCGGATCGACGAGGCCAGGCTCGACATGGCTTCTTCGTCGAACCGGGTCCGGGGCTGGAGGGGGTTGGGCTTGATGCTCGTCATCGGCACCACCCTGAGCGCCGAGTCCCGATCCCGGGCCTCGGTCGGGATGAGTGCCCCCAGACCCTTGCCCAGTCCGCTACGACGCGCCACCGCTGACCTCCTTGGCTAGCTCCCGGTACGCGATCGCCCCACGAGAGGTGGGGTCGAACGTCGTGATGGGTTGACCGAACGACGGTGCCTCGGAGATCCGCACCGTCCGGGGAATCACGTTCCGACAGACCTTGTTGCCGAAATGCAGCCGGACCTCGTCCGCCACCTGCTCGGCCAGCTTGGTGCGCGCGTCGTACATGGTGAGGACGATGGTCGACACGTCCAGCTTCTCGTTCAGATTGGCCTGGACGAGATGGACATTGCGTAGGAGCTGGCCCAGACCCTCGAGGGCGTAGTACTCGCACTGGATGGGGACGAGGACTTCATCGGCGGCAGCCAGTCCGTTGACGGTGATCAACCCCAGCGACGGGGGACAGTCGATGAGGATGTAGTCGAAGTCGTCGATCACGGTCTCGAGGGCCCGGCGGAGCTTGAGCTCCCGGCTGAAGGTCGGGACGAGCTCGATCTCGGCGCCCGCCAGGTCAATGGTGGCGGGTGCCACGAAGAGGTTCTTCATGCTGGTGGGCTCGATGGCGTCCTCGAGTTTGGAATCGCGCATGAGGACGTCATACATCGACAGCTCGAAGGACCGGCCGTCGATGCCGAGGCCGGTGGTGGCGTTGCCCTGGGGGTCGAGGTCGACCACCAGGACCCGGAAGCCGATCTCGGCCAGGCCGGCACCGAGGTTCACCGCTGTGGTGGTCTTGCCCACCCCGCCCTTCTGATTGGCCACCGCCATGATCCTTGGCACGGGGCGCGGAACGTAGGCGACATCGGCACCGGGCTCGGGCTGAGGGACATCGGACCAGTCCACCGCCGCACGCTGGACGGGTTGGGCCTTCTTCTCCGGAGCGGGGGGGGTGGCTACGTCCTCGTACATCTCGTCGGCGACGCTGACCGGATCCTCAGAAATGCCAGGGGCTACCGGCTGAACGGGACTTTGATTCGGAACCTGAGCCGGCTCCGATGCATTGTCGGCGGCCCCGGGACCCACGTCGCTGCCCTGTGGCTGAAGAGGTTCCTGGGTCTTCTCTTGCCATTGTTTCCCCTGCTCAGGCCGCTGGTCCCTGCCCCGAATGCGGACGCGCACGGTCAGCCCTCCAAACGGTTGTGGCTCACGGTCCACCATCCTCGCCACCCAAGAAGCCCGGGTCAATAGTCGCGGGCCGAATCTGTCGTGATTTCGGGCAACTTTTCGCCTTCAGGAACGGTCTCGTTCTCGACGGGAGTGGCGGGTTGGGTCCGCAACCGACCCGCATACTGCTCCATCATCTCCCCGAATCGTTGGTGGCTGGGGGCGTCGAGCTCGGGGGAGAGCCCCTCGGCCAGCACCGGGACCAGGTGATCCCGTAGGTAGGTGCCCCGGGCCATCCATTGGAAGTAGTGCCGACCGCCGTGGTGATAGGGACCGTAGAGCTTGCCGCCCGGGAACGTCCGCTCCAGCCAACGGAAGATTGCCTCGTGGCGAACGTGCATCCGCAGCGTGACCTGGGGTTGCCGGCCGTCTCCGCCAAAATGGCCTTCGCCCACCAGGAGCCCGATCAGAAAGCCCTTCTCGAAGTCGGTGGGCAAGGGCGAACCTCCTGTTCCCAGGCGATCAAGGGTGTTTCACCGTTAGGTTACACGTGGAACAGTCGGGCCGGTGGCTACCGAGCCTCGAGGGGTGTTTCACCGTAAAGTTACACGTGGAACATTCGCGATTTTGGTACTCTGACCTGGACCGACGCGAGGGCAGTCAGAACGGTGTGTTTTCGCTACCCCGCGGACACGCGGTAGACGGGCCGTTTCGTGGCCACCCCCGACCGGCGGGGAAAACGCTGCGGGCAGGCCGTGGCCTGGAGGATGACCTGGTATCCGAATCGTCCTCCAACCGTCGTCAGGGGCTCCTGGCCGAGCTGGGCCAGCCCGTCCCGGGGCCAACGGGCGACGGCCTGACCAGGGCCCGGAGGCTCTGATACCACCAGGAGACCTCCCGGCTTCAGGAACGGGGCGGCACATTCTGCCGTCACAGGAGGACTGCCGAAGGATCGTGCCCAGACGACGTCGAACAGGGCTCGGAGATCCGAGTCGAGGCTCCCGGCGTCCTCGGCCCGGGCCCGGATGACCTGGACCCGTTCGGCCCAACCCAGTTCCGCTGAGGCCTCGGCCAGGAACGTCGTCCGTCTCTCAGCGGAGTCGAGGAGCACGGCCGGCGTGCTCGGCCAGTACTGGGCCAGGACCAGACCGGGGAGGCCGCCCCCTGATCCCAGGTCCAACCAGCGGCCGGGAGTCGGGTCGTCAGCTCTGGCCTGCTCGAAGGCATGGGCGAAGCCCAGGGCGTGGTCCACCTGCTCGTCGAGGGCCATGGGCCCCAACAGGTCTAGCGACCGGGCCTGCCCGAGGACTTCCCGCAGGGCCGGGGGTACCGCTCCATCGGTTCTATCGGTCATGGCCGGCCCACGCCTTGGTGGGGATCGGCCCAGGGATCTCGAGCGATCCCCGGGCTGCGTCGTCGAGCGCCTCAGGCGCCTTCGACAGCCGCGTCGTGCCCAGGTGAGATCACGATGAACCGGCGGGGCTCCTCGCCCTCGGAGCGGGTGGACAGCCCCCCGATCTCGTTGATGGCGTCGTGGACGACCTTGCGGTCAGCCGCCGACATCGGCTCCAGGGCCCGGTCCGATGCCGACGCCGTGACCTCCTCGGCAACCTGCTGGGCAAAGCGTTGCAGGGCGGCGGTCCGCTTGGCCCGGTATCCAGCCACGTCGACGTTGATCCGGCTGCTCTGGCCTCCGGTCCGCTTCTGTACGAAGGTCCGGGCCAGTTCCTGCAGGGCCGCCAGGGTGGCACCTCCGGGTCCGACCAGCACGCCCAGCTCCTGGCCTTCGACGACCACCTCGGCGGTCTCCTCGTCGACCACCCGCGTTGACACCTCGGCGTCCATGCCCAGCTCGTCGATGAGCCCGGCGATGAACTCCCGCGCCGACTCCCCCTGCTCCTCCAGCGTCATGGTCTCGCCCACAGCCTCCTCCTTCGTCGACCCGGACGGCCGGGACCCTTTCCTCCGTGTGGAGGACTGCGGCGGGGTCCCCGCGCTTTCACCAAGATCGCCGTCCCGGTCCCCGTTGCTGCTCGAACCCGTGCTGCCCGCGCTCCGAGGTCCGCCGCCGCGCGAACGCGATCGACGGCGCCGGTTGGCCGAGGTCACGGTGCCGTTGCCCGAGGGCGATCCGGCCCTGTCGACGTCCACCTCGCCGTCATGGGCGGACCCCTCCGCCACGGCGACGCCGGCCGAGGGGCGGCTCCTGTCGCCCCCGCCGCTGCTCCGACCAGATCCTCCACCGCTGCCCCGGGCACCGCCCTCACGGGTCTCACCGGATCGCCGGGCCCGGGTCCGCTTGGGACGGGGGCTCGTAGGACGCACCCTGGCCCTGACCCGGGCCTCACCGCGCATCCGTCCGAACAGACCCGCCCTGGGCTCGGTGACTACGACGAATTCGGCATCCGTCTCGTGGACACCGAGCTGATCGAGGGCCGCGTCCTTGGCTTCTTCGATCGTCTTACCGGTCGTCTCGACCCACTCCATCGCTCAACGCGCCTTTCTCGGTCGCTTCTTGGCGGATCGGGGCTGCCCTGAGGGCTGCTCCTTCGGGGCGGGAGCACCGTTGCTCCGCGCCTTGCTCGATCCGCTCCGAGCGCCTCCGTTCGTACTGGCGCCACCGGGGCGCGAGGTGTTGCCGGTCCCGGGAGGCCGCTTGGCCGAAGGTCCGGGCTTGTTGGAATCTTGGGGTTTCGCCGACCCGTTGGCCGAGCCTCCCCCATTGGACGACATGGCCCCCTTGTCAGGAGGGGCCTTCGTCTTGGGGGGCGGGGCGTTCGCGCCAGATGGCTTGGCCGGCGCCTCGGGGTCCTTCGCGGCTCCGATCTCCGGTTGAAGGCCAGGCTGGCGTGCCTTCTGCTGCTCCAGAGCCCGTTGTTGGGCATCGGCCAGCCGCTGCATGATCGACTTCCGGGGCGCCCCGCCCCCACCGCCACGTGACGGAAGTTTCCCCTCACCGCGCGTGGGCGTCTTGTCGAGCACGCCGGAGCGAAAAATCCCCTCCTGGATGCCGATCCGGCACAGGCTCGAAACAACGAAATAGATGTTCACCCCCGCTGAGATCCGGATGTAAATGACGGCGAAAATAAGCGGCATATACCGCTGCATCATTTGCATCTGTGGATTGGCCTGTGCGGCCCCGGGATTCCTGCTATTGAGCTGGCGCATTTGGAGATATTGGAGCCCGATGGCCACCGCCACGATGGCGCCGTAGGGGATGGCCCCCAGCCACGAACTGTGGTGCGAGAAGAGGTTGTTTCCCAGGTCAAGGCCGAAAGCCTTCATGTGGCCCTTGGCGGTGACGAGATCCCGGTAGAGCCGGGTGCCGTGCGAGATGTAGTCCGGGCGCGCTACGAGAATGCCGTGTTCTTTTACCGTGGAGGTCAGTCCTCGGATGACCCCATAGAGGACAACGAAGACAGGGAGTTGGATCAACATCGGCAGGCATCCGCCGGCCGGATTGATCCCGTGCTCCTTGTACAACTTCATCATTTCTTCGTTGAGCGTTACCCGATCACCCTTGTACTTCGCCTGGATCTTCTTGAGCTCGGGGGCGACCCGCTGCATCTTGATCGTCGACCGGGTGCTCTTCACCGTGAGCGGGGCGGTCACGATCATCACCACCACGGTCAACAGGGCGATGGCGATGGCGAAGTTGGGGATGATCGAGTAGAAGAACGCGATGATCCCCGCCAGCAGCTCGTAGAGCGGCTTGAAGATCTGGCCGACGGTGCTGGCGAACATCAGGTGGATGATCACGGTTTCACCCGCTTCTCAGTCCGGCACCGGGTCGACGCCATGGCCCCCGAAGGGGTGACACCGCAGGACCCGGCGCACCGCCAGAAAGGTTCCCCGACCGGCGCCGTGGCGCTCGATGGCGCCCAAGGCGTAGTCCGAGCAGGTGGGCCAGTACCGGCACGGCGAGGGTCGGCCGGCACGAAGTCCCTGGTAGAGACCGATAAGCCGGATGAGCACGGCACGGATCGGGCGGTGAGACGCGACCGGGCCAGACATGGTCGTGGGCGTGGGCGCGCTCATGGGCGCCGGGCCTGAGAAGCCGATGTCATCGCTGCTGTCACTTGTGCCTTCAAGTCCTCGTAGGGGAGGCCGGCCGCCTCGCGACCCGCCACCACCAGGTATGCGCCCGGGGCGAACGGCGGTGACGCCTCGGCCACCGCGGCCCGCAGACGTCGGCGCAGTTGGTTCCGGACGACCGCACCGCCCACCCGTTTCCCCACCGCGTACGCCACCCGGGGCACGCTGTCGTCATCGGTGGCCACGAAGGTCACTGTGATCTGGCCCCGTCGGCTCCGTTGTCCGTGTCGCCGCAGCGCCTCGAACGTCGCCCGGTCCCGGATACGCCAGCCCACGGGGGCCCTGCCGCTCTCACGCGGAGAGGCGGTGGCGACCTTTGACCCGGCGTGCCTTGAGGATCGCCCTCCCGGCACGGGTGGACATCCGGTGTCGAAACCCGTGGTTCTTGGCCCGTTTCCTGGTGTTGGGCTGGTAAGTCCTCTTCACTCCCTTGTCCTTTTTCCTCGAGGCCGGATGTGGCGCGGCTCGTCTGCCGGGGCGCCGTGCGAACAGGTGCCCGCCCCGAGTGCCTGACCTCCCATGCTAGGCGCGTCCCCGCGCGCCCACCAGGCAGGACGTGGCCCGGCCCACGAAGACGATGCGCAATTTCACGCAGAGTTTTCAGGTCGCTCCGGCCGACAACAGCCCAGGTCGCCGGGCCCGGAATGTGCTTCCACCAGGGTATCTTTGTCGTCCTCCACAAGGGAGATCGGCACTAGCAGCACCGCACCCACCGGTGTACCGTTCGTCGCTACCGGTCCGTCATTGGACGTGCCGGACACAGCAGCACACGACAACAGGGTCCTCCTTCCCCGGGGCCACCAAGACAACAGGCTGTGGGTGGACGGCGGACAAACTTCCCGGACAATCCACACTTGTGGATCTGCTTGTGGACAATTTTGGCGGCGGGATGGTGGAGGCCCTGGTGAATGACAAGAACGACTTGTGGAAGCGCTGTGGAGACACCCTGCGCGAGCAAGTGTCCGACGCAACGTGGCGGACCTGGCTCCAGGGGCTGAGCCCCGAGGCCTATGACGGCGATCTCCTGGTCCTGAGCGCACCCAGCTCGTTGGTGCGCGAGCGGGTCGAGAACCGGTTCCTGGGATTGATCGCCGCCGCGGCCACAGAAGTGGCCTCACAGCAGGTCAAAGTCCGGTTGGATGTCGGCCCTATGGCCGTCGCCGACCCCCTGGCCCTTACCTCGCTCCTCGACGAAGACCACACCACTCCCAATTCCTCGAACTCCCAGGACCAGACCGACAACCGGCTGGGGCGGACCTCGAACCGCCGGACCTCATCGGACGCGGATGTCGGGAGTCTCGACTCCCGCTACACCTTCGACCGCTTCGTGATCGGCTCCTCGAACCGCTTCGCCCACGCCGCGGCCCTGGCGGTGGCGGAGATGCCGGCCAAGTCCTACAACCCCCTCTTCATCCACGGTGACGCCGGGCTCGGCAAGACCCATCTCCTCCACGCCATCGGGAACTACGTCCGGGAAAACTTCGCCGGCCGACGGGTCCGCTACGTCTCCACCGAGACCTTCCTCAACGAGTTCGTCGACGCCATCCGCTCCAACACCACCACCGCCTTCAAACGCCGCTACCGCGAGTGCGACGTCCTGCTCATCGACGACGTCCAGTTCATGGAGAACAAAGAAGCACTCCAAGAGGAGTTCTTCCACACCTTCAATCACCTCTACGGTGCCTCTCGCCAGGTCGTCCTCACCTCGGACCGGCCCCCGAAGAACATCGCCACCTTGGAGGACCGCCTCCGCAGCCGGTTCCTGTCGGGCCTCATCACCGACGTCCAACCCCCCGAGCTCGAGACCCGCCTGGCCATCTTGCAGAAGAAGCTCGAGGGCGAGCCCTCGCATGTCCCCCACGAGGTCCTCGAGTTCATCGCCTCGAACGTCACCGACAACATCAGAGAGCTCGAGGGGGCCCTCATCAGGGTGACCGCCTTCGGCAGCCTCAACAACAAGCAACTCACCCGGGAGCTGGCCGAACATGTCCTCTCCGACATCGTCAACGCCGGCCATCCCCGCGTTATCACCCCGGCCCAGATCCTCGAGATCACCGCGGAGACCTTCGGCTTCAGCATCGAGGACCTCTGCGGGCCCAGCCGGCGTCGACCCCTCGTCATCGCCCGTCAGATCGGCATGTACCTCTTCCGCGACCTCACTGACTACTCCTACCCGGCCATCGCCAAGGAATTCGGCGGTCGTGACCACACCACCGTCATGCATGCCGTGGTGAAGATCCAGTCACTCATGAAAGAGCGTCACCAGATCTTCGACCAGGTGAACGACCTCATCGTCCGGATCCGGAGTGGTGCATGACGCTGTGGGGAACCGGGCCCGCGTTGTGGACGCGACACCTCGCCCGGTGGACAGCATCGTGACCCTCGTCCTCGTCGAGCCGGTCGCGGTGGACAACACCTGAGCCCGGTGGACGACCATGATGGGGCTGACCTCGGCCGACGGTATGTCATCCACAATCCACAGGCCCTATTACCGTCACTGTCAGAATTTAAATTCCTTGTAAGAAAGGACCCTGTGTGAAGTACCGCTGTGAGCGAGACACCCTCGTCGAGGCCCTCGCCACCGCCAGTCGGGCCGTGACGTCGCGCGCCTCGACCACACCCGCGCTCAACGGTGTCCGGATCGAGGTGGTCGGGAACCGGCTGACCGTGGTGGGCACCGACCTCGATCTGACCGTCCGCGTCGAAGTGGAGGCCATCGGCCTCGACGACGGGTCGTTGGTGGCCCCGGCCCGACTCGTGGCCGACATCGTCCGGTCCCTCGAGCCCGGCGCGGTGACCTTCGAGGGCGGTGACGACGAGGTCGAGATCTCCGCGGCCCGGTCGCGTTTCGTGGTCCGTACCTACCCCGTCGAGGATTTTCCGGTCCTGGCCGATCCCCGCCCGGACCAGGTGACGATTCCGGCCCCCGCGCTGGCCGAGGCCCTCCGTCAGGTGGTCCGGGCCGCCTCCAACGACGATGCCCGTCCCCTGCTCACCGGGGTCCTCGTTGCCCCCGAGGCGGGCGGGACCCGACTGGTGGCGACCGACTCTTACCGCCTGGCCATGCGCGACCTGGCTGGTGAAGGACCCCTGGCCGAGGGGGCCGAGCAGATCCTCGTCCCGGCCCGGGCCTTGACCGAGCTCCAGCGCCTCATGCCCGGGGCGGGCTCGAAGGAGGACACCGGCGCCACCGTCGGGTTCTCGGTGAGTGAGCTCGACGCCACCTTCACCGTGGGCGGTGTCCGCCTCACCACCCGGCTCCTGGACGGGCGCTTCCCCGACTACCGCCAACTCATTCCGCCGGGTTACCCGAACCTGTTGCGGGTGGGCCGCGAGGCCCTGCTCGACGCCCTCCGTCGGGTCCGGCTCCTGGTACGCGACAACACCACCCCGGTCCGTCTGTCGATGCGACCGGGCTCGGTGGAGCTCACCGTCGTGTCCCAAGAGGTCGGCCACGCCAGTGAGGACGTCGACGCTGAGTACGAGGGCGAGGAGCTGACCGTGGCCTTCAACCCTTCGTATCTCATCGACGGCGTGGAAGCCGTCCTCGGCGACGAGGTGGTCCTGGAGACCGTGGACGCCACCAAACCTGCCACGGTACGGGCACCGGACCACGACGACTACCGGTACCTCCTCATGCCCGTCAGGGTGTCGTAGCGTCCCGGACCCCGGTCACAACCGACACCCACGCTGTCACCGTGGCCATCTCCACGTTGTGGCTCTCGGACTTCCGTTGTTTCACAGAAGCCGAATTGCGACCCGACCCCGAGGGCCTGACCGTGCTGCGCGGCCCCAACGGCTCGGGCAAGACGTCGAT
>Ga0307373_10007627_pt1 | contig 16820 bp, 13 predicted proteins | sample OX2MG_FD_202534 | JGI IMG/M metagenome (GOLD analysis project Ga0307373, IMG submission 202534) | Soil microbial communities from Risofladan, Vaasa, Finland - OX-2 | ecosystem: Environmental > Terrestrial > Soil > Coastal area > Acid sulfate soil | place: Finland: Risofladan, Vaasa | collected... | reverse complement strand
TTTGACGAGGATGCTATCCGCCGTCTTCGCGTCATGTTTGAGAAGGTCTGTGTTGACTTCGAATCTCAACTTGTCGAAATCAATGGCGAAACCGATCATGTGCATTTGCTCATCCACTATCCGCCAAAGCATTGCGTATCTGCTTTGGTCAATAGTCTCAAAGGTGTATCCAGTCGTAGGCTTCGCCTTGAGCGTCCAGATATCGAACGCCGCCGTTGGAAAGGAGTTCTTTGGTCGCCGTCTTACTTCGCTGCGTCTTGCGGTGGTGCTCCAATCAGCATCCTCCGAGAGTACATTGAGAATCAAAAGTTACCCGTTTAGGCGACCTCATAGCCACGCTCTCAAGGGCGACGTTTTACGGTCGCGCGGATAAACAACCCCATAGCTAGCCTAACTCACCGCAGTTGCCCTCGTTTAATCAGTTAGGACGGACCTTCCGTCTGGCTTGTTTCGTTTGCTAGCTCGCGGCAGCGCTTCTCCAATTTGCAGCCCGTTAACCGAATTTTAACACGATTGTGATGATGCGAGCCATGGGTGTGGTGGACTATCCACCCGTCTTTTCGGCAGCCCATTTCTAATTCTGCACAGGAGGCACTACTTTGAGTCGAAGCCTAATTAGAATTTGCCTTTTGGTCGTCGGCTGCGCACTAATTGCCTGTGCCCAGAGTGTAGGCACAATCAGCGGGCAAGTAGTCGATGTGTCCGGTGCAGCGATTCCCGCCGCTACGGTCTCCATAAGCAATCTCACATCCGGGGCCGTGGCTCGAGCAACAACAGGGGCGGACGGGAGCTTCGTTGTCAACAATCTGAAACCGGATCGATATTTGGTGACGGTGGAGAAGACGGGTTTCGAAGCGTATACAGAGCAAGTCTCGCTCGCGACACAGGAATCCGTTATCGTTAAGGCCAAAATGTCGATCGCGACCTTGGCACAGTCCGTGGTGGTGCGCGGCACTGTCGTGCCCGGAGCGAGACCCATGCCGACTCGCACCGAAGTGCTCCTGTCCAACCAGTCCATTCGCGTCTTGGATCGCAAGCAACTCGACGCGGCGGGCCCTGTCGCCGGCGGAGCACAGATGATTGCTTTTACGCCCGGCGCCAACGTATTTGGATATGGAGAAACCGGCGCGACGAAATACACGATCCAGTTGAACGGAATCCATCAGGGTTGGGCAGGCGAGAACACCGGCTTCACGGCACCCGGCTCGCTCGGCGTCACTTTTGATGGCGTGCCCATTTCCGACGTAGCGACGGGTCTGTGGCAATCGGGGACCATGCCGCAGAATCTTCTCATGCAGAATTTGTCCGTCACTTACGGCCCCGGCCTAGCTGCGGACCGCTGGTACGACAACGTCGGCGGGCAGGTTGAGTTCACGCCGATTCAGCCGACAGTTAGCCGTCACGTCAGCGTTGCAGCCACCTATGGAAGCTACAATCAGAAGAACATTGCCTTTGTCGCAAATACGGGCGGGTTCCACGGCTGGTCTACGGTGATCGGAGGCGGCGTAGGCAGCGGCGACAGCTTTCGCCAGGCTCCGGACGGCTTTAAGAATCATAGCAGCGACGGCGCGGCCTTCATTAAAACGATCAGGATGTTTTCGGCGGGAAGCTTTGAGCTGAGCAGCTATTACGCCAAAAGCGGCGGCTACCGACCGCAGGTGATTCCGCTCACGGATCAGGGAATCGTCGGACCGAATGGGCAGCATTACAGCCAGGCCACCAGCGGGTTCTACAGCACTCTGCCCTTCGACGCTTACAACAAGTACGATACCAACGAAATGTGGATCCTCAATGGTCGCGAAAACCTGCTGCTCAATTCCACGACCACTCTCTCGAACATGACTTGGTTCATGCACATCCGTCGTTTCCACAGGCGGCTGGCTGATATTTTCGCTTCCCCCGGACAGATCGATGAATGGAATAATCCCTACAGCGACGCTTTCGGTGACGAGATCTCGCTCTCCAAGGTTCTGCCCCTAAATACTTTCTCCCTGGGCGGCTACTTCATCCACGAACTCTACAATACCAGGAACAACTTCTTCGATCCCACCATGGGCGGAAACGGTGCTACCGCAACGGTGAATCCGCAAGGGAGGATTCGTTCCGGCTACTTTGACCAGGACGATGTTGCGTTCTTTGCCGAAGACGATTTTCATCCCATCCCGAAGCTGCACATCACTCCCGGCGTCCGCTGGGTTGGCTTTCGCACCGGCTACTCGGACCAGGCCCAGCACGACTTTAATTTTGCGCCCGGCGTCGTACTCAGTACCCACTGCGCGCTCTTTCCGACCACATCTGATCCGTACAGCAACCTCTTCGGCCCTCCAAATACAACCGATGCAGGCTCCCTTTGCGGCGGGCATTCGACGCGCAGCGACGTAGAACCCTCCGTCAGCGCGGGCTATATGGCCTTGTCGTGGCTGACTGTCTATGGTGGCTATTCGACCGAATTTCATTCACCATCGCTCGGCGGTGGTGGCGGCATGTTCCAGAAGGTTGATCCCAATTTCTACAGTTTGGCGAAGGGCGCTTATAGCCAGGTTGGGTTCAAAATGCATTTCGAGGATGCCCCCGTGCTCAAGAACATGATCGTCGGCCTCGCTTACTACCACATCGATTACACCAATCAGGAAATCGATTTTGAAACCGCGGGACACGTCCAGATTGCCGGCGGAGGCAGCTCAACCTATCATGGAGTGAACGCTTATTTCGACGATGACCCGCTCGCGAATCTTCATTTTTTCCTTAACATAAACGGGGAGGCTTCGAAATTTACAAATTACATTGTGGGAGGCCCGAGTGTCGCGGCGTGCCAGGCGCAAACGCCAAATCCCTGCACGTTTTACAATAACCTGCCCGTTTCTTATGTGCCTAATGCCACCTTCAACGGGGGCGTATATTACGGAATCGAGCGCCACGATCATGTGTTGGTCGAGCCCCGTTTCACGGTCATTTACGAGGGCTCTCAACACCTCTTCAATAACCTTACCGGCGCTCCCGACAACGCCACCATGCCGTCGTATACCACGGCGAATCTTTCGTTCACCGCCTCACCGATTAAGTTCGTGAATTTGAGTCTTTCCGTGCAGAACCTGTTCAATAAGAAGTACAACAACTACGAATACATCTCCAGCGGCGGCTACTTCGGGACATCAACCAATGGATACACACTCGCCTATCCCGGTGCGCCGCTTTCCACGTACGGCACGGTAAGCTTTCAGTTCTGATTTGAACTTACCAACGACCGAAGAGCCGTCATTGTGGCGCAGTCTTGGAGCGCAGCGGTTTTGCGGCCGTCACCGATCGGTTGCTGGCGCTGGCGTGAATCTTTTTTTAGACACCGCTGCAAGGAGGTTGCGAATTGCTTGTTGCGTGCTCGCGGGAAGCTGTGACCTCTTCCCAACAAGCCAACCTGGCCCCGAGATCCTTTCGCCCCGACCATCGAGATCGGTGTAGCCGAACGCCTTCAAAGCATCGAAATGGGAAGAGGAGATCGTCATTGGGCGAGGATTCCCGACTTTCGTCAGGAGACACCTGGAGCATGAACTCCGTGTACAGCTGACCCACTTTTCGCGTCCGCCTTACCACATCCATTTGTTCAACTCCTGCTGAAGCTCAATATGTAATTTGGGCGTACAGTTGGCGCACATGATGTAATTTAAGAATACGTTAACTGGCTGCGCAATTCTTTTCGCCAGCTTGCTTCTACCTGCGGCAACGGGCCGCCTCAATTCAGATTTCAACTACAGTGCCGCGCATATAAAGGCCGCAATCACAACGGCAGAGGGCGCGCAGGACGAAAACTCACAACGTGTCCGTGTCGCCGCAGGGGAGTATCAAATCCTTTAGGGAGCCAATGCCGGCGGAATCGGCTCATACGCTCCGGGGGTGTATAACTTCCGGGAATCGTGGACGCCTTAGCGATTTGCAGATGGCAGCTTTGACGTGGAAGGGGAAAGGGAATACGAATCGCCAAAGGACGAGCTGCACAGCAATCGATTTGCAGTTGGTTCACTTCCAGCAAGGGCGAATTTCTGAAGTTGGAACCTCTTCTATCCAGGACTGATTCTGCGGTCTAATCCCGGCTACGTTTACGCGTCACCAGTCGATGTGAGCTTGGTCACGGTGGGCGAATCTCCGCCTTGCGAAACTGTGTTCATAAGGGTTGCAGATATGAAATTCTTGCTGGCGGGTCAGACGAGTTTCAAATGAACGTGATGGGAGGCACAAAATGAAAATCCTGCTGGCAATCGATTCGTCGAGTGCATCACAAGACGTGATCGCCGAGGCGGCGGCCCGCCCATGGCCCTCCGGAACGAGGTTTTGCGTTCTCCATATCGTGGACGTCGTGGGGATGGGGCGATTCTCGACGATGATCGACGAAGAAAACACTCCGGCAAAGCTCTCGTCACCGCAGCGGCCGAAAAATTGGTTCGTGCCGGGCACGAAAGGAGCACTGACATTTTGGTTGGTTTCCCGCGAAAGGCCGTCGTGCAATACGCCAAGGAATGGGGAGCTGACTTTGTGATGGTTGGCTCGCATGGCGAGCGCGCCCTCTCGCGATTTCTATTCGGCAGTGTTGCGCAAGCAGTGCTTCGCACAGCGCCGTGTTCCGTTGAAGTTGTCCGCCGAGGGATTCCAGAATCTTCTTCATGCCGGGGGATGAAACTACTGCTTGGCACGGACGGGTCTGACGGCGCCTCGGTTGCAGCGAAATCATTGGCGAATCGTCCGTGGCCTGCGGGCAGCCAAGTCAAAGTCATCAGTGCGGTTCAATTGCTCGTGCGGGAAATGAGATGATGGTGTCGTCGTCCTCGCCCATCTATCCGACAAGTCTCCTCGAAGAGGTGTGGGATGAAGTCCGCAGCAGTGCGCACGAAGCGGTCGCCGAGGCGCGAAAGACACTGGAAGCTGCAGGGATGAAGATCGTGCCGGGCGAAACGACGCCAGAGGGAGACCCCCGGGTTGTCTTGCTTGCGCAAGCGAAGGAATGGGACGCGGACTTAATCGTTCTTGGTTCGTACGGGCGTCGCGGGATGCACGGTATACTCATGGGAAGCGTCTCGGAATCAGTGGCACTGCACGCCCACTGCTCAGTGGAGGTCATTCGAGGGTAGTGTAGACAGGAGAACTCATCGGATCGTGAGTTCGGTCTCCAAGGTCGAGAGAGAACTTGCACCAAACAGGAATGTGCGCTCATCGCCCGGTCCCATGAGGGTGCTGTTTGCTCGGTGGACCGGAGCGCCGGCGATTTCCATTCTGACCATCGGCGCCATTCTTCTCCATTTAATTTTTCGCTATGCATTAGGGACCACTCAGACAATTTATATTGCTCCGCTCATTGCCGCCCTGATCTTTGGGGGCATTCCACTTATTGTCACATTGACGAAGAAAGCGTTCGCACGGGAATTTGGCTCGGATTTGCTCGCGGGAATCTCGATCGTTACCGCGGTGCTGCTCGGAGAATACCTGGTGGGCGCGATCGTCGTGCTGATGCTTTCGGGAGGGACAGCGCTCGAAGAGTTTGCATCCCGGCGAGCATCGTCTGTGCTCGATGCGTTGGCGAAACGCATTCCTCAGACTGCGCACCGCAAGACAGGCGCGAATTTCTCTGACGTGCCGCTCGACGCCGTGTCGGTCGGGGATATGTTGATTGTATTCCCGCATGAAATTTGCCCGGTAGACGGCGCAGTCATCGAAGGCCACGGAAAGATGGATGAGGCGTATTTGACGGGCGAGCCATTCGAAATCTCGAAAACTCCCGGCTCGCTGGTGCTCTCTGGCGCGATCAATGGCGACTCGGCTTTGACGATTCGAGCCGAGAAGCTGGCGGTGGATTCCCGATACGCAACCATCATGCGCGTAATGCAGGAAACAGAGCAGAAGCGGCCACGACTCCGGCGCCTGGGCGACAAACTGGGCGCGTGGTACACGCCGATTGCGCTGCTTCTCGCCATCGCCACTTGGGCGGTGACGCGGGAGTCCCATCGCTTTCTCGCAGTATTGGTTGTCGCGACGCCCTGTCCCTTGTTGATTGCCATTCCCGTTGCGGTGATTGGCGCCATTTCCCTTTCCGCGCGCCGCGGAATCATCATCAAGAATCCTGGCGTGTTGGAGGAAATTGACCGTTGCCGAACTCTGATTTTCGATAAGACGGGAACGCTCACATACGGAAAACCGAAACTGTCTGAAATAAAGTGCGCGGGTGATAATCAACGCAAAGATGTTCTTCGGTTAGCGGCGAGCTTGGAGGTTTATTCGAAGCATCCGCTCGCCATGGCCATTCTTGGTGCTGCCCAAGCAGAGGGACTGCGAACGGAATCCGCTTCGGAAATCAGCGAGCGCCCGGGCCAAGGATTGCGAGGGACGGTTGGAGGTCGGAAAGTCCTCATTACCGGAAGAAACAAAGTCGCGGTGCAGAAGGGAGAGCTGCCCCCCGTTGCACCTGGACTGGAATGCCTGGTGTTTCTCGATGGCAATTTTGCGGCGGCGTTTCACTTCCACGACGCTCCGCGCAAGGACAGCCGTCTTTTCCTGGAGCATTTGAAACCGCGCCACGCAATCACCAAGTTGATGCTCGTCTCCGGAGACCGGGAATCGGAAGTCCGTTATCTGGCCGGGATAGTCGGAATCAAGGAAGTGCATTCGGCGAAGAGCCCGGAAGAAAAAGTCGAAATTGTGCGCGAAGAAGCGAAGCGGCAGAAAACCCTTTTTGTTGGCGACGGAATTAATGACGCGCCCGCGATGCAGGCAGCGACCGTGGGTGTGGCCTTCGGTTTAACCAGCGATATCACTTCGGAAGCGGCTGACGCGGTCGTAATGGAGACTTCGCTGGGGAAAGTGGATGAACTGATGCATATTGGCCGCCGGATGCGGCATATCGCGCTGGAGAGCGCCGTTGGCGGAATGGCGCTTAGCGTAGTGGGTATGATAGCGGCCGCTCTGGGTTATCTCCCGCCGGTAGGCGGAGCGATCGCGCAGGAAGTGATTGATCTCCTTGCCGTCTTGAATGCCGTGCGCGTTGCCTTGCCGTTTAAGGTCCTGACCGATTTCTAAGAATGCACCACGGTTACATTCTTAATCTTTAGCTTGCATCTTCCTCATAACTCATAGCCGCCTGTAACCAATCATTTGTGTCCCGTGACCCGCGTCACAGTCGTGAGTGACGCAGATCATCGCGCCCAAGTGAGACTGCTGCTAGAAACACGTTGAACGCTGAAGTAGACAATAAAGGGGAAAGAAGATGACGAACGAGACATTCATTGCGGAATCCGGCGAAGAGTCGGCCACGAATGTGAGAATTGGGAATGCAACCGAGTGTCGTAAAGCCATTTCGGACGCAGTGGCAAAGCGTGCGTACGAGATTTATGAACGCTCGGGGCGCCAGCCAGGCTTTGATCGCAAAAACTGGTCTCTGGCCGAGAGTGAAATCCTCAAGCCTCTTAGCTGCGGAGTTTTGAAATCGAAAGATGGCGTTAATGTCTCAATATGCCGCTCCTCGCTTAGTGCAAAGGATATTGAGGTGTGCGTGGAACCGCATCGCTTGATCGTTATGGCGCACAAGGACTCGGATTCGGTAATTGGCCGAGCGGGAACTTACCAAGTGCTTTCTTTGGCAGACGAAATCGAGCCATCCTCCGTGAAGCTAAGAGCGCATGGCGGTCTGCTTGAGATCAAGCTGAGTAAAGCCGGCGCAAACAAGCAAACTTTTCTTGCCAAGGCTGCCGCTTGATTTAGGGTTTACGGTCAACGACTTGAAGCAAGCTTCCAGCAATCTCTCGCGATTGCCCAATCTTCCTGTGCGCGGATGATTAGGACGCGGGCGGCGGAATTGCGAGTGGAGATTTCGTGATCGGCCGCTGGCCGCCGATTCTTTTGCGAATCGAGTTGAAGACCGAGATATCCGAAGTTGGCGCAAGCTGCCGCCCGCACTTCCGGCGAATTTTCGCCGATTCCAGCGGTGAAAACCAAGGCATCTATTCCGTCCAGGACCGCAGTCATCGCGCCAATGTAGGAAACGAGGCGATGGACAAATATCTGGAAGGCAAGCTTGGCGCGCGTGTGACCTTTCTTCATTGCGGCCACGATTTGCCGCATATCACCGGATATCCCAGAGATTCCCAGTAGGCCGGATTTCGTGTTTAGTAATTGATCCAAGTCTTCCCCTGTAGATTTGCCGTCACGCATTAGGTAAGTGAGGATGCCTGGGTCAACCGAGCCGGAGCGAGTACCCATCATGAGTCCTTCCAGAGGAGTGAAGCCCATTGTTGTGTCCACGCTATGTCCATTTCGGATCGCAGCCAAAGAGCAACCGTTCCCAAGGTGGCAGGTCACCATTTTGAGCGCGGATAGTTTCTTGCCGAGCAGTTGAGCGGTGCGCTCGGCACAATACTGATGGTTGATTCCGTGGAAGCCATACCGGCGAATGCCGCGTGTGAGCCATTCGTAAGGTCCGGGATACACAAACGCGGATTTGGGCAGTCGGCCATGAAATCCAGTGTCAAACACGGCCACCTGCGGAACCGTTCCGAATCGCTTCTCGATGATGTCGATTCCTTCCATCTCGACGCGATTATGCAGCGGGGCAAATGCAGACATCTTCGCTATGGCGGCCTTTACGTCAGATGTGATGACAGTTGACCTCTCATATTTCTGACCTCCGTTCACGATGCGGTGGCCTACGACGTCAATCTCGGAAGACTTGAAAACGACACGAGTCTTGCCAGAGCACAGCGTATCGAGCAGCAAATCAATCCCTCGTTGGCGCGATCCAATCGTAGTTTGTTTTTCGAGCTTTTCACCCTGGGATGTTTGAACTTGCGCCTCTGCTTGATCCCCGTTCCATTCGACTTTCCCTTTCCAAATGGGCGCAGGCGGAGATTTTGGCACCGCGTTTGCGATGTGATAGAGAGACATTTTCTGGCTGCTCGAACCGGAATTGAGCACCAGTATTTTCATTGCTTAGTAGGGCCACTTCCAATCGCGGATTTCCGGAAGGTCGTCTCCGTGCTCGCAGATGTATTCCTTGTGCTGAACCAACTTCTCCCGAAGGAAATGCTTGAAATGCGCGCCAATGCGTTCCAAGCGAGGAACGCGGTCGACAACGTCACCCGCAAGGTGAAATCGATCCAAATCGTTCAGTACTGTCATATCGAAGGGCGTGGTTGTTGTTCCTTCCTCCTTGTATCCGCGGACGTGAAGATTGTCGTGGTTCGTGCGCCGGTAAGTCAGGCGATGGATTAGCCAAGGATAGCCGTGATAGGCGAATATGATGGGCTTGTCCGTTGTGAACATCGAGTCGAAGTCGCGGTCAGAAAGGCCGTGTGGGTGTTCGGTTGGGGACTGGATCGTCATCAAGTCCACCACGTTGACGACACGGATCTTGATGTCTGGGAAGTGTTGGCGAAGCAAATCGACCGCCGCGAGTGTTTCCAGAGTTGGAATGTCCCCGGCACAGGCCATGACGACATCCGGCTCACTCCCTTGGTCGGTACAGGCCCATTCCCAAATCCCGATTCCAGTCGTGCAATGCTCGATGGCACTTTCCATGCCAAGCCACTGCAACGCGGGTTGCTTGCCGGCGACAATCACATTCACGTAGTTGCGGCTGCGCAGGCAGTGATCAGCCACAGAAAGCAGCGTGTTCGCGTCGGGAGGCAAGTACACGCGGACGATGTCAGCCTTCTTGTTGATGACGTGATCGATGAAGCCGGGGTCTTGGTGTGTGAAACCGTTATGGTCCTGCCGCCACACGTGCGACGTGAGCAAGTAATTCAACGAGGCGATCGGACGCCGCCACGGAATCTTTCGCGTTACCTTCAGCCATTTCGCATGCTGATTGAACATGGAATCCACAATGTGAATGAACGCTTCGTAGCAGGAGAAAAAGCCGTGCCGCCCCGTCAAAAGATAACCCTCCAGCCAGCCCTGGCACATATGCTCGCTGAGGACTTCCATCACGCGGCCATTTGCTGAAAGGTGCTCGTCAGTTCCCAGAATCGGTTCCATGAAAACTTTGTCGGTCGCCTCATACAACGCATCCAAGCGGTTGGATGCAGTCTCGTCAGGACCCCATACGCGAAAGTTGTTGGATCCGGCATTCAGTTTCATTGTGTCGCGCAAGAATTCTCCCAGGACGCGAGTCCCTTCCACAAATTGCGTCCCTGGTTTCGCAACATCGACTGCGTAATCGCGGAAATCAGGAAAGACCAAATCTTTCAGCAGCAAACCGCCATTGGCATGCGGATTCGCGCCCATTCTTTGGTTGCCCTCCGGCGCAAGCTCCCTCAATTCTGGAACCAGCTTGCCTTTTTCATCGAAAAGCTCTTCGGGCTTGTAGCTCTTCATCCAATCTTCCAGGATTTTCAAATGTCCGGGACGCGATGCGAAGTCTGTGATCGGAACCTGGTGTGCCCGCCACGTATCTTCGACCGGTTTCCCGTCCACCATTTTTGGGCCCGTCCATCCTTTTGGCGTTCGAAGGATAATCATCGGCCATTCAGGAGCGCTCGTGGATTTGCCCGCTCGCGCGTTGCGCTGAATCGAGCGGATTTCTTGAATCACCGTGTCGAGCGTGTGCGCCATGAGTTGGTGCATCACCTCCGGTTCGCGGCCTTCCACAAAGTATGGCTTGTATCCGTACCCTGTGAAAAGGTGAGTCAAATGGGCGTCATCCATGCGGCCGAGCACGGTTGGGTTGGCAATCTTGTAACCGTTTAGGTGCAGGATGGGAAGAACAGCGCCGTCGCGTGCGGGATTCAGGAACTTGTTCGAATGCCAACTCGCGGCCAGCGGGCCTGTTTCCGCTTCGCCGTCACCGACCACGCAGCAAACCAGCAGGTCCGGGTTATCAAATGCGGCGCCGTAGGCGTGCGCAATCGAATAGCCCAGTTCGCCGCCCTCATGAATCGAGCCTGGTGTCTCGGGGGCCACATGGCTCGGAATGCCGCCCGGGAATGAGAATTGCTTGAACAGCTTCCGCATGCCGTCTTCTGTCTGTGAAATTTGCGGATAGAACTCGCTATATGTGCCTTCTAGAAATGTGTTTCCCACCAGGCCAGGTCCTCCATGTCCAGGTCCGGCGATATAGATGACGTTCAGATCGTGCTTCTTGATGAGGCGATTGAAATGAACATAGATGAAGTTCAATCCAGGTGTCGTGCCCCAGTGTCCGAGAAGACGGGGTTTGATATCTTCGAGCTTCAGCGGTTCGCGCAGAAGAGGATTCTTCAGAAGGTAGATTTGCCCGACCGATACATAATTTGCCGCCCGCCAATACGCTTGCATCTTGCGCAGTTCTTCGGAGGACAGTGGTTGCTTGGATTCAGAGGGGATTGCCGATCCTGCGGAAGCCATAGAGATGATCTCCCATTTGGAGTCAAGCGCCCGTGGCCGGACTACCGAGCGATTACAATCATATCGCAATTGCTTTGCACCGGCGGAGTCGCCACCCTCTCGACCATCCGCGTTCGCCGATGGCCGTAACGTGACCTGTATCGCGCGCACGTGACCATTGTCACTTGCGAAAACGAAGATTCGAGGCAGACTCATACGCAGAAGGGTCGACCAATGGCGGATGGGAGCACCAGTGGCTTCAGAATCGTTCCGCGTCGCAACGGGTGTACAATTGGGCGCGTTTCCTATAGGCCCAAACTTTCGAAAACGCGAAAGCTCGCATCGAACTTCCCCCAGTTGCTGCCGACATCACGCGCCTCGCCTTGAAAGGGCTGCCGGTAAATTAGAGTTCAGCCCGTGGAGACGCGGAGACCATGACCAAAGCATCCTAGTTTTTGAGCAATATTGAACACATTCACTTTTTCTCTAAACCCCGCCCTAGACAAACCAACACAACTAGCCCTGGCCTCGAAGCCTTCGTGAGATTCGGTTCTTACGCCCGCATTTGCCACGGTTAGTCTGTTCCGAATCCTCTATTTCGCAAGTGACGGCAGCTACCTTCCAATGTGACGCAAGTCACAGCAGTGCTATTGCCGAACGCGCACAGTCGGAGACGGGTGGAGGGGGGCACGAGCCATGCAAGAAGACGAAAGGGATCTCCTGGAAGTTCTCAAAGACGAGCTCAAACTCATCGAGAGTGGCGGATATGCGCGTTCGCCCGGCACGTCGTGGACGCCAGTTTTTATTTTCGAAGATTCTCCCGCGTGCATGAATCACGACCACACGAATGATCCGGAATCGTGCGGCGACTGCGTGCTGATGCAACTTGTGCCGCCTGAGTTTCGCTCGGCTCCAGTGCCATGCCGGCACATTCCGCTCAATGCCGTCGGGGAAACGCTCGACTCGCTCTATCGATATGGCGACGAGCACGAGATTGAAGAGACGGTAATGAAATGGCTGCAAGCCACAATCTCCGAGTTGGAAGAAGAGCGACGAATTGTTCGAGGCGGTGACGAGAAGCCCTGCGATTTTGGAGGGGAACACGATGAAGGAAGCCGCTCTGATCGCGCCGCGACGAATGAAAATGAGCTCGTGGCTGACCCACATCTTTCCCACGTGAAACATTTCTGGCCGTGTGAACGCTGCTCCGGGATTTCCACTCTCGTATATGAAAAAGATTCGGGCGTCGTTCTAAAGCTGCTCGGGATTACGCTCGCGACAGACGAAGCGAAAAAAGTGTTGAAGGCAGTATCTTAGCTCGCTCGCAAACAATCCAATCAATGCGATTCCTTCAACTCTTTCATGCATTGCTCAGACATGCGTCACGCATTACGGCGCAATCGGGCATTACAACTCCGGCTGTGGTTCGAGAGCATAGTTCGCGCGTGAGGCGCGTTCGTTTTTCTTGTCGGCATGTCGTTTTGCACCGCGGTGCTTTTTCTTGGTTGCGGTGATTCGGCTCTTGCTCTTTTTCGTGGAGTCGTTCCTTGCCATTTCTCCCTCCCGGCCTCTCGAAGTGCTGTTATTTCACGCACTGAGGCGAGTGTCACGCCCTAGTGTGGCCAATTTCTATCGCGCGCGCCGCTGCGTGTGCCCGTGACGTGACTCACGTTGGTGCGTGACCTGCGTCACCGCCTTGTTTATTGCTTCAGACTATTTTTGGTTCACGCGGGAGGTGGGACATGAAGACTATCGAGGCAGGCAGGCGAATCACCTTGAACAATATATTGTTCCTTACTGATTTCTCTGAACCCTCTGAAGCGGCTTTGCCGTTTGCAGCCGAGATTGCGCGGGCCTATGCAGCCAAAACGTTTGCGTTGCATGTCCTGCGTCCGGATCCATTGCTCTACTCAACGCCCGCATCGGTTGGCCTCGCCACGGAAGAACAAGAGGAAAGCGCAAAGGCGGAAATGCAGCGCATCGGCTCGCATCTCGCGGGCATGCCGCACGAAACGATGATGGAATGGGGCAGCGGAATCTGGCCCACAATTGCGCGAGCGATTAAAGAGAACCACATTGACCTGATTGTGCTCGGAACGCATGGCCGCACAGGTCCGGAAAAGCTTCTACTTGGCTCGGTTGCCGAGGAAATCTTCCGCCGTTCACCGGTCCCGGTGCTTACGATCGGCCCCGAGGTACCCAACAGTGTGCATACCGGCGCGCGTTTTCGTCGTGTTCTTTTCGCGACGGACTTCTCCTCTCATTCCTTGGCCGCATGGCCTTACGCGCTTTCTTTCGCACAGGAGAACCAGGCGCGACTCGTCCTGCTCCACGTTGCACCCAAGGCCAATGGCAAAGAGAGGTTCGGCGAAACCCCAACTGGCAGTCCGCTTGCTCGACTCAACGCCCTGCTTGAGAAAGACGCGGGTGTCTGGTGCCATCCCGAGGCTGCGGTGGAGTACGGAGACCCTGGTGCCGGAATTCTCGAGACGGCCAAAGAGCGCGGCGTGGATTTGATTGTTCTTGGTATCCGAAACTCTGCCGATCACCTGGGCGCGGCAACGCACCTCGAGCGTGCCACGGCGCATAAAGTTGTTGCTCACGCGCGATGCCCCGTACTCACTGTACGCGAGTAGAGGGAAAGTGAATTGCGTTCGCTGAACTAGCCGGTGCGCAGCGCCAACTTTGGCGTGACTTTGGTCACTGCAACTAACAACTGCAAGCGGTGAAGCTTACTCCTTGAGTGTTTCGATTGGCGGGACAATTCCCACAGGGAGCTATAAGAGCGGCAGCCTCGCCGCGACGCTTGTTCCCGCAATCTACGGTGAAAGGCTTCAGCAGGTTCAACGTGCAATCAAACTTATCCATAACCTTGCCAACCGGCGATACCGCCAAACTGGGCAGACCGCTCGCGTGGAATGTTGTCGGCCAGTATCGCGTCGGTAAGATTTTTTGGCCCGAGATTGAAAACAATTCCACTTTTTTTCACGGTGGCCCGAATGACGGAAAAGTCCAGAACTACGTCACTCCCGGCTTAAGGGTGAGCAAAGTTAGCTTGGCGCACGATTCCAAGAACCGCCCGAGCCTTGCTCTTGGGGTCGGAGTGCAGGTCGCGACGTCGGAATATCACTCGTATAACCACGGCCTGATTCTCACAAATCGTATCGCGTTCTAACAATCGTTCACGTCCTTCAATTCGTTGTTTTGAAAACGCCGTAGAATTTGCGTAAGCGGAACCTATGTGGCCCTGCGAAAATGGCCCGTGCGCGAATAGTACGATGAATCTGAGCACCCAAGCGATACTGCGAAAGACGCCTCCTTTTGCACGCCGCCGGCGGACGCCTGATCACGTTTTCAGGCGTTGTATCGGGAATTGCAGGAGCTTGAAACGGATCTTCACGAACACATGCATCTGGAAAATAACATCCTCTTCCCGCGAGCCATTGAGCTTGAGTCCGCGCCGCGTTAGTTCTGCGCACGCATCAATGGGTATGAGTGGATGACGTTGCGGGCCGGCGCGGATCCATCGTCCTAATAGTAGGAGGGCGCGTTCCGCGGAATCCGAACGCGGCGCTTCGAGTCGTACAGGGCGCGGTCGGCCACCTCGAAAAGCGTTTCGACGGACGGACCGTCATCAGGATAGACCGCAACGCCGGCGCTCACGGAGATGGAAGGGTCATTCTCGTCGCTGGCCACGCGTTCGCAGATGCGATTCGCCACTTCGCGCGCCGCGGCCAGGTCCGTCTCCGGCAAGACAAGAACGAATTCATCGCCCCCGTAGCGAGCCGCCGTGTCGATGGCGCGGCAGTGAACGCGAAGCACGTCGGCGACTCGGCAGAGTGCGCGGCTGCCAACCAAGTGCCCATATCGGTCATTGATTTTTTTCAACCTATCAAGATCAAACAAGATAAGGGCAAAACGCCTTCCCGTGCGGTCTGAACGCTGGATTTCGCTCTCCACTGCGTCCAAGAGGCGCCGGTAATTTGCGAGTCCGGTCAGAGAGTCACTCACGGCCAGATGGCGCACTTTCTCGAGTAAGCGGACGTTGTCAAGAAGAGCGCCGCCGACCAGTACTCCGTAACTTGCCAACTGAAGGACTTCCGCCAAAACGAAAGGCCTGTCGAGCCTGAAATCCGACTCGCTGGCAGCTAGAGAGCAGGCCAAATTCAATACGGCACTGAAATACAGAGAAAAATCGAATGGCGAGCTGCTTTGTCGCAAGCGCCTATGAAAGCCGATGGCCGCCACCAGGAAGAGTCCCGCGGGAACAAGATTCCCGGGGCGAGGGAAAATCCCGTTTGGAGAAAGGGTCAGATCAGCGGGCAATAGTTTGTGAGCAGCGCTGAGCATCGACGTCAGCAGCATCACAACCACAAGGGCGAGGGCAATCTCGCGGCCGGTGCTGTGCGAAGTGGGAAAGCGCCGCTCTACGACCAAAGACGCCACAAGCAGCACCGCAAGCAGAGTCCGTCCCACAACCCACGGAAGCGGATCGGGAAGGCTCGAGCCAGGGTTCAATCCAAAGAGATGCAAGAATCCGAAGCTGGCGCCCACCAGTGTCGCACCGATGATCAGGAAGCCGCACGTGAGAATCAACGGGAGCCGCTCGTTCGTTCCACGAAACCGCACAACAGCAGCCGCAGCGAACGTTAGTGCGAGGATGCCGCTGGTTATTTCAAGCTGACTGTAAAGCAGGGGATTGTGGATACCGGAAGGGCTTCGCAACCACCAGGCCAGCCCGAGAATACAGAAGGCGGCCCCGAGAATCAGCCACATCCCGGGTTGGGCTTTCAAAAAGACTCGAATTCGCTCGGTTTTGTTCATTTCCGGCCCCCAAGTTCGACCGGTTCCCAATACTTTGAGTTTACGCGCAACCGCCTTTCGCGAAAACAATCTCCTTCGAAACTCTCCCGCAAGAGCCAACACCTCTGCAAGTCGCGCGCAAAAGAAAATGGCCCGGGAGGGCAAGCGTCCCGAGCCATTTTTCACTTTCCGAATTTCACGCAGCAATCTGCTTGGAAATCGGCACAACTTTAATTTCCACCTTGCGCGGCATCGCCGCCGCGGCGACCGGCGCGCTGATTTCCAGCATTCCGTTGTGATATTCGGCAGTGAGTTTGTCGGCCACTACGCCCTCGGGAAGCGTGAGCGTGCGCTCGAACTTGCCATACATGATCTCATCGTCCATCACTTCCTTGGACGTGCGGACCAATTTCCTCTCACCCTTGATGGTCAGCAGGTTGTCCTTGGTATGGATTTCCACGTCCTTCGCGTCAATACCCGGGAGCGAAACGCGGCAGACGAATTTCTTGGCGTCTTTGTCGAGGTACGACTCCATTGACGGGAGGAAGTCAAACATCTTGTTGGGAATAAATTGTTCCCCGAGCAGTGGCTTGCCAAGAACGATACGATTGAAGATCTGATCGAAATCCCGCCGGAAATCGAAGAGATCTTGGAAGAAATTGTCTTGCGGAATCAGATTTGCC
>Ga0307373_10007623_pt1 | contig 16825 bp, 14 predicted proteins | sample OX2MG_FD_202534 | JGI IMG/M metagenome (GOLD analysis project Ga0307373, IMG submission 202534) | Soil microbial communities from Risofladan, Vaasa, Finland - OX-2 | ecosystem: Environmental > Terrestrial > Soil > Coastal area > Acid sulfate soil | place: Finland: Risofladan, Vaasa | collected... | reverse complement strand
TTACGCCGCGCGGCAAGGGCCTGATGGGAACGCTGCTGCGTTATCCGTACGAAGTGCGCGACGACAGCGAATATTTCGAGGACATTGAGGGCGTCAAGATCAGCAAGGACATGCTGGACCTGGCGCGGCACATCGTTGAAACCAAGAGCGGCCATTTCAAGCCGCAAAAATTTGAGGATCACTACGAGGACGCGCTGAAGGATTTGATCGCGAAGAAGGTCAAGGGCGAGAAGATCGAAGCGCCGAAGGAGCGCCCGACCGGCAAGGTCATCAACTTGATGGACGCGCTGCGCCGCTCGGTGCAGGCCGAAGGCGGCAGCCGCACGACCGCTCGCACCGCCGGCAAGAAGGGCCGCAAGAAGATCGAGGGGCAGAAGGAAATGCTGCTGCCGATCACCGGCAAGAAGGCCGCGCGGGACGCGCGGGAAGAGACCCACGCCAAGCCGCACCGAACCGCCGCCCGGCACCGTAAAGCGGGGTAGTCGTTTCCCGTCACGCTTTGGTGCTCGACGCGCCGAGCCTCGAAGGGCGGCACTCGCCACCCTTGCACGTCATGGCCGTAAACTTGTCCCGGCCATCTGCGTCTTTAAAGGCAGAGCAGGCGTAGGGTGGGCAAAGTCGCGAAGCGACGTGCCCACGTAAAATTCCAAGGCTAAAATTCGCGTGGGCTTTGCTTCGCTCAGCCCACCCTACTCGCCAGAGCGGCGAGGGCCGGAATCCATAACCACAGATCGTAGATATGGATTCGCTTCTCCTTGCTGCAATTGACGATTCCGAAATCTGGCTATAATCTAGCCAAAATGCCTTTTGCGATCGTGCTCGCCCCCGAGGCCGTCGAGGATCTGAAAAACCTTAAGGCCAGCGTCAAAGCACTGGTGCGGGCGGCGTTCGAAACGCATCTGCGGCATGAGCCGACGAAGGTGAGCCGCAGCCGGATTAGGCGGCTGCGTGGCCTTCATCGGCCGCAATACAGGCTTCGTGTGGACGACGTGCGTGTGTTCTACGATGTTTCAAATTCGACCGTCGAAATTCTGGCGATCGTGAGCAAATCGGAAGCTGCGGCATGGCTGGCTCGATTCGGAAATCCCGCGTGAAAGCGGTACCGCTGTCCGAGGCGAAAGACGACTTGTCGCATCTGTTGCGCGAAGCGGCTAAGGGCGACATCGTGATTACCCGGCATGGCAAGCCGGCCGGCGTGCTCATCGGGTTCGAATCGGAGGACGACTGGTTCGACTATCGGCTTGAGAATGATCCGCGCTTTCTGCGGCGGATCGAGAAGGCGCGCAAAAACCTGCGCGCCGGCCGCGGCGTCCGTCTTGAGGATGTGTGACCGTAGCGAACGCAGCCCGGGTCGCCTGACTCGAAATCCGGGTAAACCTCACCGCCGATTCCGGATTTCGTCGACGCTTAATCCCGACGATTTGCTCAAAACGCCTTGGGCAATCCGACCTGACGCAAAATGGCGTTAGTGGTGTGCCTGCTCGGAATGCCGATTCGGCGCGGCGAAATTCCGCTTCGTGATCGGGCTGTACCAGATTTCGTGGCTGCCGTTGCCTTGTCGGACGAGCTTACAACCAGCCGCCCGCAGCAAGTCCCGCAAAAGCGCAATTATGCGGGGGGACTTTCACAAGGTCGGCAAAAAGCACTTGCCGATGTAAGTTGCGGAGTTCCAATTTCGGTACAACAATCGGGGGAATCCGGACATATTCGGGGCCGCCATAGCGCGTTACTGAAACGTCGATCCCGGGGGCGGTGGAGGCGTTTTCAGAAATAGAAAAAAGCGGGGGCACTAGATCGCCATGAATAATCCCAATAACCAACGCCACGAGGGCAAGAAACAAGAAGAGGCAACCCGCACCGGTTTGAAGCAGGTCAAAGTCGCGATCGATTCCCTTACTAATGAAGTAAAAGCGTATCGCGCAGAAACAAAAGGCGGCACCGGCCAAAAGTGGATACAGCGCACGGCTAAGGCCGCGATTGGTTATACCATACTCACGGCCATCATTATGGGTGTCTCCGTCTACCAGACTTATTTGGTGCGCTCGAACAACGTTGTAAGCCAGCGTGCTTTCATTTCGTTCGGATTCAGAGCCGGTCCCACGAGTTACAGCGCCACCCCCAAGCACTTTACGGTAGGTAGTGTTTTGGATGCCGCCACGAATGCAGCTACAGGAATAGCAGTAGTCAGCTTCATTACTGACGTATCCAATAGCGGAAATACGGCCACCAAAAATCTCACTTTTTTTCTTAAGTGCGCTGCTTCCAACGAAAGATTGCAGGATCCGTGGTCGATTCTTTATCAGGGGGTCAGCAATCCTATTAAGTCCCCGCAATTCATCGGTCCGCACGCCAACGCGCAAGTAACTTGCGGGTATAGTGGGGAGCAAATTGCGGCGATCTCTAAGGGGGTCAACTTCGGCTACATAATGATCGATGCGACGTATCAAGATAGATTGGTCGATGCGTGGCATAAAACCCAAGCGACGGTAACAATTGCTCAAGTCCAATATGTTCCCACAGTTGAGCCAAGTGGCACGATAGGACAAGGCGTCAACATCATTCTTGCAACTTACGGCAAACACAATTGCGCTGACGAAGAGTGTCCCCCCAATTAGCCCGTCCCGCAAACCGCTACGAGTACCCAAGCTGTCACCGAAAAGTTTTTAGTCAAGAACAGCAAAAGCCTGCGTCCCTTTATCATTGACATTCGTCTCTATTTCTGTTACACGCTTAAAGAATCTCGCTCAGTGAAGGACGCCTTCGGCCGAGGGTACTCCCGAAAGCGGAGCGAGTGCGGTGCCCGCGCGCGGAGCGATACACTCCGCGTCCGGGCAGCTTCGGGCATCATGCTGGCCGACATCACGACCGGTCCGGGAGGTGCATTCCCTGGACTGGGACAGGTGGGCGCGGGTAACACCCGCGTCAAAGCGCGAGGTCTTCGCCCCCCGGTTGGGGCGAGCTTACCGGACCGAACGTCCCGCTACGTCCCAGGAAGCCTGGCCTGAAGTTGCGCCCAAGGGGCCAACGCCCCAACGGCAAGAGCCGTGGTGGAACGCCGTCAGGCGAGCGTGCCCCCTCCCTACCCTCCCCCACAACGGGGGAGGGAAAGGAGAAAAGGGCGCGCGCCGCATCGCAAGATGCGGAGGTTTTAGAAACACGTTTGCCGGCGTTCCGCTTCCTTTTTTCTTCGTCATTGTCTTTCGTCATTGCGAGCGGCGCTTCGTAGGGTGGGTTGAGCAAAGCGAAACCCACCAAACAGCAGCGGTGGGTTACGCCGCGTCCGCGGCTAACCCAACCTACGTGCTTTGCCCGGTGGTGACGGATGTGGTTGGCAAGCCTCGGACGCAACATGCGCCGCGAGAACGAATTCGCTTTCCTCCCCCGCATGCGGGGGAGGGGGACCGTGCGTAGCTCGCGCAAGCGGGCGGAGCATGGTGGAAGGGGCGCCCCTCCCACCATCCATCGCGCTATGCGCTTCGGATGGTCCCCCCTCCCCGCTACGCGGGGCGGGATGAAGAAGAGCCGATGAGCAAACAAACACCGAAGAAGCTGACGCCGGAGCGTTATGCGGCGCGATTTCATGCCGAGAAAGCCGCGTTGCAACGCCATTATTGCAGCGTCTTCAAGTTTTGGCGGATGTGCGTATTCAAGAAATGCCGCAAAGCGCGGGCCTGTAGCGGCGATGCGCAGGTTTGCCTCAAGCGCCGGGTGCAGGAGATCGCGCGGGAGGCGCAATGGCAGGCGCGGCAGCACATCCTGGCGTCAACGCCGGCGCAAGCCGGGCCGCCCGAGCGCGGGGCGCGCGAGTTTCTTCCGGCCGCTTTGGCAGCATTGTGATGGCGCACGCAATCCGCCAGCGGCACCTGCCGCAGTACCGCCGCATTCCGGCCTTTCGCTCACGACCGATGAGCGGGTGGGATGGGGTCGCGGCCGGCCTGCTGGCGGCCGGACTTACTTTATTCAGCGGATGCTCTGGCGCGGCCGCGCAAGACCGGCTGCAAGACCGGCCGAGTCCGGTTTCAGCTTGCACTGGAACAACGCTGGCGCACGGGACCGTCAGCCGCGTCATCGACGGCCGCACCTTCGTTCTCGGCGACGGCCGCGAAATCCGTCTTGCCGCAATCGAAGTGCCGCCGCTTGCGCCCGCCGATGATGCCAAGGCCGTGCCCGGCGGTGACGCGGCAAAGAACGCGCTCGCAGGCTTGCTCGCCGGCGGCGACATCGTAATCAAACAAGCGGACGCGCAAACGACCGACCGCTACGGACGTCTCGTCGGCTACGCTTTTGTCAGCCGCGCCGGCGCCGACCATGCGGTGCAAGCCGACCTGCTCGCCGCCGGCTTCGCCCGCGTCGCGGCACGGGCCGGCAGCCGCGCCTGCACGCTGGAACTGCTCAATCGGGAACGGGCCGCCCGGGCCGCCAAGCTTGGCCTTTGGGCCAGTTCATATTATGAGTCCCTCAACGCCGATGACCCCGCCAAGGTGCTGGCCGAACAGGGCCATTTTGCTGTGGTCGAGGGCAAGGTGGTGTCGGTACGCGAAAGCGGGGCGACCATCTACGTGAACTTCGGACGGCGATGGAGCACGGACTTCACCGTTACGATCCTGAAGCGAAATGCGCGTAGCTTCACGACGGCCGGGCTCGAACCGAAGACCCTTGCCGGCAGGCGCGTCCGGGTCCGCGGCTGGATCGAGGAGCGGGGTGGACCGTGGATCGAGGCAACGCGGCCCGAGCAGATTGAACTCATCGATCGCGAGTGATGGCTGAGAACGTGACGATTTTCTGGACCAAAGGAGTAGCAACGCTGCGTTCAGCGCATGCCGGAATGGCGGCGCTGGCTTTGCTGTTGGCCGCGTGCACGGCGTCACCGCCTGCCATCGAACCGCAAGCGGCGGTGCAGCCGTCGGCCAAGGCCGCCGAAACGAGCACCATGTCGCCGGCGGTTTTGCGCGAGCATCAGCGCATTCTCGCCGCCTATGGCGGCGTCTATAACGACCCGAAGCTGCAAGCAATGATCGAGCAGACCGTTGAACGCCTGGTGGCGGCATCGGACCGGCCGGACTTGCACTACCGAGTCACCATGCTCAATTCGCAGTCGATCAACGCTTTCGCGCTGCCAAGCGGCCAGCTGTACGTGACGCGCGGCCTGGTCGCGCTCGCCAACGACGAGTCCGAGGTTGCTTCCGTGCTGGCGCATGAGATGGGACACGTGATCGCCCACCATGCCGCGATCCGCGAAGAGCAGACCAAGCAGGCTGCGTTGGTCGGCCGCGTGGTCAGCGATGTCATCTCCGATCCGGAAGCCGGTGCGCTGGCGCTGGCCAAATCGAAGCTCGCGCTTGCCAGTTTCTCGCGCGCGCAGGAATTCGAAGCCGACGCCATCGGCATCGGCATCGCCGCCAGGGCCGGTTACGATCCCTACGGCGCGGTGCGCTTCCTCACGTCGATGGAGCACAATTCGGAGCTGAAGTCGTCGCCGAATGGCACCGCCATCGATCCGCGTGCTCCGGACTTCCTGTCGTCGCATCCGGCAACGCCGGAGCGGATCACCAATGCGACCGCCAATGCCCGCCAATACAGTGGCCGGTCCGCCGCGACCACGGCAAGCACAGGGCCGGTCGGCGTCAGGGACCGGCCCGGTTATCTTTCCGGAATCGACGGCATCGTGTTCGGCGAAGATCCGAGCGAGGGCTACGTGCGCGGCCGCCGATTCCTACATCCGCGTCTCGGCTTTACGTTCACGGCGCCGGAAGGCTTCGCCCTCGACAACACCGCGCAAGCCGTCCTCGGCGTCAAACGCGGCGGCGGCCAGGCATTGCGTCTCGACGTCGTGCGGGTGCCGTCGGAACAGACACTCGCCGGTTATTTGACCTCCGGCTGGATCGAGAACATCGACCCCAGCACCGTGGAAGACATCACCGTCAATGGCTTTCCGGGAGCGACCGCCGCCGCCAAAGGCGATCAATGGGAGTTCCGTCTTTACGCCATCCGCTTCGGCAGCGACGTTTATCGCTTCATCTTTGCCGCCAAGCGCCGCACGCCGGAAAGCGACCGCGTCTTCCGCGAGTCGATCGGCACGTTCCGCCGCATGAGTCTGGCGGAGATCGAAGACGCGAAACCGCTGCGCCTGCAAATCGTCACCGTCGCTCCCGGCGATACCGTGGAAAAACTCGCGGGCCGGATGGCCGTTGCCGATCGCCAACTCGAACGCTTTCGCGTGCTCAACGGACTGGCCTCCGGCGAAAAACTCAAGTCCGGCATCGAAGTCAAGATTGTCGTGGAGTAGCTTACCGTTCGGCGCGATCACATATTGATCGCGCGCTTGGCGACCGCGAGTGCCGCTTCCTTGACCGCTTCGCTCAACGTCGGATGCGCGTGGCAGGTGCGCGCGATGTCTTCCGACGAGGCGCCGAACTCCATGGCCATGGCGGCTTCGGCAATCAGGGCCTCGGCGTCGGGTCCAAGAATGTGCACGCCGAGCACGCGATCGGTCTTGGCGTCGGCGAGGATCTTGACGAAACCGTCGGTCGCCAAGTCGGTGCGGGCGCGGGCGTTGGCGGTGAAAGGAAATTTGCCAACTTGATACGCGACGCCGGCAGCCTTCAGTTCATCTTCGGTCTTACCCACCGAAGCGATTTCGGGACTGGTGTAGACGACGTTCGGGATGACATCGTAATTCACGTGGCCGGCCTGCCCAGCAATGATTTCGGCGGCTGCAACGCCTTCTTCTTCGGCCTTGTGCGCGAGCATCGGGCCGGCCACCACGTCGCCGATGGCATAGATGCCGGCTACGTTAGTGCGAAAATGGTCGTCGATCAGTACCCGGCCGCGATTGTCTTTCTTGACGCCGGCCGCTTCGAGACCAAGCCCGTCGGTGTACGGCGCGCGGCCGATGGCGACGAGGACGATGTCGGCATCGAGCGTCTCCGCCGCACCGCCGACGGCCGGCTCGACCTTGATCTTGAGGGTTTTGCCGGAGGTGTCGATCGCCGTGACTTTCGACGACAGCTTGAACGCAATGCCTTGTTTCTCTTGCAGGCGCTGAAACTGGCGCGCGACTTCGCCGTCGATACCCGGGAGGATGTGATCGAGAAACTCAACGACCGTCACCTGCGCGCCGAGCCGCCGCCACACCGAGCCAAGCTCCATCCCGATCACGCCGGCGCCGACGACGACAAGCCGCTGCGGCACCGCCGCAAGGTCCAACGCGCCGGTCGAGGAGACGATGCGCTTTTCATCGATGTCGATGCCGTGAAGGCGAGCGACTTCGGAGCCGGTCGCGATGACGATTGCCTTGGTTTCAAGGTTTTGCGTTTTGCCGCTGTCGTCCTTCACCTCGACCTTGCCGGGGGCAACGATCCGGCCGACGCCGCGAAACGTCTCGACTTTGTTCTTCTTGAAAAGAAAATCGACGCCCTTGGTGTTGGCATCGACGTTCTGCTGTTTGTATTTCAACAGTGTCGGCAGATCGACGCTTGGGGTGCCGATCTTTATTCCCATCTGTCCGAATTTGTGACCGGCCTCCTCGTACACTTCGGACGCGTGCAGCAGCGCCTTCGAGGGGATGCAGCCGATGTTGAGACAGGTGCCGCCGAAGGTCGGCCACTTCTCGACCACCGCGGACTTCAAGCCGAGCTGCGTTGCGCGAATGGCGCATTCGTAACCGCCGGGCCCGCTACCAATGACGATGAGGTCGTAAGCCATCCCTTACAAATCCAACACCAGACGTGCGGGCTCCTCCAGCGATTCCTTCACCCGCACAAGGAACGTCACCGCTTCACGGCCGTCGACAATGCGATGATCATAGGAGAGCGCCAGATACATCATCGGCCGGATTTCGACCTTGCCGGCGACCGCCATCGGCCGTTCCTGGATCTTGTGCATGCCGAGAATGCCGGATTGCGGTGCGTTGAGGATCGGCGTCGACATCAACGAGCCATAGATACCGCCGTTGGTGATCGAGAACGTACCGCCCTGCAATTCGTCGATCTTGAGTGCGCCGTCGCGCGCCCGCTTGCCCAAATCGGTGATCGATTTTTCAATTTCGGCGATCGTTTTCATGTCGCAGTCGCGCACCACCGGTACGACCAGGCCGCGCTCGGTGCCGACCGCAATGCCGATGTGATAATAATTTTTGTAGATGATGTCGGTGCCGTCCATCTCGGCGTTGACGGCGGGAATTTCCTTGAGCGCCTGCACGCAGGCGCGCACGAAAAAGCCCATGAAGCCGAGCTTCACGCCGTGCTTCTTCTCGAACAGCTCGCGGTATTGGTTCCGCAGCGCCATGACATGTGTCATGTCGACCTCGTTGAAGGTCGTGAGCATGGCGGCGGTGTTTTGCGCATCCTTCAGGCGCCGCGCGATGGTTTGGCGAAGCCTGGTCATGCGCACGCGCTCTTCGCGCGCGGCATCATCGGCCGGCGACGGCGCACGCATCTGCACCGCCGCTGCCGGCGCGGCGACGGGGGTCGGTTGCGAGGCGGCGCGCTCGATGGCGGCGAGCATGTCGCCTTTGGTCACGCGGCCGTCCTTGCCGCTACCTGGAACCGTCGAAGGATCGGTACCGGTTTCGGCGGCGATTTTGCGCACCGACGGCGCCAGCGGCGTGTCGGTCCGGGGCGGAACGGACTTCGGCGCGGGCGTTTCGCGCGGCGCCACCGGCTCCGGTCCGGCGCCGATGGCCTTGGCCTTTTCGGTCTTCTGATCGGGCCGGCCCGTAGGGACGGCGCCGGCACCCTCTTTGATGGCGCCAAGAAATGCGCCGACCGCGACCGTGTCGCCATCCTTGACCGCGACGTCGGTGAGGATACCAGCGGCCGGAGCCGGCACCTCGATGGTGACTTTGTCGGTCTCAAGCTCGACCAGCGGCTCGTCGACGGCGACCGCATCGCCTGCCTTCTTGAACCACTTGCCGATCGTCGCTTCGGTCACCGACTCGCCGAGCGTGGGCACGCGTATCTCAGCCATGGCATCCTCTCGGTCGTCGCGGCCGGCTGGCCGGCACGACGGCGTAAGCGTTATCCGAGCGCGTCTTCCAGAAACTGCTTGAGCTGCGCCTGATGCAGCGACAGCTGCCCCACAGCCGTCGAAGCCGACGCCGGCCGACCGGCGTAACGCGCGCGGCGGTGCTTGGCACCGATCTGGTTGAGCACCCATTCGAGAAAAATATCGACGAAAACCCAGCCGCCCTGATTACGCGGCTCTTCCTGGCACCAGACAATCTCCGCCTCCTTGAAACGCGACAGCTCGGTCATCAGCGCCTTGGTGGGAAACGGATAAAGCTGCTCGATGCGCAGGAGATAAATATCGTCGACGCCGCGCTTCTCGCGCTCGTCGTAAAGGTCGAAATAAACCTTGCCGGCGCAAAGCACGACGCGCCGGATCTTGGCGTCGGCAACCAGCTTGATCTTTTCGCCCGGCAACACTTGCGCGTCATCCCAGAGCAGCCGGTGGAACGACGTATCGGCACCCATCTCGTCAAGCCGCGACACCGCGCGCTTGTGGCGCAGCAGCGACTTTGGCGTCATCAGGATAAGCGGTTTGCGGAAATCGCGTTTCAGCTGGCGCCGCAAAATGTGGAAGTAGTTCGCCGGCGTGGTGCAGTTGGCGACCTGCATGTTGTCATCGGCGCACATTTGCAGAAAGCGCTCGAGCCGCGCCGAAGAATGCTCGGGCCCCTGACCCTCGTATCCGTGCGGCAAGAGGCAAACCAGACCGGACATGCGCAGCCACTTGCGCTCGCCCGAGGAGATGAACTGGTCGAACAGGACCTGCGCGCCGTTAGCGAAATCGCCGAACTGCGCCTCCCACATGGTCAGCGCATTCGGCTCGGCCAGCGAATAGCCGTATTCGAAACCGAGCACAGCTTCTTCCGACAGCATCGAGTTGATGACTTCGAACCGCGCTTGCCCGTCAGCGAGGTGATTGAATGGCGTGTAACGATGCTCGTCTTCCTGATCGGTCAGCACCGAATGGCGCTGCGAGAAGGTGCCGCGCTCGCTGTCCTGACCGGACAACCTGACGCGGCGATCCTCGAGCAGAATCGAGCAGATGGCGAGCGCTTCCCCGGTCGACCAATCGATGTTGGTCCCGGTTTCAATCGCTTTGCGCCGGTTTTCAAGAAAGCGGTTGAGCGTCCGATGCAAGTGGAAATCGGCCGGCAGCGTTGTGATCTTCGCGCCGATTTCCTTGAGCTTGCCGAGATCGACTCCGGTCTTGCCGCGGCGCGGATCGTCGGCATCGTCCGCGCGCTTGAAGCCGGACCAGCGGCCGTCGAGCCAATCGGCCTTGTTGGCGCGATAGCTCTGCGCCGCCTCCAACTCGGCGTCGAGCCGGCTGCGCCAATCCGCCTTCATCTTGTCGACTTCACCGGCGGTCAGCACACCTTCGCCGACCAGTTTATCGCCGTAGATCTCCAGCGTGGTCGGGTGTTGCGCGATCGCCTTGTACATCAGCGGCTGGGTGAACGACGGCTCATCACCCTCGTTATGACCGTGCCGTCGATAGCAGAACATGTCGATCACGACCGGCTTTTGAAACTTCTGGCGAAATTCGGTCGCTACCTTGGCGGCGTACACAACCGCTTCCGGATCGTCGCCGTTGACGTGGAAGATCGGTGCCTCGATCATTTTGGCGACGTCGGAGGGGTAAGGCGAAGAGCGAGAAAACCGCGGATTGGTGGTAAAGCCGATCTGGTTGTTGACGATGAAATGCACCGAGCCGCCGGTACGATGCCCGCGCAGGCCGGACAAACCGAAACATTCCGCCACCACGCCCTGGCCGGCGAACGAGGCGTCGCCATGGATCAACAGCGGCATCACCATGGTGCGATCTTCGCGCGTGGCGCCGAACTGATCCTGCTTGGCGCGCACCTTGCCGAGCACCACCGGATCGACGATTTCAAGATGCGACGGATTGGCGGTCAGCGACAGGTGAACCTTGTTGTTGTCGAACTCGCGGTCGGACGACGCGCCGAGGTGATATTTCACGTCACCCGAGCCTTCGATCTCGTTCGGCGTCGCCGAGCCGCCCTTGAACTCGTGGAAGATGGCGCGGTGCGGCTTGGCCATGACCTGCGAGAGCACGTTGAGCCGTCCGCGATGCGCCATGCCGATGACGATGTCGCGCACACCAAGCGCGCCGCCGCGCTTGATGATCTGCTCGAGCGCCGGAATCATCGATTCGCCGCCGTCGAGGCCGAAACGCTTGGTGCCGGTGAATTTCAGGTCGCAGAATTTTTCGAAACCTTCGGCCTCCACCAGCTTGTTGAAGATGGCGCGCTTGCCTTCACGGGTAAACGAAATTTCCTTGTCGGCTCCCTCGATGCGTTCCTGCATCCAGCCTTTTTGAGCGCCATCCGAGATGTGCAGGAATTCGACGCCGAGGGTCTGACAATAGGTGCGCCGCAGGATCGCAACGATTTGGCGAATGGTGCCGAATTCAAGCCCAAGCACCTTGTCGAGAAAGATCGGGCGGTCGAGATCGGCTTCGCCAAAGCCGTACGCCTTCGGGTCGAGTTCTTCCTCTTTGGGCTGCGGCTGCAAGCCGAGCGGATCGAGATTGGCGTGGAAATGACCGCGGGCGCGATAAGCACGGATGAGCATCAGCGCGCGTATCGAGTCGCGCGCGGCGCGTTCGACATCGGCGCCGCTCAGATCGACGCCCTTGGCTTGCGCCTTCGCCTGCACCTTGCCGCCGAGCGCCTTGCCGACTTCGGTCCAGTTGCCGTCGAGCGCGGCGACGAGATCATTGCGCTCCAGCTGCGGCCAGTCCGGCCGCCGCCATGAGGGCCCGCGGGCATTCTCGGCAACGTCGCGAGCGCTGTCCTTCAGGCTCTGGAAAAACGCCTGCCATTCGGCATCCACCGACTGGGCATCGGCTTCGTAGCGCGCGTAAAGGTCTTCGATATACGGGGCGTTGCCGCCGTACAGAAACGATGTGCGGGCGAAGGCGGCATTCGCATCTTGGCGGGACATGAGCGCGTTCCTGGGGAGTTCCGAACTTGGTGCGCGACAGGCTGCACCGGCGAAACGCCACAAAGGCGGGCAAAATCCGAACTCAGCCCGGCCCGGCGCGAGCCGAATCCCCTTGTATCCTATTTAATCTCTCGATGCGGCAGGCAAAAGGCATAAGAAATGAATCGTTATTTCCGCGCTTCGGCCAGGGTTTTCCCCAGGCGGGCCGGTGAAGGTGAAACCGTGATCCCGGCCGAAGTCATGGCGGCGATCTTCGATTCGGCGTCACCCTTGCCTCCCGCAATGATGGCCCCGGCATGCCCCATTCGGCGCCCGGGTGGCGCGGTCCGTCCGGCAATAAACCCAACCACCGGTTTTTTGCGACCCCGCTTGGCTTCATCCTTGAGAAATTGCGCGGCGTCTTCCTCGGACGAACCGCCGATCTCACCGATCATGACGATCGCTTCGGTTGCCTTGTCGGCCAAAAACATCTCGAGCATTTCGATGAAGTCGGTGCCTTTCACCGGATCGCCGCCGATGCCGACTGCAGTGGTCTGGCCGAAGCCTTCTTGCGTTGTTTGAAACACCGCTTCGTAGGTGAGCGTGCCCGAGCGCGAAACAATCCCGACCTTGCCCGACTTGAAGATGTTGCCCGGCATGATGCCGATCTTGCACGCACCCGCGGTCATCACACCCGGACAGTTCGGTCCGATCAGGCGCGATTTCGAACCGCACAGCGCGCGTTTTACGCGGACCATGTCGATGACCGGAATGCCCTCGGTGATGCACACGATCAGCGCAATACCGGCATCGATCGCTTCGCAAATCGCGTCGGCAGCGCCGGGTGGCGGCACATAGATCACGCTGGCGTCGGCTCCCGTCTTCGCTCGCGCCTCGTTCACCGTATTGAACACCGGCAAATTGAGATGCGTGCTTCCGCCTTTGCCCGGCGACGTGCCGCCGACCATTTTGGTCCCGTAAGCGATCGCCTGCTCGGAGTGAAATGTCCCATTCTTCCCGGTAAAACCCTGGCAGATCACTTTGGTGTTGTTGTCGATCAGGATCGACATCAGGCAACTCCTCGGACCGCCTTGACGATCTTTTGCGCGGCGTCGTCGAGGTCGTCCGCGGAAATGACGTTGAGGCCCGACTTCTGGATGATCTCCTTGCCGAGCGCGACGTTGGTGCCTTCGAGCCGCACCACCAGAGGCACATGCATCCCTACTTCCTTCACCGCGGCGACCACGCCTTCGGCGATGACGTCGCATCGCATGATGCCGCCGAAAATGTTGATCAGGATTCCCTTTACGTTCGGATCGGAAGTGATGATCTTGAATGCCGCCGCTACTTTGTCCTTGGTGGCGCCACCGCCGACGTCAAGGAAATTCGCCGGCGTCTCGCCATAAAGTTTGATGATGTCCATGGTCGCCATCGCCAGCCCGGCGCCGTTGACCATGCAGCCGATGGTGCCGTCGAGCGCGACGTAGTTCAGGTCGTAGCGCGAAGCCTCGATCTCCTTGGCGTCCTCCTCGTTCGGGTCACGCAACGCCGCAACATCGGGATGGCGATACAGTGCACTGTCATCGAAACCCATCTTGGCATCGAGACAGATCAGCCCACCCGTTTTGGTGACGACCAGCGGATTGATCTCCAAGAGACTCATGTCCTTGGCGACAAACGCCGCATAAAGCTTTGGCAGCACGCTCTCGGCCTGCTTGGCGAGATCGCGGCCTAGTCCGAGAGCCTGCACCACCTGGTGAGCGTGGTGCGCCATGAAGCCGGTCGCCGGATCGACCGAAAAGGAGACGATTTTATCCGGCCGCGTGCGCGCCACCTCTTCGATGTCCATGCCGCCCTCGGTCGATGCGACGAAGGCAATGCGAGACGTCGTCCGGTCGACCAGCGCGGACAGATAGAATTCGCGATCGATGGCGGAGCCTTCCTCGATGTAAAGGCGGTGCACCTGCTTGCCGTGCGGGCCGGTTTGGTGGGTTACAAGCGTAGAGCCAAGGAGCCGCTTGGCTTCGCTTTCGACTTCGGCGACCGATTTCACCACCTTGACGCCGCCGGCCTTGCCCCGGCCGCCGGCGTGGATCTGCGCTTTCACGACCCAAACCGGCCCACCGAGCTCATTGGCGGCCTTCACCGCTTCCGCCACGCTCATGGCCGGAACGCCGCGCGGCACCGGGACGCCGAATTCCCGCAGCACGGCCTTCGCCTGATATTCGTGGATATTCATGCGGCTTGCTCACCGGTCCCAGACGACGTGCCCAGAACGTGAGGGGGCGGGACGATCACTACATCACTTGGCGAGATGCGGAGCAATCTTCTTGCAGGCTTCGACCAAGCTTTCCACCGCTTGGGCCGACTTCTCGAACATTCCGCGTTCGGCGCTGTTGAGCTCGATCTCGACCACACGCTCGACTCCCTTGCTGCCGATGACGACGGGCGCGCCGACATAAAGGTCGCGCACGCCGTATTCACCGTTGAGCCAAGCCGCCGCCGGCAACACGCGCTTCTTGTCGCGCAGATAGCTCTCCGCCATGGCGATTGCCGATGCGGCGGGCGCATAAAAGGCGGAGCCGCTCTTGAGCAAACCGACGATTTCACCGCCGCCGTTGCGGGTGCGGTCGACGATCGCGTCGAGCCGCGCCGCCGTCGTCCAGCCCATCTTGACCAGATCCGGCAGCGGGATGCCGGCCACCGCCGAATAGCGTGTGAGCGGCACCATCGAATCGCCGTGGCCGCCGAGCACGAAAGCGGTGACATCCTCGACCGAGACGTTGAACTCGTCGGCAAGGAAATAACGAAAGCGCGCCGAGTCGAGCACGCCGGCCATGCCGACGACCATCTGCGGCGGTAGGCCGCAGCATTTCTGCAACGCCCACACCATGGCATCGAGCGGATTGGTGATGCAGATGACGAAAGCGTTCGGCGCGTATTTCTTGATGCCGGCGCCGACCTGCTCCATCACCTTGAGATTGATGCCCAGCAAGTCATCGCGGCTCATCCCGGGCTTGCGCGGAACGCCGGCGGTGACGATGCACACATCGGCGCCTTCCATCCCCTCGTAGGTATTGGTGCCGGTTACGCGCGCATCGAATCCCTCGACCGGCGATGCCTGAACGAGGTCGAGCGCCTTGCCCTGCGGGACGCCTTCCATAATGTCGAAAAGAACCACGTCGCCAAGCTCTTTGAGCCCGGCCAGCAGCGCCAATGTCCCACCGATTTGCCCCGCGCCGACCAACGCAATTTTGTTTCGCGCCATCGCAGAAAAATCCTCGATCAAAACGCCCGGTTGTCGCGGTCATTAGCCGTTTCGGCTGACACGTTCAAGTCGGCTTCAGACGGCGGTGCGCATCTGTTTCCGCGGAACCACCAAGCCCTTATAAACATTGCCAAGCGGGAGTTCGGCGCCGGACAAGCCGCACCGAGGACCGAAAATTGGCGACAGCGCGCTGGTCGGTGAAGAAACTGCAGCGGTTGCTCGGTCCCGGTTTATTGACCGGCGCGGCGGACGACGATCCAAGCGGCATCGCCACCTATTCGCAAAGCGGAGCCCAGTTCGGTTACGCGCTGTGCTGGGTCATGCTTCTCGCCACGCCGTTCATGGTGGCGATTCAGATCGTCAGTGCGCGGATCGGCTCGGTCACCGGCCGCGGGCTTGCCGCCAACCTGAGTAAAGTGCTGCCGCCGGTCGCCCTTGGTGGCTTGGTCGTCCTGGTCGTCGCGGCCAACATTTTCAATATCGTGGCCGATTTTGCGGCGATGGCTGCCGCGGTGCAGCTTCTCGTCGGTGGACCAGCGCCGGCTTATGCGCTCGGCTTCGGCGTCCTCTGTCTCACCGCGCAGATCCTGATTCCGTATCGCTCCTACGCCCGATTCATGAAAATGCTAACGCTGGTTTTGTTCGCCTATGTGGCTACCGCCTTCAGCATTCAGGTTCCTTGGGGCCAAGTGGCGGCGGCAACCTTGCTCCCGCACATTTCATGGAATCGGGACCTGATCCTCATGCTGGTGGCCGTGCTGGGCACGACTATCAGCCCGTATCTGTTCTTTTGGCAGGCCTCGCTCGAAGTGGAGGAGCGCCGCATCAAGGAAAGAAAGAAGGAAGCGCCGCTAAAAAACAGCGAGCGGCTTGCCAAGCAGCGTTTCCGGCCGATCGTGATCGACACCTGGGTTGGCATGGCGTTGTCCAACATCATTGGCTTCTTCATCATGGTGGCGACCGCCGCGACTTTGCACGCGCATGGTACCCACACGATCGGCACGGCAGCCGACGCGGCGGAAGCCCTGCGCCCGCTCGCGGGTCCTTTCGCTTTCCTGTTGTTCTCGCTCGGGATCATCGGCACCGGATTGCTGGCCATTCCGGCGCTCGCCGGCTCGGCCGCCTACGCCATCGCCGAGACCTTTGGTTGGAAGAACAGCCTGGGCTTGCTGCCGACGCGCGCGCGCGGTTTTTATTTCATCATCGGCGGGTCGACGCTGCTCGGCGCCATTGGCGCGATGACGCGGCTTGATCCAATCCGGATGCTGGTGTGGAGCGCGGTGCTCAACGGCATCGTCGCCGTCCCGCTGATGGTGATGATGATGCTGTTGATCACCAATTCCCGCATCATGGGAAAATTCACCGCTTCGCGCATGCTGGCGATTTTTGGCTGGCTGGCAACACTGCTGATGAGTGCCGCCGTCGCCGTGTTTTTCCTGAGCAGCATCACCGGCTAGGCTGCCGCCGCAAACCCGCTAGGTTTCGACAATCCCGGTCGCGGCGCCGGACAATAGCGAATGGGCGGCACCGTGCGGTTGCGCCAGATATGCTTGCGAGCGCATTTCGATCAGGCGTGAAGCCGTGCGCTTAAACTCTTGCGCCT
>Ga0307373_10007620_pt1 | contig 16836 bp, 14 predicted proteins | sample OX2MG_FD_202534 | JGI IMG/M metagenome (GOLD analysis project Ga0307373, IMG submission 202534) | Soil microbial communities from Risofladan, Vaasa, Finland - OX-2 | ecosystem: Environmental > Terrestrial > Soil > Coastal area > Acid sulfate soil | place: Finland: Risofladan, Vaasa | collected... | reverse complement strand
AAATACAACGCCCTGCTTTCGGAATACCAACGCCATAGCTCCGACGACTTTATGGGAGCGGTCGACTGGAAGCCGTTGCCGGGGACCAAGCTGACCTTTGAAGAGCAGATCGACCACTTGAAGGAGAATTCCTACTTCACCTTGAACCCGAAGACGTTTATTGCGCAGGAGGCGGATGGAACGCCAGTGTCCCTTGGCAACTACACCAGCTTTGTTCCTTATGGCATCGCCGCCTGCAACACAGGCAGTATGGGCACTGGATACACCAGCGCAACCAATTACACGATCCTCTCGCCCGCGCCAAACCCGGGCGGACTGCCGATTATCAATCCGGCGTGCAGTGTCGCGACCAGCTACCTGCGCAGCCAACCGACGCGCATGCTGTTCCCTACTGAGATTTTCCGGTTCCAAAGCTTAAGCATCAAGAACATCGCAATGAACGGCGATGTGCGCTACACCAGCGCAAACATGAACCTTTCCAACTACTACGAGCATTTTCAAGGTCTGGATGCCGTGGCGGCAACTAAAACGGCCCCCGCGTACGCGATCAACCAGATCACGTTTAAGGGCAACGCGAACGCCAAGCGAGAGGTAATCGCAATCGACTATGGCATCAACTGGAACGCGACCAAGACGGTGAGTTTTTCCGATCAGCTGACGTTCTCCAATGTCCACCAACCCGGCACCTCAAACATCTCTAGCGGAGCCACGCTGGTTACGCCCGGGGACCCAAACAATACGATCAACTATTTTCCACTGGCTCCTGGTGCGCCTGTCAGTGTAGGCGGCAGCCCCAACGGTACGCCATCACCGGATTATTTTGGCCAGAAGTTCCTGATCAACGCGGTGACTGGAACATGGTACGGGTTGTCCCGGGCTACGCTCTCGCTTACCTATCGTTATAGCTCGCACGTCATCGCCGAAGGCATTCCTCATGACGCTCCCCTGGCCCCCGGTGCGACAACCGATGGAACCGTGACCATTCACGAGAACGGCGGAATCTTTTACGCCACCATGCGTCCATCCGAACATTTGAATCTGAATGGCAGCATCGGTCTGATGTATGCCGACAATGCGTTCACGCCATTGACTCCGCGCCAGACACAGACCTATCGGCTGCATGCCCTCTATCGGATGAAGTCGTGGGGAACGGTCTCTGCCGCATACAATGACGTGGAACGTCACAATAACACCAACAACACAGGAACTCCTTCCGCCACAGGACCGCTCGAACATGTCGACCATAGCCGGGTGTTCGGTCTGGGTGCAACGCTGTCGCGGAATGAGCACTACGGGCTTGAATTCAACTACACCTACAGCGATGTGTACTCAGCTACCAACATCTGCTATAGCGCCGGCCAGAGCGCCACAGTGGCCGGAGCAGCGTCGCCCAGCGGGACAGCCTGCCCCGGCGGGACCGTTCGTGGAGCTACTTACTACATGTTCGGGCCTGTCAAGGACTTCATGGATGCTCCCACGCAATTTGGATCGGTGGGTGTTCATCTGTCCCCGAATCCCCGACTGCAGTCGAGCCTCGGTTACACCATCAGTTCCGTTAACGGCACCCGGTTCTTCAGTGATGCGCGCGACGTCAACGGCTCGCTGGTCTCCACCTATCAGTCCCCTTATGTGAATGTTGCGTACTCGGTTCGCAAGAACTGGATTTGGAATGCGCAATACAACTACTACGGCTACGGTGAGGGTGGCCCATCCGGCGCAGCTTACTGCACCACTTCCACCACGCTTCCCGTCCCAGGAACCCCGGCGCCTGTCGTTCCCTGCAATTCTCCAACCCTGGCCGGAATCCAGACCGGCTTAACCATATCGCCTGCCGGGGAGACCACACCTCGGAACTTTCATGCAAACAATTTGACTCTCGGAATGCGCTACGACTTTTGAGCCACATTCACGGATTCTGGCAATTCTGGAGCTGAAAAGGAGATTGAAAGATGAAACATCGAATGGCAGTCGCAATCCTTAGCGTGATGGCATTTTCTGCGATGACACTGTTCGCACAAGGCCCTGGAGCCGATACCTACAAGGCGAAGTGCGCCATGTGTCATGCCGCGGATGGCAGCGGCAACACACCAGCCGGCAAAGCAACGAAAACGCCTTCGTTCACTTCGCCGGAAGTCATGAAAAAGACGACGGCGGAGCTGGTCGAGGCCACCAAGAATGGCAAAGGCAAAATGCCTGCGTATTCCAACAAATTGACTGGGGCGCAGATCACAGCTGTAGTCGCCTACATTCAAACCTTGCAGAAGAAGTAGTGGCGGAGACAATTCGCCGCGTATTGCAAGGGAAAGTTCACGAGGGCTTGCGACGACAACTGAGCCCTCGGTTGCAAGCAATAACCGATCTACCGGCAATAGCCTATGGGGAAGGGTCATGCGAGACATGACTCTTCCCCTAACTTTTTCTACACGGATAGTTTTTCTAGTTCGCAGTCCCAGCAGCCGCATCTGGCTGCAATTCGAACAGCAACAGTGAACGGGCGGTGACGTCATAGGACTCGCCGGTTTTAAAAGTTTCCTTCTCGACTGATTCCGCTCCGGGGTCTTCATGATTGGTGTCGATCAGGAGCTTCCACGTATCGCCGCCGGGACACTCGGGTAAGGTGAACTTGACCAGGTCGAAGTGGCCGTTGATCACCAAGAGCAACGTAGCTTCATGTCCGCGCTGGTGAATGCCGGTCGACTGGGCGCGGCCGTCCATCAGCATCCCAAAGCAGCGCATGCCGTCATCGCCCCAGTTGGCGCTTTCCATCTCAGAGCCATTGGCATTGATCCATGTCACATCTTTCACGCCCAGTTCCTGGTTGTACTCGCCGATGAGGAACAAATTGCGGCGAAGGATCGGGTATTGGTGGCGCAGAGAGGTAAGCTTTCGGACAAACTCGACAAGAGCCTTGTTTTTCTCCAGCAGGCTCCAGTCCACCCAACTGATGTCGTTGTCCTGGCAATAGGCATTGTTGTTGCCCTGCTGGGTTCGGCCAAATTCATCGCCGGCAACCATCATGGGAGTTCCCTGCGACAACAACAGCGTAACCAGCATATTTCGCATTTGGCGGCGCCTCAGCCGGTTGATCTCAGGGTCGTCGGTTGAACCTTCAACGCCGCAATTCCAGGAGGAAGTGCTGGAGTTCCCGTCCTGGTTTCCTTCCACGTTGGCTTCGTTATGCTTTTCGTTGTAGGAGACTAGGTCATTGAGCGTAAAGCCATCATGGGCGGTAATGAAATTGACGCTCGCCCATGGTCTGCGACCCTGTTGATTGAAGATGGCGCCAGAGGCGCAGAGACGCTGCGTCAACGCCGCCGCCGTTCCGTCTCCCTTCCAAAAACCGCGCACGTCATCGCGAAATTTGTCGTTCCACTCTGCCCAGCCCGGAGGAAATTCTCCCACCTGGTAGCCGCCGGGACCGCAGTCCCACGGCTCCGCAATCAACTTGACCGTATTCAGCACCGGATCCTGACTACACGCCTTCAGAAAACCGCTTTGATTATCGAAGCCGTTGGGTTCCCGCGCCAGGATGGTTCCCAGATCGAAGCGGAATCCATCCACTTGTACCTCTTCTACCCAGTAACGCAGGCTATCGGTGACCATCTGAATCACTCGGGGATGACTCAGGTTCACGGTATTCCCCGCGCCCGTATCGTTGATGTAATAGCGTGGATTGTCCGGCATCAACCGGTAATAGCTGGCATTGTCGATCCCCTTGAATGACAACGTTGGACCACGCTCATTGCCTTCCGCCGTGTGATTGTAGACCACGTCCAGAATCACTTCCATGCCGGACTGATGGACTTGCGCGATCATTTCCTTCAGTTCCCTCAGCGTCTGCGCGGGGTGATACGCGTAGCGCGGATCGGGAGCAAAATAACCGATGCTGTTGTATCCCCAGTAATTTGTCAGGCCCTGTTCCAACAGATGGCTGTCGTTGATGAAGGCGTGGATGGGCAGCAATTCGATGGATGTCACGCCGAGAGACTTGATGTAATCCAGCACTGCCGGCTGTGCCAGCCCGCAATAGGTTCCGCGGAGGTATTCCGGCACCGCGGGATGTTTTTTTGTATACCCGCGAACATGCAACTCGTAAAGGATGGTGTCGTTGAAGGAGACGGCCAGTTGCCGTTGGCTTCCTCTTCTCGCCCGTCCAGGAGTTCCGCCCCAATCGAAATTCGGATCGACGACAACACACTTGGGCATGAATGGCGCGCTATCGCGCTCGTCAAAGGTCAGATCGTCCATCGACTCCATTTGATAACCGAAGACCGCCGGGTCCCATTTCAGTTCACCGATGTAAGCCACCGCGTAGGGGTCGAGCAATAATTTGTTCGGATTGAATCGATGTCCGTTCTCCGGCTCATATGGACCATAGACACGATATCCATAAACGATCCCCGGACCGACCTCCGGCAGATAGCCATGCCAAATCTGGTTGGTGCACTCCGGCAGTTCGATGCGCTGGCGTTCCTGTTCCCCTTTGTCGTCGAAAACGCATACTTCCACCTTGGTTGCGTGGGCAGAAAAGACGGCGAAGTTCGTTCCATTGCCATCCCAGGAAGCGCCGCGCGGATACGGCAGGCCCTCGCAAATTGTGATCGTCGGTGTTTCGGTCATCCAGTCGTACATTCCTTTCTAACGATGGCCCTTTGAAAACCCAAGGCCTATAGCGGATCAGTGAAAGCCAGTGACTTAGATGCAACAGGGAGAAAACAGGCAGACAGATTTCTGCTGTGCGCGCTAGAAAGTGATTTGAACTGACTGGAGATTCTCGCTGTCGTTGCGTCAGGCGTCGCTGAGTTACGCCAGAAAAGAAAAGGCCTGGAAGTCCACACGAGGATCGTTGGAACTCCCAGGCCTGATCACTGAATAACGTTATTTGAGAGATGCGGCTATATCTGTCTCACTCGGCCACGCGTGACAAGCCGCAGCAAAAGAGTCAGCAGCACGGCTCCGCCGAGCGCAACGACAATGGTGTAGAGAATACCACCGCTGCCGGCATGACCCAGCGATCGCATGATATAACCGCCGATGATGGCGCCAATGATGCCGATCACCATGTCCATGAATACGCCATATCCTCCGCCGCTCATGATCTTGCCTGTGATCCAACCCGCGATGATCCCAACAATGATCCACCAGAGTATGAACATATCGATTCCTCGTTCAAACGGACTTTTGCAAACGGCTGCGACCTCGCGCTGCAATGTAGGGTAAATCTAGCAGAACCAGCGATTTCTAGATGAATTAATTCGGCGTTGATACTCGCCAAATGCGTTTTAATCCTGCGGTAACATGGGGCGGCCTTCATGGGCGACCAGCAGGTCATGCATGTCGTTGGCATGCTCTTCTTCGTTGCCAAGGATACGTTCCAGCATGACTCGCGTGGTGGTGTCCTTGTCGCCAAAGAAGCGGATCAGCTCGCGATAATGCTCCACGGCGATGCGTTCGGCGATCAGATTTTTCTTGATCATGCCAATCAGGTCGTCGCCTTCGGCATATTGTGATGCGGAGCGGCTGGCCAACCCTTCCGGATTGAAATTCGGCTTGCCGCCCAGCTGGTTAATGCGTTCGGCCACCGCCATCATGTGTTCCTGCTCTTCCTTGGCGTGGTCGGCGAACTCAGCTTTGACGCTGTCGCTGGAGATTCCGGTCGCGGAAAAGCATGCATGGTATACCGCAAAACACAGACGATTTCTGTCGCCAGTACAGCCTGCAGAATGTCGATGGTCTGCTTCACATCGCCGCCATAATTCTGGGTGACCGCGCCTTTCGCAATGCTCTGGCGGGCCCGCTCACGCAAGGTTTTCACATCGGTCAAAAATGGTTCGTTCACTGTAGATTTCGCCATATTATGGATCCTTTCAGTTGGATAACATTCACGAGGGGTACCGCCACGCGGCAATAACGCAAAAGGTTTTCAACTTGTAGGATGCCAGCATCGGAGGGCCGGGAGCGGAATTCATTCTATTCTCCAGATGATGGACGAACTGCGGAGATGGCAACCGGACGCGCAAGGCATGCCAAGCGTTTTGCTTCCCAATTTGCCCAAGGAAGTGGAGGCGAAAGCATTCGGAGTGACCATGGAAAACGCAGGCCGATCGACGACTCCGACGCTGCCAACTCTGCTGACGGGCGGATAAAGTCGTTCTTCGGCTGCGCGATCGGCGCGCCCACACCGGATCGTTGCCGCAAATCTCGGTTAGGCTTCGCTCTGTGCCGCTCGATGTTTCCAGTGTGTCCAGATAAACCAGGCCACGCCAGCCAATAGCAGCAGCAAAATGGTCGCGTCCGACTTGTGCAGGATATGCTTCAAGCGCGGGTCGGTGTTCCACGCATTGCCGAGTTTCATTCCCGCATAGGCCAGAACGAAACACCAGGGCCACGAACCTACGAACGTATAGAAATGGAACTTCAACTGGGGCATTCGAGCAATTCCAGCCGGCAACGCGATGAAAGTGCGCACCACCGGCAGCACACGCGCCAGCAGCACGGTGATGGTGCCAAAGCGCTCAAAAAATCTCGTGGTGCGGTCGAGATCGCGCCGATCCAACAGAATGTAGGAACCGTATTTCTCCACCAATGGCCGGCCACCGTACGCTCCAATCCAATACGCAACCGCTGAGCCCAAATTGCAGCCGATCGCGCCCGCCGTGGCCACCCAGAACAAACTGAAGCGACCCGTGTACACCAGGTAGCCGGCGAACGGCATGATGATTTCTGACGGCAGCGGGATGCAGGCCGACTCAATGGCCATCAACAGGGCAACGCCCGGATAGCCGATGTTGGAAATGATGGCGGTGATCCATGGAACAAGGAAGGTGAGAATTTTTTCTGTCATCGAGCGTTTGGATGCGGCCTGTCAGCAGTATAGCGGTCGATGCGCGGATCTTCAGAGAATGTGACAGGAAGCACGATTTCGCGCGGTTTTTGCTAGCATGATGGAATAGCAACCAGGAGAAATCGATGACCGACACTGTCACCACTGAAATCGCGACCGAGACGGCACATGCCGCTGCCACCCAGACCGCTCCCGCGAAGGAAGCTCGCAAAGAAAAGGAGCTGAAGCGGCAGATTGTCTCCTTCCAATTCTTTAAAGTGATGCCGGAATGGCGTCGCCTGCCCGCCGAGGAACGCGCCGCGCACAAGAGCGCCTTGGCTACCGTGCTGGAGCGCTGGAACCAGGCGGATCGAATGTTGACGCTGACCTATTCCACCGTGGGAACACGCAGCGAATGCGACCTGATGCTGTGGCGTATCTGTACGACCGTCGACGACCTGAATTTGATGACCGCGGAGCTGATGGCCACGCCCATGGGCGGATATCTTGAGACTGCGTTCAGTTATCTGGCGATGACCAAACGTTCGCAATATCTGATCGGCCACGAGCATGAAGGACAAGCGGATTCGCGCGGCTTTTTGCGGCCGGGACGACAGAAATACATCTTCGTGTATCCGTTCTGGAAGACGCGTGCCTGGTACCTGCTGCCCAAGGATGAGCGTCAACGCCTAATGACGGAACATATACGCGTCGGACATTTATACCCGCGCGTAAAACTGAATACGACGTATTCTTTCGGCCTGGACGATCAGGAATTTGTAGTGGCATTCGAAACGAATTATCCGGAAGATTTTCTCGACCTGGTCGAGCAGTTGCGCGGCACGGAAATCAGCGCCTATACGCTGAAGGATTATCCGATCTTTACCTGCGTGCGCATGACCCCGCAGGAGATGCTGGATCGGGTTGGATAAGGCAGTGCCAACCGGACGTCCGCAGAAAAAGACAGTGACAAAGAAGAAAGCACTACGCGCGAAGAAGAGCCTCGCCAAGACGGTGCCGGTACGGGCTGCGACGAAGGCGGCGAAGAAGAACTCGGCGGGAGATCCGACGAATCCGCGGCGAGTGGAAACCATCCTGCAACGACTCGCAGAACATTATCCCAACGCGGTATGTGCCCTACATCATCGCAACGCGTGGGAGCTGATGGTGGCGACCATACTTTCTGCGCAGTGCACCGATGTTCGCGTGAACATGGTGACGCCGGCTCTATTCCAGCGCTTCCCTACCCCGCAGTCGATGGCGAAGGCCTCGCAGGCTGAAGTGGAAGAAATGATCCGCACTACAGGATTTTTCCGCAATAAGGCGAAGAACATCATCGGCGCGGCGCAAATGGTGGTTGCAGAATTTGGCGGAAAAGTTCCGCAGACGATGGACGAACTGCTTACTATCCCTGGCGTGGCCCGGAAAACGGCGAATGTTGTTTCGGGCTCATGGTACAAAATTCTGCTGGGAGTGGTGGTCGACACTCACGTGATGCGCATATCGCAGCGGCTGGAGCTGACGAAGTCGACCACTCCGGAAAAGATCGAGCAGGACTTGATGCAGCTGATCCCGCAGCCAGCCTGGATCGACTTTTCCCATCGCGTGATTCACTTTGGGCGGGAAATTTGCATCGCGCGGAAACCTCGCTGCGCCGATTGCTTTCTTGAAGACCTCTGCAACTCCAAAGACAAGACGTGGAGTACGCACTAACGATTCGCGGGGGATGCCTGCGCTGTCGACCAACGACACAGCGCCTCAACAACGCCGGGGATGGTGTATTCCGTCGCTTCAACGGCGGGTTCGATGCCGTGATGACGAAGCGTGTGGCTGGTAATGGGTCCAATGGAGACTGCGGCCATGGCGGTCGGCCACGCCGGTACATTTGCCTCGTGCAGCAGACGGAAAAAATTTGACACCGTGGAGGAACTGGTGAACGTGATAGCATCCGGCATCCGGCTGGGTGCCGCGAAAAGAAGCCGCAAATCGTCCGCGGACGTCGCCGGAATAACGGTCTGGTAGGCATCGACTACATCAACGGTGGCGCTGGCGTTTCGGAGTTCCTCCGGAAGCACGTCGCGCGCAACTTTGGCGCGGACTAACAAAACATTCTTGCCGCCAACCTGATCCCGCAGCGATTCCACCAGCGACTCTGCGATGGCTTGTTTGGGAACTTCATCGACGTGCAGGCCCATTTCCCCAAGAGCGCGCGCTGTCGCTGGACCGATGGCGGCGATTTTTAAAGCATCGACCGCGGCAATGGACAGTTTTAAAGCGGCAATTCGCTGGGCCAATACTTCTGCGCCGTTCGCGCTGGTCACGACCAACCATTGATATTTTTCGGCGTTCCATAGCGCCGCATCCAACGCGTCGTAGGAATCTGGTGGGATAATTTCGATGGCAGGGATGGCGACGACGGTCGCTCCCTTCTCTTCCAGCGCGCTTGCCAGCGATCGCGCCTGATGCCTGGCGCGCGTGATGAGAATCTTCCGTCCGGCGAGCGGTCTCATCTGCCTGGATTTCCTGCCGGCGGGGCAGTTTCAGCAGCCGCAAGAAACTCTGCTGCGCCGCGCGCTAACAATCGATTCGCCATGGCCGGCCCCGCGCCTTCAGCCGACGGGTGTTCTTGACGCAATTCCATCTGCTCTCGCAAAATTTGCGATCCATCCGGGCGAGCGACGACGCCCATGACGGTCCAGCCATTGTTTGCAGGCTCGCAATACATGCCTACCGGAAGATGACAGCCGCCGCCTAACGTAGCCAGCGCAGCGCGCTCAACCAGCACGGCGAAGTGGGTCGCGGCATCATCCAGAGCGGAAACAGCTGCGAGCGTCGCGTTATCGTTTGTCCGGCACTCAATGGCGAGTGCTCCCTGCCCCGCCGCTGGACACATTTGTTGGGGCGAAAACAGTTGTTTCACGTCGGCGGCAAGACCCAGGCGATCCAGGCCCGCGGCAGCAAGAATGATGGCGTCGTATCTTCCCTCGTGCAGTTTGCGCAGCCGAGTATCCACATTGCCGCGCAGTTCGCGAATGTCAAGATCGGCGCGCAATGCGCGCAATTGTGCCTGGCGCCGCAAACTACTGGTACCGACGACCGCCCCGGGCGGCAGCGCGTCGAAATTTTCATGGCGAACCGAGACGAACGCATCACGAGCATCCGCGCGCTTGGGAATTGCCGCGATGACGAAATCTTCCGACAACTCTGTCGGCAGGTCTTTCAAGCTGTGTACGGCGAGATCGATGCGCTCATCGGCCAGTGCCTCTTCAATCTCTTTTGTAAACATTCCCTTGGTGCCAACCTGCATGAACGGCGCATGCTGTACGCGATCGCCGGTCGTGACCAGAATCTCAATGGAGACCTGGTGACCGCGACCACGCAACTCCGCGGCGATGTAATCTGCCTGCCAGCGGGCAAGGGCGGAGCCGCGACTCCCAATGCGGATCAAGGTAAACAGTCCTCCTTGACGGTGACCGGTTTCGCCGCAGCAGAATCGGCGCTCTTTGTCGCAGTAGCGTCAGGAGTGGGGGCGAATGCGGTCTCCTTTTCGTTTTGCCCAACCATCGACTCCGCTTTACCAGTCGCTTCAATCGGCTTTTCGTGATGCTCCAGATCAAAGACATTTTGGATAACGGCCAGGGTTTCGCGGTCACCTTCCTGAGCGGCGCGCTTGATGGCCTGTATCGGCGCGTGCTGCAGCTTATGAACCAGTGCGCGAGTCATCTGCTCGACGGCTTGCAATTGCTCACTGGACATTTGCGCGAAGCGAGGAGCCATGCGGCGCATCTCACTTTGCCGAACATCTTCCAAGGTCTGCTGCAGGGCCACGATCGAAGGAACTCCATTGAGCGACTGCATTCGCTGCGTATATCGCTCCACCTCGGTGCGAATAATCACCTCGGCGTTCATCGCTTCCTTGGTGCGGCTGGACATGTTCGACACGGCCACGGCCTGCAGGTCATCGATGTTGTAAACGAACACACCTTCCACACTATTGATCTCCGGATCCACGTCGCGGGGCACGGCAATGTCGATAAAGAACATGGGACGCTGCTTGCGCCGCTGCATGTATTGCTCCGCGTGCTTGCGGTTGAAAATTGGATTCTCGGAGCCGGTGGAACTGACAATGATGTCCGCCGTGGCAGCATATTGATGCAGCAAGTCGTAAGAAATGGGCTGCACGATGGCGGATTGACCGGTCGCAGAGCCGCTCTCAGAGCGTACGCCCGGAAATTTTCCGGCCAACTCGACTGCGCGTTCATAGGTGCGGTTGCAGATGTAGATGGTGCTGGCCCCATGCTGCATCATGCTGCGGGCGGCCAGTTCTCCCATCTTGCCTGCGCCCATCAACAGAACGGTTTTCCCTTGCAGCGAGCCGAAGATTTTGCGAGCCAGATCGACTGCAACTGAAGCGATCGATACTGAGGAAATGCCGATGCTGGTTTGGTTGCGCACTTTGCGGGCGACGGTAAAAGCGCGCTGCATCAGCGGATCCAGGTTGTTATTGATACCGCCGATGGATCTCGCCAAGGAGTAGGACTCTTTTACCTGTCCCAGAATTTGGGGCTCTCCAACGACGAGCGAATCCAGACTGGATGCAACACGGAACACGTGGCGGACAACTTCCGACGCGCGGTATTCATACATGTAGGGGTGCAGTGCTTCTTTGCCGATGGCGAAATAATTCTGGATAAACTCCAGCAGATCGGCCTGCGCGGGTTCCTGATAGGTGAGGAATTCGACGCGGTTGCAGGTGGAAAGAATCATCCCTTCGCGCACACAGGGCACGCTCAGCAAAGAAAGCGTAGCTTCCTGCAGCCGGGCGGCCGGAATGGCAAGCCTCTCCCGCACCTGCAATGGCGCAGATTTGTGATTGACGCCGATGAGGACGAAGTTCATGGCGCGGGGAACCTATGGACGGTGCTGAACTGGTTGGCGACCCAGACGGTGAGCGCCATGAGAAATACCAGCGAAGATAAATATACGGCCCGCTTGCCGCGTAGCCCGGTGTGACGACGGACATACAACATCCAGACGTAGAGGACCCACATGCCGATCGAAAGCAGAACTTTAGGGTCGAGAAAATAGGCGGCTCCCACGCTTTCCTGGGCTATCAAAGCGCCGGCCAGCAGGCCCAGCGTCATGCAGGGTAAGCCGATCACGAGGGTTACAAACGCGATGTGGTCAATGGTATCGAGCGGCGGCAGGTGGCTGAAAATGCCGCCGATCTGCTTGTTCTTCAAACGCCGTTCCTGGATCAGGTAGAGCAGGCTGGAGAGCAGACTGAACAACAATAACGTATACGCCACCAGCAGAAGCGCGATGTGCAGCAGGATCCACCCGTTATGCATCCACTGGCTGGAGACAGGGGCGTGGTCCGGCTGCGCTGCCGGCAGAAGCAAAAGCAGAAAAATGACGGGCAACACAAATAATCCGAAGGAAATAGCCCGATAGCGCCAATAGATCGCCAGGAACGTCAGAGTCAGCAGCAGCGCGAACGAGGTTTCCACCTCATGGAGGCTGGCCGGCACCCAGTGATGGGCTAGACGCATCATTTCCACCAGCGCAACCAGATGAAAATAAAAAGCGGAGACGCAGACGGGGTGCACAAATTTGCGCCAGCGATCATGGCCGGTCAGCACATCTGGGATCACCGTAAGGCTGGAGACGCCATACAGAACCAGCGCGACCCGCAGCCAGATGAGATACATTGCCATCGCTTGAAGAACCGCTCCCAAAGAGAACGTACAAGTAAGTATATAGCTCAGACAAAAGGCACTTTACTGTGATGCAGGACACATGTGACCCAGAACACACCGGCCTTTTCGAGGGGCCGACGTAAAGTGCATTGAGGCAACTGCCTTGTATCCCTGGACGGCACTAGATTTCCGATGCTGTAGATTGGTACACATCGCTCCCGATGGCCTATCTTTAAAGGAAAGGTCGCCCGTCATTTTTGTTGCGCCCAAGCTTCAGGAGAAGCCGTCTGTCCGTATCCAGCGCCAGCCCGAATCCAACCCTGGAAATGGCCTCTACGCCATTGATGCGGCAGTATGCCGCGGCGAAACAGAAATATCCCGGCACGCTGCTGTTCTTTCGATTGGGTGACTTTTACGAACTGTTTTACGAGGACGCCAAGACTGCGGCGCGCGAACTGCAGATCACCCTCACATCGCGCGACAAGGAACGGGCCATCCCCATGTGCGGTGTGCCCCATCACGCCGCCGATCAGTACATCACACGCTTGTTGCGGCTGGGCTATCGCATCGCCATCTGCGAGCAACTGGAAGATCCCAAGCTGACAAAGACCATTGTGCGCCGCGAGGTGACGCGTGTGCTGACGCCGGGCACGGCGATTGATCCCACCCTGCACTCTGAACAAAACAATTTTCTGGCGGCGCTCTGCTTTGACGGTTCGACGATTGGTCTGGCGCTGCTGGATAACTCGACGGGCGACTTTCGCGCCACGGAATTTCGCGGCCGCAATGCACAGGAAGCCGCAAACCAGGCCAGCGACGAGCTGGCGCGGTTCAATCCCGCTGAAATTTTGCTGGCTGAAAACAGCGGTGGGCTTGCTGCATCGCTGGAAGATGCCTTGCGCTCTCGCACCGTGACACATCTCGAACCGTGGGTGCTGACGCGGGATTATGCGGTGCCGCTGCTGGAGAATCATTTGGGAACGCGCGAACTGGCGGGGTTCGGGCTAGAAGGCCACGCCACGGCTGCGGTGGCGGCCGGGAGCATTCTGCATTATCTGCGCGCCACGCAACTGGGACAGTTGGAGCACATCGACCGAGTCCGCTATTACGAGCATAGCGGCTGCCTGCAACTGGATGCCGTGACCGTGCGCAATCTCGAACTGGTCGAGCCGCTGATGCCGGATGCGCGACGGCATACGACGCTGTTTCATACGCTGGATCTGTGCCTGACGCCGATGGGTAAGCGCAAGCTGCGGGCGACGATCCTGCGGCCGCTGATCGAACTCGCCGCCATTCACGAACGCCTCGATGGCGTAGCCGAGTTGCACGGCGATTTGCAGGTTCGCGAGAATGTACGCAACAGCATTGCGGACATTCTCGATCTGGAACGATTGTTGAGCCGGATTTCGCTCGACAGCGCTGGGCCGCGAGATTTGCTGGCGCTTGCCTCGTCCGCGGCGAAATTGCCATTGGTAGCCGCAGCGATTGCACCGCTTCAGTCGCTCGCGTGGAAACGGATGCAGTCGTCCCTGGATTGCCTCGAAGACTTGAAGCATGCGATTTCGACGACACTCGCAGAACAGCCTCCGGTGCGTTTGGAAGATGGTGGAGTGATCGCCGCTGGGGTCGATGCGGAACTCGACGAACTGCGATCGCTCAGCCTGAGCGGCAAACAATCGATCGCAGCCATTGAGGAGCGCGAGCGGACTCGCACCGGGATTGGATCGCTGAAAGTTCGCTACAACTCCGTGTTCGGCTATTACATTGAGATCACAAAATCGAATCTCGACAATGTTCCCGCGGAGTATGAACGCAAACAAACGCTGGTGAATGCGGAGCGCTTTACCACGCAAGAACTGAAGGACTACGAACGCAGTGTGCTGGGCGCGCAGGAACGCTGCCTGGAAATTGAGCGGCGCATTTTTCTGGAGCTGCGTCAGGCGATTTTGGTAGCGAGCGCCCGCATTCGCGCCACCGCAGAGACAGTTGCCGAAATCGACCTGCTGGCATGCTTTGCGCAGCTAGCTGCGGCGCGGCGCTATGTGCGCCCGGAGGTCGACGACTCCGGCGTTTTCGAAGCGCTGGCCGCGCGTCATCCGGTGATTGAGTGGCATATGGAGCAGTCGTCAGAAGGAAGGTTCGTTCCCAACAGCCTCTATCTCGACACCGGAGGGCCGAGTCTTCTGTTGCTGACCGGGCCGAACATGGGCGGCAAATCCACCTATCTTCGTCAAGCTGCGCTGCTGGTCATCCTTGCGCAGATGGGATGTTTTGTTCCCGCGCAACGGATGCGACTTGGCTTGGTAGATCGCATTTATACGCGGATCGGCGCCAGTGACAACGTCGCCGAGGGTCGTTCTACTTTTATGGTGGAGATGACCGAGACGGCTACTATCTTGCACACAGCCACGCCACGATCGCTGCTGCTGCTCGACGAAATGGGTCGCGGAACAGCCACCTTCGATGGCATGTCGCTAGCCTGGGCGACGGTTGAACATATCCATGAAGTATTGTCTGCAAGGACATTATTCGCCACGCATTATCATGAACTGACCATGCTCGCAGGTATTTTGCCTCGATTGAAAAATCTGCGCGTGACGGTGCAGGAAAATCCCAAGGGAATCGTCTTTCTCCACGCGATTGAGGAAGGCGCAGCCAACAAAAGCTACGGGATTGAAGTGGCACGCCTGGCGGGAATTCCGCAGGAAGTGGTAGTGCGGGCGAGAGAAATTTTGCGCCAGCATGAGCGATCGGAGAAACGCGAAATCGAGTCCAGCCGCGAGCCAGATGTGCAGATGACACTGTTCACTCTGTTGTCCCAGCGAGTTGTCGATCAAATCCAATCGCTCGACCTGAATTCGTTGACGCCAATGCAGGCGCTAAATCTGTTGCAGGAACTGCAGCAGGAAGTTCGCGACGGATCGCCGGCGATGGGAACGCGCGCATGAAAACGACCGCACGGCGCCATCGCGTCGGGTCGTTGCTGATCGTCGGTGTCGAATCGACGTCGCTTTCGGTGTTGGAATCGGTGTGGCTGCGCAGCCTGCAACCGAGCGGAATCATTCTGTTTCGCCGCAACATAGAGACGGCCGCCCAGTTGCATGCGCTGTGGCAGCAAGCCGTGCCCGCGCTCACAGCACCTTTTTTTCGTTGCGTGGATCTCGAAGGTGGCACGGTCGATCGACTGCGCGATCTGGTGGGCCCGACGCCCTCCGCTGCAGAAGTTGCGGCGACCCATCAGCCTGCGATCGCTCGTGCGAGCGGCGCGCTGGTCGGACGAATGCTGCATGCGCTCGGATTCAATCTGAACCTGGCGCCGGTATTAGATTTGGCGTTGCCGGTATCGCGTGGAGTCATGGGAACCCGCGTCGTTTCCGCCGATACGGCGCACGTGATTGCGTACGCTCGAGAATTCATCGCTGGGCTGCAGCAATACGGAGTCCTAGCGTGCGGCAAGCATTTCCCTGGTCTAGGCGGCGGAACACTGGATTCGCACAAGGCGACTCCAAGCATTCGCCGAACATGGAACCAAATCTGGGAGCAGGATCTGGAACCGTACCGTAGACTGCGTGCCGAGCTGCCGCTGGTGATGGTGAATCACGCAGCCTATCCGAAAATAGATCGGCCGTCGCGACCGGCGTCGCTCTCACGTTTCTGGATCCATGAAGTGCTGCGGGAGAAATTGCGCTATCGCGGATTGGTCATTTCCGACGATATGGAAATGGGCGGGGTCCTCAACCACGCGTCCGCCGAATCCGCCGCGATCGAGGCCATCGCCGCTGGCACGGACCTGCTGGAAATCTGCCACCGTGCCGATCGGGTGCTGGCTACGCATGAAGCCCTGCTGCGCGAGGCGGAACGTTCGCCCGCATTTGCACGCGCGGTCGACAATGCGGCTAGGCGAGTTGCAAGCGCTAAACTGCGGTTGCTGAAGAAGTCGGTTCCACCTCGACCGCTTTCTGCCGCTGGCCTGAAGCAGTTACAAAACGCGCAGGAACGCTTGCGGGCAAGGATTGCACACGCGACTCGGGGGTCGACGGAATGAAAACTTCTTCCGGCGCAGGACGTTCTCCTGTGGGGGAACGCCGCTCGATGACCGTGGCCGGCATCATGAGCGGCACATCTGCTGACGGGATTGACGTCGCACTCGTCAGGATAACGCCGCCGCGAAACTCACCCGATCATTTCCCGCGCATGCGGCTACTCGCGCACGTCGCTGTTCCCTACCCTGCCGGTGTCCGCAAGCGCATCCTGCAAATGATGAACGCCGACGATGCGTCCGTCGCAGAGATGTCTCGGCTTCATTGGCGGCTA
>Ga0307373_10007616_pt1 | contig 16837 bp, 14 predicted proteins | sample OX2MG_FD_202534 | JGI IMG/M metagenome (GOLD analysis project Ga0307373, IMG submission 202534) | Soil microbial communities from Risofladan, Vaasa, Finland - OX-2 | ecosystem: Environmental > Terrestrial > Soil > Coastal area > Acid sulfate soil | place: Finland: Risofladan, Vaasa | collected... | reverse complement strand
GTCCCGTCCCAATTGCATGAAGCCGATATTGATATTGTGGGCGCCGAGCAGCGAGCCCAATTCGCCGATCAGGCCGGGCCGGTCGTCATGACGGGTACAGAGCCAGATACCGGGGGTAAGGGGAAGCTCGACCGGAAAATCGTTGATCGCGGTCAGACGGGGCTCGTCGTGGACGATCGTCCCGTGCAGGGTGACGAAGTGCCGATCATCCCGCTGCAGATGGAGACTGAGCGCCCCCCGGAATGGCTGATCGCCCTCGTCCGCGCCCTCCTCGACATGCAGCCCTCGTTGCTCCGCGATTAGACGGGCATTGACTAAATTGACCCGCACATCCAGTACCTGGTCCAGGACCGCCGCTAGGGCGCTCGCGGTGAGCGGCGCGCAATTGAGGGCCGCCAGATTGCCGGCCAGCCGCAGCTCCAGGCGGCGCAGTGGTCCCGCATCCCATTGCACGGCCAACTCACCAAGCCGGCGAGCCAGGGTGATGTAGGGCTTCAAGTCGGTGGTGGTGGCCGCGCTAATCAGCGGTCCGTTCACCGCCGCGCCCACCCCGCCGCCGTCCAGGGCCACCAGCACGTCCTGGGCGGTCCCAATCGCTACCTTGATCTCCGCCTCTATGGTGGCTGATCCGAGGTGTGGCGTGCAGACGACTTTGGGATGGGAGATCAAAGGATGCGCGGAGTCGCGAATCGGCTCCCCTTCCAGGACATCGATGGCCGCGCCGGCGATATGGCCTGAGTTCAGAGCGGCCAGGAGCGGCGCTTCGGCAATGATTCCGCCGCGGGCGCAGTTGACCACCCGTGCTCCTCTAGGAAGAGCGGCCAGGGCGTCGGCATCGATCATCCCGCGTGTCTCGTCGGTCAACGGGGTATGCACGGTGAGAAACTGGCACCGCGAGAGAAGTTCGTGCAAGTCCGCGTGCAGGGGCACATGTAAACGTTCACCCACTTGGGGGGAAATGTAGGGGTCGTAGGCCAGCACCCGCATGCCCAGCGCCTGGGCCCGCCGGGCAACCTCGCTGCCGATCCGCCCCAGGCCGACGATGCCAAGGGTCTTCCCCGCCAGTTCCACGCCCAGGTAGTCCTTCCGGTTCCATTCTCCGGCTCGCAGCCTGGCATTGGCCTGAGGGATGAAACGGGTCATGGCGAACAGGAGCGACAGCGTATGTTCGGCGGTCGTAATGGTATTGCCGGTCGGCATGTTGATCACCAGGACCCCGCGCCTGGTGGCGGCGTCCACGTCGATCGTATCGACCCCGACGCCGGCCCGCGCCACCACTTGCAGGGTGGGGGCGGCGGCCAGCACGGCGTCGGTGACCCGCGTGGCGCTCCTTACCACCATGGCCTGATAGGCGCCGTCGCGCAGCACCTCAATCACCTCGGTCTCGCTCAGGCCAGGTCGGTGATCGACCTCGGCGCGGCCCTTGAGGATAGCCATTCCTTCCGAGGCAAATTCATCGGCGACCAGAATACGGGGACGACGCTCATTGTGCGTGGATACGGCGGCGATGCTCTCTTCGACCAACGGAATGTTCCTTTCCTCAGCTGCGAGGTGTTTTGCTCACCCTCTTACGGATGGACTAAGACATTTTGCTCCCAACTACCCGCCAAACGACGCAGGCTGGGAATCTCCCATCGAGATACCATGGTAGTCAAGATCCATACATGTGACCGGCGTATCCGACACCCTCGAAAACGGCAAAGGATCCCAGGCACGATGCTTCACCCGCGCTCCCTCACCCTCCCTCACTGGAATCTGGACCGTTCGCGGGCGCTCAAACGCACGGCGTGGCGACGACTGGTCGCGGTGGGCGATCATCCTGCCATCGCGGTAGCGCTCAGTGTGCTCGGATTCGCCTTCCTCGGCCCAATTGCTGCCTTGGTGGTGGTGGCCACCATGCTGGACCACGAGTTTGCGCACCAGTTCTTGATGCGCCGGCTCGGCTACCAACCCGGCCCAGTGCGAATGATCCCGTTGGTCGGCGCCTTCGTCAAGGCACGACGGCCGATCATACGCAGCGCGGATATCGCGCTCATCTATTTGGCGGGGCCGCTTGCCGGCGTACTCAGCGCGGCCGTGGCCGCCGTGGTCGCGTCCCATGCCCTGGGACCGGCCGACCAGCATGAAGTGTATGTTGGCGCCTTGGTCTCGGTGGCCCTCAACCTGTTCAATCTGATTCCCCTTGAGCCGCTGGATGGCGGTTTGATCAGCCGGGTACTGCCCTATCCTTCGCTTCTGCTGTTTCCTGGCCTGATGGCGGTGGGGCTGATCGTGGAGGGCAGGCTCGCGACGCCCCTGGGGGTAGGGGTGGTGGGTGTCGCCGCGTGGCTGACCTTCAGGAAAATAGCCAAATGGCGGCAGTATCTCTGGTTGCTGCGGGCTCGGGAACGATGGGGAGATTTGCGGGCGGTTCGCGAACTGGTCGCCAGCCTGCAAGTTCCCTTCGCGGAACGGGCTCTGGTGGTCACCGCGTATATCGTGCTGGTGACTGGTTCCTTCGCCCTGCTGGCCCCATTGGCTCGCGCCGCGCACTGGATAGGCTAAGGCTCGAGAGGCAACGCGAAGACTTCCCGGCCGCGGCCGGGAAGTCTTCGCGTTCAGGCGGGTTGCCGAGATTGGCGGCACCTGGTTCATCGCCTCCACATCGGGGTTACGTCGTCACCGGGCCGCCCAAGGGGGCGGAGATTCCGTTGGCATGACCGACCCCAGCCAGGGCGGGCGTCCCTTGGGGCACGGCGAGGCCGGGCAATGAGGGCGTCGGCGCGGGTAGATATACGGGCGTGTGGGCTTCCTCACCATGGATTTCCTCATCCCCAGCTTCCAGTTCCGCGACGGTCATCCTTAAGGGAACCACCAAGCCAATCAGCTTCAGGATCACGAAGGTCGCCGCGGCATCGAACACGATGATGGTCAACGCGGCGCCGAGTTGCAGATTGAACTGATGCCAATCGTGGCCGTTGAGGAACCAGCCGCCGATCGAAATGTCCGAGGAGCCCTTGGTTCCCAAATACTCCAGCATCTTGGGATCGGCCACCAACCCCACCATTAGGCCCCCGATCAGGCCGGCCACTCCATGGGTGTGGACCACGCCAAGGGCATCATCCACCTTCCGGAAAATGGCCACCTTATTCATGGTGAACCAGGGGATCGCCGCCGCTACCACGCCGATCGTGATAGCGCCCGTGCCATTGACGAATCCGGCCGCCGGGGTGATCGCGACCAAGCCGGTGATCATCCCATTCACGCTGCCGGTCAGGGTCGGCTTGCCCGCGGCAAAGACATCAATGAACATCCAGGTGAGCATGGCGGTGGCGGCGGCGATGTTGGTATTGAGCACGGCGGAGGCGGCATCGGCGTTGGCGAAGTACGGATCGCCGCCATTAAAGCCATTCCAGCCCATCCAGAGGAGCCCCGCGCCCGCCATGACCATCAGCAAATTGTTGGGCGAGTTCATCGAACGGTCTTTATTGAGACGAGGGCCAATCACGGCGGCGGCCACGAAGCCGGAGGTCCCGGCCGCCAGGTGAATGACGTAGCCGCCGCTGTAATCAACCGCCCCTTGCGCGGCCCACCAACCGCCGCCCCAGAGCAGAAAGGCGTTCACGCTGTAGACGAAGGTGGACCACAGCGGCACCATCAGCATCCATGCCTTAAAGCTCATCCGTCCGATCACGCTGCCCAGGAACAGCAACGGGGTGATCGCCGCGAAGACGAACTGGAAGTACACGAGCGCCGATTGGGGAAAGGCGAACGACGGTCCAGGCGCATTCGCCAATTCGGGGATGTTGGCTTGTGACTGCTCGGCAAGGTGATCCAGGGCCGGGCCGGGAATCCCGATCATATTTCCCAGGAAGCCACTGGAGCTGACTCCATGCCAGGGCTTACCGAAGCTCATATTGAAGCCCCAGAGCACCCACACCATGAGAACCATGGAAAAGGCGTAGAACGCCATCATCGCGCTGTTAATCGCGAACTTCCGCTGGACAACGCCGCCATAGAGGACCGCGAGGCCGGGGATACTCATCAATCCGACCAAGGTCGCGGCGGTAAGTTGCCAGGCGGTGTCGCCGCTATCCAACCACTTCGGGGACGCTATCCAGTCACTCATCAGGGGCACAAGGGCGCCAATCATGCGAGGTTCCTCCAAAAAAACACCACGGGCGGACAAATCGCGGCTCGGCTCGGTCCCGCGGCGGCGGCGGCGGCGGATCGCGGCGGACCAATCAGGGCGCCGGCGCCATTGCCGTTGTAGCGTGGACGGACAGGTTGTAGTCTCCACCCGGCCCCAACGGACCAGGCACGACGACGCTTCGCGCGCTCGGCGAACTGCCCGTCATTGGGGAGGCGTTCGCCCTAGCCGGTCCTTGGCATGGGCGACAAAGATTCCTGGCTGCTCGGCCTCGGAAATACCTCCGGCGCCGGCGCCTGCCCGGGGAGGAGAGTGGAAGGCGCGGCAGCGCACCGAGCACCCTTCCCGGATTATCGGTCAGGATACTGGGGTGCGTTCCGACTGTCAAGGGATTCTTTTGGCCGTTTGGCCGAATCTCTCCGGACTCCACTTGCCCCATCGCGCCCTAATACGGCATGATCATGCGCATGGACCTAGAAACAAAGATCCGAGAGCATACCGCCCATGTGTGCGTGATCGGCCTGGGCTACGTCGGGCTGCCGCTGGCCACCGAATTCGCCGAGGCCGGCTATCCGGTGGCCGGGGTGGACCTGGATACGCGCAAGATCGAGGAACTAAACGCGGGGCGCAGCTATATCGGCGATGTGGCGAGCCATCGGATCGCCGTCTTGACGGCATCCGGCCGGCTCACCGCCAGCGCCAGCTATGAAAGCCTGTCCCACAGCCCCGATGCCGTCTTCATCTGTGTTCCCACGCCGTACACCGCGCTCAAGGTGCCTGATGTCAGCTACATTACCCGCGCCGCCGAGACTATCGCGGCGAATCTTCGGGCGGGCCAGATCGTGATCCTGGAGAGTACGACCTATCCCGGCACCACCGAGGAATTGGTGCTGCCCATTCTGGAGCGGATGGGCAAGCTCGTCCACGAACGCGACTTTTTCCTTGCCTTCTCACCCGAACGGATCGATCCCGGCGATACGCACTACGATATTGGCGCCGTGGCCAAGGTGGTTGGCGGGGCGGGTCCCCGAGCCGGTGAACTGGCAAAGTTGTTATTCGAGGCGATCGCCCCGGGGAAGGTGCATAGCGTCTCCTCGCCCCGGGCCGCTGAGATGGCCAAGCTGCTGGAGAATACGTTTCGCAGCGTCAATATCGCCCTGGTGAACGAGTTGGCCTTGCTGGCCGAGCGGATGGGGATCGATATCTGGGAGGTGATCGAGGCGGCCTCCACCAAGCCTTTCGGGTTCATGCCGTTCTATCCGGGCGCCGGGGTGGGGGGGCATTGTATCCCCGTTGATCCCTTCTATCTCAGTTGGAAGGCGCGGGAGTTCGATTTCTACACGCGCTTCGTCGAATTATCGGCGGAAATCAACGACAACATGCCGTTCCATACCGCTGAGTTGGTGGCGCGAGCCCTGGACGCGGCCGGTCAGTCCACTCGCGACGCGCGGGTGCTGGTGCTGGGGGTAGCCTTCAAGCGAAACGTAGACGACGCCCGCAACTCTCCCGCCCGTCGGGTGGTGGAGCTGCTGCGGGCCAAGGGCGCGGAGGTCGCGTACCACGATCCCCATGTCCCCACGTTCAACGTGGCGACCACCCTCTTTGGCAATCGGAGCGAGATTGTGCTGCATTCGCAACCGCTCACCGGCGAAACGCTGCGCGCGGCGGACGCAGTGGTGATCCTCACGCCGCACCGGGCCATCGACCTGGAGCTGGTGACGCGCGAGGCGCGGCTGCTGGTGGATACCACCAGCGCCACCCGAGGGGCCGGTCGCTCCGATATCTGGCGGCTGGGCGCTCCCAGTCCGGCGCGCGGTCGGTAAAGAAGAAGACGGGAGTAGACAGATGGTCGCGGAAGAGCAGGCCGCCGTGATGAGCATTATGTGCCGACGACATGATGAAGAACAAGGAGGATGAGCGATGCGTATCCTGGTTACCGGCGGGGCCGGCTTCATCGGCTCGCATGTCGCCGACGCCTTCCTGGCGGCGGGGCACGACGTGGTGGTGGTGGACAGTCTGTGGAGTCATGGGGGAGGGAAAAGGGAGCATGTCTCGCCCCAGGCGCGCTTCTATGAAGTGGACGTGCGTTCGCCCGATCTGCGCGCCGTGATCGAGAAGGAACGGCCGGAGGTGATTAGCCACCACGCCGCCCAGCACAGCGTCAAATTCTCCACCGATGAACCCGCGTATGACGTCGATGTCAACCTTCTCGGGCTCATCAATCTGCTGGGCGCCTCGCAGGCCGCCGGTACGCGCAAGGTGATTTTCGCTTCCTCCGCCGCGACCTATGGCACCGTGGACGCCCTCCCGATCAACGAGGATACGCGGCAGCTTCCCGATTCCCCCTACGGCGCCACCAAGCTGGCCAGCGAGCACTACCTCCGCTTCTGGCATAAAGAACGAGGGCTCTCCTTTACGGCGCTCCGCTACGGGAACGTCTACGGTCCACGCCAGGATCCCACGGGTGAGGCCGGGGTGGTAGCCATCTTTGCTCGGCGTTTCCTCGCGCGTCAAGGAGTCACCATCTACTGGGATGGGGATCAGACCCGTGATTATGTCTATGTGGGCGATGTGGCTCGGGCGAATCTTCTGGCGCTTTCCACCGCCGATCAGGAGCGCCTGTGCATCGGCACGGGAGTGGAAACCTCGGTCAACGACCTCTACCGGGGCCTGGCCGAGTTCACCGGATTCGAGGCGCCGATCACCTGGCAGCCGCGCCGGCCCGGCGATCCGCGGGCCAATCGCTTTGACGCGCGCCGCGCCGCCGAGAAGCTGGGGTGGAAACCGGAGGTCACCTTCAAGGATGGGTTGCGGCTGACCGTGGAGTGGTTCAAGGAGCGCGGGTCATGAGCACCCCCACGTTGCCGCTTCGGCCGCTTGGCCATACGCGGCTGCGCGTCCCTACTCTGTGCATCGGGGCCGCCGCCCTGGGAAACATGCCCGAGGCATTTGCCTACGAGGTGGCCGAAAGCCAGGCGTTGGCCACCATCCGCGCCGTGTTCACCGGCCCCATTCCCTTTCTCGATACCGCCGCCATCTACGGAGACGGCGAAAGCGAGCGACGGATCGGGGTGGTGGTGCGTGAGATGGGCGGTCTACCAGACGGCTTTGTCCTGGCCACCAAAGCCGATCGCGACCCGCGAACCAACGATTTCAGCGCCGGCATGATCCGGCGTAGCGTCGAACGCAGTCTCCAACTCTTGGGCCTGGAAAAGCTGCAACTGGTGTATCTGCACGATCCAGAGAATGGCGATTTCAGCCAATTGACCGGTCCCGGCGGGGCGGTCGAGGCGCTGCGCCGCTGCCAGGAGGAAGGGCTGATTGACCACCTCGGGGTCGCGGGCGGGCCAATCGGCCTGCTGATCCGCTATGCCGAGTTAGGCATCTTCGAGGCAGTGATCTCGCATAACCGTTATACCCTCCTCAATACCAGCGCCAACCCCCTCTGGGATCTCTGTCGGGAACGGAATATCGCGGCGGTCAACGCCGCCCCGTACGGCAGCGGTATTCTCGCCAAAGGCACCGCCGATTCGCCGCGCTATGCCTACCAGAGCGCCGAGGGTGAGTTGCTGGAGCGGGCCCGCGCCCTGGAGGCGATCTGCGCGCGTTATGGGGCGCCACTGGGCGCCGCGGCGCTCCAATTTTCCCTGCGCGACCCACGAATCACCAGCACCATCGTGGGAATCACCCAGCCCGAGCGGCTAGCCGGCACGGTGGCCTGGGCTGAGTACCCCATTCCCGACGCCTGCTGGGAGGAGTTGGGGACTATCACCCCAACCACCGAGGACCCGGAAGAGCATCGCTGGGGTAGTTGACTGATCCCACGCCGCCTTTCTCCCGCGGGCCTGCCCCATACACTATCCAAGGAGTATGGGGCCAGGCCGTAGTACAGTAGCACAGGGCAATAGTTGCCCGCCCTGACCGGTTCGGGCCCGACAGGGGCACTCAGGCGAAGGACTGGTCCTTGAGCGCCAGCGATGAGCTGCCCTGCACGAAGTCCACCGTGCGAATGCCGATCCGCCGCGGCAGTGAGGGCGCCGGCAGCACAAGCGGGGTCGGCGCTACCTGTCCTGGTGCGTGCAGGGGATAGGCCGTGGAGGCGGCGGTGTGCATGGTGATGTTGCCCTCGGTCTTACTGATGATCTGGTGGATATGCCCGTTCAGGGCGGTTACCGAGCTGAACCGTTTGACCAGGGCTAGAACCTGGGTGCTGTCCTCGGTCGCCCAGCCCCACTTGGGATACACGGCCAGCAGCGGCACATGGCTGAACAGGACCAGCGGCGTGTCCGCGGAAAGCGGCGCCAGATCCTTCTTGATGAACGCCAATTGCTCCGGGCCCAGCACGCCAAGCCCTTTTAAGCCGCCCTGCCCTTCGGCCTGCTGCACGTTCGCCAGGGCCAGGAAGTGTACCCCGTGCAGGTCGAAGCTATAGTAACCGGTCCCCTGGCTGCCCTTCCCGAACATTTGCAGGTACCGCTGCCCGTGGTCCACGAACACATCGTGCTCGCCGGGCACGTTGAAGGTGCGATCGGTCTTAATCGTGCTCATCACCTGTTTTACCGTGTCGAACTCACCCACGGTGGAGAGATGCACATGGTCGCCGGTGTGTATGACGAAGGCCGGACGATTTGGCAGGGCGTTGATCCGCTTGACCGCTTCCTCGAAGGTCCCGATCACGTTCTTGTTCGCCCCTTGATGGAACCCGATGTGGCTGTCGCTGATCTGAACGAAGCTGAAATCGGCCCCGGCGGCGGCTTTCACCGCGTTCTCCGGATCAGCCAGCGCGCTGGAGACCACCCGCCCGCCCGACAGCGCCCAGACAACCCCGGTTCCCGCCCAGGCCATGCACGTGAGGAAGCCGCGGCGGTCGACACCGTCGTCCTGATGATCATGCTCGATGTAGTTACTCATTAGCATCCTCCTTGATTATTTCTTGACGATCACGGTGCCATGCATGAACGGGTGGATGCTGCAGTAATAGGCGAAGGAGCCGGTTGTCTTGAACACCCGAGCAAAGGCGCCGTCCGTATCCAGGGCCTCCGAGGACCAGACATTCTTGGTGCTGTCCACCGTATGAGGGTCGCTGTCGTGATTGGTCCAGATAATCCGTGTGCCGGGCGAGATGGCCACGTTGGCCGGTGAAAACATGAAGTTGTTGATCGTGATGTGGATCACCTTGTGGTGCAGCATCATCACCGGGCCGCGCTTGCCCGAAGCTGGCTGCTGGGACATGTCCATCCCCGCCATGGATGACGCGGCGGAGGATGTGGCACGGGCCTCGGTGAAGGCGTTGGCGGCCTGACCAGCGATCAGGGCGCCGGGAAAGGCGACCAGGGCGATGGCCAGGAGAGCGGCGAGACGCCTCGGCAGGAAAAAGGGTCGTGGCTTACGCATGGGTGGGAAACCTGCTTTCCGTTTTTGTTGGGGGACGCGTTCCCTGGAGCCGGCCGGCCTCCGGGAATGGCGCCCCTGAAGGGCGAATGCAACAGCTTGCGCGCGGGAGGGTGGGTCAACTCGCGATGCCGCCCCACCCAGGTTGCGCGCCGTCGGGCTGCCCCGCGCGCAAGCTTCACTCACCCATACAGGGGAGTGTTACATCACACGGTTTCCTTGGTGCCAAGGGCGTACACCAGGCCGCCCTCCATCCGGATGGCGATCTCGGGCAACGGCGAAGGGGCCATCCCGCTCAGTACGTCGCCACGCCGATTGAAGCGCGAGCCATGGCACAGACAGTGCAGTTCCCCGGCCGCTTGGTCGGGTTTCAGGCGGCAGCCCATGTGCGTGCAAATGGCGGAGACGGCGCGGAGGCGTCCGCTATCATTTAAGAGAAAGCCCATGACGCCGCCGGCGGTAAACGACTTGGCGCCGCCGGGCGCCACTTCGTCGGCTTGCGCGACCGCATACCAGCGATCGTTGCCCGCCACCACCAGATCGCGTGGACGCGACTCGTCACGAAGGGCCGCGATCCCTTCGACTCCCGCCACGCCGATTCCGGCCCCCCCGGCAAAGGTGGCCGCGGCGCGCAAAAAACTCAAGCGGCTCAGCGGACGGCGGCGCGGGCGGCCCTGCCTGGCCACCTCCTGGCCAATAGTCTGCTCCAGCGAGGCAAGAAAGGCAGGAGTGGGGTGCTCCACGCCATCCGCCGCCATGCGGAGTTGCGCGGCGATCAGGCGCTCACGTAGCTCTTCATCATCCAGGTCACGTCGTTCCGGTCGGCGCTCCCCTTGCAGGGCATCCAGGAAGGAATCCAGCTGGACGACATCCTCCAGCGATGGCGGCGGCTGCGGATCGGGAGCCGCCGGGTCGTGGTCATTGCTCATCGTGCGCCTCCGTTCCCTCGCCACTGCTCCCACCGTCAATCACCGGTCCCAGGCCCATGGCCGCCGCTCGGCGCAAGGCACGGACTTGAATCACGCGCACGTTGCCCGCCGTCAAGCCAAGGGCCTGGCCCACCTCCGCCGCGCTGTACCCCTTTAGGAAGCGGAGGCGCAATACCTCGCCTTCCCGGTCGGGCAGCGCCGCCAGCACCCGCCTGGCCCACTCACGGGTACGGCGGCTTTCGGCGGGACCATCACTGCCATGGAACAGCAATTCCTCGAAATCCGCCAGCGGCGCCTGGAGGCGCGTGCTTTGCTCGCGCCAGTAGTCGGCAATGGCCGTGCGGGCAGTCGTATAGAGCCAGGAGCGAATACTATCCGCGCTCCGGTCCTCGGCCAACCAGCGCACGGCCTTGAGAAAGACCTGGCTGGTCAGATCCTCGGCCACCGCGCGATTACCCACCTTGGCATAGATAAACCCGAAGATCTTGGCCGCGTTTTCCTGAAAGGCGCTACCGAGCGTCATGGCGCCTGGGGCCCGATCCACTACCGCTATGTGTTTTTCTCGCCGCATCCTCCACACCCGTCAGGACCTGGAACCGTGGGGGTCGGCAATGCGCTGCCCCGCACCTTTGCATACGGGTGGGTGTTACATGTGGCTATCACCCCGATCCATTACGCCTCTTCCCGCCCAACCGATCCATCAGCAAGCCAGGCGTCATCTTCCGCACTGCGCGGCGCCGCGTCATCGCATTGGGCAAGGAGTTTGGAAAGCGTGTACCGCGGCTTCGGGGATGTATTATCATCTAACAGCAAGAGGACGTGAGCCTCAAGCACTGGCAGGTCGGTAAGGACGGTACGCCAAACGAGATGCAGATCCACCTCGAAGTAACCGTGAGTCAGGCGGTTGCGCATGCCGTAAATAACCGCCCAGGGAATCCCAGGGTGTGCCGCGGCAAACGCAGGATCCGCGCGCTCCACATTCCTGGCGGCCTCGCCAATGACTTCGATATTTCGGACCACCGCGTCCTGCGTTTTCTCATCCCGCAGGAAATCCTCCTCAGTACCCGGCGAGATGTAGCGCCGGCAGCGAGAGATCGCCTCCAGCATGTGCCGTAGGTAGGCGGCGACGCGTGAAGAAGGCTCGGCGCTCATACCGCCGCCGCCTCGGCCAGCACCCGGTCACGGAAGGCGGGCGAGAGAAAATTGGGAGTCAAGACGTCTACCCTTACGCCGAGGAGCGCCTCCGCCTCCAGCTGGAGCGCCGCCAGATCCATTAGTGTGGTCCACGGTGTCGGGTCCACCAGCAGATCAAGGTCGCTGTCCTCAGTGTCGGTTCGGCGGAGAGCAGAGCCAAAAACACGGGGATTCTCTACCTGGTGCCGCGCCACGAGCGCGCGTAGGCTCTCACGATGCGTCTCGAGGCTGCCTGAGGGACGCATGGGCTCCTCCATCTCATGTAACACGCCATATCACGAGCATACCGAGCTATGGCAACCTCGCGCCAATCGCTGGGGCGATTAGGACGATCCGATCCGATACCACCCATGCCGGCATTGCTCCCAACGCGGCGATCGGGCCATTTCCCCCTGTCGAGCCTCACCCCCTACACTGAACCGTATGCCTGTGATTGCCACTGCCGGCCATATTGACCATGGTAAATCCGCTCTCGTGACCGCACTGACCGGAACCAACCCGGATCGGCTCCCCGAGGAGAAGACGCGGGGAATGACCATCGATCTCGGATTCGCCTGGCTTGATCTGGGCGATGGTCAGGTGGCGGGCGTCGTGGACGTGCCTGGGCATGAGCGCTTCATCCGCCACATGCTGGCCGGGGTGGGGGGCATTGATCTGGCCCTTCTGGTGGTCGCCGCCGATGAGGTGATCATGCCGCAGACGCGTGAACACCTGGCCATTCTGGACCTGCTGGAGGTCCAGCATGGAGTGGTAGCCCTGACGAAGCGCGATTTGGTGGATGATGAGTGGCTGACCCTCGCCATTGAGGAGGTGCGCGCGACCCTGGCCGATACCAGCTTGCGAGACAGCCCGATCGTGCCGTGCAGCAGCCGAAGCGGCCAGGGATTGGCCGAGCTGCGTGCCGCTCTGGCCGCCGCACTAGCCTCGCTCCCCACGCGCGCCGACCGAGGGCAGCCGCGTCTGCCCATCGACCGGGTTTTTACTCTGTCGGGACATGGGACGGTGGTCACTGGCGCCCTCCTTGATGGCGCGTTCAACCTCGGGCAGGAAGTAGAGGTGGCGCCTAGCGGCCGCCGCTACCGGATCCGGGCCCTCCAGTCGCACCAGCGGAAGCTGGAGCAGGCCAAACCGGGGAGCAGGGTCGCGATCAATCTGGCTGGGGCCGAGATGGCGGACCTCACGAGGGGGATGGTGGTGTGCCTCCCCGGCGCTCTCCCAACCGCTTGGTACCTCGACCTCCGGCTTCGGGCGGTTGGTGACCGGGCGCGTCCCCATGCGCGGGATAACACCGTGCTGGCGCATAACCAACGGGTCACCGTTCATGTGGGCGCCGCCGAGGTGGCGGGAACCGTGCGCCTACTTGATCGCGATACCGTGGCGCCGGGCGAGGAAGGCTGGGCGCAGATACGGCTCGCCGCGCCCCTGGGGGCGCTCCGCGGCGACCATTGCGTACTCCGCGTTCCCTCGCCCGCCGCCACGGTCGCGGGTGGCGTCATCGTGGCCGTCAACCCTCCACGCCACGCCAGGATGCGGGATGAGACCGTCCGCCGCCTGGAAGCCCTGGCGGCCGCCTCCCCCGAGGAGCGGATCCTTGACGCTCTGGCCGCTGGTCCCCTGGACGCGGATGCCGTGATCGCCCGCGCCCAACTTCCGGCGGACCAGGCAGACGAGGCGTTGACCGCCCTTGCGAGGGCCGGACGAATCGTGTACCTGACCGCGAGTGATGGGGAGCCCCCGGAAGCATCAAGCGGCGCGCGGACCGCTACGCGCGCCAACTCCCGCGTCCTCTGGTCCACCCCAACCTGGCTTGCCGAGGCCGCTCGTCGTGGGCTGAGTGTCCTCAAGGACTATCACCACCGGTACCCCCTGCGTCGCGGCATGCCGGTCGAGGCCCTGCGCGCCGCCCTGGGGCTGGAACGAAGGACCTGGGGGCCGCTGTTGACCCGCTGGCGCGCTGAGCAGCATATCGGCGGCGCGGGCGATCTGGTGTGGGAGCCTGGCCACCGAGTGGTGTTGAACTCCGCGCAAGAACTCGCGGCGACCCGGATTCTGGCCAAACTGGCGATGACGCCTTATGCCCCCGGGGACATCGGTGAAGGCGTGGACTTCGAGTTAGTGACGGCGCTCATTGAACGTGGGGACCTCGTCCGGATCGCCGAGGGAGTCGTGCTGGGGCGAGACGCCTACAAAACGATGCGGGACGCTACCTTGGCAACCATCGATCGCGAGGGCCAGGTAACGGTGGCTCTCCTGCGCGATCAGTTCAGCACCAGCCGCAAGTACGCCCAGGCCCTACTGGAGCACCTGGATGACTTGCACGTGACCCGGAGAGTCGGAGACGGTCGGGTTCGCGGACCGGCCATGAGCGCCTCCTGAGGATCCCACCGAACGACGCACCGCCATACGGGCGGAGGGGGCGGAGCGCGGCGCCACCGGCCGAGCCGCTCGACGCGAGACCACCGGCTGGCGAACCGGCGCCGGACGCAACGCCGCGGGCGGGGGAATCATCGGCGCGGGCCGGGAAACGGGAAGCCGCTCGGCGGTGAGGTTCTGGTGCGCGCCCAGCAACAATACCCCGCCCACGGCGGTACCGACCGCAAGCACCAACATCAGGTCACCAGAAATCACCGCAAGCAAGAATGCCAAAAGCAGAAACGCCACGATGCCGGCCTTGAATCCTCTGCTTCCCAACCCTGGCGCACCCATCGATTTGTCCCCTTTTTTGCTTGCTTTTATGATCGCATAAGCTTCGGGAATCCGCAAGAGCGGCACACGAACCATTTTAGGTTATTATCCCCACTGGGGCTATAGCCTTAGCGTGTGTAACGGTATACTGATCATGGATCGCGCGCATAGTCGTCCTTACTCCAAGACACAAGGACGGCACGCCGCGGCGTTCTATCCAGCGCATGCCTCAGGGAGCTTCATGGCCCGGATCGGTATCAACGCGCAGCTACTTAGCTTCAGCCGTTCTTACCGGAATGCCGGGAGTTCCGCGTACATCTACCAGCTCCTGCGGCATTTGCCGGCGATTCCCAGCCCTCACCGCTATATCGTGTTCACCAACGCGGATCGCCGCGAGCTGCGGGTTGGGGACGAACGGGGCTTCCATCTCGTGCGCAGCCGGCTGAGCACCGAGCGGCCCGCCCGCCGCATCTTGTGGGAACAACTTGCCCTGCCGGCCCTGATTGCCCGCGAGCGCCTTGATCTGGTTCACGGCACCCTCAATGTCCTCCCCCTGACCCGCCGAACCCCCGGGGTCGTCACGATTCACGACGTGAGCTTCCTGCTCTTCCCTGAACGCTTCCTGCCCGCCAAACGGCGGTACCTCACCACCATGACCAGGCTTTCGGCGCGCGGCGCCCGCTTCGTGGCCGCCAGTTCCGAGAATACCCGCCGCGACGTCATCCAACTCCTCGGGGTACCAGAGGAACGGGTGCGAGTGATCCCTCTGGGAGTTGACGACCGCCTACGCGAACCGGTCGATCCCGAGACGATCGCCGCCTTCCGGATCGCGCACGATTTGCCCGAGCACTTTTACCTCTACATCGGTTCCTTGGAGCCGCGAAAGAACCTGGTTCGCCTCGTGGAGGCCTATGGATTGGCGCGCCAGGCCGGAGTGGATTGGCCTCTGGTGCTGGCGGGGGGGAAGGGCTGGCTGTACGAGGAAATCTTCACCCGCATCCAGGAACTGGGACTGGAACCGCACATCCGTTTGCCCGGCTACGTGCTTTACGAGGATCTCCCCCTTTGGTACAATGCCGCGAGTGTTTTTGTCTATCCATCGCTGTATGAGGGATTCGGTTTGCCGGTGGCGGAAGCAATGACCTGCGGATGCCCTGTCATCACCTCGACCGCCAGCAGCCTGCCCGAGGTAGCGGGCGACGCGGCGATCCTCGTGGACCCCGAGGAGGTGGAGGAATTGCGGGACGGGCTCGTTCGCCTGGCCGGCAGTCCCACCCTCCGGGCCGATCTGGCGCGCTTGGGCCGCGAGCGGGCGACGCGGTTCGATTGGCGGGGAACCGTCGCCCAAATGGTGAGCCTCTATAGCGAAGCCCTGGAGGCATAGAGTGCAGGAACGTACGCAGATCGCCGCCGCGCCATTGCCCTCTGTTCCTCTTCCCGAACCTCACTCTGGTAGTCCTTCCTCCCTGGCCGCTCGCGCGTTGGTCCGGACCCGTCGCCATGCCGCCCTGGCAGTGGCCGGGTGCGCCATCGCATTCGACGCGGCTATTATCTGGCTGGCCTTCTGTGCCTCCTATTACCTCCGCTACACCGTGCAGTGGGTGCCCGTCGAGCGTGGCACCATGTGGGTGCCCTTCAGCGACTGGATCCCTTTCGGCCTCTCTTTCAGTCTGGTGGAACTGGCTAGCTTGCTGATTGCCGGGTCGTACCGTGAGCGGCTGGGCCGCGATCTGCTCGACGAGGTACTGGTCAGCTGCCGGACCAGTCTGGTGGGGATCGGCCTCGTGGTGATCGTCACCGCTTTTCTGCCCATTAAGCTGCCCTCCCGCCTGGTGATTCTCTATACCTGGCTGCTCCTGATCCCGCTCCTGGCGCTTGGGCGGGCTATTTTGGCGGTCAGCCTGGGCCGCCTCTACGGACGAGGCTGGCATACCCGCCGCGTCCTGGTGGCGGGCACCACGCCAATCGGCAAGATGGTCATGCAGAACCTGCTAGGGAAGCGGAAGCATGGCTACCAACTGGTCGGGTTTTTGCAAGAATCGCAACCGCTCGCCAAGGGCAGCGTTGTCGGCCCACTCTTGGCCCGTGCCAATTTCGGCCGATTTCAGTGCTTGGGGACCGTCGCGGACCTTGGGCAGGTGATCGAGCAGTATCAGGTCGATGAAGTTATCGTGACCCTTCCCGCCGCCCACCATAATGAGATTGGGGATATATGCGCCCATTGCGAGACCGCGCGGGTCGCCGTCAAGCTGGTGCCAGATCTGTTCGAGATGAGCCTTTCACGCGTCCACATGGATCACCTGGCGGGGATTCCCCTGATCGATGTGCATAGCACCCATCCGGGCCGAATGGCCCGCGGAGTCAAACGGGGCATGGATGTGGTGATCGCCGGCTTGGCTCTGTTGGTGACCTCTCCCATCCTTCTCCTTACCGCCCTGGCGATCAAGATTGATTCCAGGGGGCCGATCCTCAATACGCAACGGAGGGTGGGCAAGGGCGGCGTGGAGTT
>Ga0307373_10007613_pt1 | contig 16838 bp, 16 predicted proteins | sample OX2MG_FD_202534 | JGI IMG/M metagenome (GOLD analysis project Ga0307373, IMG submission 202534) | Soil microbial communities from Risofladan, Vaasa, Finland - OX-2 | ecosystem: Environmental > Terrestrial > Soil > Coastal area > Acid sulfate soil | place: Finland: Risofladan, Vaasa | collected... | reverse complement strand
GAAATCAACGTGATCGGCCACACGGCGGAAGAAGCGCTCGATCGCGTGGACGAGTTTCTGGACCGCGCCTACACGGCCGGGCGCGCCCGGCTGCGCGTGATCCACGGTTTTGGGAAGGGAATTTTGCGCAGGAACCTCCATGAAATGTTTGCTTCGCACCCGCATGTTGAAAAATTCTATCCCGCTCCGCAGAGCGAAGGCGGCGGAGGTGCTACCATCGTGGAGTTGAGGAATTGATGGATTTTGCCCGAATCCTGCGCTTCCATCGCAGCATCCAATAACGGTTGGAGGGCAGAGCGTGTTCGACTGGCCGCTAAATCTCGCTATAATCTCGACAGGCAATCATCTGCCGGTTGACCGCAGAGAGCAGGGAAGGAGCGCCGATGGCATTACTTCGTGACGAAGACGCCGCAGAAATTCGCCGCCGGCTCAGCGAAATGGCGGCTCCCGTCAAGATGATTCATTTTACGCAGGAACTGAACCTGGAGTACGGGCGGGAAACGCGGGAGGTGCTCGAGGAGCTGGCCGGGTTGTCCGACAAGCTTTCGCTCGAAGTCTACGACTTTATTCTCGATAAAGAGAAGGTGGCCGAGTACGGCGTGGACAAGGTTCCGGCAACCGTGATCCGCAACGGAAAGGACTACGGGATCCGCTATTACGGGATGCCCGCCGGCTATGAGTTTTCCACCGTGCTGGACGCCATCCTCGACGTTTCAAAAGGCGAATCGGGGCTGGCGGCGGAAAGCAAAGAGAGGCTTGCCTGCCTGACCCGGCCGGTTCATCTGGAGGTTTTTGTCACTCCCACCTGACCGCACTGTCCCCGGGCGGTGCGCCTGGCTCACCAGTTTGCAATGGAGAGCGAACACATCACAGCCGATTGCGTTGAAGCCACTGAATTCCCTGACCTCGTCACCTTGTATCGCGTTCAGGCCGTCCCCAAGACGGTGATCAACGAGGAGCATTCGCTCGAAGGCTCTCTGCCGGAAAGTTATTTTCTGGATACCGTTTTGAAGGCGGTTCAGCCTTCGGATGAGAGCGGAAAAGAATAGCAGGCCGTTCGCCGTGTCATTCCGATCCCCGCGCGTGTCATTCCGAGCCCGTTCATCCTCCACGGGTGAACGGCCCTGAGTGAAACGAAGGGGCTCAGGATAAACTCCGCGAGGAATCTCGCTCTGAAGTCCGGACCCTTGCGAGATTCCTCGTCGCCCCGATGAAGTGAATCGAGGCTCCTCGGAATGACATCTGGCGCGAGTATTCCCGGATACCGTTAAAGTCGTGACCTTTTGCTGCTTCCACGCATGGCAGGAAAAGTCCACGTCAATACTTCAAAACCGAATGCAGGTTGTAGCCCGCGAGTTTCTCTTTCCCTTTCAGGAATTCGAGCTCGATCAGAAATCCCAGACCCGCCACTTTTCCGCCCAGCGATTCCACCAGTTGAGCGACGGCCGCGGCGGTGCCGCCGGTGGCCAGCAGATCGTCGATGATCAACACGCGCTGTCCTTCGCTGATGGCGTCGCGATGGACCTCCAGCGAATCCTTCCCGTATTCCAGGCTGTACTCGGCCCGTGCGGTCTCCGCGGGAAGTTTCTTGGGTTTGCGCACGGGAACGAACCCGGCGTTCAGGCGATAGGCGACCATGGGCGCAAAGATAAAACCGCGCGCCTCAATTCCCACCACAAGGTCGATGACCTGCCCCACGTAATGATTGGCCAGCGAATCCACGGCTCCGTGCAGTCCCACGGGGTCCTTCAGCAGGGTGGTGATGTCGTAAAACAAGATTCCCGGTTTGGGGAAGTCCGGAACTTCACGGATCAGAGCTTTAAGATTATCCACGCAACGTCTCCTCTTTTTATTGATCAGCTACCAGTCGCTTTCAACCACAAAACGCCTGGTGCCGTCCTTCACTTGCTCTTCGAACTCCTGAACCTGGTCCACGCGGGCGCTGCGCGGCCCTTCGGTCAGGCGGGCTTTGAATTCCTCAAGCGCAGCCGCGCCTCCAATGGCGTAGGCTTCCACGGTTCCGTCCGCGCAGTTTTTAACGTAGCCTGAAAGGCCCAGTTGGTGCGCCCAGTTCTCGGCGAAGAAGCGAAACCCCACGCCCTGCACGCGCCCGATGACCACGTATTTTCTGGCTTCCTTCTTCACAGGCTCTCCTTCGCAGCCAAGTGCGATGAACGTATCCTCGGAATGACATCCGGCACGAGCTTCCGGCAAGTGCTGTTGCGGCGGTCTATGACCGCCGGCCTTTCGGCGCTCATAGAGCGCCGCTACAGCAAACCTCTTTAAGTCACCGGCTCGGCGCTGAAATGCCCCGACTTCTGAAACTCGTTGATAGACGATTCGCGCCGCGCCGCGTCCCATCCCAAACGCCCGGCAAAAATCTCTGCGACTCGCGGAACTGCCTCGCGAAGCGCATAGGCCGCGTACCAGCTCAGTCCCGAGCGGCGAAGCAGAAAGTCTTCAATCTCCAGAGCCATTTCGTTCTCGATGGCAAATACGACTTCCGCGCCCAGGCATTCCGCGCCGCCCGGAAGCGGCTCCGCCAGCTTGCGGTCTGTGCGAATTGGTTCCAGCACCTGCTGCCAGCGAGTTCCATAGGTCCGCACGATGCGTTCAGCCGTTGCTCCCGGAACATCGAAGAGCCGCACGGCACCCGCTGAGGCATCCTTCAAATATCCTTCAAAGTCATCCGTGTGCCCGCCAGGAAGCGGCGCTTTTCGAGTCGGGTGCCCGGTCCACGACGCCGGAGATCTGCCGGGCAGATCGGCCACAATCTGGTCCACCAGTTTTTCTCCCAGCGAGCGCGCCGTGGTCAGTTTGCCGCCACAGACGGTAACAAGATTATCGGCCCAGGGGTCCTGATGAAAGCGATACTCGCGCGTATTTTCTGAAGGGCTGGCGCCGGGCTGGAGGGCCAGTGCCCGCAAACCTGCGAAGCTGCCGATTACGTCGCTTGTCTGGAGCGGCTTGCGAAGAACTCGATTCAAGGCCCGCAGCAGATATTCCACGTCTTCGTGGTCTGGCCGCACCTGGCTCGGGTCAGCCTCGTAGTCCGTGTCCGTGGTTCCCAGCAGCGCGTGGCCATGCCAGGGCATCATCACAAAGATCCGCTTGCCGGGCAGGATGGCAGCGAACATGGCGAAATCTCCCGCGACGGGCGGAATCACAATGTGGGTGCCCTTGGTCAGCCGAACGGTTTTTGATCCGTCATAGCCCGGCAGCAAACCCCGGACAGGGTCCACCCAGGGTCCCGTGGCGTTCACCCAGAAACGCGATGAGATTTCATACCGCTTGCCGGTTCGCCGGTCTTCCAGTTCAGCCGAGGCTACGACGGGGCTGCCATTCGCTTTTCGCGCGTTCAGGTTGAAGCCGCGGATTTCCGCGTAGTTGGCGATGACGGCTCCGTGGGCGCCCGCATCCAAAATGTTTTCGATAGTCAGCCGCGCGTCGTCGGTTTCCGAGTCGTGATAGAGAGCGCCCGCGCGCAACCCGTCAGCTTGAAGCGCCGGGACGCGGCGCAGCAGTTCGTCCTTGTTGAGCGTCTGGTGCCGGTCGGCAGCTCCCAGATTTCCCAACAGGTCGTAAATGCTGAGCCCCAGCCGGATCTTCAGCGGGGAATAGGGATCGCCATGGTAGATGGGCAGAAGGAACGGCACGGGCCACGCAAGATGAGGGGCGAGTTGGCGGAGCAGGCGGCGCTCGCGGCGCGCTTCATGGACCAGGCGAAACTCAAATTGGTCCAGATAGCGGAGCCCGCCGTGAATCAGTTTGGAAGAGCGGCTTGAGGTGCCGCCCGCAAAATCGTGCGCATCGACCAGCGCAACTTTCATGCCGCGCAACGCGGCTTCACGCGCCGTCGCCGCTCCGTTGATGCCGCCGCCGATCACCGTCAGGTCGAAGGGCGTTTCCCCCAACGCCGCCACATTCCGGTTCATAGGGTCATGTCCTACAGCATTCGGGCAAAATCAAACTCGCGGAAGATCCATCGTGTTGAAATCGCTTCGGCGCATACCGCGCCGCGGCCTTTGCATGTTTCCTGGCGATTGCCGGCAACCTTCGCATGTTGCGGCCAGCGAGCCAAGAACCAGCAGCGAGTCGGGCAGGCTTTCCGGCGGAGTTTTTCAGGGCGCTGGATTTCTGCACGCCCTTGGCGGGGAAGCAGACAAATGAGGTTTGCGCGATGAGCCACCGGCGCGCAAGCTCACACTCCTATGACATCTTTCCCAGCGGGCACCCCTGAGGCTAACGCCTGCCCACGATGTAGTCTTCCAGACTATCAGCGCGAGCCTTGTTTTGTCTCGCAATGATCTTCAGCAAGTCCTGGATCGAGATCATCCCGCGGTAGCCATCATTTTCGTCGACAACCAACAGATGGTAGATGCCGTACTGTTCCATCCGGTTGAGGCATTCCTCGAGCGATGCTTGCGGCGAGACGGCAATGAGACGTGTGCTCATGATCTCCGACGCGTGGACCCAGTCCGGACACTTGTTCTCTGCAACAACTTTGTCGGAGATATCGCTCTGTGAAATGACACCTGCCACTTTTCCCTGGCCGTTGAGAACGGCCACGGCACGAACTTGCTTCTCGCGGAGGTAACGGGCTGCTTCATGAACGGTGGTACCCTCCGTAATCGAGAAAACTTCCCCACGAGACTCGGTCAAGGTCGAAACCACCATGGTATTCACCTCGGAATGGGATCGTGACCTAATGCTAAGCCGGGGTTTTCGCTATTGCAAGCAAATTTCGATAGGCAGACTCCTGGCGCCGGCTTCTCCGCGGAAAGCTCCTGCGAGCCAGGCTAAACCGAATGCGTTGGCCCACGCCTGGGCCGCGGAAATGCTGCGGCCAGCGGCTCAATCAGAACGATGGCGTCGGCGCGGATGGCGTCTCCCTTGCCGACGGCATCAACGCCTTCGCCGGTTTTCGCCTTGATGCTGACCTGCTCCGGCAGAATTCCAAGCGCTTCGGCCATCGCTTCCCGCATGCTGGGAATAAAGGGCGCCAGCTTGGGCCGTTCCAGGCTGATGGTGGAATCGACGTTGGCAATGCGGTAGCCTGCCGCATCCAGCAGTTCCCGTGCGCGGCGCAGGAACATCAGGCTGGAGGCGTTGTGCCATTCAGGAGCGGTGTCGGGAAAGTGCCGCCCGATGTCGCCCAGCGCGGCTGCTCCCAGAAGCGCGTCGCAGACGGCGTGAGCCAGGGCATCGCCGTCGGAATGTCCCTCCGGCCCACGCTCGTAGGGAACGTGAACTCCGCCGAGAATCAGTTTTCGACCGGCCGCCAGGCGGTGGACGTCATTGCCCAGGCCGATTCGGTGCGTGCATCTGGAATTCACAGTTTTTCTCTCACGGTTTTTACGGCCCACAATGGACCCTTGCTTTCAGGTTCCTATTTTACCGGGATTTCCCCTGACCCGGTTGCTGAAAAACTAATTTCGGGCGTCACTCCAGGGAACCCGGGAGCGGCGAGGACCCTCCAAGGGGTTCGGATTGTAAGGCGAGACTCCTCGCGGAGTTTATCCTGCGCCCCTTCGTTTCACTCAGAGCCGTTCACCCGTGGAGGGCGAACGGGCTCGGAATGACACGGCGGGGAGTTCTGAATGCCATGGTGAAATCAGGTTTCGCACCGGTGTCATTCCGAGGAGCCGAAGCGCGACGAGGAATCTCGCCCTGTCCCCATTCCAAAGTGCGATTTCTCGCTGCGCTCGGAACGACACAGGATCAGAACGTTTTTCAGCCACCGGTTACAGGATGGTTTTGGCGCGGCGCTCTGCCTGTTCGCGTTCCTGCGCAAAAAAGAGGCGGGCCAGCGGCAAATCGGAGGGTTTGGTAATCTTGATGTTGCGGTCTGAACCCATCAGCACGGTGACGGCGTGGCCCAGACGTTCCACCAGGCTGGATTCGTCTGTTCCTTCGTAGCCGTCCGATTCCGCCCGGTCGCAGGCCTCTTTGAGGATGTCGAATCGGAAGGCCTGCGGCGTTTGAGCCAGCACAATGCGTTCGCGCGGTATGGTTCCCAGAATCGTCTGCCGCTCTACCTGCTTGACCGTATCAACGCTGGGAATTCCAAGGATCGCGGCACCCGATTTGCGCGCCGCCTCAACGGTCAGCCGGATCATCTCCGGGGTAATGAAAGGGCGCACGGCGTCGTGAACAACGACGACCTGGGTGGTCGAGGGCGCCTCTCGAAGGGCAAGGGTAACGGTCTGTTGCCGGGTGCCCCCTCCGGGAACAAGCCGGACCCGTTTCATGAAGCCTTCCCGCTCGATCTCGGAACGGGCGCGGTCCATGTCCTCCGGCCGCAAGCCCAGGTAGATTTCGTCAATCGAATCCGCGTCATTGAATTTCCGCAAGGTGTGGACCAGGATAGGCACACCCTCCAGGGAGAGAAACTGCTTGGGCGTTTCACCGCCCATGCGGACACCCGAGCCTGCGGCAGGAATGATGGCGAGTACTTCCATATTAGAAACAGACTCGGCTTTCGATGGCTGCCCCATCACCACGCTGAGCGAACGGCCGGGATTCCTCGCGGAGCTTATCCGGAACACCCTTCGCTTTGCTCAGGGCAGGCTCTGCACTTTGTTCAGGGCCGTTCGCAAGTGGAGGGCGAGCGTGGCTCAGCATGACGGGTGGCCTTTTTCGGCAGCCGGCTAAGACTGAACGACCTCAGCTCGCTGTTTGTTGTTCTCGTATTTCCCGAAGATCATCTTTCCGGCCGTCGTCTGCAAGACGCTGGTGACGGAAATATCAATGGTTTTGGAGATCATCTTCTTGGCGTTATCGACCACGACCATCGTGCCGTCATCAAGGTAGGCAACACCCTGATTGTATTCTTTGCCCTCCTTGAGGATAAACACCCGCATGACTTCGCCCGGTAGAACCACCGGTTTCAAAGCATTGGCCAGCTCATTGATGTTCAGCACGGGAACGTGCTGAAGCTGGGCAACCTTGTTCAGGTTAAAGTCGTTCGTCAGGATTTTCCCCTCGATTTTCTTGGCGAGTTCGATCAGCTTCAGGTCGACCTCACGGACTTGAGGGAAGTCCTCTTCCACAATCTGCACCTGAACGGAAGTCATTTTCTGGACACGCTGCATGATATCCAGGCCGCGGCGGCCGCGAGCGCGCTTGAGCGAGTCGGTGGAATCGGCGACCAGTTGTAATTCGCGAAGCACAAATTGCGGAAGGATCAAGGCTCCCTCGATAAATCCCGTTTCGCAAATATCCGCAATGCGGCCGTCGATTATCACGCTGGTATCGAGGATCTTGCTGCTTTTCCTGCCTTGCCGCTCGGCGGAGAAAATGCCCCCCATGGCGGCAAGGTTCAGCAGATCGCCCTTGGTCGCGCCGACGACCAGTCCGATATAGCCCAGCAGAAGGAGCAGAGTAATCTGAACATAGGAGATGGAAACCTTTTCAATCGAGGTCAGGCTCAGCAGATGGCTGATGACCAAAGCGCCCAATACGCCCAAGGTTCCACCGACCACGGCGCCGATCAAGCGTTTCAAGCTGGCCTGTCGGAGGCGCATCTCAATGCCAATGAACGCGCTTGCCAGAGCTGCACCGACCAGGGCTGATACTAATGATGACCAATGAAATGGCCGCAAATGGTACGCGGCGGCAATCACGGACAGAATGAATACGACTCGAAGAGACGCCATTTCCCAGGACATGACTTCTGAGCTCCCTTCTGTATAATTTCGAATTGGTTGTTTCAAGCATGTTGCCTCGAATCGGGCAGACATACCCCAACGTGCCGCTAGTATAGCACCACTATGCGGGTCAACGTTAATTAACTCTGGACCCGCTTGGCCATTATCGGACAACGTCCCAATTTCTTCGACGTTTCAATCCACCCCGGAGGTTACGCCCGGCGCCGCGATTTGATGACAATCGGGCTTCCCATAAAGCCAAACCTCTCCCGGATGCGGTTTTCGAGAAAGCGCTCGATCGAAAAGTGCAGCTTGCCGGGGCGGTTGGTAAAGGCGATGAAGGTGGGCGGAGAAACACCGGCTTGAGTCAGATAATAAATGCGCAAAGGGCGGCCGTGGGAACTGGGAAGGCGCTGCAGATCGATTCCCTTCATGAAGGCATTGATCTCGGCAGTGGGCACGCGGAAATTGCGGGCAGCGGCCACCTCGGAGATTAACTTCCAGAGACTTTCCAGGCGTTGCCCCTTAAGCGCTGAAATGAACGCAATCGGCGCGTAATCCAGGAATTTCATGCGCTCCCGCAGTTCCCGCGTATAGTCGTTGGTGATGGTTGGCCCCTTCTGGACGGCATCCCATTTGTTCATCACCAGGATGGTGGAGCGGTGGCTTTCATGCGCATAGCCGGCGATATGGGTGTCGAGGGCGGCCACTTCTTCCTCTGCGTCAATGACGAGCAGGGCAATGTCAGCCTTTTCCAGGTGCTTGCGCGCCTGGATCACGCTCAATTTCTCAGCCAGCAGCTTGGTTTTTCCTTTTCGCCGGATGCCGGCCGTGTCGACAAACACGTACCTTGCGCCCTCGCGTTCCACCTCCACGTCCACGGCATCGCGAGTGGTGCCGGCCCTGGGGGTGACGATAGACCGCTCCTGCCCGGCCAGGCGATTGAGCAGCGTCGACTTGCCCACGTTGGGCCGCCCGATGATGGCGATCCTGATGGGTTCGGCCAGACCCTCAGCTGCTTCCTCCGGCGCCGGCAAATCCGCTGTCAAATGGTCAAGAAGGATATCCACTCCAAGCCCGTGTTCAGCCGAAACCGGAAAGGTATCCGCAATCCCCAGGCTCGCAAATTCCGCGGCCAGGGCAGTGTGCATGGGAAGGTCGATTTTGTTGACGGCCAGAGACACGCGCTTGCCCGTCCGCCGCATCAGGTTGCAGAGTTCCTGGTCGAGAGGCAGCACCCCTTCGCGTCCGTCGACCACCAGAACCAGGTGCGCCGCTTTCTCGATCGCCATTTGAGCGTAGCGGAATATTTCCGAAGCAATGATGTCCCGGTCCTGAGGAACGATGCCGCCCGTATCCACCAGATTGAAGCGCGTCCCCTGCCATTCGGCAACCGCTTCAAGGCGGTCGCGGGTCATGCCCGGCTCGTTTCCGACCAGCGACCGGCGGCTTCCGACAATCCGGTTGAAAAGCGTGGACTTGCCCACGTTGGGGCGGCCAATAATCACGATGAGCGGTAATTTCGACATAGTTTTGTGCCTGTGGGCCGGCGCGGACGAATCCGGGAGTCTCCAGCCAGTTGCTGAAAAACGCTTCAGGACCGTGTTATTCCAGGCCTTCCCACCAAGCCATTCCGAGCCCAGATCGAGTGTCATTCCGAGCGCAGAGAGGAATCTCGCTCTGAAGTGGCAGCCCCGAAAGCGATCTATCTGTCGCGGGCTTTGTCCTTGCCAGGATTTTCGCCTCTGCGGCTCCTCGGAATGACAGTCTGCACGAGTTTTCAGCAACCTGTTAGAATTACAGTCTAACGGAGGTTCTGAGTTCCTGCCAGAATACCTTCAGGCATTTGGGGGTTGCGGCATACACCATGGTTGCTATGAGTCAGGGAACAACGGAAAAAGCGTCGCTCGAACGGATTTTCGGACCCTCGGGCTGGCTGGCTCGCCATCATCCCAGCTTTGAGCATCGCCCGGGCCAGTTGGAAATGGCCGAGGCCATCGAAGCATCCGTCGAGAACGGGCAACACCTGATTGTTGAAGCCGGCACGGGAACGGGCAAGACCCTTGCCTACCTGGTGCCGCTGATTCGCAGCGGGCAGCGAGTGGTCATTTCAACCGGAACCAAGAATCTTCAGGAGCAGCTCTATTACAAGGATGTTCCCTTCATCCGGAAGCTTTTTCCGACCCTGCGCGCGACCTTGATGAAGGGCAGGCAAAACTACCTTTGCCGGCAGAAGCTGTACGACATTGAAAAGCAGCCGGTCCTGAACGGGCTTGAAGAAGTCAGCCTGTATGGCCAGTTGCGCGAGTGGGAAGCCCGAACAGAAACCGGCGACCGTGCGGAACTCGAAGGCCTGCCGGATGCGAGCGAGCTCTGGTCGCGCATCGACGCGCGCCGGGAAGCCTGCACCGGCCAGAAATGCCCGCAGTTCGAGCGCTGCTTCATCACCTGGATGCACCAGCGGGCCGCCGAATCTGACCTGATGATCGTGAACCACCACCTCTTCTTCGCCGATCTGGCCCTGAAGCAGTCCGACTATGCGAGCCTTCTTCCGGATTATTCGGCAGTGGTGTTTGATGAGGCGCATGAGATCGAAGACGTCGCCACCCAGTATTTCGGCCTCAAAGTCTCCAACTACAAAGTGGAAGAGCTGGCGCGGGATACTGAGACGACTCTGAAAATGAAGGCCCTTGAAGGCGGAGACGTGTTGAGCGCCGTGCGGGAGCTTCGGCGTCGCAGCGAACTCTTCTTTGAGCTGTTTCCGGCCGGGGATGGCCGAACGAGCTTTGACAACCGGGAGAGTTTTCTGGAGGTCCGCCGCGGCACCTACTCGGCCTTGATCAACGCCCTGATCCGGCTGGAGACCGAGTTGCTGGGCGTCAAGGACCGTCCTGAAGAGATCAACAATCTGGCGCGGCGAGCGGCGGAAGTCCGGCAGGCGCTCGAGGTCATTATGGAGAGCCGGGACCGCAGCCGGGTCTACTGGTGGGAGCGGAGAGGACGCGGAGTCTTTATCGAGGCGTCGCCCATTGACGTTGCGCCCATCCTGCGTGAAAAGTTGTTCGGGCAGGTTCGGACCGTTATTCTGACCTCCGCCACTCTCGCCGTGGGAGGAAAATTTGATTTTCTGAAGCGCCGTCTGGGTGTTGAGATGGCGCGCGAAAAGATCCTGGAATCTCACTTCGATTTTGGCCGGCAGGCGATCCTTTACACGCCGCTCCATCTTCCGGACCCGCGCGAGGCGGAGTTCACGCCGCGCGCCGCCCATGAAATTGTCAACCTGCTGAAAGTCACCGAAGGACGCGCCTTCGTGCTGTTTACCTCCCATCAGCAGATGCGCGCCGTTTATGAACACGTGCGCCGCCGGCTCCGTTATCCGCTGATCATCCAGGGCTCCGCTCCGCGGACGGCCCTGCTGGACAAGTTTCGATCAACCCCTCATGCTGTGTTGTTTGCCACCAGTTCGTTCTGGCAAGGCGTTGATGTGCAGGGCCAGCAGTTGAGCGCCGTAATCGTCGACCGGCTGCCCTTTGCCGTCCCCAGCGATCCTGTGGTGGCAGCCCGAATCCGCCAAATCAATGAAGAGGGCGGCAACGCGTTCGTCGAATATCAGATCCCGGAAGCCGTCATCGCGCTGAAGCAGGGTTTTGGACGCTTGATTCGCAGCGAGAAGGATCGCGGAGTGCTGGGCATCCTGGACCACCGCATGGTGCGGAAACAATACGGCAAGATCTTTTTTGACAGCCTTCCAGCCTATCGCCGGGCCGGACGGCTGGAAGAGGTCAGCGCTTTTATGCAAGAATGTTCGTAGCAGGCTGCTGGGTTTTGTAGAACGTGGTGACGGTGCTGTTTATGGCGCGGGGACGTTTATCAGCAGTCCGCGGGTTGGCTGTTGCGCTTTGCAGTTGGACGGTTGGCAAGACACAGGTCAGAAAGCCGGAGGAGCAATGTTTGAGGTTTCGGTCGAATATTCCTTTGCCGCGGGTCATGCGTTGCGCGGTTACAAGGGGAAGTGTGAAAACGTTCATGGGCACAATTACAAGGTCAGGGTCACCGTGCAGGGCGAAAAGCTGAATGCTATCGGACTCCTGATGGATTTTGCTGATTTGCGCGCGGCGGTCAGAGGACTGGTGGAGCGTTTTGACCATCATTTCCTGAATGATCTGGAACCTTTCAAGGAAATCAATCCCTCCGCGGAAAATCTGGCCTGCTATTTGGGAACAGAACTTCAGCAGAAAATTAAGGAGCAGGGACTGAGTGTCAATACCGTGACGGTCTGGGAAACCGACACTACCTCCGCCAGTTACCGGCCTTCAGCGGGCTCCCCGGAGTAGACGGACCGGGGAACATGTCTGAAACAAATAACGACAGCGCCTATTGCGACCAGAAGGAAACCGTGGGATGTAAGGTCGAATTGTGCTGGTGCATACATTCCCCCGGGCACAAATAGACGTCCTGGCACCATGGGCAGCGCAACAGCAGATTCCGCTCGCGCACCGTGCTGCAGTGTGAACAGCCTTCCAGCAGGTCAGCAACCACGTGGCGTGAGACCTTTCGCCACGTTTCCATCACTTCCTGTTCCTCTTGAAGCTTATGCAGTTCATCTTTATCCATAGTGGCCAGGTCCCCCTCTTCCTCAACCTTAATCTTAGTGCAACCAGCGTGCCAATATCCCACCAAAATCCGGTTGCCTCCTGTGGCATTAACCCTTGTTATTTCAGCAGATAATATTTTTTACGAAAAAGTTGCGGCCAGCCGTCATCGGAAAACTATTTCCGATTCGTCACTTTCTGGCTCCCGCATGTCACGTTTCGGTGTCACCAGCTGAACCCTCGTACGGCCGGAATCAAGGCTTCGGCCAGAGAATCAGCAAGGAACAGAGGCTACTCCGCTGGCGGATTCCGCCGCGCCTGACGGCTGTGCCCTTGCGATTCTGAAATAATTCATGGAACAGTGCTCACGTCCTCCCTGGCGGTTCAAACGCCTCCGCGCCGGAGGATTGCCGGCGCGCGTTGCCGTTCTCAGGCGAATTTCACCTGAACGTCGGTCCGGTCTTCCTCGGTGGCCTTGAAAAAATCGCGCGGCTTCAGGTTCATGAGCCCGGCAAAAAACATGTCCGGGAACTGCTGAATGCGAATGTTGAAGGTATTGACGCTGTCGTTAAAGAATTCCCGCCGGTCGGCGATCCTTTCTTCCAGCTCGGTGATGCGTCCCTGCAACTGCATAAAGTTGTTGTCGGCCTTCAGTTCCGGGTAGTTTTCCGACACCGCGAAGAGGCTTTTCAGGGCTCCGGTCATCATATTGTCGGCCTGAGCTTTTTCCGGCACGGTGGAAGCATTTTGATAGGCGCTGCGCGCCTCCGTGACCATCTGGAAGGTTTTCTGCTCGTACTGCATGTAGCCTTTGCAGGTATCAATCAATTTGGGCAGCTCGTCGTGCCGCTCCTTCAGCAATACGTCGATATTCGCCCAGGCCTTGTCGATATCATTTTTCAGCCTGACCAGGCTGTTGTAAATACTGACCGAGTAAACCACGATGGCAACGACAGCCAGTATGAGTACCAGCAACACCAGAATTGCCAAACCCATCGTCATCCTCCTGATTGAAATTTACAACAGGCCATGCCTGGCCATGAACAGCGCCGCGCAGAAGACGGCCAGCGAGGCTCCGCCGATCACCATCATGGTTGAACGCCAGCTCATGCCCTGTTTCAATTCCTCCTCGGATTTGGAAGAAATCAAGAAAGTCCCATTATGGGCGCCCTTCGTGATGAGGTTCCGGTCGTTATTGTCCTCCGGCCGTGGATCCTCAACACAGGTTCCCAGCACGTCATACTCCTGGTCCGGCTCAATGCAGTACTCCGTAAAGCGAAAAGCGTCCGGGCAGCCGTAACCCACGGCCGCATATTCCAGCAAACCATCATCCGTCCGCGCATCGGCTGAATAGTCGGACTGATCATAGGGATTCAGCGACATCGACCTGAACAGACTGAGCAGCGTGAAATTCATCGGCGGGTCTCCAACCTGGCGCCGGCAATTTACGGGTACGTCAAACTCTGCTTCCCGCGGGTCAATCTGGATGCGGCCCGAATCATCGGCCAGGTGGAAGCGCATGCCATTCTGGTCTGTCCTGTGGTGCTGCCAGCCACTCCTTCCCGCGTAGCGTTCGATTTTGACCCTGAACGCATAACAGGGAGTGCCGCCGACAGGGCTGGGAAACGGAGTGTCGCCCCCCGCGTGGCCGTGAACCTGGGTGATGCCCATCGCAATGCTGCGGATCGGGATCGTCGGTGTATCGGCGACCATCAGGCCTTTCCGAAACATTCGTAACCCACGGAAAAACAAGACTAATCCAAACCCGAAGCCTATCACCAACCAGACGTCAATGTTTCCGTTGGGTTGCATCTTGAAAGGAGCTAAAAACGGACTCATCGTAACTGAGGGTCTTCTAAAAGGCAAGCCAAAAAGAGCTGGAACAAAAGATTTGGGAGCGCGCAACCCACCGTCGAAACTGGATTCCTACGGTGACGGAGTTACGCAATCTTTTGCGGGGAGGTGCAGTGTTTTTCGCGGCACAAGAGTGATTGCCCGGTGCGAAAGGGCATGGATTTATCAGCGCCGCATCGTGGTTGCTGAAAAGCCCTTCTGTCATGTCATCCTGAGGAGCGGCCGCGACGAAGGATCTGCTTCATTGCTTTCCAGACAATACAGCGGATCCTTTGCTTCGCTCAGGGCGGGCAGTTCGCCGTGCTTATCTGAGCCCGTCCGCCCTCCGCTTGGTGGTCCTAAGCAGGCGCACGAATGATTGTGAGCCATACGGCATTACCGCGAGAATCACATCCGAACCGCTCTTGCCGGGTTCCCAATGTGTTACATGCATCACAGCGGCGCGTGATCAGTATCACAGCAACCCCATGGGTTAAGGGATAGATTGCGGTGTTGGTGAATGCAACGGCTGGTTTGCTACCGTGGCGAGTCCGAGGTAGATGACAGACCCGCGACCTGCCTTTCTGTTTCGTTGAACCCGCCAACATTCAGACGAAGGACTTATCTCAATGGCCAATCCAAAAACGAATTCAAACGTTTATGATGCGATTATCGTGGGCTCGGGCGCCGGAGGTGGTATGGCTGCTTACGTCCTGACCCAGGCGGGCGCCAACTGTCTCATGCTTGAAGCCGGCGGCTGGTTTGACACCGGGACCCAGTCGAAATGGGGCGCCTGGAATTACGATGCGCCCCATCGCGGAACGGCCCCTCCGGACACGCTCTTTAACGCTTACATGGGTGCTGTGGGCGGATGGCAAGTCTCCGGTGAACCTTACACCAACGCTCCCGGCACCGACTTCAAGTGGTTCCGCTCCCGCATGCTGGGAGGGCGCACCAACAGTTGGGGGAGAATCTCACTGCGCTTCGGGCCCTACGACTTCAAGCCTTACTCGCGTGACGGCAAAGGCTTTGACTGGCCCATCAGTTACGATGATCTGGCGCCTTACTATGACAGGACGGAAGAGTTGATCGGCGTTTTTGGCTCGATCGAGCATATCGAAAACCTGCCGGATGGCAAGTTCCTGCCGCCACCCAAACCGCGTTGCTATGAATTGGTTGTCCAGAAGGCCTGCGAGAAGCTGGGCATCCCCTGTGTTCCTTCCAGGAAGGCAATCCTCACCCGCTCTCACAACAATCGTTCCCACTGCCATTACGTGGCGCAGTGCGGGCGCAGTTGTCCCATGGGTTCGAACTTTTCTTCCCCCACGGTCTTGCTTCCACCCGCCCTCGCCACCAAGCGACTGGAAATTCGTACCAACGCGATGGCGCGGGAAGTGCTGGTTGGCCCGGATGGGCTGGCGGCGGGCGTATCGTATCTTGACAAGAAGACACGGAAGGAAGTCCAGGTACGCGGGAAAGTTGTGGTCCTTGCGGCCAGCGCCTGCGAGACGGCGCGCCTGCTCCTGAATTCCAGGAGTTCTCAACATCCGGATGGTCTGGGGAATTCCAACGGCATTGTGGGCCGTTTTCTGACGGATACCGTGGGAACGCATGTCAACGGCTTTTTCCCGGTCCTGGCGGATTTGCCGGCGCACAATTGCGACGGTGTGGGTGGAATGCATCTTTACATGCCGTGGTGGAATTACGGGAAACAACTCCGGCACGAGTTGCCTTTCTCGCGAGGCTACCACATCGAGTTTGGAGGCGACCGCCGCATGCCCGCTGCTGGAACCTTCAAGGGCACGGAGCACTTCCTGGAGGGCGGTTATGGCGCCGATTTCAAAAGTTCCGCCCGCAAACTGTACGGCGCCTCCGTCGGCTTTTCATGCCGGGGAGAGATGATTCCGAACGAGCACAGCTACTGTGAAATCGACAAGAACGTGGTCGATGAATGGGGCATCCCGGTGCTCAAATTTCACTGGAAGTGGAGCGACGATGAGATCCTGATGGCCAAGCACTCCCAGGAAACGTTCCGGGAAATCATTGAGACCGCCGGAGGCGAGGTCACGGAGTCTGCCGGGCCCGAGGAAAACTGGGGCATCTCGCGTGGCGGGGAGATCATTCATGAAGTGGGTGCTGCGCGGATGGGCAGCGACCGGAACACTTCTGTCTTAAATCCTTACTGCCAAGCCTGGGATTGCAAAAATCTTTTCGTCACCGACGGCGCGCCGCTGGTGAGTAACGCGGACAAGAATGTAACCTTGACCATCATGGCGCTCGCCTGGCGCACCTCCGAACACATTGCAGACCAGGTGAAGAAACACAATATTTAACAGCACGGCTTCAGGCTCTTTTGAGGGGGCTATCATGTCTGTAAACAGAAGCGGCAAACGCGAAGGCACGATCAAACGGCGCGATCTGCTGAAAGCATTGTCTGTCGTGCCGGCGGCCTTGATCCCCTTTGGAACCGCCGTGGCGGCGGAGCAGCAAACCTCCGGAAGCGCGGCGGCGGCGCAGGCCGCTACCGCGTATCAGCGGAAGGTCTTCAACGGCCATGAATGGGAAACGATCAAAGTCTTGAGCGACCTGATCATTCCCGCTGACGAACGCAGCAGCGGCGCCAGCCAGGCCGGTGTTCCGGCTTTTATCGACGACTGGCTCAACTTTAAGGGTGGGAAGCTGAAGGCGGAAATCCTCGGCGGCCTGACCTGGCTTGATCTGGAGTGTAACCGGGAGTTCGGCCATGACTTTGCCGGCTGCACGC
>Ga0307373_10007612_pt1 | contig 16842 bp, 13 predicted proteins | sample OX2MG_FD_202534 | JGI IMG/M metagenome (GOLD analysis project Ga0307373, IMG submission 202534) | Soil microbial communities from Risofladan, Vaasa, Finland - OX-2 | ecosystem: Environmental > Terrestrial > Soil > Coastal area > Acid sulfate soil | place: Finland: Risofladan, Vaasa | collected... | reverse complement strand
ATTGCCGAGGAGGCGCTGCGCCTGCATCGCGCGGCTTGGGCGCCGGTACCGCAGCCGGCGCTGGACCTCGGCGGCGATTACGCCTGGCGCGCGCAGGGCGAGCAGCATCTGTGGACGCCGGACACCGTGGCGCGGCTGCAGCACGCGGTGCGCGCGGGCCACGCACCCACCTACCGCGAGTATGCCGCGCTGATCAACGACCAGTCGCGCCGCCTGTTGACCCTGCGTGGGCTGATCGAACTGCGCCGCGATGCCGCGACTGCGGTGCCCTTGGACGAGGTGGAACCGGCCGCGGAGATCGTCAAGCGTTTCGCCACCGGCGCGATGTCGCTGGGCTCGATCTCGACCGAGGCGCACGTTACGCTGGCACTTGCGATGAATCGCATCGGCGGCAGGAGCAACACCGGCGAGGGCGGCGAGGATCCCGCGCGTTACCGCGCCGAGATGCGCGGCGGCGCCGGCGTGCAGGCGGGCGACACCCTGGCCTCGGTGCTGGGCGCGGAGGCGATCGTGGCCGATCAGCCGCTGCGCGCCGGCGACTCGCTGCGTTCGCGCATCAAGCAGGTGGCCTCGGCGCGCTTCGGCGTCACCGCCGAATACCTCGCCAGCGCCGACCAGATCCAGATCAAGATGGCGCAGGGTGCCAAGCCCGGCGAAGGCGGCCAATTGCCCGGCGGCAAGGTCAGCGAATACATCGGTCGGCTGCGCCACGCAGTGCCCGGGGTCGGGCTGATCTCGCCGCCGCCGCACCATGACATCTACTCGATCGAGGATCTGGCCCAGCTCATCCACGACCTCAAGAACGTCAATCCGCAGGCGGCGATCAGCGTCAAGCTGGTATCCGAGGTCGGGGTCGGCACCGTCGCCGCGGGCGTCGCCAAGGCCAAGGCCGACCACGTGGTGATCGCCGGCCACGACGGCGGCACCGGCGCTTCGCCGCTGTCCAGCATCAAGCACGCCGGCACGCCGTGGGAGATAGGCCTGGCCGAAACGCAGCAGACGCTGGTGCTCAACGGCCTGCGCGGTCGCATCCGCGTGCAGGTCGACGGCCAGCTGCGCACCGGCCGCGACGTGGTGATCGCCGCGCTGCTGGGCGCCGACGAGTTCGGTTTCGCCACCGCGCCGCTGGTGGCGGCCGGCTGCATCATGATGCGCAAGTGCCACCTCAACACCTGCCCGGTCGGCATTGCCACCCAGGACCCGCAGTTGCGCAAGCTGTTCAGCGGTACGCCCGAGCAGGTGATCAATTTCTTCTTCTTCGTCGCCGAGGAGGCGCGCACGCTGATGGCTGAGCTCGGCGTGCGCCGCTTCGAGGATCTGGTCGGGCGCAGCGAACTGCTCGAGGCCCGCGCCGGCATCGATCACTGGAAGGCGCACGGGCTGGACTTCAGTCGCGTGTTCGCGGTGCCCGCGGCGGCACCCGGGGCCGCCATCCGCCAGGTCGAGGCCCAGCAGCATGGTCTCGAACATGCGCTCGACCGCAAGCTGATCGAACGCGCGCGACCGGCACTGGAGACCGGCGAGCGCGTGCATTTCATCCAGGACGTGCGCAACGTGCACCGCAGCGTCGGCGCGATGCTTTCCGGCGAGGTGGTGCGGCGCCATGGCAGCGAGGGCCTGCCCGACGACACCCTGCACATCCAGATGGAGGGCAGCGGCGGTCAGAGCTTCGCTGCGTTTCTCGCGCATGGCATCACCCTGTATCTGATCGGCGATGCCAACGACTACACCGGCAAGGGCCTTTCCGGGGGTCGCGTGGTGGTGCGTCCGAGCATCGATTTTCGCGGTGACGCGAGCGCCAACATCATCGTCGGCAACACCGTGCTGTATGGCGCCACCGCGGGCGAGGCATTTTTCCGCGGCGTCGCCGGCGAGCGCTTTGCGGTGCGCAACTCCGGCGCCGTCGCGGTGGTCGAGGGCTGCGGCGATCACGGCTGCGAGTACATGACCGGCGGCACCGTGGTGGTGTTGGGCGCGACCGGGCGCAACTTCGCCGCGGGCATGAGCGGCGGGGTGGCCTATGTCTACGACAGCGACGGCCAGCTTGCGCACCGCTGCAATACCGCGATGGTGGCCCTGGAAAAGGTCCTGCCCGCTGCCGAACAGCAGGACGCGACGGCGAGCGCGCTGTGGCATGGCGGCGAGAGCGACGAGGTACAGCTGCGGCGCCTGCTCGAGGCGCACCACCGCTGGACCGGCTCCCTGCGCGCGCGCGAACTGCTGGAGCAATGGAATCTCGCGCGCAGCCGCTTCGTCAAGGTGTTTCCGCATGACTACCGGCGCGCACTGGGCGAACTTGCTGCCAGACACGCCGCCGCCACCGGGATCGAACGGGCCCGCGTCGGCAGCCGCGACCGGGTTCGCTGAGAGACGCCACCATGGGCAAAATCAGCGGATTTCTCGAGTACCCCCGACAGGACGAGTCGCCCGAGGCGCCGGCCACACGCATCCGGCACTGGCACGAGTTCACCCCTGCACTCGCCGATACGCTAGCGCGTACGCAGGCGGCGCGCTGCATGGACTGCGGCATCCCGTTCTGCAACAGCGGCTGCCCGGTACACAACCTGATCCCGGACTTCAACGACCTGATCTGGGGTGACCGCTGGCGTGAAGCGCTGGACACGCTGCACGCGACCAACAACTTCCCCGAGTTCACCGGACGCGTCTGCCCCGCACCCTGCGAAGCGGCGTGCACGCTGGGCATCCAGCAGGCGCCGGTAGGCATCAAGGCGCTGGAGCACGCGATCATCGACAAGGGTTGGGCGCAGGGCTGGGTGCAGCCGCAGCCGCCAGTGACACGCAGCGGTCAGCGCGTCGCCATCATCGGCTCGGGGCCGGCCGGACTCGCCGCCGCGCAGCAACTGGCGCGTGCCGGGCACACGGTGACGGTGTTCGAGAAGCATGAACGCGCCGGTGGTCTGCTGCGCTACGGCATCCCCGATTTCAAGCTGGAGAAATCGCACATCGACCGCCGCCTCGCGCAACTCGAGGCCGAGGGCGTGGCGTTCCGCTGCGGCGTCGAGATCGGTGCCGATGACGCATGCGACGGTGACGCGAACCGGATCGGCGCGACCGCTCTGCTTGCCGCACACGACGCCGTGCTGCTGGCGGTGGGCGCCGAGCAGCCGCGCGATCTGCCGCTACCCGGACGTGATCTGGATGGCATCCACTTCGCGATGGATTTCCTGCCGTTGCAGAACCGTCGCAATGCCGGCGACACCGTCGCTGCATCACTGACGGCTGCCGGCAAACGCGTGGTGGTAATCGGCGGCGGCGACACCGGCAGTGACTGTGTCGGCACCTGCAATCGTCAGGGTGCGCGCAGCATCACCCAGTTCGAGCTGCTGGCGCAGCCGCCGATGCAGGAGAACAAGCCGCTGGTATGGCCGTACTGGCCGATCAAGCTGCGTATCTCGAGCAGCCACGAGGAAGGCTGCGCGCGCGACTGGGCGGTGGCGACCCGGGCCTTTCTGCCCGGCACCGCGGCCGACGCGCAGCGTGTGCGCGCCCTGCGCGCCTGCCGCGTCGAGTGGCAGGACGGCCGCATGCACGAAGTACCGCACAGCGATTTCGTGATCGAGGCCGATCTGGTGCTGCTGGCGCTGGGCTTCGTGCATCCGCAGGCGCCGCTGCTCGAAGCCTTCGGCATCGAGCGCGACGCGCGCGGCAATGCATGCGCCAGCACCTTGGCCGCTGGCGGCTATCTCACCAACGTGCCGCGCGTGTTTGCCGCTGGCGACGTGCGCCGTGGACAATCGCTGGTGGTGTGGGCGATCCGCGAGGGGCGCCAGGCCGCGCATGCCATCGACGCCCTGCTGCGCGGCCGCTCCGACCTGCCGCGCTGAATCCCCTGCCCTTCGCGCCCGGTTCAGCCGAAGAGCATCCGCGCACGCGGCGTTGGGGCGCATGCAACCTGCAGTGCGGCTCACTGGCTGCGCATCCGGGCAGCGGCTCCCCTTTCCGACGAACGGCGCAGGTGCGTGCTTGACAGTGGCAAATATGGTGTTATAGTTTACTACAACACCACTCACCCAAAGCGCCCTCAAGGAGGCCGCCATGAAAACGCAGAAGATGATGATGATGCTCGGCTCGATCCTGATCACCCTGACCTTGATGGCCGCCATCCGTGCCGGCTTCGACGGCCCGCAGCAACTGCTGCCCCGGATCGGCACGCCAGCGGCAGTGCCTGCGGTCGGGGTCGCCATGACGGCGCCGCATCACGGCCTGGTCGCGACAGCTGCCGCCTGAATCCGGAGCCGCCACCATGCAACCGCTCAAGCTCGCCGCTGCACTGGCAGCCGTGATGATTACCGCCAGCCTGCTGGCGGGCGTGCGCAGCGGCTTCGAGGCCACGCCGGTGACACCCGGGGCTGGCTCCCAGGCCCGCACGCTGCCGGCGAGTGCACCCGAAACCGCACATCGCGCCTCGGGCACGAACCGCGCGGACGCCGGCAGCGCAATCACCATGCCCTACTATTCCTACGGTGCCTCGCTGCCGACCCTGTTGAAGGACTGATCATGACCGTGACCTGGAACGACAGCGTTCCGATCTACCGCCAACTGCGCGAACGCGTGGTGGCGATGATCCTGGACGGTGCCCTGCAAGAAGGCGACCCGCTGCCCTCGGTGCGCCAGGTTGCGGCCGATTTCCAGATCAACCCGTTGACCGTATCCAAGGCCTACCAGGAACTGGTGGACGAACATCTCGTCGAAAAGCGCAGGGGGTTGGGCATGTACGTCGTCGATGGCGCCCGCGAGGCGCTGCTGAAATCCGAGCGCGAGCGCTTCCTGCGCGAGGAATGGCCGCCGCTGTTTGCGCGCCTCAAGCGCATGGGGCTGGATCTGAAGATCCTGCTGCGCGAAGCCGAAAAACTCGAGGAGTCCTCACGATGAGTGCCCTGATCGAAGCGCGCGGCCTGCGCAAACGCTATCGCAACACCGTCGCCCTGGACGGCATCTCGTTCAAGGTCGAACCCGGCCGCATCGTCGGACTGATCGGCCCCAACGGCGCCGGCAAGACCACCGCGCTCAAAGCCGTCCTCGGCCTCACCGATTTCGACGGCGACCTGAGCGTGCTCGGGCTCGATCCGCGCACCCAGCGCGATCGCCTGATGCAGCAGGTCAGCTTCATCGCCGACGTCGCCGTGCTGCCGCGCTGGCTGCGCGTGGGCGACGCCGTGGACTTCGTCGGCGGCGTGCATCCGCGCTTCAACCGCGCCCGCTGCGAGCAGTTCCTGGCGCGCACCAAGCTGCAATCACGGATGAAGGTGCGCGAGCTGTCCAAGGGCATGATCGTGCAGCTGCACCTGGCGCTGGTGATGGCGATCGACGCGCGCCTGCTGGTGCTGGACGAGCCGACGCTGGGCCTCGACATTCTCTACCGCAAGCAGTTCTATCAGAGCCTGCTCGAGGACTACTTCGATGCCGAGAAGACCATCCTCGTCACCACCCACCAGGTCGAGGAAGTCGAGCACATCCTCACCGATCTGATGTTCATCCGCGATGGCCGCATCGTGCTCGACGCCAGCATGGATGCGATCGGCGAACGCTACGCCGAGGTGCTGGTCAACGCCGATCGCGCCGAGGCGGCCCGCGCACTCAAGCCCCTCGATGAGCGCCAGGTCTTCGGCAAGAGCATCTTCCTGTTCGACGGCGTCGATCACGCGCAGCTCGAGGCACTGGGCGAGATCCGCCGGCCGGCGATCGTCGACCTGTTCGTCGCCACCATGAAGGGGACCTACGCATGAAAACGTTCGCCTGGCTGGTCAAGCGCGAATACTGGGAGCGCCGCGGCGGCATGCTGTGGGCTCAGGTGGTCAGCGGCGGCGTGCTGCTGCTGGTCAGCCTGGTGGGCCTGCTGATCGGAGCGGTTGTGCTGCGCGCCCACGGCGGCATGGATACGCAGATCAACGTCGGCGTACCGCTGGGTCAACTGATCGGCCATCCCACTGCCGGGCAGATCGCGCAATTCGGCCTCGCACTCGACGCCAGCATGATCAGTTTCGTCGGGATCGGCTCCATGGTGCTGGCCTTCGTGCTGTTCTTCTATCTGCTCAGTGCGCTCTACGACGAGCGCAGGGACCGCAGCATCCTGTTCTGGAAGTCGCTGCCGGTTTCCGACCGCGACACGGTGCTGGCCAAGGTGGCGACCGCGATCGTGCTGGCGCCGGTGATTGCGATGGTCATCGCGCTGGTGGCGTATTTCGCGGTGCTGATCCTGCTCAGCCTGTTCGCGCTGTTGCACGGCGGCAATCCGGTCACCCTGCTGTGGCAGCCTTCGCATCCCCTGATCATGCTGGTCAAGCTGATCATCGCCCTGCCGCTGAATGCGTTGTGGGCGTTGCCCACCGTCGGCTGGCTGCTGCTGTGCTCGGCGGCGGTCCGCGCGGCGCCCTTCCTGTGGGCCGTACTGCTGCCGCTGGCGGCCGGCGTGCTCAACGGCGTGATCGGGTTGATGGGTCTGCCCAGCGTACCGGGCGCGCTGATGTGGAACATGGGCGTGTTGCGCCTGCTGGGCAGCACCTTCCCCGGCTGGTTCGGTCATTTGATGGCGATGCAGCCAGGCAGCTTTGACCCTCTGCGTGACGGCGTACTCGGCTTCGACCTGCTGGGTCGCGGCTATGCGATGCCCAGCCTCTGGATCGGTGCCGCGATCGGCATCGCGATGATCGCCGCAGCGATCGGTTTCCGCCGCCGCAACAGCGATCTCTGAATCCGAAAGCCATGCCGCAAGCAGGAAGGCCGCTGGAGCGAACCAGCGGCCTTCGCGTCACAGCCAAGCCTGCGTCGGCTTATTTGACGATGCCGATGACCCGATAGGCATTGGACCCCATGCGCTGCAGTCCCGTCTGGCCGAGGTCAAGGTGGCCCACCAGCCAATAGCGGCTGCGGCCATAGCTGCCCTGGCGCACGACCAGCGCCGCGCCGGTGCCGGTGTACAGCACATCGCCGCTGCGCAGACCCGCCACGCCGAGGTGCGCATCGACGTCCTGGCCGCCGGCGTACAGGCGCTGCAACCGAGCACGCGCCGGGCTGGCTGCGGCCGGTAGCTGGCTGTCGAACACGACCGTGTCGCTGCCGCGGCGCAGCTGCAGCGGCGCCGTCGGATCGATGTTGCCGATCACCTCGTAGCGCCCCTGCCCGAGAGGGCGATACTGTGCGCGATCCAGATTCACACTGCCGGTCAGCCAGTACATTGCCTGCCCGAGCGCATCGCGTCGCACCACGGCGCGCAGATCGGCGTTGACGTAAACCACGTCGCCGGGATCGAGCTGTGATTCGTGCAGATCGCCAAAGGCCGGACGACCGGCATTGAGGACCTGCTGCATCTCCTGGCGCAGCGCTGCGTCGACCGCAGCCGAGTCTCGCGCCGGAGATGCGGCGGTCGGCGCTGCACTGGCAACCGGTGCCGCTGGCTGCGCCGGCAGCGCGCGGACAACGGGCGGCGGCGTTGCCGCGACCGGTGCGGGCATGACGTCGTGCGCTGCGGGCGTGGCCGGCCTTGCCGCCCCGACGGTGACGGCGGGTTCGGGACGCGCGGCGGGGCGGACGGCGACGCGCATCTCCGGTGTCCGCACTTCGCGACGCGGCGGTTCGGCACGGATGACCGGCACCTCTGCATGCGGAGGCTGCGCGGGCGCCGCGGCCACGGCCGCTGCGGTGCGGTCGCTCAGCCGGATCAGCACATGCTCGAAAAAGCTGTCGTTGAAGCGGATGTCGGCCGCCGGATCGGCAGCGTGGATGGCCTTGGCGATGCGCGCCTGCCAGTAGCTCGGCGCGTTGACCACCAGCACCTTGTGCTCACGCGCCGCCTCGCGCGCGATTTGCGCCAGCTGGGCATCGGCCTTGCCGGCGGTCAGCTGGCGGCCGGGAATCAGGACATCCTGGGCATGAACTGCGCCGCCCGCAGCCAGCAGAACCAGGAGAAGCAGCCGCTTGTGCATGGGGAACTCCGTTTGCATGGGGGACAACCCGCGCCACGTCCGGATCCAGGAGCCGCGGTACGAGCCGGATGCTGGGAGCATCCGTCACGTCGCCGGCGATCGGGCCGAGGCGCTTCTTGAATGCCGGTGACGGATGCCGCCCGCCGCCAGCGCAATGACATCAGCCGCCGGAAGAGCCGCCGCCGTGGACACCGCCGCGGGTCAGGGCCAGCGGATCGAGCAGGGCCTCGAGTTGCTTGCGTGGCAGGCCGGTGGTCTCGAGTGCGACGTCGAGGATCGGCCGCTTCTCCTTGTAGGCTTTCTTCGCCGTGGCGGCACCCTTCTCGTAACCGATCACCGGATTCAGCGCCGTGACCAGGATCGGGTTTTTGCCCAGTACCTCGTCAATGCGCGCGCTGTTGACCTTGAACCCGGCGATGGCGCGATCGGCCAGCAGGCGCGCGGCGTTGGCCAGCAGCTCCAGCGACTGCAGCAGATTGTGCGCGATCAGCGGCAACATGACGTTGAGCTGGAAGCTGCCCGACTGCCCGCCGAGGGTGATCGCGGCGTCGTTGCCGATCACCTGCGCGCAGACCATCGCCATGGCCTCGGGGATCACCGGGTTGACCTTGCCCGGCATGATCGACGAGCCCGGCTGCAATGCCGGCAGTTCGATCTCGCCCAGCCCGGCCAGGGGTCCGGAGTTCATCCAGCGCAGGTCGTTACTGATCTTCATCAGCGCGCAGGCCAGCGCCTTGAGCTGGCCGGACAGCTCGACCGCCGAATCCTGTGCCGACATGCCCTCGAAATAGTTGGCGGCCGACTCGAACTCCACCCCGGTCATGCGCGACAGCTCGGCGGCGACGCACGGACCGAAGTTGGCGTCGGCATTGATGCCGGTGCCGACCGCGGTGCCACCCTGCGGCAGCCGGCGCATACGCTTGAGACTGTCGGCAATGCGCTCCTCGGCCGCACGGATCTGCGCCGCCCAGCCCGACAGTTCCTGGCCGAAGGTCACCGGCATGGCGTCCATCAGATGCGTGCGCCCGGTCTTGACGACCTTCTTCAGCTCCCGCGCGCGCCGTTCGATGGTCTTGCGCAGGTGCGCCAGCGCCGGCAGCAGATCCTCGCTGGCGCCCAACGTGGCACTGACGTGGATCGCGGTCGGGATCACGTCGTTGGAGCTCTGGCCCATGTTGACGTGATCGTTGGGATGGGCCTTGGTGCCGGCCTGCGCCGCGAGATGCGCGATCACCTCGTTGGCGTTCATGTTGGAACTGGTGCCGGAGCCGGTCTGGAACACGTCGATCGGAAAGTGCGCGTCGAACTCGCCGGCGGCGACGCGCTCGGCCGCCTTGCGGATGGCCTTGGCCAGCGGCTTCTTCAACTGACCGAGATCGGCATTGGCCTGCGCCGCGGCCGACTTGATCAGGCCCAGCGCGCGGATGAACCCGCGCGGCATGCGCAGGCCCGAGATCGGAAAGTTGTCGACGGCGCGCTGCGTCTGCGCACCCCACAGCGCGTCGGCGGGTACCTTCAGCTCGCCCATGCTGTCGTGCTCGATGCGGAACTGGCTCATGCGCGGGGGCCTTGTCGGAGGCTGAGGAACAGTCTGCAATTATAGCCCCGGTGTAGAATTGACGGCTCTTCCGGAGCCTCCCGACGTCATGGACCACCCCGCCCTCGTCGCCCTGTCACCGCTGGACGGCCGTTATGCGGCCAAGGCCGCACCGCTGCGCCCGATTTTCAGCGAGCACGGTCTGATGCATCGCCGCGTGCAGGTCGAAATCGCCTGGTTGCTGGCACTGGCCGACCATCCCGGGATCAACGAGCTGCCGGCTTTTTCCAGCGCGCAGCGCACGACCCTGCTGGCCATCGGCGAATCGTTTCGCGTCGATGACAGCGCGCGCATCAAGGCGATCGAGCGCGGCACAAACCACGACGTCAAGGCGGTCGAGTACTTCATCAAGGAGCGCATGGGCGACGAGGCTGCGCTGGCCAGGGCGCGCGAGTTCGTGCACTTCGCCTGCACCAGCGAAGACATCAACAATCTGGCCTATGCGCTGATGCTGCGCGACGCGCGCGCGACAGTGCTGCTGCCGGCGCTGGACGCGGTGACCGGTCATCTGCGTGATCTCGCCCATGCGCACGCGGAGCTGCCGATGCTGTCGCGCACGCATGGTCAGACCGCTTCGCCGACCACGCTGGGCAAGGAGTTCGCCAATGTCGTGGCGCGGCTCCAGCACCAGCGCGCGCAGCTGGCCGCCGTCGGGATCCCCGGCAAGCTCAACGGTGCGGTCGGCAACTACAACGCGCACGCCATCGCCTACCCCGAGGTCGACTGGCAGGAACTCGCGCGCGGCTTCGTCGAGAACCTGGGCCTGCAGTGGAACCCCTATACCACCCAGATCGAGCCGCATGATGGCATTGCCGAATACTGCGACGCGGTGCGCCGCGCCAACACCGTGCTGATCGATCTCGCCCGCGACCTCTGGGGCTACATCGCGTTGGGCTATTTCCGGCAGACCCTGCAGGCCGGCGAGGTCGGCTCCTCGACGATGCCGCACAAGGTCAACCCGATCGACTTCGAAAACGCCGAGGGCAACTTCGGTCTCGCCAACGCCCTGCTCGGCCACTTCGCCGACAAGCTGCCGATCAGCCGCTGGCAGCGTGACCTCACCGACTCCACCGTGCTGCGCGCCCTGGGCACCGCCTTCGGCCACACCCTGGTGGCCCTGGAATCGCTGCAGAAGGGACTGGGCAAGCTGCAGGTCGCACCGCAGCGCCTCGCCGCCGACCTCGACGCCAGCTGGGAAGTGCTGGCCGAGGCAGTGCAGACGGTGATGCGCCGCCATGGTCTGCCCGAGCCCTACGAGCAACTGAAAGCGCTGACGCGCGGCCAAGGCATCACCCGCGAGACGATGCAAGCCTTCATCGCCGGCCTCGCACTGCCGGACGCTGTGAAGCAGCGCCTGCTGGCGTTGACGCCGGGAACCTATACCGGCCTCGCGGCCGAGCTTGCGAAGACGATCTGACGCCGCACAGCAGTCCGCCATGCCGACCTGTCCCGCCATCGAGGAACGCACCGCTCAAGGCGTGGTCGAGATCGTCGGCCCCGACCTGGACCGGGCTCTGGCGTTCTACACGGCGCTCGATTTTTGCGTCGAACGCCGAACCGGCGACTTCGCGGTCGTGAACCGCGGGGGTTGCCGTCTGTTCCTGGCGCAGAACCGCAACGCACCGACAGGCAAGCGCTGGACCAACCTGCGGATCGTGGTCGACGACGTCGATGCCATCTGGATGAGGGCCAACGAGCTCGGTCTGCCCATCGTGGTCGCCATCGGCGATCGCCCCTACGGGCTGCGCGACTTCACCCTGGCCGACCCATCGGGTTTCGAGATTCGCTTCGCTCTGCCGATTTGATGCACAGACTGACGGCGCGGCCTCCCTGACAAACGGCATCGGTAGAATGGTGCGATGACCGACACAGCACGTCACCGCCGCACGTTCGCGATGGAGGTGCGCGCCCGGCGCGACCAGCCGCTGGGCATGCCGCCGGCACGCTTTCTGCGCGAGTACTGGCAGAAACATCCGTTGCTGATCCGCGGTGCCGGTGCCGGCTTCAAGCTGCCGCTGACGCCCGAGGATCTTGCCGGTCTGACTTGTGAAGATGGCGTGCTCGCGCGGCTGGTGCTGCACGACCGCCGTGCCGACCACTGGCGCGTGGAGACCGGACCGTTTGCCGAGACACGCTTCGCCAGCCTGCCCCGCTCGCACTGGACCCTGCTGGTCCAGGACGTCGACAAATGGGACGCCGATGTCGCCGCCCTGCTCGACGACTTTGATTTTCTGCCGCGCTGGCGCATCGACGACGTGATGGTCAGCTACGCCGCGGACGGCGGTGGCGTGGGACCGCATGTCGACCAGTACGACGTGTTTCTGCTGCAGGGTCTGGGTGTACGCCGCTGGCGGATCAGCCTCGACCCCGTAGCTCCGCAGGCCCTGCGCGAGGACGTCGATCTGAAGATGCTCGCCGACTTCACAGCCACCCACGACTGGCGGCTGCATCCGGGCGACATGCTCTATCTGCCGCCCGGCATCGCCCATGACGGCGTCGCCGAGGGTGACTGCATGACGTTCTCGGTCGGCATGCGTGCGCCGGCACAGTCCGAACTGCTGCTCGATCTCGCCGAGCATCTCGTCGAGCACCTGCCCGAAACGCAACGCTACGCCGATCCCGATCTGGCACCGGCACGCACCACCGGCGAAATCGATGCCCCGGCACTGCTGCGAGTTCGCCAAGCGCTGGGTGCGCTGGCCGCGGCGCTGTCCTCGCCGCAGCTGGCCGACTGGTTCGGCCGCTTCATCACGCGTTACCGCGCTGCGCAAATCGCCGCACCGCCGCTGCGACCGACCACGAGCGCCGCCTTCGCTGCCGCGCTGAAGACCGGCCGACCGCTGCTGCGCCACCCTTGGAGTCGCTGCGCGTGGACTCGCCACGGTCACGCCGCGACGCTGTATGTCGCCGGGCTGGCGCTGCCGTGTTCGCGCGCGACGGCGATCGCCCTGTGCGACGGCGGCCCAATCCCGCCAGGCGTTGCGCTGGCGCTGCCTGCCGCGGACCGGCAGTGCCTGCGCGACCTGCTCAACGAGGGCCATCTGCGTTTCGGCCCAAGACCGCGGGGGCATCGATGATCGACGACGCTTACTTTCTCGAACCCGCGCGCTGGGAGGTCGACCAGGCCGACCTCAGGGCGGTGCGCATGGCCGTGTTCGTGGTCGAGCAGGCGATCCCGGAAAGCGACGAGTGGGATGCGCTGGACGCGCCTTCGCAGCACCTGCTGGCGCGCGATGCGGCGGGACGCGCCATCGGCTGTGGCCGGCTGACGCCCGAGCACACCATCGGCCGCATGGCGGTGTTGCGCGAGTGGCGCGGCCGCGGCGTCGGCGCGGCGCTGCTGCGCAGCCTGGTCGAGCAGGCGCGCGCACTGGGCTGGCCCGAAGCGGTACTGCACTCGCAGGTGCAGGCGCTGCCGTTCTACGCGCGCCAGGGCTTCGAACCTTTCGGCGAGGCCTACGACGAATGCGGTATTCCGCATCAGCGCATGCGGCTGGAGTTGACGACGCCGGAGCCGCCGCCCGCGCAGCGCGGCAACGCGCCCGTGCGACCGGTCGCACGCGTGCTGGAGGCGACCAGCCGCGACGAGGCGATCGCTGCCGTGCTGGCCCTGCTCGGCGATGCCCGGCACACGATGGCATTTTATACCCGCGAACTCGATCCCGGCCTGCTGGATGCCGAACCGGTGCTGCAGGCCCTGCGCCAGCTGGCCATGCGCGGCCGTGGCGCCGAACTGCGACTGCTGGTGCAAGAACCCCTCAACGCGCTGCGCGACGGCCACCGACTGGTCGCGCTGGCACAGCGCCTGCCTAGCGTGATCCGGCTGCGCGTACCGCTCGAGGAGAGTGACCGCCAGTACACGGCAGCGTTTGCGCTCAATGATGCTGGCGGTTATCTGCTGCGCCCGCTGGGCAACCGCTACGAGGGCCAGGGCTGCACCTGCGACCCGGGCCGGCAGGCCCAGCTGCTGCGCTACTTCGAGCAGGTCTGGGAGCGTTCCGAACCCGCGGCGGCGCTGCGCCTGCTGGAGCTCTGACCGCGGCGGTCATCACGATCGCGGTGTGCGCGCGGATACCGCGCGATTGTCGCGGCGCAGCAAGCAACGGCTATAATTCAAAGGCTTTCCCGCCGCGATGGCTGGAATGCCGCTTCCGGGCACGCGCGTGGCGCGCCCATGCTGTCCCCGGTAACGACGTGAGCGCCCATCTGATCCGCGAGTTTTTCGAATCGTCCCCGATCGCCGGCGGCAACGCCGCCTATGTCGAAGCGCTTTACGAGACCTGGCTGGCAGACGCCACGGCCGTCGCGCCGCAATGGCGCCGTTATTTCGAATCCCTGAAAGGCCGCGAAGCCGGCGACGTGCCGCACGCGCAGGTCATCGCCCGCATCGAGGCCGCGCAGCGCCTGAACGGCCACGCGCGCACCGCGGCGCCCGTCGACGATGCCCATGCGCGCAAGCAGGCGGCCGTGCTGCGGCTGCTGACGGCCTTTCGTTCGCGCGGCCATCTGGCCGCCGACCTCGATCCTCTGGGTCTCGCGGCCAAACATCCGGCGCCCGACCTCGAACTGGCGTTCCACGGCCTGTCCGCGGCCGATCTCGGCATCGAATACGACACCGGCACCTATGCCGCGGCCGCGCGCCTCAAGCTCGAGGAGCTGATCGCACGCCTCAAGGCGACCTATACCGGCAGCATCGGCGCCGAGTTCATGCACATCAGCGATGCCGAACAGCGGCGCTGGCTGTACACACGTATGGAACAGGCCGACGGCCACGCCGGTCTCGGCCGCGATGAGCAGATCCGCGTGCTGGAGAAACTCACCGCCGCCGACGGACTCGAACGCTACCTGCACACCCGTTACGTCGGCCAGAAGCGCTTTGCGCTGGAAGGCGGCGACAGCCTGATTCCGCTGCTCGACGAGGTGATCCGGCGCGGTGGCACGGCCGGCGTGCGCGAGTTCGTGATCGGCATGGCGCATCGTGGCCGCCTCAACGTGCTGGTCAATACGCTGGGCAAGGCGCCGAGCAAACTGTTCGACGAATTCGAGGGCAAGTTCGACCACCCCGACGATCCGGCGCACTCCGGCGACGTCAAGTACCACCTCGGTTTCAGCGCCGACGTTGCGACGCCGGGCGGCGCGGTGCACCTGGCGCTGGCGTTCAATCCCTCGCACCTGGAGATCGTCAATCCGGTCGTCGCCGGCTCGGTACGCGCGCGGCAGACGCGCCGCCACGACGACGGCAACGAAGTGGTCGCGGTGCTGATCCACGGCGATGCCGCGTTCGCCGGTCAGGGCGTCGGCATGGAACTGCTGAACATGTCGCAGGCGCGCGGCTTCGCGATCGGCGGCACCTTGCACATCGTCATCAACAACCAGATCGGCTTCACCATTTCCGACCCGCGCGACGCGCGCTCGACGCTGTACTGCACCGACCTCGCCAAGATGGTCAACGCGCCGGTCTTCCATGTGAACAGCGACGACCCCGAGGCGGTGCTGCTGGTGACGCGCATGGCCTGCGACTTCCGCCGCACCTTCAAGCGCGACGTGGTGATCGATCTCGTCTGCTACCGCCGTCTCGGCCACAACGAAGCGGACGAGCCCGCCGCGACGCAGCCGCTGATGTACCAAGTGATCCGCGCCCGGCCGACCGCACGCGAACTCTACGCGCAGCGCCTGATCGCGGCCGGTGTGCTCGATGCCGCCGCCGCGCAGGCGATGGTCGACGGCTACCGCAGCAAACTCGAGGCCGGTGAGCCGGTCGCTGACCTGGTCGCCAATCCGCGCGAGGGCCTGCTGGTGGATTGGAGCCGCTATCTGGGCGGCCGCCTGGATACGCCCACCGCAACCGGCGTCGAGCGCAAAACCCTGACCGCACTGCTCGACGTCATCCTCGACGTCAGCGCCATCAAACTGCACCCGCGCGTGGCCAGGATCTACGACGACCGCCGCAAGATGGCGGCCGGCGAGCTGCCGCTGGATTGGGGCTTCGCCGAGAATCTGGCCTATGCCAGCCTGATCCGCGACGGCTACGGCTTGCGCCTGGTCGGCCAGGACTCGGCGCGCGGCACCTTCTTCCATCGCCACGCCGTACTGCATGACCAGACCACCGACACCACCGTGATACCGCTGGCGCGCGTGCGCGAGGGCGCCGAGGTTGCGGTGGTGGATTCGCTGCTGTCGGAAGAAGCGGTGATGGCGTTCGAATATGGCTATGCCACCGCCGAACCCGACACGCTGGTGATCTGGGAAGGCCAGTTCGGCGATTTCGCCAACGGCGCCCAGGTGGTGATCGACCAGTTCATCAGTTCTGGCGAGGCCAAGTGGGGGCGCCTGTGCGCGCTGACGCTGTTCCTGCCGCACGGCTACGAGGGCCAGGGTCCCGAACATTCCTCGGCGCGTCTGGAGCGCTATCTGCAGTTGTGCGCGCTCGACAACATGCAGGTCTGCGTGCCGACCACGCCGGCGCAGGCGTTTCACATGATCCGCCGGCAGATGCTGCGGCCCTGTCGCAAGCCGCTGATCGTGATGACGCCGAAGTCCCTGCTGCGCCACAAGCTGGCGGTGTCGACGCTGGACGACCTGGCCGGCGGCGGCTTCCAGCTGGTGATCGGTGACGCACGCCTCAAGAACGCGAAGAAGATCCGGCGTGTGGTGCTGTGCTCGGGCAAGGTCTATTACGACCTGCTGGAAGCGGCCGACAAGCGCGCCCTCGCCGACGTCGCCCTGGTGCGTGTCGAACAGCTGTATCCGTTCCCCCGCGACGAGGTCCGCGACGAGCTGGCGAAATACACGGCCGCAACGGAGGTGGTCTGGTGCCAGGAGGAGCCGATGAACCAGGGCGCCTGGTTCCAGATCCGTCATCATCTGCAAGCCTGCATTTCCAGCCAGCACAGCCTGTCCTACGCCGGTCGTGCGCGCTCGCCGGCGCCGGCCTGCGGACATCTCGGCACGCATCAGGTCGAACAGGCCGCGCTGGTCGAGCAGGCGCTGGTGGCGCCGATCGCCGCCGACCACGCCGCCGAGTGATCGCCGCATTCCGAACGCACTGACCGCACGCCCTCCTCAAGGACGCCATCCATGGCCATCGAAGTCAAAGTTCCGGTTCTGCCCGAATCCGTATCCGACGCCACCATCGCCGCCTGGCACAAAAAGCCGGGCGACGCGGTGAAACGCGACGAGAACCTGGTGGATCTCGAAACCGACAAAGTCGTGCTGGAAGTACCCTCGCCGGTGGACGGCGTGATCAGGCAGATCCTCAAGCAGACCGGCGACACCGTGACCAGTCAGCAGCTGCTCGCCGTG
>Ga0307373_10007611_pt1 | contig 16842 bp, 21 predicted proteins | sample OX2MG_FD_202534 | JGI IMG/M metagenome (GOLD analysis project Ga0307373, IMG submission 202534) | Soil microbial communities from Risofladan, Vaasa, Finland - OX-2 | ecosystem: Environmental > Terrestrial > Soil > Coastal area > Acid sulfate soil | place: Finland: Risofladan, Vaasa | collected... | reverse complement strand
TTGAGGATATCGATATGGCTATTACCAAAGTTATCAATCAAAACGGGATGGCCGGAATCCTGGAGCTTTTATCTCCGGAAGCAAAAATAATTTTAACCTAATTTATGTGCGAAACTTAAGTTAATTTAATAACCCAACCATTCTGTATGGAACCTGGTACTTTTTATTTAAAACGATCTGATTTATTGCAGAATTACGAAATCTTAATACAGGCGTGTATTAATGGCGATAGAAATGCGCAAAGCAAATTGCATGAGCAGTTTGCTTCAAAGATGTTGGGAGTTTGTATGCGATATTCAAAAAGCAGGGAGGAGGCGGAAGAGATTATGCAGCAGGGATTTGTACAGGTGTTTAAATCATTGAAAAACTTTAAATATAAGGGATCATTTGAAGGATGGGTAAGAAGAATTATGGTGAATAGTGCTATAAGGCATTACCATACAAAACCAAAAATGCACCCGGTGGTTGAAATAGAAAATTCACCGGCGATAGAGATAGGAAATGAAGATATAATAACCAGGATACAAATAAAAGAATTGCTGGAAATGGTTCAGGCTTTATCTCCTGGTTATAGAATGGTTTTTAACTTATATGTTTTTGAAGGAATGAAACATCGCGAAATTGCTGAACTATTAGGAATTTCTGAAGGAACCTCTAAATCCAATTTTTTTGATGCGAAACGACTATTACAGAAAGCAATTATAAACAGTTTGAAAATTGCTGATAATTATTAAAATATGGATAAAAATTTACAAAATATTGAAGACTTATTTTATTCAGCACTCAACGAAGTAGAAGTGGAACCGTCGCAAAATTATTGGGAGGCTATGGATCGGGAATTTGGTAAGCATAAAATAATAAGCATAAAAAAAGAATATACCAATTTAAAGAGAATAGCACTATTGCTACTATTGTTATTAATAAGTTTTTCCCTTTTTGAAATAAATTCCATTTCTCATAATCAGAGACTTGCAAGGAAAAATGAAATTCATTCAGATAAACTTCGTAAATCAGCGATAATAAATAATAAGGGGCTCAGCGGAAAGGTTACCACTGATTCAGCCATTGCAATGGGCTCGATTCATAGTAATGGCTATAAGAAAAAAAATACAGTGGGTAAGAATTCAATTAGCGAATATAATGGAACGAATTTAGGTAGCGGGACCAGTCCTGAAAACAATTATGATCAACATCGGAAAAAGAATATTCCTGGAATATCTATTGCTGAAAAAAGTGTTCCTGAACCTTCAAAAAATCATACTCCTGGTAATAAAGAAAATCCAGCCAGACAATTGGCTTACCTGAATAGAATTAAAAATTCCAAAGCGATAAAAGATGAAAAATTGGATGTTGAGAATAATGGTGAAATGATTGAAAATCGAATAATTGAAAATATCAAATTACAATTAAAAGATTCGGTTAACGCGAAAGAATCTATCAATTTGAAAATTGTTTTTGATTCCAATGTTGATAATAAAAGCAATAATGAACTTAATGAAAAGAAATATAATCAGGTAAAGGGATCCGCATTTTCGATTATGCCATTCTACTCTCCGGATATCGCCTGGTACCGGTTGCAGAATGATAATTTAAACAACCAGTCTTCCAATGCAGGCGAATTCCAAAGTGAAGAAAAGCATGAGTTTTCTTCCACTTATGGGGTTCTTGTTGATTATAATTTAAATAAAGGTTGGGCTGTACAAACGGGTCTTACTTTATCGAATATAAATATTTCGATAAATCCCGAAACGCTATATGCACAACCTGATAACACCGGAAGTATTAAGTACCGCATCAATACTTCTTCGGGATACGGTTTTGTATTACCATCATTCAGTTCTAATCCGGTTATTGGCGATAGTTTGTACGCTATTTCTTCTATCCATTCGTTACAATATATAGGCGTCCCCATAGCGGTCACCTACCATTTTACTTTTGGGAAATTTAAGTTGAATGTTGTACATGGAATAGTTGCCAATATATTGTCTAAATCAAAATTGGAAACAACCTTGGAAAATGGATCTCAAAATTCAATCGAATCCACCAACAAAATTCAGGGATTAAAAAATATCTATTTCAGTGGGTTAACCGGCCTAAATGTTGATTTGAGATTAGCAAAAAGAACAGCTATCTCCATTACTCCTACTATTCGGTATGCCTTAAATTCAATTAATAATAATCATGTAAAATCTTATCCTATGTCTTTTGGATCTGTAGTGGGATTAAAAATTGGGTTATAATAACATGAATGACAATGCTATTGTGAGTGTCGTATTATTTATTGTTTTTGTTTTATTAGTTTTAATTATAAGGTTTTTACCACCAGGTAAACCGCAAAAAAAATAACTGTTATCTACATTTAGAAAATGAAATATTTTTTTGAGAATATTCAAAAGACTTTTTCGAAATACCCAACTAAACTTTCTTTTAACAGGTACTACTTTATAAAATGGAAAAAAAATCAACTTTAGATAGAAAGGGCTTTTTGGATTTCACTTAAAAATATAGAAGTAAAATCATGAAAACAATCAGTATTAAGGCATTCACTATTATCGGCGTTTTAATCGTTGTTTTTTATTTATTGGTTTTTATTTCTTTTTTGTTAATGGTGTGTGGAAATAAATATGCATTATTGTCTAAAGAAATACAGACTTCTAAAATTCTGGTGATGGCACCTTCATTTGATAATTATAAAAAAGATAATTGGGTGGGCACAAAAAATGGAGTTCCCACTTTTTGCACAAAAATAAATTGCCCTATTATCGAAATAAATACCGGATTGATTTTAGGCGTTCATAACAATAGCCTTTCCTTCTTCATTTTGGGGGGCTATTTTTCTAAATTTATTTTAGGGCAAACAATTTTAAAAAAAGCGTGGGCATTTTGAATAATGTAATGAAAATTTTTGCTTTACTTCCAGTTTCAATATCCTCTCTTTCCGGTTTTGACTATATACCATTACAATCAGTAGAAAGAAATATTTTTTAATTTTTATGATAATCCCGACAGACAAAAGCTGCTACAAATCGATCCATTTATAGAGCAGGTATTTATTGCACCGGGCCAATTTAAAAATGCTATTGGGATTTTTGGCACTTATGCTGTTTCTGATTCTGTTTTATTTGTTTATCCGGAATAGCACTTCAAAATTTATATAAACCAAAATGTATAAACAGGTAATTTCTTTAATTGAACATCTTAAAAGACTTGATAAAATTCTATTAATTATTATCCATAATGATTCGCAACATCAGGCATTGGACGGAATAATGCTTGCAATTAGAAATCCGGTTACCTGGATACCATTATACATCTTTATGGTATTTTTTATTATAAAAAAAACCGGAAGTCGGGCGTGGCTGTTTATAGTGCTAAGTTTAGTTACAGTTGCAATTACAGATAGCAGCACCGGCTTATTATTGAAACCACTGTTTGGCAGATTAAGGCCATGCTTCGATCCGGAAATTCATAGGTACATAAGAAACATTATTAATTGCGGAGGATTATATTCATTTCCTTCTTCGCACGCCGCGAACCATTTTGGTCTGGCTGCTTTTTGGTTTTGGTCTTTATTAAAAGTAACCGGAAAAAAATGGAAATGGCTTTGGTTCTGGGCTTCGCTGATTGGTTATGCACAGGTTTATGTAGGTAGGCACTTTCCATTCGACGTAGTAGCCGGCGCTTTGTTGGGCTTGTTGGTCGGAATGTTTACGGCAAATTTTTTTGAATATTTATGGGAGTCTGATAAAATTTTCAATGAATATAAGATTCCGTAAAACATACTTATGTGGAAAACCAACACTATTTTTTAAAATTTCTATTTCCCCATTTTTATTATAACGGGAATTTGAACATGCTATTTGCGATGTATAAAAAATATCAAAAAATAGATGGATAGTGATTTTCCCCCACCCCAACCATTTATGCATTCCACTGTTACTATTCCATTGTAAACGATTTATTTAAATTAAAAATCAAAAAATTATGAAAAAGGTATTCTTAATGGGCTGTTTTTTAACAGCAATGAGCCTGGCTGGAGCTCAGGCGCAAACTACCGGTTCTGAAGATGGTACCGGCAATTACAACTACGAGTCCACCAGTGGATTAAATGAAGTGGATGGCACAGGCGTGACAGAAGCTGCTGACAAAGCAGAAGTTGGTGATAAAGCCGGGCTTAATGACAAAGCAGAAGTTGGCGACAAGACAGAAATTACTGACAAGACAGAGGTTGCCGGCAAGGCAGAAGTTGCTGACAAAGCAGAAGTTGCTGCTGACAAAGCAGAAATAGCCGCTGACAAAGCAGAAGTTGCAAAATCTTTGAAAGACTAATTTTTTTTAAAGTTGTCACATGAAACAGTACTCTGAACTTAAAAAAGGACAGGTGAACGCCTGACCTTTTTTAACGATTTAATTAGAGTAGTTCTAATTTAAAACAATAATGAAAAAAGATATATACCTGATTTTAAGTAAAAGTTTTTTATTGGCTGTTTCTATTTTTATTTTTGTTTCTTCCTCATACAGTCAGGGTATTGCTAAACAAAGTTCTGATTCAAGCGGCTTACGGAAAGCTATTTACCTGATATCTATAGGTCAATCCGATAAAGCCATAGCTGAATGTAAAAGAATACTTGAAAAAAAACCGAATGAGACAGATGCCAAGATATTATTGGCAAGATTATATTCATGGGAATATAAGTTTGACACTGCCAGAATAATACTTCTTAAGGTTTTACAAGATCAACCTGTTAATAAAGTTGCTTTAAATGTTTTGGTGAATGTAGAGCTATGGTCAAAACATTACGATCAGGCCCTAAGCTATGCTGACAGAGGATTATCAGTGTACCCCGATAATGAGAAATTCCTCATTAAAAAAACAGAGATATTGGTGAGACAAGATAATTTAGTTGAGGCCTCAAAGCTAATAAATAAGGTAATAAAAATATATCCTAACTCTAAAGAGGCTTTGAACATGCAGGTGTTATTAAAAAATAAAAAAGTGAAAAGTGCTCCCAAAAATGCAATTGGGGTATTTTACCAGCATGATAATTTAAATAAGGGGTATACCCAATGGAATTCGGTTTCAGCATATTTTTACTCAATTAGAAATTGGGGTATTTTCTCAGCTGGCATTAATTATGCTAATCGATATGGTATTAACGGCACACAATACGAACTCGATCTTTTTCCACGAATTTCTTCTTCTATGAGAGCTTATGTGGGAGCTGCATATTCTAAAGACTATATTTTTCCTAACTACAATTTTGAATTTTCGATTTATCAAAAATTTTTAAAAATCGCAGAATTTGAAGCAGGAGCAAGATATTTAAGTTATGCAAGATATTCAAGCCCACTTCTAATTTATACAGGCGGGTTAAGAGTATCAAAAGGCCATTGGCAGGGTAAAATACTTACCTATTTAATTCCTCAGTCTTCTAAGGTCAATCAATCATACCGGTTTTCATTACGGCACTCATTTAAAAATCCTGATAATAGAATTATGATAGTATTCAATACAGGATTATCACCTCGTAATTTACTTGATACAGTAAATTATAAAGGTTACATATTTCCTAAAAAATCAAATAGAATTGAATTTCGGTATCAACGGCCTTTCTTATCAAATAATACAATTATTAAAGCATCTGCAGGCTATGAGAAAAATGAATATTTTACCGGATTAATGCGTCATAGAATATCTGCAGGAATTGGTATTGAAAGATTATTCTAATAGTTTGGGAAATTTAAAACGCTACTTTAAAGAGAGAGGTTTTACAAAGTTATTATGCCAAAAGTATCCATCATAATTCCTGTTTTTAATGAAGAAGGAAATATTCTTGCCATAGTTGAAAAACTAACCGTGGTTTTTGAAAGTTCACCAGCAATTGAATTTAAAATTATTTTTGTAGATGATGGAAGTACAGATCAGAGTTTACCCGTTTTAATGAGTTTATCAGCTAAAAATCCTATTGTTTTTTATGTAAGCCTTTCAAAGAATTTTGGTAAAGACAATGCACTGATGGCGGGCATTAATTTTTCAGATGCTGATGCCGTAATTACTATGGATGCTGACCTTCAGCATCCTCCTGAACTGGTTTCTGAATTGATTACTGGGTGGGAAAAAGGATATGACGTTGTATATGCTTATAGGAAAGATAAAAATATTCATGCGAGTTTTTTTACAAGAGTAAGATCACAACTTTTTTACTATATAATTAATAAACTTTCTGATGTAAAATTGGAAAATGGAATTTCTGATTTTAAACTGATGGACAAAAAGGTTATAGAAGTTATCAATAAACTTTCGGAGGATAAGCCTTTTTTAAGGGGAATTATAAAGTGGGTAGGGTTTAAACAAATGCCCATTGAGTACGAACCGGATGAAAGAAGTTCGGGAAGTACAAAATATGATTTTAATACTTTAATATCTTTAGCAACTAATGGACTCACGTCGTTTAGCACCAAGCCGCTTTCATTTGCTATTTATTTGGGTTTTTTCTTTTCTACAATTTCGTTGCTTTATATTCCATACGTGTTAATAAGCTTTTATTTTCATTGGGACCGCGGACCCGGCTGGGCATCCGTAATTGTGACTATCGCTTTTTTTGGTGGATTACAATTAATGATTATGGGAATTATTGGCCTTTATCTTGGTAAAACGTTTATTCAAGGCAAAGGGAGGCCAAAATATATAATTCAATCATCGAATATAGAAATGCCTGAATGATTTCTTTTTTAGCCAATAAATAATTTCAGCAATCTTTAGTAATTGTTTTTAGCCGACCTCAATTTGGCTTCATAAGCGATTCCCTTATTTTGGAAATCTTTTTTTATCAATTGAAAAATCAATATTATCCAAACCAAAAAGCATGGTAAGGCTTTAAGCTTATAGGGTTGAATAAAATTTAACCTGACGTATTTAGGGAAAAAATCGGTTGAAGATAAACTTGTAAAAATTATTGTAAAGATTAATAAAAAAATTGCGGGCCAATGCATTTCGTCTTGTAAAACAAACCAAAGTCCTACGCCAACAACCGCAATAATATAAGTTGGGCTTTCTGCTGATGAACTAAAAATTACAACACCTATTAATACAAAGCTTACATAGCTAAGCTGGAAAATAGGATTTTTGAGTTGATGGATTCGAAGTAATGGAAACAAGTAAAGCAAAGCCGCAATAAAAATAATTGATAGGTTTAAATATTGTGCTATGAAAATTTGACTTAACATCCCCATCACAGAAATATTTTGCATGCCAGAATGAGCATTCACATTGTTTTTAATAATTAAAGTATGATACCAATCAATATATGAGTGAAAAATAAAGGAAGTTGAGGAAATAAAAATAGGAAGCAAAAAAAGTACTACCAACCAGAGAAGAAAGGATAATATAAATTTTACCTTTTTTTTTGAAAAAAGTAAAAAAGCTATTCCCACTATTCCATATAATTTTATTAAAAACCCAATTGCAATTAATAAAGTAGCCCAAATATCACGCTTTGTATGAATGAAAGTGAAAGATAAAATTATTAATGCTACAACTATACAATTAATCTGCATATTTTGAATGCAGGTCATCATTTCAATAGTTGAAATAAGCAAGATGATATTCTGATTTTTATAACCAACTGGCAACTGTCTAATTGCTAAAAAAAGAATTGCTGCATTTACTATACACCATAAAAATGCGCCAATATTTATTGGAAACAAGGAAAAAGGGGAAATTATAATACTGAAGAGAGGGCCATAAAGATAATGGTCTAATTTTTCTGAGGGATAAAGATGATATAAGTTAGATTGATGAATCATATGAACGAAAGCATTTCTATAGATGAGGAAATTGGCAATTTTATCATACCCTAATCTTATTTTTAGCAATGCTCCAATTACAGCAAGCAAAAACCATAAGATTGCTACAAATGAAAATTTTAGTTTATAAATTTTAAAATCTTTTAATAAAAGGTTCATCCCTGGCATTTGTTGAAAGTGAAAAGTAGAAATTAATTTTAAAAAGAATTATCTAATAAGCAAGAATTTATTCACATCCAGGTTTTAAAGTTTTCAGATAAGTTTTCTTTAAAAAGGAAATAGTATTTTGCGAACTTCAAAAATTTTAAAATATGCACAAGATATTACTATCATTTGATGTTGAAGAATTTGACTTGGCATTAGAATATGGTATCAAAATATCTGATGATGAACAAATGTCTATTGGGGCAAAAGGATTAGATGCTATCAATGGAATTTTAGAAGATTTAAAAATTCAATGTACTTTATTCACTACTGCTAATTTTGCTTTAAAATTTCCATCTAAAATTGCCGGCCTCTCAAAAAGGCATGAAATAGCCTCTCATACTTTTTTTCATTCCTCATTCAAAAAGGATGATCTTATAAATTCACGCCTCGCTTTGGAAAATATTACTTCAAAAAAAGTTTTTGGATTGAGAATGCCGCGAATGAAAAAGATAGATACCAGTTTAATTGAGGAAGCTGGTTATACATACGATTCCTCTATCAATCCTACCTGGATTCCGGGAAGATATAATAATCTTTCAAAGCCCCGGACTTACTATGAGGAGAATGGGATTACTAAATTCCCGGTTTCAGTATCGGCTAATTTGAGGATTCCCTTATTTTGGCTTGCTTTTAAAAATCTCCCTTATTTTTATTATAGAAAAATTGCTTTACAAAGTTTAAGAAAAGACGGGTACTTGTGTATTTATTTCCATCCCTGGGAATTTATCGATTTACATAAATATAAAATCCCGGCAATCATAAAAAGAAAATCAGGAAATGAGTTACTCGAAAAATTAAACCGCTTGATTTCGGATCTAAAAAATGAAGGAGATTTTATAAGCATGAATTCTTTTTTAGATAAAAAGAAACGCTAAGTTATATGAAGTTTTCATCAGTTAAATTTTCAAGTTAGGTGTAAAAAATAATCTTCGAAATGGAACAGGATTGGATTTAAAAAGTTTGTTGAAAATAAAAATCTCTGTTATTTGATCATTTACTTATTTAGGATATGAGAACTCGAGATTTATGATTTAATTTTTTAAATAGATTGCTTAACTTTTTTTATCTTATAATTCTTTATTTCCTTCAAAATTTCCCCAGAATCTTTTTTTAAATTTGTAATATTTTTAAATATACAAAAAATAAAAATGATAATAGCTTTACGGAGTTTTTTTTTGCGTGAATGAAATTGATTAATTTACTTAAAATAATTTCTTATGCCTGGTTTTGAATTTTTCAATTCCATTTCCGAGGAACAAAAAATTTTTTTTGATAAAATGGATTTATTCAGTTTAAACATTTTATTACCAGGGAGAATGTTGATTTATTTTTAAGAGAAATACAAAGGATTGAAACAGACCTGATAGATAATAATATTGAAAAAGTAAATGGAGTGCCCTTAAAATTTGGAAAGGATATTAATGGGAATAAAATCATTCATAGAAATACTTTCTTATCTCTGAGAAGTAAAATCTTGCACGAATTTTTGCAGGATCCACGTTTGAACAGCCTTACCGAATTATTATATCCTTATGAAGGAAGAATTGCTGAAAATGAAAAAGATGGCCTGATACTTAATTTTTTTGAACGCACTCCAAACAGCACGTTTACAAAAATGGGATGGCATACAGATAGCCCCCGGGATATTTTTCTAGGCCATAAAATTATGCCCATGTTAAACGTGGGTTTGCACCTTGATGATTTTGCTTTTTCAAATGGCGGCTTGCGGGTAATACCGGGAACGCACAAGCAGAAAATTTTTGATTTATTATTCCGAAAAAAATATTTTATTGACAATAAACCCGATCCTATGGAAGTTGGTTTTGACATAGAAGCCGGAGACCTTACTATTCATCATGGCAGTTTGTGGCACCGTGTTCAAGAATCCAATAAATACGGGATAGAAAGCCGGCGTCGCGTGATGTATGTTCCGGTAATTACGGGAAAATTTATGCCAAAAAATGAGAAAAGTAAAACCCCTTTCTATCACAGGTTTACAAAGAAAATACTTAAATAAAACTATCTAAACCGTCATTATGCCGTATGCTCTTATAACCGGAGCCAGTAAAGGAATTGGAAGAGCTATCGCGCTTGAATTAGCCAAACGTAACTATGATTTATTGCTTACTGCCAGGTCTTTGGATTTATTAAAAGAAGTAGCCGAAGAAATTCAAAAGTTATACCCTGTGGATGTTCACTTTATTGCTGTAGACCTGACAGAAAATAATGCGCCTCAAAAATTATTTGAATGGTGCATCGAAGAAAACTATGCAGTTTCAATTTTAATCAACAATGCGGGAGCAGGGATGAGCGGATTATTTCAAGATTCTTCCTTAGAAAAAAATACAAAACTTATTTATTTAAATGTGGTAGCGCCAACTCAATTGTGCCAACTTTTTGTACCATTACTCCTGCTTCAGCAACATTCGCAATTGTATATTTTAAATATTGCGAGTACGGCAGCTTACCAGGCTATTCCCTATCTGGCAGTTTATGCTTCTTCAAAAGCATACATCCAAAAATTTAGCAGAAGCCTTTCGCTGGAACTTTCTGAGAAAGGCATTTCAGTAACGTGCATTTCACCGGGGCCAACTGATACAGATTGGGCAAAAACGGCAGCCGTTCCTGCAAAAGCTTTAAATATGGCCGCAAAACTGAATATGCAGTCTTCAGAAGTCGCAAAAATTGCAGTTGAATCAATGTTTTCAAAAAAGACGGAAGTCGTACCGGGTTTTTTGAATAAGCTTGGTGTTTTTATGACGTGGCTACTTCCAAAAAAAATTAGCGAAAGAATGGCCGTAAGCCTTTATAAAGAATAATAACATCTATAATTTACCTGATTGATCCTGATAAATCTTTTCAAATGATTCCAGGGTTTTATTTATATCATGTTGCTGAACATATTCCAAACTTTTTATTCTCATTTTCGAATACACGTCATCGTTACTCATAATATTTTCAATGGCTTTTACGATAGCAGGGATATCACCTTCCTTATATAAATAGCCATTCATCCTATCTTTTACTAATTCACTAAGTGCTCCTGCATTTACAGAAATAACAGGAAGGCCTGAAGCCATTGCCTGCAAAGTTCCCAGGCTCAATAGTTCCGCAATGCTTGCGATGATAAAACAACGGCTTAATTTATAGAAATAAGGAAGGTCCTCATCAGAAACAAACCCTGTAAAAATAACTTTGTCTGTAATAGCTAATTGATTGGTAAGTTTTTCAAGATAGATTTTGCTGGTGCCTTTTCCAACCACAACAAAGCAGAAATCAATTTTTTTAACAGCAGTTGCCACGGCCTGGAGTATCTCTTCTATATGCTTTTCAGGATCAAGCCTGCCTACATAAAGCAATATGGTTTTTTCAGGAATGGAATATTTATTTTTTATCTCCCGCGTATCTCCCGAAGGATTGAAAATTCCCAGGCTTATGCCGCTGGAGACCGAAATGGTATTCACTTTTAATCTTGGCCTTATCAAGCGGGCTCCGGTTTCCGTAGGAGTTGTTACTAGGTTTAACTGGTTAAATACTTTGGAAAAACCTTTCCATAAATAATTCTCGAAACGTTTTTTTAAATTTTCATTCTTTAAAAACACCGTCAAATTTTCAGGCATAAAATGATTGGTGCCCATTATCGGTATTTTTAAATTCTTATTTATCTTGACAACGGCTTTACTTAATGGAAAATGATCCTGAATATGTATGATATCCGGCTTAAAATTATTTAGGATTTTCTTTATCCGGGATTTCAATAAGAAGGGAATAGGAAGGCGGATGCTTGGATTGATTATAACAGAAAGAGATGGCATTCCGTACACGTCAAGGTTGTCAATTTTTTTAAGAGAGAAATGTGCAGATTCTGAAGGAGCTATCACAGCCACTTTATGCCCTCTTTCCTGAAGCATAGGCCCAAGGCGGCAGACGAAATAATATACTCCATTGATATGAGGATAGTAACTGCTTGATACAAAAAGAATATTCATAATTTTTTGCGGACTGATTTTATAATGTAAAATAAAATAACGGATAAAAAAGTAACAATCGAAAGCGCAGCAAAAAAGTTTAAATAATGGTCGATTTTTTTATAAGCCGAGCCAAATAATAAACCTATCCCAAGATATACCACATATTGTATTGCAGAGGTAGCCAGGCAGATTTTCAGAAATCTTGCGTAAGGGACCCTTGCGTTTCCGGCAAGATAAATACCGGCAATTCCTATACCCAGTGCAATTTTTGAAAGAGAGATTGCCTTTTGGGAATTGGCATCAAAATAAACTCTCGCCTTTTCCAGATTTTCAGTTTTCATGCCAAAGTGCTTTAGGATTTTTTTGAGAAACCCAGGTATTCCCCATCGGCCAAACATATAAACAATGCTATCGCCAATGACATCCCCTGTCACAATGATAGCATAAACAATGAATAGATTTAAGTATCCTTCGCTACAAAGAAAACCTGCAATCACTGCTAATATTGGGCCTTCCACAATAGCTAATGGGAATAATATTATGTATTTGAATTTGAGTAGTAAATAAAAGATGGCTTCCAATTATAAAGATTTTATAACCATTATAATTTCAATTTTTATTATTAAATGAGCGATAGCTTTCTCCCAAAGGCTATTTAATTTTCATTTTATACTTCCCTGGCTGTCTTATCATTTCTCTTTAAATCTTCAGATGTTTTAAAAAATTGGTTTCTTTTATTAGAAAAAAGTAATATAGAGCCGCAAATTTAATTTTAATAATTCATTTGATAGTTTCATTGATTAGAATATTTTGCATTAAGCAATCCTTTGGGAAATTTGCCAGGAAAAGTTTTCTAAGACAAGCATGCAATCTTACCTAGGATAATTTTCAAATCACAAAAATATTGCTGTCCGAATTTCTCTGACATATGAATCTTACAGATTTTTTAGAATAAAAAAGATATCCGATAATTCATTGAATAATTTTATGTTCCTAAAGTAGTTCCTTCTTTAGTTTTAAATGAAGTTAGATATTTAGTTATTTCCCTTTTCTGGTCGCTTTCAAAACTTCCTAAATAAATTTGAGTGGTTTTTATTGAAGTATGACCTAATTGCTCTGAAATCATTTCTATCGGCACCCCAGCTCGTTTTAAAACTGTAGAAAAAGAGTGCCGGGCAAAATTTGTGGTTGGCACCCTCTCAAGTTTGAGGTCTTCTGCAATTCGTTTCATGTATTTGTTTATAGTCCTCACTGCCTGGTTAACATCTCTATAAATTTGGAGAGGAGATAAATCGTTTGGATGGAGAATATCAAAAATGAATGTTTTTGGCCTTTGTGGTTTGTTTCCCCATTTATCTATGATCCGTTGAATATCTTCCGTAATTATAACATCGATATTTTGAATATCGTCTTTTGTTGAATGGATCGTTTTTGCCCTGATAAAAGTGATTACACCATTCTTAATGTTTTCATATTTTAAGGATGCAATGTCTTTTACATTGAGGCCATTTGCAAAATAAGCAAACAGCCACAAATCCTTCGCAAGTGCCTCTTGGGAATTATGAGGCTTGTAATTATATATTTTTTCTATCTCATCAATTCGTAAGGATTTTTTAGCTTTTTTTGTTGAGGGAGGAACATATTTTCCTTTCCCAAAAGGGTATAGTTCTGAACTAATTATCTTTTTTGAAATTGCCTGATTAAAAACAGTGCGAATATTTCGCATATAAACTCCTATCGAGGAGTAAGACAATTTTACTTTGGAGCTGAGAAAATATTTTTCAAGTAATACCAGGAATTCAGGAGTTATATCAGAAAATAATAAACAATCATCCTTTTTTTTCAAATAATCTTTTAAATGATGTACTGTAGTTGTATATCCTTTGGATGTTTTAATTGAGCCTTCCTTATATAACTTTTCAGCATAATCTTCTAAGTGTGTAACAATATTTATTGATTGAGATTGATTATTAGTTTTAGGATTTATTGCGTGGCGATTATAGTAAAGGGAATCAAATTCTTTCCACGAAAAATTGCGGCCCAAATCTTTAATAATTTTATCAGCTTTATTTAAATAATAGATGATATCCTCAAATTGCTTTTTTAGGTCTTTACGCAAATGATATTCTTTAAATTCTTCTTCAGTCAAATCAACTCCTGTTTGATAAAAGCATATCAATCTATTAAAGATCACTTTTATTTTAACAGGATATTTTCCATTCTTTTTTTCTCGTTTTTTTAAAAGCCAGACTTTAGTGGTTATTTCCATAAAAAAAATTTACCCTACAATTTACCCTACAAATATAAAAAAATACAAAATAGAAAACACAAATTTATTTTGTAATATTAATTAATAAATCAATGGTTATCACTTATTTGTAGTGTTTATTTTTATATTCTTTTATTTTTAAAAATAAATAAAAGAGTCTGCTTTCTTTCTTACAAGCAGAGGGTCCGCGGTTCGAACCCGTGTGCTCCCACATTGATAATCAACCACTTACATAATTTAACGTGTAAGTGGTTTTTTAATTTCACCAACAATTTCACCAACAATTTTTTTAATTCGAAGATATCCTGATCCAGGATTTTTCTTATTCAGTAATTAATAAATTGACGGGAAAGAAAATTTTATAAAATAGTTGTATATTCTGATCTATCTTGTCTTGGAATCATCTAATGCGCATCGAAAATATCGGGATAAATAGAATAAATTTTGAAATAATTGGGTTCAATTAATTTTTGTGATTTAAGAGCACTTCGGATTTTAAATTAAAATGCAATACCCTCTGAATTACTTACTCGCATTTGCAAAGGAAGAACTCTTTACATTCCTGAGATCTTATCATTTGTGTAACTTACAAATCTTAATCAAGCTTTCATCAATAACTGTTCAACGTTTTTTAATTACATTCCTAAATTTCAATTTTTTTTGAAGTAAGATTGTTTTCCGCAATTACTTTCCAATACTCTCTGCCATATGGAACTAAAATCTCTTCGCCGGCACAGATATCCTTTACTACCTGGATATAAACCTTATTTTGTTGAATAATAAATTTGGAATTATTTTTAAGATTTTCAATTTTGTTTGGACCATTAGCATCATTGGCAAATCTTGCAAGAGCTTTTTTGTAAGGCATAGCATCAATAACGTGGCGCCTATTTAAATAATAAACGTAACCATTAAAAACCTTTCCACTGAATTCCTTACTACGTGTTTCATCACTCAAAATATAATTGGTTGCGTGGCTTACCAATTTTAACTGGTCTCCTTTACTTAACGAAAGCCATTTATCGTAATTGAAATCTTTCGGAAGTTTAAACTTTAAGGTGGCGATAAATTCTGTTGCCATCTCAAAAGCCTCCTCCGTATCAATGGTGATATTCCCTTTGCCACCACTGGATGTGTATTTTTTTGTGGCGTCTCTCAGTTTATCACCAATGCCAATATAGTCCACGATCAAACCGCTTGAACACCAAAGAACTGATGATACTTTGCGGCTTTTTTTATCAGCGCTCCTTTCTCCCATTCATGAAAGATGTAATGGCGTATATATTGAAGCAATCTTTCCGGAACCAACAGTCCTTTTATCAATGTCTCCAATGCAAAATCATCTTCTACCATATTGATGCCGTTCACGCTTTTCCATGAAGCAAACCATTCCATGCCGCTGCTGAATGTGCCATGCAAAGTAGTGCTGCCATCACTGATTACGGTTAACTCATTGGTCTCAAAAACCTGTGGTATATCCTGTATATAATGCTGCACCTGGTTGAAGGCATTGTCAACAGTAGCATCTATATCAAAGAGATTTTTAAACTCAAACAATACGATAGGCAATCCATTGATAAAAATAATCAGGTCAGGGCGGCGCCTGTTTCTGCCCTCAATGGTAAACTGGTTTACTACCAGGAAATCATTTTTATCAACCGACTCATAATTTACCGGGTAGAAATGCTGAAAGTGTTGCTTCTCTTCCCCTTCAGGGGTTAGGGGCTCTTTCCAGGTTTTGCTGATGCCTTTGCTCAATTTCAAATGAAAAGCATGATTACGCTGGTGAATATCCGTGCCGGCATTGAATAAAAATTCCTGCTTTACCTCTTCGAGTATTCTAGCAGGCACATGCGGATAAGTTTGTTTGAGAAAGTTTTCAAAAACATCTTCCAATATAGCTTTTTTGTGGTTGCCTATGATATCCTCACCATGTTTATAATGATAAGGCTTGAGTTGAAGCAGCCATTCTATAGCCGCTTCTTCTATATCACTTTCAGCAAGAAATTTATGAGGCATAAGCAGTAAACAAAGTTTTAGTGATGATTTATCTTTTATACAAAAAGACAAATGGTTTATTCTATGCAATTTTAATTTTCCCTTCCCTTACTTTTCGCATAAATTCTTTTTGTTGTTCCAAAGTCATGCCTTCCATTCTTTTTGCTAACTTTTCTTTGATAGCCCTAAAAAACGCTACTGTATCAAAAGATTTTTCTGTTTCTGTTTTCATGTTTTTAAGAATTCAAAAGGTGTTCTAATGTCTATTAATGGATAACCAAACTTCAGATTAATAGAGTTAAATAATTTTATTTTGTCAAAGTTCACTATATGTTTAAAGTTCCAGCTAACCAAACAATCAAGACGGTTAACAGAAGCAATGGCAATGTGATAGGCATCATTTGTACTGGCTTTGCCCAATGCTTTTTCTGAAATGTAAGATTCTGCAAGTTTCTTTGCTTCATCATTAACCCAACTTGGAAATTAGTCCCCGAAAATAACGATAATTTCATTAATTTTTGACTTTTTTTGATAAATTATATATGTTATTAATTGGTAATCAATATAGTGTAAATAAGATTGTATTTGTTG
>Ga0307373_10007610_pt1 | contig 16846 bp, 9 predicted proteins | sample OX2MG_FD_202534 | JGI IMG/M metagenome (GOLD analysis project Ga0307373, IMG submission 202534) | Soil microbial communities from Risofladan, Vaasa, Finland - OX-2 | ecosystem: Environmental > Terrestrial > Soil > Coastal area > Acid sulfate soil | place: Finland: Risofladan, Vaasa | collected... | reverse complement strand
ACGGATCGCGCCCGGCGACGAGCGCCGACACGAACTCATGGGCCAGGTGCGGGTGCGAGCCGCCATGTCCGCCGCCCTGCACGAACGACAGGTGCGCGTGCTCGCCCGCGTCGTACACGCCGCCCGTCGTAAACCGCCGGATCGGCTCGGGCAGGCGATGGGCGTAGTCGGGCACCTTGACCCGCGCGGGGATTTCCGGCTCCGGCTTCTTGGCCGTATGGATCACCGGCTCCTCTCCTTCGACCAGCGGCCACTCGAACGCCTTCTTAGTTCCGTAGACATCGAAGCTCTCGCGGTACTGGCGGGCGGTGTCGAACAGCGAGCGGTGAATGCGCGCGGTGAGATCCGAGTTACGGAACTTGATGTGTGTCGTCTCGACGGCGAAAGGCGAGTTGTACTTCCCGATCAACTCCTCGCGGATCGTGCCCGAGCCGAAGCACGAGACGTACTCCGCCTCGGCTTGGGTCAGCGCCAGGCAGGGACCGACGCAGTGGGTGGCATAGTGCATCGGAGGAAGGCCGGGCCAGTAATTGGGCCAACCGTCCATGTCCTGTTGATGGCTGGCTTGCAGGAACTGAACCTTGCCCAGTTCGCCCTTTTCGTACATCTCCTTGACGAACAGGAATTCGCGGGCGTAGACGACCGTTTCGGCCATCATGTATTTCAGCCCGGTCTCCTTGACCAGCTTGACGATCTTTTCGCAGTCGTCGATCGAGGTGGCCATCGGCACGGTACACATCACGTGTTTTCCGGCCTTCAGCGCGGCGATGGCCTGCGGGGCGTGGTCAGGGATCGGCGTATTGATGTGGACGAAGTCGACCTCGCGGTCGGCCAGCACGTCGTCGAACCGCGTGTAGCGGCGCTCGATGCCGAAGGCGTCGCCGACCTGCTTGAGCTTATCGGCCGACCGCTGGCAGATCGCGCGCAGATTGGCCTGGGGGTGCCGCTGGTAAATGGGGATGAACTCCGCGCCGAAGCCCAGCCCGATGATCGCTACGTTGAGCTTCTTGTCGTTCATGAGGTCGTCTCGTGGTGCGTGAACCGATTCATTTGTTGGGTCCGCCATTTGAGGGCAGGCCACAATCGAACGGTTCGAATGGACGGTCCAGCATACCGCGCGGCCGGTGCGAGTCCATGTCCGTCTGAGCGGTTTTTTTTGTTTTTCTATGGCGATTTCCGTGGGTTTTTGAATGGGGGCGTCCGGAGCGGGGTTTCGTTCCGCCGCCTTCGGCCCCCCTTTGGCGGCGACCATCGTCGCCCGCGATCGCCTTGGCACGCGTAGTGCCCAACAACTAGCCAAGCGCGGACGATTGCCGTATGCGCCCGATGACGATACGATCAAGAGACGTTTGGACGGTCATTGATCCGCCATGATTCGAGGGCTTGGGAGGAAGCAGTGGCCTTTCTGCTGGGAAAAGACTGGAACGTGATCGCGGTGACGTTCGAGCGCGCCGATTTGTACCGTGTCAACGGCAATCGCACCAAGGGACAAGATGCCAACAAGATCCGAGAGAACGTGAAACGCCACGCGCGGACCATCTATTGGGCCGTGTACGATCAGAAGGGCAAGTTGCTGGAAGGCTCGCCTGGGCCTTACGCCGCGCTGCTTCCGGCCCCGACGATGGAAAAGTTGGTCAAGGAATTGCCTACGAACGAAACCTTGTTGCACGTGCTCGAGCTGCTTGGTAAAGGCGGGAACGACAAGGCGGCCAAGGTACTGGAGTGGGAACCGCCCGCCGCCGCCAAGGCCAAGGAACCGGATGCGAGCGAGTACAAGCTGGTGGTTTCGATGGGAGATGGGGGCGAGTTCGAGACGAGCCTGAGGTTGAACATTTCCAGCAACCAGATTAGCGGCGTGCTTGTCGGACCTGACGGCGAGGAATGCCCATTGGTCGACGCCCGCTTTGCCGGCGCTGAATTGTTTTTCGACGTCGCGCTCGGCGCGGGCGTCGACGCGACCAGGCTCAAGTTCCGCGGTAAGGTGGCGCGTCGCGAGGTGCGAGGTACTTTCGTGTGACGGAAAAAGTCGCCACGACCCCGACCCCGCGTGTCCCGATGGCCTTATTCACGGCCGTCGCTTTTATGGGCTGCGCGTGGTTCGTCGGTTGCACGTCGTCCGAACGCCCTCCGCCCGCGGTCGAAGAGCAAGAAGCCTCACGCGCGGCACTGGCAGGTTTGCGACTGAAGTTGCTCGTGGTGGACGATCCGGGCTTGGCCGCCGCGGCGGAGCGTCTGCGAGGTGAATGGCACTCCAGCACTGGAGCAGAATTCGAGATTATCGAAATGACCGAGGCCGAATTGTTGGCCGCCGAACGGATCGAGTGCGATGCCGTCGTTTTTCCGGCCCACGACATGGGCGAATTGGCCGAACGCGGCTGGCTGTCGCCGCTTCCGACCCACGCCATCGACGATCGCGAATTCGGACTTGATTGGCCGGGAATCTTCGAAACCAACCGCAAGGTTGAGGCCGTTTGGGGAGACGAGGTCGTGGCGGTGCCGTTCGGATCGCCCGTCTTCGTCTGCGCCTACCGGGCCGATTGGTTCGAGCGATTCGACCGAGCGCCACCGCGGAACTGGGCCGAATACCAGGCCCTGGCTGAGTTCTTCTCGAACCATGAAGACTTGATTGACGCCGCACCGGCGGCCGACGGCGCCCCCACGACCACAATCTGCGGAGCCATCGAACCATGGGGCGCCGGCTGCGCCGGTCTGACGCTGCTTGCCCGCGCCGCCGCGTACGCCAAGCACCGCGACTTCTATTCGACCCTGTTCGACATGGAGACGATGGAGCCTTTGGTTGCCGGTCCGCCTTTCGTGCGGGCGTTGGACGAATTGGTTGCCATCAGTCGAATGGCACCCGCCGAGCACCGCGAGTCCAATCTGGCCGAAGTTCGTGAGTCGCTATTGCAAGGGCGATCGGCCATGGCGCTGGTTTGGCTCGCTCCGGCGATGACCGTTAGTGATAGCGCGCTGAAATCGCTTAACCCGGAGAGTGACACCGCGGAACCACCCGCGCTGGGTTTCGTCGAGTTGCCGGGCGGTGTCGAGATGTACAATCCCGGCCTGAATTCCTGGCAGCGTCGGAGCGACGACGACGCGGGGCGGGTGACGTTCCTGGGCCCGGCGGGGCGGCTGGGGGCTGTGGTCAGCCGAACGGCCGGAGGTGAGGCCGCGGCGCGGCTCTTGGCCTGGCTTTCCGGACCCCAATGGAGTGAACAGGTGTCGGCGGCAAGCGCGGCGACCACGCTGTTTCGCAAGTCGCACCTGGAATCGCCCCAGCATTGGGTCGGGCGGCGATTCGGTGCGGGAGCTGCCGGGCCGTACGCCGAAACCGTTGCCAAAGCGCTCGATGGCCACGCGTCGTTCGCCGCCCCCCGAATCCCAGGGTATGCGCGGTATTTGGAAGCCCTCGACGGGGCCGTTCGCCGAGTACTGGCGGACGAATCCACGAGCCAGCAGGCACTCGACACGGTGGTCGGTGAGTGGCGAAGGATCACGGACGAACTGGGTGTCGATCGCCAACGGTCGGCCTACCGACGGAGCTTGGGTCGTCGATAATAGTCATTGGTCGTTGGTCATTCGTCATTTGTTATGGGACCATGAATGATAGGGTCTAGGATCGCCGATCAAGGAAAACCGATGACAGGTGACCAATGACCAGTGACAAGTGACCAATGACTAGTCTACGAGTCGCGTTAATCGGGGCGGGCGCCATCGCTCGTGACCAGCACTTGCCCGCCTGGTCGAAATTGTCCGAGTGCGACGTCGTGGCCCTGGCCGACCCGTCGCCGATGGCCCTGGCCGCGGCCGGCGAGACGTTCGGCATTGCGCGTCGCGTGCTCGACTATCGCGAGCTTCTGGACGACGACGCAATCGACGCGGTCGACATCTGTTCGCCCAGCGCGCTGCACGCCGAGATGACGATCGCGGCCCTGGAGTCGGGCAAGCACGTCTTGTGCGAGAAGCCGATGGCCACGTCGCGCGCTCAAGCGGCCGCGGTCCTCGCCGCCTGGCGCGCCGGCGACAAAAAGCTGATGATCGCCCAGCACCTGCGGTTCGATCCCAACGTGCTGCAATTGCGGGCATACCTGGCGCAACACTCGCCGGGCGAGATTTACTATGCCCGCGGCCAGTGGCTCCGCCGCCGCCGTTTGCCGGCCCGGCCCGGTTTTACCGACCGCCGGCTCAGCGGCGGCGGCGCGCTGTTCGACCTGGGGGTACACCTGCTCGACCTGGCCTGGTGGATGATCGGCTGTCCGCGGCCCACGTGCGTGACGGGCGTGACGCATAATCACCTTGGCCGCCGCGGCGATTTGGGCGGCGAGTGGGGCGAATGGGACGCGGCGCGGATCGACGTCGAGGACTTCGCCGCGGGACTGGTGCGGTTCGAGGGGGGCGCGGCCTTGTCGCTGGAAGTCAGTTGGCTCGCTTTCCAGCCGGAGAAGGAGTTCGTGCGTTTGCAGATGTACGGCTCGCGCGCTGGGATCAGTTGGCCCGAGGGGTTGATCGTCGGCGAGGACCAGCGCATTCCGTGGGACACACGGTTGGCGGAGGCCATGGGTGAAAAGGCCCATTACGAAGTGATCCATCAATTCGCCCGCTCGGTGCTTGACGGCTCACCGTCGCCGGTGCCACCGTCGCAATCGGCCAACATCATTGCCATGCTCGACGGACTTTATACCTCGGCCGCGAGCGGCCATGAGGAGCAAGTAGAGCCGTTCTAATGCGCCATTTGTCCCGCTTCGGCCGAAGGCTCGCGGTTGCCGTAGAAGCTGTACAGCACCGGCATCAGGTAGCGCGTCAAGAACAGTGTGGTGATCATGCCTCCCACGACGACGATGGCCAACGGCCGCTGAGTTTGAGCGCCGATGCGGGTCGACAACGCGGCGGGCAACAGCCCGAGAATGGCCGTGAGCGCGGTCATCATCACAGGCCGCACCCGCTTCTCGGCGCCTTGCATGATCGCGTCGTAGAGCGGCAAGCCGTGGTAGCGCAACTGGTTGAAATAAGAGATCATCAGTAGCCCGTCCATGATCGCCACGCCAAACAGAGAGATGAAGCCCACGGCGGCCGAAATGCTGAAGTGCGTGCCGGTCAGCAACAGCGCCCAAAGGCCGCCCACCGAAAGGTCGATCACGTTCGAAATCACCACGACCGCGTCGAGAAACGAGTGGAAGGCCAGGTAGAGCATGATGAAGATCAAGCTCAATGAGACCGGGATGATGACCATCAGCCGCTCCTCGGCCTCCTTCATTTCCTGAAACTCGCCGCTCCACTCGGAACGATACGGGTGCTTGAACAACTCGTCGGTTTTTTCCTGGGCCTCCCCCACGGCACTGGCCAGGTCGCGGCCGCGGACGCTGAACTTGATGGCGATCATGCGGTTGCCTTGTTCGCGGTAGATGGTCGAGGCGCCCGATCGGATGAAACGGCCGTTGGGGTCGAGTACGCCTTGGTCGTTGAGCGGCGTCACCAGGTCGCGCAGGCGGCGGCGCGGCGTGCGATCGATGTTGGTCTGGCCCCCGCCGAATTGGCTTCCCGTGAAATCAGGGGGCGCGAGGCTGGTGCCGGTCGGGTCGACGTTTCCGCCGGCCGACGATTGGTCGGCCGTGTCGCCGCTCGACGGCGAGTTGTCGGACGTCTGATTGTTCGAAACGTCGACCGGAATGTTGAGAATCGTATTGACGTTGCTGCGCAGCCGCTCCGGCCAGCGCAGGCTGATGTCAAACCGTTTCTCCCCTTCGATCATCTGCGAAAAGGCTTTCCCGCCGATCGCGACCTCCACCACGTTTTCGACGTCGTCGACGGTCACACCCCAGTAGTTGCACTTCTTGGGATCGACCGGGATCTCGAGGTTCGGTTGCCCCATGACCCGGAAAATACCCACGTTCGCAATGCCGTTGATCGACGTGAGCCGCGCTTTCACCTCGTTGGCCAGCCGCTCGAGCTGGCCCAGATCGGGACCGAAGATCTTGACCGAATTATCACCTTTGACGCCCGAGAGCGCCTCCATCACGTTGTCGCGGATGTTCTGCGAAAAGTTCCAGTTCACGCCGGTGATGCTCTTGGCGAGCTCCGCGTTCATCTCGGTAATCAGCTCGAGCTTGGTCCGGCGCCGTTTGTCGCGCAGCCATCGCATCCAACCCTCCTGGGGCTTGACCGGCTCCCAGTCGCCATACGATTTGAGCGGCACGAAGAACTCGATGTTGTAGAAACCGGTGGGGTCGGTGCCGTCGTCGGGCCGGCCGGTTTGGGCCACGATCGTCTCGATCTCGGGGTATTTCTGCATCACCTCCCGCGCTTGGTGGGCCTTGGCGGCTGCGGCGTCCAGCGAGATGCTGATCGGCAGCGTGGCGCGGATCCAGAGGTTGCCCTCTTCCAATTCGGGCATGAATTCTCGCCCCAGGAGAGGCAACAATCCGATGGTGGCGGCAATCAAGGTCCCCATCACGCCCAGCGTCACCCAGCGGTGCCGCAGGCAAAGGTCCAGTTGCCAGAGGTAGCGCCGTTTGAGAAATCGGACCATGAAGTTGTCGGGCACCGGCTTGAGGTGCTTGAAGAACAGCATGCAGAGGACCGGCGCCACGGTCAGGGCCAGGATCAAGGCCCCGCCCAGCGCGAAGGCGTAGGTGTCGGCCATGGGGCCGAAGATCTGCCCCTCGGGGCCCTTCATCGTGAACAACGGCAAGAACGCGCAGACCATGATCGCCGTGGTGAAGAACAGGCTCCGCTCCACCTCGCGGCAAGCCCGCAAGATCCGCTCCTTGAGCGGCAGATCGGCGTACTCGCCCGAGCTGATGTGGCGGTAGATGTTTTCGACCATGATCACCGACGAATCGACGATGATGCCGAAATCGACGGCGCCGATCGAGAGCAGGTTCGCCGACTTGCCCCGCAGGAACAAGACCGAGAACGCGAACAAGAGCGCCATGGGGATGTTGATGGCCACGATCAGCGCGCTGCGGACATTGCTGACGAACATCAACAGAATCAAGGTCACCAGCACCATCCCCACCAGCAGGTTCTCCTGCACGGTTTCGGTGGTCACGTTGATCAGGTCGGTGCGGTCGTAGTAGGGCTCGATCTGAACGCCGGGTAACAGCGGCCCGTCGGGGCTATTCAAGTAGTCGACCTTCTCGTTCAGATCGCGCAGCGCCGGTAACGAGTCCTCGCCTTTGCGCAACAGGACGATTCCCGACACTCGGTCGCGCTCGTCCTGCCACTCCAACTCGCCGTGTTCGTCGCGGATCTCGTGACCCGCGCTGTCTTTCTTGGGCTTGCTGAGGCTGACCTGGCCCAATCGCGGATTGTGCCAGACTTTGACGCCATGTTGGCCGATGTCGTCGGCGTAGCGCAGTTGTCCGCCTTCCACCAGGTTGTCGACCCTGATCGGCACGTTGTTGATGGCGGTGATCACCGTCTCGCGGATGCGCTGCATGCGGAGCCCTTCCTGTCCGCGAAGGTACGCTGCGGCGTCGATCGGCCGCTTGGCGTCGAGCACCTCCGGCGCGCGCGTCGGGTCGAGGCCGAAGCCGATCAGTCCGATCGCTCGAACGTTGAGCATGCCCTCGCCTTCGGTCAGGTAGTTTCCGCCCCGATTGCCGTTGTTGTTGGTAATGGCGTCTTGCATCTGTTGCAGATTGATGCCGTACTGCAGCAGTTTGTCAGGGTCGGGGCGGACTTCGTAGCGCTTCACCGTCCCGCCACTGGAGACGATGTCGATGATCCGCGGCACGCGGCGGAATTGCCGCTCGAGCACCCAGTCCTGCAGGGCCTTGAGATCGTTCAGCGTGTAGAGGTCACGGCCCATCGGGTCCTTGGGACTGGCCAACGTATAGCGCAGGATTTCGCCGGTCGGGCTTTGCGGCGAGAGCGTGGGCTGCACGCCCTCGGGCAGATTGTCGACGAACTGCAAGCGATTGATCACCTCCTGACGGGCCTTGTAAAAATCGAGGCCGTACTCGAACTGCAAGCGCATGTGCGACAGGCCGAACAGTGACTTGGTGCGGGTGTACTTGAGCAACGGCATGGCCGACGTGGCCACTTCCAGGGGGATGCTCACCTGCCGTTCCATTTCTTCGGCGCTGGCCCCGGGGTACTGCGCGATTACTTCGATGATCGCCGGGGCGGGGTCGGGATAGGCCTCGACGTTCACGTTGCGGAACGAATGGATGCCGACCACCACCAATCCGATCGCCAACAGGATGACGATGAGCGGGTTGTTCAAAGCCCATTGAATGAGACGATATGCCATGGCTGGAAGGATGGAGGAACAAGGATGAGGGATGAAACCAACAAATTATTCGTCGCCCCGCTCGTTCGCGCCGGCGGATTTCAGGTTGTTCAATTCCGAGTCGAGCTCCAGGCCGCCCGACAACACGACGAGCTCGCCCACGTCGAGCGCCTCGGCCCCCTGGCGACGCTCCTCGTCGCTGGGCTGCGCGCGAATGAAGACCGATTTTTCTCCGCGCCGCGTGACGGCCACGACGCGCCGCGTCACCACGTGCGCGGTGGGGTCCGTTTCGACGAACACGGCCGCCGTCGAGCCCTCTTCGATCAGGGCCGAGGTCGGCACCGACACCATCCCTGGGTCGGGCGGGAGCGCGATCGTGGCCGTCACGAATTGGTTCGCTCGGAACTGGCGGTCGTTGCCGGCGGGCCCGCCGACGATCGGATTGTCGAGCCAACCGATGATGGGCGCCGTGCGCAAGGTCTGGTCAATGACGCTGCCGACCAGCTCGAACGTTCCCGAACGAGGTTTGTCGACGGGGTCGCTCTTCAAGTCGACTTGCCACACGCGCTCGCGAGGCGTCAGTTTCTCGATCAGAGGCAAATCTTCCTCGAAGAGATAGGCCAGCACCTGAATTCGGCTGAGGTCCGCGACTTTGAACAGCGCGTCGTTCGTATCGACGATTTCACCGTCGTTCACGCTCTTCTCGACGATCACGCCGTCCATCGGCGCGACGATTTCGATTTGCGGCCAGGTCTTGGCCGCCGCATTCTGAAGTTCCTTTCGCTTGAGCTGCAGCGCTTCCTTCTCCACCTGCTCGATCTCAACTTCACTCAGCTTCCACGAGAGCAAAGTACGTCGGGCGCTATTGGCCGCGATCTTGTCGGCCTCGACGGCCCGTTCGGCCTCGGCGATCTGCCTGGCGGGCACGACCGACGGCCCCGCTTCCTTGAGTTTTGCGTAGATCTTCTCGTCGAGCGCCAGGCGCGAGAGGGCGTCGACCAGATCGCTTTTTTTCTGCCCGACGTCGGTGCTCCAGACGACCGCCAACAGTTGGCCCATCTTGACCGTATCGCCGTACCGTACTCTTCGTGTTTTCGTCTTGCCGTCGATATCGACGACCTCGGTCGTGCCGATCCGTTCGACCCGGCCAGGAAAGAGGGAATGGACCGGCACCAGGCCGTTGGGGTCGATCAACAGGTACCCCGGCAGCCGCAATGGATCGGGAGCGGAGGCAGGTTCGACCGGTTTGGTCTTGAGGCCGATCGCTTCGACCGCTTCGGGCTTCAGTTTCAGCGATTCAGGGCCCGTCAACTGGTACAACTGGCTTCCAGGGTTGTGGTCCTCGGCCTCGGGCGGCGTCAAGTACTCCCTTAGCTTGGGATAGCCGTAGTAAGCCGCGGCGGCCAGGACGGCGATGAATACGACGAAGACGAGGGTTTGGCGAGATCGGCCGGTCTTGGTCATGGTTCACACCTTCCTACCTACGAGTCTTGCCCACGATGTTCGCATCGGCAATAGATGTCAGGTTAAAAGCGCGTAATAAACGGCCCAAATTTACTTTTCACGGGAACCGTTCAAGCTGTAGCAAATTGCCCAGCGCGGCCGCACTGCTCCATACGTCGTCCAAAGCGTCGATGTAGCTCAAGTTGGCGTCAAACAATGTTCGCTGGGCCTCGAGGAATTGGAACACCGGCAAGATACCGAGGCGGTAGCCCTTCTCGACCAATTCGAAGTTCCTCGTGGCCGTCGGCAGGATCTCGGTGCGGATCTTCTCGGCAAGCGCGAGCGCCGCGCGGTGCCGGCCCAGCGCGTCGGCGGCCTGGTCCAGGAGCTGGTTTTGCTTCACCCCGACGTCGGCCGTGGCGGCCTGGTTGTCCCAGCGCGCCGAGCGGATGCCGCCTTGGTTGAAGTTCCAAGTCGGAATGAGGAAACTCCCGTTCATCCAGAACTGCTGATTGAGGTTCAGCGGTCCCCATTGGGCCGCGGGCCCCGTGTACGGGTTGGGCCAGGGTTCGGCCCGCGCCCGCGTCACCAACAGACTTGTCCGGCTCGCCTCGGCGCGGGCGCCCAGGACGTCGACGTTTTGCGTAGCCACATATTGCCGCACGAACAGATCGTCGAACGAAGGCGGCGGGGCGGTCGGGTCGCCAACGGCCTCGCTGACCGGCATGCCAGGCAACCCGACAACCGCCGCGAGCTGCCGCCGCCGGCTGATCAACAGCGTCCTGGCTTGCACCAGCGCGGCTTGCGCTTTTTGCATCTCGAGGGCCAACAGCAGCACGTCGGTCTCGGCCACCTGCTCGCCGTCGAACAGGCGTTGCGCCGCGTCGCGCGCCCCGGTCGTGACGCGCAGCACTTCTTCCAGTCCGCGCACTCGACGTTGTTGGATCAGCAGTCCGTAGAATTGTTCGCGAACCGACTGCAAGACGTCGTAGCGGTCGGACCAGGCCGAGAACGTCGCCTCGCGCACCAGTTGCATGGCCGCGGCCCGATCGAGCCGCTTCTTCCCCTTGACGGGGATTTCGAGTTGAAAACCGGCGTTGTAGGCCTGCTGCAACCCGGCGCCGATGATATCGGGGTTGTTGGTGTCCCAACGCGGATTGGTCCAGATGCCGGCTTGTATCGCCGTGCCACGCGCCGATTCGATGCGGGCACGCGCGCGGCGGACGATCGGGTTGTTTTCCAGCGCCAATGCGGTCACCTGCTCCAAGGTCCAATTACCTTCGGACATCCCCTCCATGCGAAAATCCAAGGTCGCCTGCGACTGGCCCCGCGGGGTGGGGACCGGTTCCGCGACCGCGCGACTTTCAGGAACTTCTTGGTGGGCCCGCGCTAGACGAACGACCGCTCCCGAATTGGATGGGTCGTTCGACGACGCGGGCACTTGGCCCTCGGAAGTGTCCTGCCAACCGCGGTTCCAATCCGGCCTCCCGCTCGATGACTCACGGCGCGCCCGAGACGACGCAAGGTACCCCGCTTTGCGCCTGGTGCGCGGCTCTTCGGCATTGGCCGAGCGGTCATAGGAGAAGGACCCTCCCGGACCGCACGGCGCCGTGCAAATAGCCAGGAAAACCAGCCAAGACCAGATCTTCGTCTTGAATCGCATTACACGGCTCCTACGTCAGTCATCACCCGATTCGGTGTTTTCAATGAGGCTTTCATCCGCGGTGTTTATTTCATTCTTCCAGCTTTTTTTCTCGCGGCCCAAGGCCGTTTTACGGGAATTGTTCCAACTGCAATAGATTGCCCAGTTCGGCCGCGCTGGACCAGACGTCGTCCAAGGCATTGATGTAATCGAGGTTGGCTTGGAACAACGCACGTTGGGCCTGGAACACCTGGGCAACGGGCAGGAGTCCTTCGCGATAACCCCTTTGCACTAGTTCCTGATTCCTCCGGGCCGTGGGCAGGACATTGAGGCGAATCCGTTCGGCCCCTTGCAGAGCGGCCCGGTGCCGGCCGAGCGCATCGGCGGCTTGCTTGATCAGCTTGTTCTGCGTCGCCGGCACGGTGGCCGTCGCATCGACGATGTTCGCCTCGGCGGCGCGCACGTTACCTTGGTTGCGGTCCCAAAGCGTAATGTTGAACGCGAAATTGTACCAGAACTGGTTATTGGGCGAATGCGAAGGCACCCCCCACTGCTGGGAAGGTCCGGAATACAAGTTGGGGTAGGGTTCCACCTGCGCGCGGCGCAGCAGGATGCGTGTCCTGGCGACTTCGGTCTCGGCACTCAGGACGTCGACGTTCTGTGTGGCGACGAACTGGTAAACGTCGCGATCGTCGAACCGCGGAGGCGATCCCGCCAGGTCGCCGGTAAGGTCGCCCAGCGGCAGATCCGGCCGGGCGACCGCCGCGGCCAACTGCCGCCGCCGGCCGATCAGCAGCGTTCTGGCTTCGAGCAATTCGGTCTCCGTTTTCTGCAGTTCCAACGTCAAGAGGAGCACGTCCGTCTCCGCCACGAGACCTGCTTTGAACATCGTTTGGGCCGCGTCACGCGCGCCCGTGGCGATCCGCACCAGTTCTTGTGAGACCGCCACTCGGCGCTGCTGGGCCAGGGCCGCGTAAAACTGCCGGCGAACCGCCTGCAAGACGTCGTAGCGGTCAGACAAAGCACCGTATTCCGCCTCGCGCACGAGTCGCTGCGCCGCCTCCCGATCGAGTCGCTTCTTTCCCTTGACGGGGACCTCCGTTTGAAAGCCGGCGTTGTAGGCGTTTTGATTGCCTACGCCCAGCACCTGCGGGTTATTCGTGTCCCAGCGTGGATTGGCCCATAAGCCGGCTTGCAGCGCCTTGCCGCGCGCCTCGGCGACGCGAGACCGCGCCCGCCTAAGGACCGGATGGTCGTCGAGGGCCAGATTGGTAAGGCGTTCCAGGTTCCAGCCCTCCGACACGCGTTGATCACCTTCTTCTCGCCAAGGTGTGGACGGTTCCAGCGGAACACGAATCGACTCCGGCACGGCCCTACCCGGCGGAATCCGCTCCTGAGCTTGCACCAACCGCACTTCGGTTCTCTCCGGAACGACCGAGGCATCCTTTGTCGGGGCGCCGGAAGCGGTGCTGGCTGTCGGATCAACCGCCGACGGCGCGCTTGCCGGTGTGACGCCAACGGCGCCTATTTCTGGCTTGTCGGGTGGGCGATTGGCATGAGACGGCACCAGCCCACAGCCGGCAAGCGTCAGCAGCCAAATCGAGGCGGTAGCGCACCAACGCATCGCGCGGTTTCCGAATATCGTGCTCTTTCTTGGGGTATCTCCTTGGGCTATCGGCAAGGTCTGCGGAATGTTCCAAGAATTCCAGTTCTTTGGATTCTTCAGGGGATCTGGGGTATTTGGGGTCTCCGTCATCACGACGAACCACAGACTCGTTCTGTGCAACCTTTGTGGGACCGAACAGGATCGAGTAATCGTTACAGATCCACCGATACTTTCCTTGAGGCAAACGCCCGTCTTTCTCTTTGAGACCAAGGCATGTCGATCCGCCGCGGAACCCATGTTTGGCGATGGCTGATGATCGTCGCGCTGGTGCCTCTCGCTGGGCGCCCTTCGTCCGCGGCAGACCCGCCCGCCCGAAATCGGGGATATCTCCAGACGATGCGATCCAAGGACGCCGTCCAAGTCTCCTTCCGGCAGAATCCCGGCGAACCCGCTACGGCGGCCCCAGTCGTCATCGATGCCTCAAAACAGCAGCTTCCTCGATCGCCGGCCGATTCGTCTGCGGATTTCCAGGTCGAGGGCCAATGGACGTTGGACGAACTGACGCAGCTCGCGTTCGAAAACAACCCGATCTTTCCGCGGGCCCAGGCCCGAATTGAGTCGGCTCGCGCCGCCGCCTGGCAGGCCGGCCGCTGGGTCAACCCGAGGTTCGATACGAACAATCCGCAAATCCTGGCCGGAGGACCGAACCGGAACCGTTACTCCGCGGGCGCTCAGGTGGATATACCCATGGGTAAGAAGCGGCTCGATCGCGCGGCGGGGTACCAACAGGCGCGCGAAAACGAGCTATCCGGGCTCTCCGACCGGTACGACGTATTGACGGCGGTGCGGCGGAACTTTTATGCCGTCTTGGCACAGCAGCGACGGATCGAAGTGCTGCGGCAATTGGTGACCATCGCCACGGGCACGCGCGACATCGCCCAGAAGCGCTACGACAACGAACAGGCCGCCGAAATTGATGTGCTCACGTTGAGCATCGAGGTCAGTCGGGCGCAGGCCGCATTGCGGCAGGCCGAAATCGTGCTCGTGGCCCAGCGGCGGCAACTGGCGGCGGCGGTCGGCGACGCGGATCTGACCATCGGACCCTTGCGCGGCGACCTGGCGGGTCCGCCACCGAGCTTCGACGACGCCTTAGTCCGTCAATTCGTGGCGGAAAGTAACGTCGACGTCTTGAACGCGCGCACCGAGGTTTCCCGCAGTCGCACGCTGCGCCGCCGCGCCGAGATCGAGCCGATTCCGAATCTTTACACCGGCCCGGCGGTTGCATGGTTCCCGTCCGCGCAGGGCACCCAGTTCTGGTACAACTTTCAGTTCAACATCCCGGTCTTGGACCGCAACCAGGGCAATATCCAGTCGGCTCGTGCTTACACGCGCACTGCGACGGCAGGAGTCGAAATCACGCAGAACTCACTGATTTCCCAAGCAGCGGATGTCTTGAGCCGCCATCGCGCGGCCGTCCAGCGCGCTCGACGAATCAACCAGTACATCCTTCCCACCGCCCGCAGGAACCAGGGCCTGGTCGAAAAGGGCTATCGAGCCGGAATCTTTGGGGTGACGCCCCTGCTGCAAGCCCAGCGAGCCCTGTTCGAGGCGAACAACGACTACATCGATGCGTTGGAAGACGTATGGTCCACGGCCGCCGACCTCGGAAACCTGCTTCAGCTCGAGCAATTTCCTTGATCGCTTTCCAACCTCCCGCCCGACTCTGGCGGCTGTTATACTGCACACGGTCTACGCCCACGCCCCCATGCCGCCTCACGCCTCAAGCTCAACGCATTCGCTCGGCAATCTCTCTCACCGCCATCGCGAGATGGAGTTGGAGATCGCGCTGGGGGGCGGTCTGGAGGCGATCGAAAGGCAACATGCCAAGGGTAGGCTCACGGCTCGCGAGCGGATCGAACGCCTCATGGACCCCGGCACGGTGTTCGTGGAAATCGGCCTTTGGGCGGGCTGGGAAATGTATGCGGAGTGGGGCGGGGCCCCGGCGGCCGGAGTAGTTTGTGGAGTTGGCACCGTCGCCGGCCGGCGGCAGATGATCATCGCCAACGACGCCACGGTCAAGGCCGGGGCCTTTTTCCCCGCCACCGCCAAAAAGGTGCTCCGCTGCCAGCGGATTGCCTTCCAGAACCGCCTGCCATTGATCTACCTGGTCGATTCGGCCGGCGTCTTCCTGCCCTTGCAAGAAGACGTCTTTCCCGATGAGGATGATTTCGGCCGAATCTTTCGCAACAACGCGGTGCTTTCGGCCGCCGGGCTAGGTCAGATCGCGGCGATCATGGGCAACTGCGTTGCCGGCGGCGGCTATCTTCCCGTCCTGTGCGACAAACTGCTCATGACCGACGGCTCGGGCCTTTACCTGGCGGGGCCGGCGCTAGTGAAAAGCGCGATCGGCCAGGAGGTGTCGAGCGAGGCATTGGGAGGGGCGGCGATGCATGCCCAGGTGAGCGGCACGATCGACTACCGCGATCCCGACGATGAAGCCTGCCTCGCGCGTCTGCGGCGGCTGGCCGCGGCCGTGGCGCCCGATCCGCCGCAACCGCCCGCGCCGTTCGCCCGTCACGCGGTACTGGCGCCCGCCAGGCCCGCGACCGATATCGAGGGGCTTGTCAGCCCCGATCCGCGGCGGAACTACGAAATTCGTGAGGTGCTCGATTGCATCGTCGACGGCGGCACGTTCGACGAATACAAGGCGGAGTACGGGCAATCGGTCGTCTGCGGGAGCGCGCGGTTGGGCGGGTTTCCCGTCGGGATCGTCGCCAACCAGCACCACCAGGTCCGTCCCGCCGACGGCCCGGTGCAATTCGGCGGCGTGCTCTATGTCGACAGCGCCGAGAAGGCGGCCCGTTTCATCATGACTTGCAACCAGGACTGGCTGCCGATCGTCTTCTTGCAGGACGTCAACGGATTCATGGTCGGCCGCGACAGCGAACGAGCGGGTATCATCAAGGCCGGCGCCAAGCTGGTCAACGCCATCAGCAACACCCGCGTGCCCAAGCTCACGGTGCTCGTCGGCGGTTCGTTCGGAGCGGGCAACTACGCATTGTGCGGCAAGGCATTCGACCCGCGGCTGATCTTCGCCTGGCCCTCGGCCCGCTGCGCCGTGATGGGAGGCGAACAGGCCACATCGACCCTGCTTGAAATCACGATCAAAAGCCTCCAGCGCCAGGGCGAAGCGGTCGACGCGGAGGTGTTGGCCCGGCTGCGTGAGAAAGTCAAGGGCGACTACGACCGGCAGATGGACGTGCGTTACGGCGCCGCGCGCGGCTGGGTCGACAGGATCATCGACCCCACGCAAACCCGCGAGGAGTTGATCTTCGCCTTGGAACTCGCCACACGGCACGCCGACCAGGAACCGTTCCGGCTGGGTGTGTTTCAGGTTTGATGGAACGCAACCTGATTGCGTTTCATAATCCTAACGCGTCGTTGCTTCGCTCGGCCGCATCCAAACGGAGGCGTAGGGTGGGACAAGATCGCGCAGCGAGCGCCGGCCCACCAACGGCGCTTTACGAAATCGGCACGATGTGCAGCGCGTAGCCGACCCGCGCCAGCGCCTCGGCCAGCGTATCGACGGCCAGGTGTTTTCGCCGCGCCAGCACGTGGCTGAGCATGTCTTCGGCCAATCCAGTGGCCTCGCAGAATTCTCGACGGTTACTGAATCGGGTACGAATGAGTTGTTCGAGCTCGTCCCGGTAATCCGAAGGCCGCACGTATCCCGCTGCGATGCCAATGCGGCTGCACAAGTCCTGCCCGATCTTGTATGGAAGCTTCTGCTGCGTTTCGCGGCGTGTGAGTCCCATCGCGGCATAGAATTCCCACACGGCCGCCATCCAAAAGTTGCTGTATTCGTTCCAGTCGGGATGGCTCTTCGCGCGCGAAATAAGTCCACACACAAGGTCTTGTTCGT
>Ga0307373_10007609_pt1 | contig 16847 bp, 9 predicted proteins | sample OX2MG_FD_202534 | JGI IMG/M metagenome (GOLD analysis project Ga0307373, IMG submission 202534) | Soil microbial communities from Risofladan, Vaasa, Finland - OX-2 | ecosystem: Environmental > Terrestrial > Soil > Coastal area > Acid sulfate soil | place: Finland: Risofladan, Vaasa | collected... | reverse complement strand
TGTACTTCGAGCAGGGCACCAATCCCGACATCGCCCAGGTGCAGGTGCAAAACAAGCTGCAACTCGCCGCCCCGCTGTTACCGGAAGAAGTGCAGCAACAGGGCATCAAGGTCGCCAAGGCGACCAAAAATTTCCTGCTGGTGGTGGGTTTCGTCTCCACCGACGGCAGCATGAACGGCGGCGACATCGCCGACTATATCGCCTCGCACGTGCAGGATCCGATCAGCCGCACGCCCGGCGTCGGCGATCTGCGCGTGTTCGGGGCGCAGCACGCCATGCGCATCTGGCTGAATCCCGCCGAGCTCAACAATTACAAGCTGACTCCGGAAGACGTCGCCAACGCGATCAAGGCGCGCAACGTACAGGTTGCTGCCGGCGAGCTGGGCGGCCTGCCCGCGGTCAAGGGGCAGCAACTCAACGCCACCGTCATCGGTCCACAGCTACTGACCAACATCAAGCAATTCAGGAACATTCTGCTGCGGGTCGAACCGGACGGCTCACAAGTGCGGCTGAAGGACGTAGCCCGGGTCGAACTGGGTAGTGAAAACTACACCACCCTGCCCGAATACAACGGCCAGCCCGCCAGTGGCCTTGCGGTCAGCCTGGCGGCCGGTGCCAACGCACTGAATACGGCCGATGCGGTACACCAGACCATCAACCGGCTCAAGCCGTTTTTCCCGCCGGGGCTGAAGACGATCTATCCCTACGACACCACGCCGTTCGTGCGCATCTCGATCACAGAGGTGGTGGAGACCCTGCTAATCGCCATCGTGCTGGTGTTCCTGGTAATGCTGCTGTTCTTGCAGAATTTCCGCGCTACCTTGATTCCCACCATCGCCGTGCCGGTGGTGCTGCTTGGCACCTTCGGCATCCTCGCAGTAGCCGGCTACAGTATCAACACGCTGACCCTGTTCGGCATGGTGCTGGCCATCGGCCTGCTGGTGGACGATGCCATCGTCGTGGTCGAGAACGTCGAGCGGGTGATGGCCGAGGAAGGCCTGTCGCCCAAGCAAGCCACACGCAAGTCGATGCAGGAGATTACCGGCGCGCTGGTCGGCATCGCCGTGGTGCTGTCGGCAGTGTTATTGCCGATGGCTTTCTTCGGCGGTTCCACCGGCGTCATCTACCGCCAGTTCTCGATCACCATGGTGTCGGCGATGACGTTGTCAGTGACGGTGGCGCTGATCTTCACGCCTTCGCTGTGCGCAACATTGTTGAAACCGGTCGAGCAAGGCCACGCCAGACACACGCGTGGTTTCGCCGGCTGGTTTAATCGTGGCTTCGCGCGCTGTAATCGCGCGTATGAAAAGGCCGTAGTACACGTCACCGGCAAACGCCTCCGGTATTTCCTCGTCTACGCCGTAATCGTCGTGGCGATGGTATTTCTGTTCACTCGCCTGCCCACCGGATTTCTGCCCGATGAAGATCAGGGCATCATGTTCATCCAGGTGAACACGCCGCCAGGTGCAACCCAGTCGCGCACCCAAGCGGCTCTGGTCAAAGTGCGTCAGTACTTCCAGCAGAAGGAAAAGAAAAACGTCGCCGGTGTATTCACGGTGGCGGGCTTCAGCTTTGCAGGCCACGGCCAGAGTTCGGGGCTGGGTTTCGTCAGGCTCAAACCCTGGTCGCAGCGCCCCGGCGCCGAGAACACTGCGCAGGCCATCGCCCACCGCGCCGATCTCTACTTCGAGACCATCCGCGATGCCAAAGCAGTAGCGTTCGTGCCGCCGGCGGCACTGGAACTGGGCAACGCCACCGGTTTCGATTTCGAACTGATCGACGAGGCCGGACTGGGCCACAAGGCGCTGATGGCAGCGCGCGCCAAAATACTCGCGTTGGCGAAGAAAAACACGATGCTCGACGGCGTGCGCGCCAACGGCCTGGACGACGAGCCGCAGTACACGCTCGACATCGACTGGGAAAAAGCGCAGGCACTGGGCCTCTCGGCCGCAGACATCAGCAACACCGTCAAGGATGCCTGGGGCTCTGCCTATATCGATCAATTCATCGACAACGGCCGCGTCAAACGAGTGTTCATCCAGGGCGTAGCTAATTCACGCATGCTGCCGCAGGAGTTGGGCCAATGGTACGTGCGCAACACCAGCGGTAGCATGGTGCCGTTCTCGGCTTTCGCCACGGCGCACTGGACTTACGGCCCACCCAAACTCGAGCGGTATAACGGCAAGCCATCCATCGAAATTCTGGGTAAACCAGCGGCGGGCTACAGTACCGGCCAGGCGATACAGGTGATGGAGGCTCTGGCCAAACAAATGCCGGAGGGTATCGGCTATCAGTGGACCGGTCTGTCGTATGAGCAGCAACGTTCGGGCTCGCAGGCGCCGGCGCTGTACGCCATTTCTCTGATGGTGGTGTTCCTGTGCCTGGCCGCGCTGTACGAAAGTTGGTCAATTCCGTTCTCGGTCATGTTGGTCGTGCCGCTGGGCGTCATCGGCGCTATTCTGGCGACCTGGTTGCGTGGACTGGACGACGACGTGTTCTTCCAGGTCGGCCTGCTGACCACAGTGGGGCTGTCGGTCAAGAACGCCATTCTGATCGTCGAGTTCGCCAAACAGAATGTCGAACAGGGCCTGCCGCTGATCGAGGCCACGGTGGCTGCCGCACGTCAGCGATTGCGGCCCATTCTGATGACGTCGCTGGCTTTCATCCTCGGCGTCTCGCCGCTGGCGCTGGCCACTGGCGCTGGCTCGGGCGGTCGCATCGCCATCGGTACCGGCGTCATCGGCGGCATGTTCTCGGCCACTGTGCTGGCGATTTTCCTGGTACCAGTGTTCTTCGTCGCCGTGCGCGGTAGATTCAAGGGCAAGCAACCCGCAGGCATCGCATGATGAGGAGGCCTGAAATGACGATGAACGTCTATCGGCTGACCATGATCACTGCCGCGCTGGTGATGCTCGCTGGCTGCACGCTGGAGCCGAGCTACCACCGCCCCGCCAGTGGCATCACAACGACGTGGCCACAGGGCAAGGCCTATCGCATCAACAATAGCCTGCAGCCCAAAAACGGCGTCGGCACGGTCACGCCGGCGGCAGACATCGGTTGGCGTGAGTTCTTCACCGATCCGCAACTACAGCAGTTGATCAAAATCTCTCTGAACAATAATCGTGACCTGCGGGTGGCGGCGCTCAATATCGAAAAGGCACGCGCCCAATACCGCATCCAGCGCAGCGATCTGTTTCCGTCAATCAATGGCAGTGGCAACGAACTGGTACTGCACTATCCGCACGGTGTCAGCAACGTCGGTGGCCAGTCCGGCGCCGGCACTGGCAGCACTTCCCGCAACTACAGCGTCGGCATCGGCTTTACTTCTTATGAACTGGATCTGTTCGGCCGCATCCGCAGCCTCAACCACGCCGCATTGCAGCAGTATTTCAGCGAATTCGAGGCGCGCAAGAGCACACAAATCAGTCTAGTGGCCGAGGTCGCCAACGACTATCTGGCACTGTTGGCCGATCAGGCGTTGCTGAAACTGGCCAGCGACACCTGCGACAGCCGGAAAGCCTCCTATGATCTGACCCGGCACAGCTATGATTTCGGCGTCGCCACCGCGCTCGACCTGAGCCAGTCGGAGCAGGCGCTCGACACCGCCAAGGCCGGCATCGCTCAGTTCACGCGTCAAGGCGCGCAGGACCGCAACGCACTCCAACTGTTACTCGGTGCAGCCATCCCCAAGACGCTGTCGCTCAAGGCCGGACTGGATCATGAACATCTGCTGGAAACCCTGCCGACCGGCCTGCCCTCCGACCTGATCATCCGTCGACCTGACGTGCTGGCGGCCGAACATCAACTGATCGCAGCCAACGCCAATATCGGCGCGGCGCGCGCTGCGTTCTTTCCGAGCATTTCACTGACCGGTAATTTCGGCACCGCGAGTACGCAACTCGACGGATTGTTCGCGAACGGCTCGGAAGCCTGGTCGTTCTCGCCCAAGATAAGCCTGCCGATTTTTGCTGCCGGCGCCAATGTCGCCAATTTAAAGCTGTCTCATGTCGAGAAGAACATCTTTATCTCCCGGTACCAAAAAGCCATACAAGTGGCCTTTCGAGAAGTCGCCGATGCCCTGGCTGCGCGCGGCACGCTCGAACATCAACTTGATGCCGAGAACAAACTTGTGCATGCCGCCCACACCAGTTACACGCTTTCCGACATGCGATTCCGGCAAGGTGTGGATAACTATCTCAGCGTGCTGGACTCGCAGCGGGCGCTTTACACTGCGCAGCAAAATCTGATCGGCACGCGGTTGTCTCGCCTGCAGAATCTGGTGACACTGTACAAGGCGCTGGGTGGTGGTTGGGAGGCCAACACCGTAAAATCCGCAGGTGGTGCACATCAAACCGGGAAAATTCTCCCCCTGCAGCTGCAAATGAAGGGATCCCTCGACCCCAACGCCAAACCACGAAACAACCCGCTTCACAATGCTGGCGAGTCGTCCGAATCGTCGGCGTTTGACTGACACCGCTGCCATATCTGCCCGCCTTCAACCGACGACACATAACGCATGCAAAGTTCCACAAACTACACGGGGAACACAGAACAATGAAACGCTTCGCGTTGCGTGTTTCGACATTTGCGGCCGCCGGCGCGGTGGTACTCGTCAGCGGCTGCATGGTCGGCCCCGATTTCACGCGCCCGTCCGCACCGGCCGTCAAGACTTACACGCACGGGCCACTGCCGACATCCACCGCCGCGGCCACCGGCGTCGCCGGCGGTGACAGCCAGCATTTCGAGATCGGGGCGGATATTCCATCACAGTGGTGGACGCTGTTCCGCTCACCGCAACTCAACCAGTTGATCGTCGACGCGTTGCAGGCCAACCCGGACCTGGAAGCTGCAAAGGCATCGCTGCGCGTAGCGCAAGAGAATTACCTGGCCAGCCTCGGTGGGCTGTACCCGTCCTTCAATGCCGGCTTCAGCGCCAATCGGCAGAAAACTTCGGGCGCGCTGTTTGGCAGCCCCCAGGCCGGCAGCAATATCTTCACCCTTTACAACGCGCAGGCACAGGTGTCGTACACGCTGGACCTGTTTGGCGGCACACGGCGGCAGATTGAACAGAATCGAGCGGGTGTGGACTATCAGCGCTTCCAGCTTGAGGGCGCCTATCTGACGCTGACCTCGAACGTGGTGACGACGGTGGTGCAGATCGCGTCCTTGCGCACGCAGATTGCGGCCAACCGCGACATCACCGATGCGCAACAGAAAATCGCCGACATCGTCAAGCGCCAACTGGGCTTCGGCGGCGCGTCGCAAGCGCAGCTGCAGCAACAATTGGCACAACTGGCGCAGGTGCAGGCGCAACTGCCGCCACTGCGCAAGCAACTGGTGCAACAGCAACATCTGCTGGCCGCCCTGACCGGGCGTTTCCCCAGCCAAGTGGCGCCGCTCGACATCAGTTTTGAGCAGTTGAAATTACCGCAGACGCTGCCGGTCAGCCTGCCGTCAAAACTGGTCGAGCAGCGGCCCGACGTACGCGCCGCCGCAGCGCAGTTGCACGAGGCCAGCGCCGCCATCGGCGTGGCCACCGCCAACCAACTGCCGCAGATCACCATCAGTGGCGACATCGGCACCATCGCCACCCAGATCGGCGATCTGTTCTCCTCAGGCGGCGGCATCTGGAGTATCGCCGGTGGATTGACGCAGCCAATCTTCGACGGCGGCCAACTGCGGCACAAGAAACGCGCGGCCGTCGCTGCTTATGACCAAGCCGCCGCGCAATACCGCGGCACGGTGTTGACCGCATTCCGCAACGTCGCCGACAGCCTGCGCGCACTGGGTATCGATGCCGACGGTCTCAAGGCACAGCTGGCCGCCGAGCAGGCCGCGCGGAAAAGCTACGAAATCTCCCAAAAGCAGCTCAAACTCGGCGGCATCAATTATCCGACGCTGCTGCAGAGCGAGTTGAGTTATCAGCAGTCGCGCACCGCGCTGGCTCAGGCTCAGGCCGCACGCTACAGCGATACCGCGGCCCTGTTCCAGGCCCTGGGCGGCGGCTGGTGGAATCACAGTAACGAGAAGCAGCGCAGCGGCCGTACGGCCATACCACCGAAACGTCACTGACGACACCGTTCGTTACGGATTCAGATGTCAACATTCGAACAACAGATTGCGGCTGACTCAGCGCGCTCGACACAGAGAGAAACGCAATGAAAAAGCGCATGGTGATCATGCTGATTGTCGTCGTCGTATTGTTCGGCGCCATCTTCGGGTTCGAGGCGTTCAAGAACGTCATGATCAAGAACTTCATCGCGAAGACGAGCAACCCGCCACAAGCCGTCTCCACGACTAAAGCCGTCGAACTGCCCTGGCAGCAAACGCTGGAAGCCGTGGCCAGTCTGCGCGCGCACAGTGGCGCCGATCTCAGCCCGCAAGTGGCCGGTATCGTCGACAGCATCCACTTCAAATCCGGGCAAGATGTGAAGAAAGGGCAGCTGCTGATCTCACTGAATGCACAGGCCGATCTTGCGAAACTGAATGCGTTGAAGGCCGCCGAGCATATCGCAAGCATTACCTATGATCGCGACAAGCGGCAGTACACCGCGCAGGGAATCAGTAAACAAGTGGTGGACAATGACGCCGCCAAGCTCAAGCAGGCCCAGGCCAATGTCGCACAACAACAAGCGCTGGTGAACTACGACCACGTTCGCGCTCCTTTCTCAGGCCAATTGGGCATCCGCCAAGTCGATATCGGCCAGTATCTGAATCCGGGTACGACGATCGTTACCCTGCAGTCGCTGGACCCGATTTACGCCGACTTCTATCTGCCGCAGCAAACACTGGAGAAAATAAAGGTCGGACAAAAGGTTGTGGCAAAAACCGACGTTCTGCCAGGTGAAACCTTCGACGGCGACATCGTTGCAATCAGCCCTAAAGTCGACACCGGAACACTCAATGTGCAAATACGGGCAGCGCTAAAGAATCCGGATCGCAAGCTATTGACCGGCATGTACGCCACGGTTGACGTCATCACCGGCGCACCGCACGCCTACATCACGCTGCCGCAGACGGCCATTACCTACAACCCCTACGGCGACACCGTATATTTGGTCGTTCCAGCCAAGGGCGAGAAAGGCGAGAAAGGCGGGCAAGACAAGGATAGCAAGCTAATCGTCAAGCAGCAGTTCATTACCGTGGGCGACACCCGCGGCGACCAGATTCAGATTCTCAAGGGCGTGGATGTCGGGCAGACCGTAGTCACTGCAGGCCAGATCAAGCTGCACAACGGCTCGCCGATTGAGATCAACAACCAGATCCAGCCCAGCGATGATGCCCACCCCACTCCACAGGAACACTGAGCGGGGGCCATGCCATGAAATTCACTGACCTCTTCATCCGACGGCCCGTGCTGGCAATGGTGGTTAGCCTGTTGATCCTGGTGCTCGGACTACGCTCGCTGAGTTCGCTGCAAGTCCTGCAATACCCGAAAACCGAGAACGCCATCGTTACCGTCAGCACGACTTACTACGGCGCCGACAACGAAACTGTGGCCGGGTTCATCACCACCCCCTTGGAAAACGCGATCGCGCAAGCCAACGGCATCGACTACATGACGTCGACCAGCACGAGCGGCGTCAGTACCATAACAATCAATCTGCGGCTGAACTACGATGCCGACAAGGCGTTGACCGAAATCAGTGCGAAAGTCAGCTCGGTGCTCAACCGGCTGCCGCCAGAATCGCAGCAGCCAACGCTGTCGATCAAAGTCGGCCAGACCATCGACGCGATGTACATCGGCTTCAAGAGCAAGATACTGGATTCCAATCAGGTTACCGATTATTTGACGCGAGTGGTGCAACCCGAATTGCAGGCGGTGGAAGGTGTACAGACCGCCGAGATACTCGGTGCCAAAAACTTCGCACTGCGGGCGTGGCTGGAGCCGAAGAAAATGGCGGCCCTGGGCATCACGGCCGCCGATGTCAGTAAGGCGCTGGCGGCCAACGATTTCATTTCCGGTCTGGGCGCCACCAAGGGTCAGATGGTGCAAGTCAATCTTACTTCCTCTACCAACGTGACCTCGTTAGGCGCGTTCCGCAACCTGGTGATCAAGCAGCACAACGGGGCCATCGTACGGCTCAAGGACGTCGCCCAAGTCGAGCTCGGTTCCGACGATTACAACACACATGTGTCTTTCGATGGGCAGAAGGCGGTATACATCGGCATCCAGGTGGCACCCACTGCCAACCTGCTGGCGGTAGCCAAATTGGTCAAAGCAAAACTGCCCACGATTTTTTCGCAGCTGCCCAATGGGCTGCAAGGTGCGGTGGCCTATGACTCCACCAATTTTGTCACCAGCGCGATCAGCGATGTAGTCAAAACTTTGGTTGAAGCCTTGCTGATCGTCTGCTTCGTGGTATTCGCCTTCCTCGGATCACCCCGCTCGGTACTGATTCCGATCATCGCGATCCCGGTGTCGTTGATCGGCGCTTTCGCCATGATGTTGATGTTCGGCTTCTCGATAAACCTGCTGACGCTGCTGGCACTGGTGTTGGCAATCGGTCTGGTGGTGGACGACGCCATCATCGTGGTGGAGAACGTCAACCGCCACCTTGAGGAGGGAGCAAAACCCATGCCGGCAGCCATCGCTGCAGCACGCGAACTGGCAGGGCCAATCATCGCGATGACGATCGTACTGGTCGCCGTCTTCGTTCCCATCGGCTTCCAGGGCGGCCTCACGGGCGCACTGTTCACTGAGTTTGCTTTCACTCTCGTTGGTGCAGTCACGATTTCCATGATCGTCGCCCTGACGTTGTCGCCGATGATGTGTTCTCATTTCCTCAAGCTGCACACTCAAGACCGCAGCGGCTGGGAAGAGCGTCTGGTGGATTTCATCGATCACCGCTTCGACGAAGTTCATCGTCCCTACAAGCGCATACTGCACAGCAGTCTGGATACGCGCGCGGTGACCTACACTTTTGCGGTCATCATCCTTGTCAGCATTTACTTTCTCTATGGCGGCGCCAAGAAGGAACTGGCCCCACAAGAGGATCAGGGCATCATGTTGACCAGCCAGACCAGCGCACCGGACGCGACGCTGGCGCAAAGACAGCTGTATTCTCGCGAGCTCGTTAAGGAGCTGAGCGCCTACCCGGAAACCGCTCACATCTTCCAGATTGACGCTCCGGGCACTTCCATCACCGGCATGAACCTGAAGCCCTGGAACGAACGGACCCGCACCAGCAATCAACTGCAACCGATCATCCAGAAACAGGTGAATAAAATCGCCGGACAACAGATCGCCGTGTTCCAACTGCCCTCACTGCCTGGCAGCAACGGCTTGCCCATCCAGTTTGTACTGGGCACGACCGAACCCTACCAACAACTTTACGACGTATCGCAGAAATTCCTGCATGACGCACTGAACAGCGGGCGCTACATTTTTCTGCAGAGCGATCTGAAGATCGACCAGCCACAAGCCAAGGTGGTTATCGACCGCAACAAGGCCTCACTGCTGGGGTTGACCATGAATGACGTTGGCTCGGCGCTATCTTCGATGTTAGGCGGCGGCTACGTCAACTATTTCAACCTTGACGGCCGTTCGTACAAGGTGATCCCTCAGGTGCTGCAGCGTTATCGATTGAACCCGGACCAAATCAGTAACTACTACCTCACTGCCAGCGACGGCATGTCTGTTCCCCTCTCCACATTGGTGAAAATCGAGCCCGAGGTAGTGCCACAATCGATCAATCACTTCCAGCAGCTCAATTCAGCCACAATCCAGGGCGTCGCCGCACCAGGAATCAGCACCGGAACGGCGCTGAGCTACCTCAAACAACTGGCACAAGAAGAGCTGCCAACGGGCTACTCAATCAACTACGCTGGCCCCTCTCGCCAATACGTGCAGGAATCCAGTGGGTTTCTGGTGACTTTCGCACTTGCCCTGATCATCATCTTCCTGGCGCTGTCGGCCCAATTTGAGAGTTTCCGCGACCCGCTGATCATCCTTGTATCGGTCCCAATGTCTATCGCCGGCGCGTTGATCTTTGTCAGTCTGGGCATCGGCGGAGCGACTCTGAACATCTATACCGAGGTGGGGCTCGTGACCCTGATGGGTCTGATCAGCAAGCACGGCATTCTCATCGTCGAATTCGCAAACAGTCTTCAGGCCCAAGGTAAATCCAAGCGCGAGGCGATTGAGGAAGCGGCCGGCATCCGCTTGCGCCCGATTCTGATGACCACAGCGGCCATGGTGCTTGGCGTCGTCCCACTGATCGTCGCTACCGGGGCTGGTGCGGTTTCACGCTTCAATATGGGTCTGGTGATCGCCACGGGCCTCGCTATTGGCACCTTGTTCACCCTGTTCGTGGTCCCCGCGGTATACATGCTGATCGCACAAGATCACCACAAAACCGGCATCACCGAAGACGCAAGCGCAAGCCTCGATGCACCCACACAAACCTGACCATTCACAACATCCGCGAGCAGTGCCGGCCGGCACTGCCCATGGGACTCAGCCTGGACTCCAGCGGCCGTTCAAGGCTCTCAGCACCTTGTAAGGATAGTCGGCCCGCCCGCTGGAACCGTTGTAGCGCGCCAGCGCCTTGACCCAGTCGTCATGGGTCTTATCAAGGTAATAGCGCAGGATGTTGCAGCCCATGCGCAGGTTGGTGCGCGTGTGAAACAGGTTGTCGCCCTTGCCGCCGATCTCTTCGATCCAGAACGGCATGATCTGCATGTAGCCTTCTGCGCCGCTGCGGGAGATGGCGAACCGATCAAAACGGCTTTCGATCTGGATCACCGCCAACACCAGTTCCGGCGACAGCTTGGCGCGCGTCGCCTCCTCATGCAGCATCCGCAGGAAGCTGATGCGCGCTGCGGCATCCGGCATGAATCGCTTGAGTCGTCCGGACATGTCCACCAGCCAAACCTCGGCATCGTAATGATCAACAAAGCCGTCGGGCGCTTGCAGCGCGGTTGCCATACGGCTGCGCAAAGCGGCACTCGGCTCGCCGGTTGGACCAGCGTGAGCGGCGCTGCTGGCCAACACAAGCAAGGCGGCCGGCAGCATCGCAACTGCGACGGCAGCGCGTTTCACACCAGCTTTTCCAGTACTGCCTGAGCAGTCGCTGCAATCGCTTCGGCGGTTACGGCATCGCGGCGCTTGTACTCGAACTGCTGCAGCGCCAAGCTCTTGTCGCCGATGACGATGCGATGCGGGATACCGATTAGATCTGCATCGGCAAACATCACACCCGGGCGCTGACCCCGATCATCCAGCAGCACTTCGACGTCAGCCGCATTGAGCGCGTCATACAACTGATCAGCCGCCGCGCGTACGGCTTCGCTGCGGTCATAACTGATCGGCACGATGACCACGGTAAATGGCGCGATCGAAGCCGGCCAGCAGATGCCGGCATCGTCATGGCTTTGTTCGATGGTGGCGGCGACGATGCGGCTGACGCCGATGCCGTAGCAACCGGACTCGAGCACGACTTCCTGGCCCTGCTCATTGAGCACGCGCGCGCCCATGGTCTCGGTGTACTTGTGTCCGAGCTGGAAGATGTGGCCAACCTCAATGCCGCGCACCAGCTTCAACACGCCCTGTCCGTCGGGACTGGGATCACCTTCAACGACATTGCGCAGATCAGCAGTTTCGGCCACCGCGACGTCGCGTCCCCAGTTGACACCGCGCAGGTGGTATCCCGATTCATTGGCCCCACAGATGAAATCCGCCAGACCCGCTGCAGCGTGATCGACAATGATCGGCACCGCTGCGCTCACCGGCCCCAGGAACCCCGGCACGCAGTTGAACGCCGCCTGGATTTCGGCGTCGGTCGCCAGCATCTGTGGCGCGGCGACACGCGGGTGTTTCTCGGCCTTGAGCGGATTGAGCGTGTGATCGCCGCGCAAGGCCAGCGCCACCAGTTCGCCGTCGCTGCCCTTCACCACGATCAGTTTCAACGTCGACGCCAGCGGAACCTCCAGCAGTTTGACCACCGCCTCGCAAGTCGTCTGCGTTGGCGTGGCAACTTTCTCCACTGTCGCGCCCGGCGCGGCCGGCGCGGCCGCCGGTAGACTCTCGGCGGCCTCGACGTTGGCGGCATAACCGGAGCCGTCGCTGATCGCAAGCAGATCCTCGCCGGACTGTGCCAACACGTGAAATTCCTCGCTACGGTCGCCACCGATGGCCCCCGAATCGGCCTTGACGATGCGGAATTCAACGCCGATACGCTCGAAAATGCGCGTGTAGGCGGCACGCATGTTTTGGTATTCACGTTGCAGGTCGACCACGTCCAGATGGAAGCTGTAGGCATCCTTCATCAGAAATTCGCGACCTCGCAGGATGCCGAAGCGCGGACGAATCTCGTCGCGGAACTTGGTCTGGATCTGATAGAAGGTGACGGGCAACTGCTTGTAGCTGCGCAGTTCGCGACGCACCAGGTCGGTGATGACCTCTTCGTGGGTCGGGCCGATGACGAAATCACGGTCATGCCGATCCTTGATGCGCAGCAACTCGGCACCGTACCTGTCCCAGCGCCCGGACTCCTGCCACAGTTCAGCCGGAATCACCGCCGGCATCAGCACTTCCAGCGCGCCGGCGCGATCCATTTCTTCGCGGACGATGGCCTCGACCTTGCGCAGCACGCGCAGGCCCAACGGCAGCCAGGTGTAGATACCGGCGCCAATCTTGCGGATCAAACCGGCACGCAACATCAACCGATGACTGACGATCTCGGCATCAGCGGGCGTTTCCTTGGTGGTGACAAGCGGGTAACGTGACAGGCGCATGGGTGGAAGACGGGTCCTAGTGGCAACAGAGAACCGCCAGTTTATTGGAAGAATCAACAAACGCCTATTGATCCGGCCTGTACTGCATTGAAAAGTGACACGAACACCTGTCGTGGCGAGGAGCGCAGCGACGTGGCGATCTCGGCCCGACGATCAATAGGCCTATGCTCAACTCGTATTGCACCTAAATTGTAGATTGTACGGCGTCGTGGCAGACACTGGTAGACTGCGCGCCTCGAATTCGCAACGGGGCGGTCAACGTCCTCGCAAAGGTATGGTCTGGTTCGCGCGACTGCGCAGACTCCTGATTGGCAAGAAGCTGGACCCGCTCGACAAGAGCACACGACAGCACATCGTGCTGGTGTCGTTTCTCGCGTGGATCGGACTCGGCGCCGACGGTCTTTCCTCTTCTTGTTACGGCCCGGAGGAAGCCTTCCTGGCGCTGGGCCACAACGATCACCTGGCACTGTTTCTGGCGGTGGCCACAGCGGCGACCGTGTTCATCATTGCGTTGGCCTACAATCAGGTCATCGAGCTGTTCCCCTCTGGTGGCGGCGGTTACAAGGCGGCAACGCGGCTGATTGGCCCCTATGCCGGACTGGTCTCCGGCGCCGCGCTTATGGTCGATTACGTGCTGACCATCGCCATCTCGGTGGCCAGCGGCGGCGATGCGCTGTTCAGCTTGCTGCCGGCCAACCTGCTGGTATGGAAACTCACCACCGAGATCGTGCTGGTGATGCTGCTGATCCTGCTCAACCTGCGCGGGATGAAGGAATCGATCTGGATCCTGATGCCGATTTTCCTTGGTTTCCTCGTGACTCACGTGTTCCTGATCGGCTATGGCATCGCCCACCACGCCGGGCAAATCCATACCCTGTTGCCGGATGCGCTGAGCGATACCCGCAAGATGGCGGGCGACCTCGGTTGGGTCTTCGTGCTCTCTCTGTTTTTGCGCGCCTATTCGCTCGGCGGCGGCACCTACACCGGTCTCGAAGCGGTCTCCAACAACGTCAACCTGCTGGCCGAACCGCGCGTGCGCACCGGCCGCTGGACCATGTTCTACATGGCGGTGTCGCTGTCGATCACCGCCGGCGGCATCATTCTGCTTTATCTGCTGTGGAACGCGCACGCCATGCCCGGCATGACGCTCAACGCGGTGGTGTTCCAGCAAATCATCGCGCAGTTCAACCCGGGCTCGCCGGGGATCAATCACATCGCGCTGGCGGTGGTGCTGACGCTGGAAGGCGGGTTACTGATGGTCGGCGCCAATACCGGCTTTCTCGCCGGGCCGGCAGTACTCGCCAACATGGCTGCGGATCGCTGGGTTCCACGCCAGTTCCGGCAACTCTCCAGCCGCATGGTGACGCAGAACGGCGTGCTGGTGATGGGCGTGTCGGCGTTGGCCATCCTGGTCTGGAGCGGCGGCGCGGTATCGGTGTTGGTAGTGCTCTACAGCATCAATGTATTCCTGACGTTCTCGCTATCGTTGTACGGTCTCTGCCGCCACTGGTGGAAACGACGTCTCTATACGCGGCAGTGGCGCCGCCGACTGGCGATGGCGATGCTAGGCCTGTGCGTCACCGGCTTCATCCTGATGGTGACGCTGGTGGAAAAATTCACCGAAGGAGGCTGGCTGACGTTATTGGTCACCAGCTCGGTGATCGCGGTCTGCCTGTTGATCAAGCGCCATTACGACCACACCCAGCGCTTGATGGCGAGCGTCGATGCAGTCTACTCGGTGAAGATGGACTGGGAAGAATCACTGGAACTGTTGCCGACCGATCCGGCCGCCTCCACCGCTGTCTTCTTTATCGGTGCCAACCGCGGCGCCGGCATGTATACCCTGCGCCATGCGATGGAGAAATTCCCCAACGGCTTTCACAACTATATCTTCGTCGCCGTCGGCGAAGTCGACCGACAGAATTTCGACGGCGAAGGCACACTCGCCAACCTGCAGTTGAAGATCGAGAATTCCTTACACTACTTCACCACCTACTGTGCCAGTCGCGGTCTGCCCGCCAAGGCCTACAGCGCTTTCGGATCCGACCCGCTGGAGGAGCTGTCGCAGCTCAGCGCACAGGTCGCCAACGATTTCCCACACTGTGTGTTCTTCGCCGGGCGGTTGGTCTTCGGCCGCTCAACGTTCGCCACCCGCATTCTTCACAACCAGCTGCCGATGGCGATGCAACGCCTGCTCGACCGCCGCCGCCGGCAAATGGTCATCGTCCCCATTCACATGCCTGAGAAGCGCTGGACAGTCCCGCGCGACGCCCGTCATATCCGCTAACTCCTACGTGTAGTGCGTCTCCACCGACCCGCCGAGGCCGATCTCATCGCACAGCACATTCCAAAAGTAAAATGCGCCTGAACGATCTGGGGGGCAGGGTTACAAGCCGCTTTATTGCGGATACGTTGGAACCGCTTGTCGCGTTCCCGGTTGAATTGTTCTGCGGCCTGATTGCCGGTCATGGCAAGGGCGTGTATATCGAGCGTGGCGAAGTTCAGACCCGGCTTGAGTAAGCGCTTGGCGCCGGGAAGGAACTTGAGTTTTTCGTAAAGCGTGTTCATGGGTTCATAGCACATAGAGCCGCCGTTGCCGCCCTTCTCGCCGGAGCGGGTCCCGGGAAAGAAGCAGGGTCGATGATGAAGCCGCGCATCCCGGCCTGACAACGGACTGACGAGACGATCACGGAATTTACACAACGGGGGTTTGTTTGCTTGACCCATGATTGTTATTGTGATATCAACCCCCTCACAAATACAAAAATATTCGTAATTACGTTTAGGAGTATTTGCTCGGCATTGTTTTGACGGTGCAAGACAGCGGGGGATCAATATACCTGTTGGCTTCGCCGCTCTTGACTGAGCGTCGTGATGTTGTTGCGCGAGCTGCTGCAGGCAGGTGGACAATAATCACCACTTATCACCTGCCAGAGTGAATGGCTGACTAATAATTACTATTAATTAGGAGTGAAGATATATGGCTACATTGACAGACGTGCCTCCAGGTGCAGTCTTACTGACTCCCACGGGTCTTGCCTCTGGGCGGAAGGGATGTATTTCCTTGGTATTGGTTCCAAGCCCAAACACAGCTTCAATCACGGCATCCATGACGTAAGGAGCAATCATCATGACGGAATTCACAGTAGTACCTCCTGTTACGATCATACTGACGCTCACGGGTCTTGCCGTGTGGGTGGAAGGCATGTACTTCCTTGGCCTTATGCCCTACAACCCAGCCAGCCCAACCCACAGAGGCAGCGGAGCAGAGCTCGATCCCGATGGAGCACCGCACGATCCCGATGCCAAACCGTGGTCGCACCCGCGCAGAGCCGCAGGGACGCTCATGTTACTCGCCGGGATCTCCGACATGATCCAGATGATCCACATCATGGGTGGTGCTGATCTGGAAACTGCCAAAACGGTGATTCTTTGCGGCATGCTGGCATATCCCTGCGGGTGGTTTACATATCTCGGATTCGCCCAGGTTTTCAACCTTGATATGCGCGCCGTCGGCTACGCCGCGATTCCTGTCGGACTCGTGCCTCTGGCCTGGTTGCCCTTCTTTTCGGACAGCTGGATGTTCCAAGCGGATCTCTTCATCTGGGGGATAGCCTTCCTGGCCGTCGCAGCCCACCACTCTTTTAAATTAATATCGGATAAGGTGCTCGGAGCTTGGGTCACGTTCGTGGCGGTCTTTGCGTTCTTCCTCCAGCCCGCATTATATGGCTACGGTCACGGCCTTGCTACTATGTTCGGCCTTCCAGGGCATTGAACGGCGCGAGCTAATCGCGGGATTCTTGGGGTCAGATTCCGCATCGTAACAACCGGGCGCACCGTCCCACACTTGCTGGGTGGGACCCGACGGGAGTCGGGACGGTGCGCTCGCCGCTGAACCTGTGGAACGCTCAACTGTTCCTCGTGAACGCGCAAACCGCTGACCCGGTCCCCAAGGAGGAAGCAACAGATGAAGGGTCGGGTCAGTCTTTTCTAATTCAGGTATGAGCCTGAAGGGGTCTTGTTTCGGTGGTTGAGTCAGGCTGCGGGTTTGGATCGACGGTCGATGGATTGGAAGCGCTTGGCGCGTGCGGTGTTGAGCTGCTGCGCGG
>Ga0307373_10007608_pt1 | contig 16848 bp, 14 predicted proteins | sample OX2MG_FD_202534 | JGI IMG/M metagenome (GOLD analysis project Ga0307373, IMG submission 202534) | Soil microbial communities from Risofladan, Vaasa, Finland - OX-2 | ecosystem: Environmental > Terrestrial > Soil > Coastal area > Acid sulfate soil | place: Finland: Risofladan, Vaasa | collected... | reverse complement strand
CTGTACGACGGCAGCGTGCGCCACCCCGGCGACCTCCAGCGGCGCGAGCACGAGCTGGCCGGGATGCGCGGGCGCCGCAGCGACCACGAGGAGCGGGTGCTGGCGGCGATGGAGGCCGAGGAGGCGGCCCAGGCGGAGCTGGAGGCGGCCTCGAGCGCTGTCACGGCGGCCGAGGCGCACGCGGCCGAGCGGGGGGTCGCGGACGCGGTCCGCCTGCCGTCGCTGGAGCGGGCCCGCCGGGCGGCGGCGGATCGTCGCGAGCAGTGTCTGGCCGCGGTCCCCGAGGCCGGGCTGCGGGTGTACCGGCGGACGGCGGCGCACCGCACGCCGGCGGTGGCTCGGGTGCGGCACGGGACCTGTTCGGGCTGCCGGCTGCCGGTGCCGCCGCGGCTCCTCGACCAGGCCCGCCGCGACCAGCTCGCCGTCTGCGAGACGTGCGAGCGGCTCCTCCTCCTGTGACCGGCGAGGCCGGGACACCAGCTGCCCGGCGCTGGGTCGACGGCTACGCCGACGGGGCCTGCAGCGGCAATCCCGGGCCGGGCGGGTGGGCCTACCGGATCGAATGGCCGGGCGGGGTCGAGGAGGGGAGCGGGGGCGCGGCTCGCACCACCAACAACCGGATGGAGCTGACCGCGGTGGGCGAGGCCCTGGGCGCGTTCGCGGCGAGCCGCGCGCCCGGCGACGGGCTGCGCCTCCACGTCGACTCCCTGAACGTGATCGGCTGGCTCGCGCGGGGCTGGAAGCGGCGGGCCAACCTCGACCTCTTCCCGCCTCTCGACCGCCGCCTCGACGCGCTCGACGGCACGGTCCAGTTCGTGCACGTGCGGGGCCACGGCAGCTGTGCCGGCAACAACCGGGTCGACGGCCTGGCGGTGGCGGCGGCGCGGGTGGCGCGGGAGCGGGGGGCCGGGTAGGGGGGCGGCGATCCGGGCCGCCCCGCCTCCGCTGGGGGCCGCGTCCTGGACCGGGGCCCGCTTGACGGGCGGCTCCGGCGGCAACGTATCATACACAGTATACGAGAGAGTCCAGGCGAGCTGGGCCGGAGTGGGGGTCGATGCTCATGCGCGTAACGCACCGTGGCCTGGCGGGAATGGCGGCCCTGGCGACCGTGGCCGCGGGGGGGCTGGCGAACCCCCTGGTCGCTCCGGCGGCGGCGAGGTCGCACTCCAGCTCCACCGTGACCGCGGCGATCAGCAGCGATCCGACGTCCCTCGACCCTGCTCGCGGCTTCGACTCCATCTCCTGGTCGTTCATCCACGCGACCTTCGTCAGCCTGCTCACCTTCAACGCGGCGAGGCAGATCGTCCCGTGGGGCGCCACGACCCTGCCCGCCGTGACCGCTGGCGATCGCGTCTACACCTTCCACCTGCGCCCCGGGCTCAGGTTCAGCGACGGCGAGCCGGTCACGGCCCGGGCCTACGCGGATGCCATCCAGCGCATCCTCAACCCGGCGACCAAGTCCCAGCTGATGGCGTTCTACCAGATCATCGCCGGCGCCACCGCCTACTCCGGCGGCAGGGCCAGGCGGGTGAGCGGCATCCAGGTCCTGGGTGCCGACACGATCCGGTTCACGCTCACCCGCGCCGACCGAACCTTCAGCGACATCATGGCCATCCCCAACGCCAGCGCGGTCCCGCCCAAGGTGATCGCCAAGAACTCCGCCACGTTCGGCCTCCGCCCAGTGGGCGATGGCCCCTACCGGGTGCAGAGCTACATCCCCGGCCGCGAGATCACGCTGGTCAAGAACCCCACCTACTTCGAGGCCGGCCAGGTGGCGACGCGGCGGATCGAGATCACGATCGGCCTCGCCCCCGAGACCGAGGCGCTGCGGGTCGAGAACGGCCAGACCGACGTGATGATGGACAACATCCCCACCGCGGTCTACCTCGGGGTCCATCACAACCGGCACTTCACCACCTATCTGCACCACTTCATCTCGATCGAGGACAACTACGTCGCCTTCAACATGGCCAAGCCGCCGTTCACCAACAAGCTGGTGCGCGAGGCCGCCGCGTACGCCGTCAACGGCCAGCAGGTGCTGCGATCGATCTCGGGAATGGGCACCCCGCTGACCCAGGTGCTGGCGCCCGGAATGCCGGGCTTCGATCCGAGCGTGAAGCCGCTCGGGTACCATCCGGATCGGTCGCGCCGGCTGCTCGCACAGGCCGGTCACCCCCACGGCAAAGGACTAGCGGTGCTGACCTTCGCCGTCGCCACCGGAGGCTTCACCGCAGGAGCCAATGTTGCCCAGGTGGTCCAGCAGGATCTCGAGCAGGTCGGCTTCAAGGTGCAGCTCCGGGTGACCGCGCCGGGGGCGTTCCTGTCCAGTCTCGGCCGCTATCCCCTGACCATGGGCATCTACGGGATCGACTATCCTGATCCGTACGATCTGATCGCAAGCCAGTTCACCTGCAGTGAGATCGCGGCCGGCAACAACTGGCAGTACTACTGCAACCGCGCGGTGGACCGGACCCTCGAGCGTTCGTTGGCGCTGCCGCTGGCGACCGCCATCCCGGTGTACCGCAGGCTGCAGGCCCAGATCTTCGCCGCCTACCCCTGGATCCCCCTCTACTATCAGGAGCTGTGGTACCTGGTCAACCCCAGGCTCAAGGGGTTCGGGGCCAACCCGCTCTGGCCGATGGTCTTCGCCAACTGGAGGACGTAGGCGCCGGAGAGGGTCGCCGGCACGAGGCGCAATGCGATCGAGGCGCCGCCCGCCGCGGTCAGCTCGGGCCGGCGCGTGATCGCGGTCCCTGGGGCCGGCGGGCGCGACGAGGGCGTCCACCCGGGCCGGCCGCAGGCTCGCGTGGCCGCCGCATGGCGCACGCTCGTCGGCCGGCCGGCCGGCCTGATCGGGCTGGTCCTGACGGTCACGCTGGTGGGGGTCGCCCTGCTGGCGCCGGTGCTCGCGCCCCACTCGCCCTACTTCCAGTTCTCCAGCGGGCTCAGGAACGACGGCTCGCCGGTTGGGCCCAGCGGCCACTTCCTGCTCGGCACCGACGCGCTGGGGCGGGACCTGCTCAGCCGCCTCATCTTTGGACTGCGCAACACTCTGGCGGTGGCGGTCGCCGCCAATGTCATCGCCGCCGTGATCGGGGTGATCTTCGGCAGCCTGGCCGGCTACTTCGGTGGATGGCTCGACATCGTGCTGATGCGGCTCACCGAGGTCCTCCTCGCCGTGCCCGCCATCCTCCTCGCCGGCTTCCTGGCGCTGGTCACCTCACCCTCGCAACTGAGCCTGATCCTCATCATCGGTGGGGTGAACTGGTTCTACCTGGCCCGCATCGTGCGCGGCGAGGTGCTGTCGGTGCGGGTGCGCGAGTTCGTCGAGGCCGCGGTGGTCGCCGGAGCTGGTGATGGGCGGATCCTCGTCCGGCACGTGCTGCGGCAGGTGTGGTCGCTGGTGTTCGTCTACATGACCCTGCAGTTCTCGACCACCACCATGTTCGTCGCGTCGATGTCGTTCGTGGGGATCGGCCTGCAGCCGCCGACGCCCTCGCTGGGCAACCTGATCGCCGACGGCAGCCAGTACCTCACCAGCGTCCCGCGCCTGGCCCTGGTCCCGGGGGTGGTCCTGGGACTGGCGGTGCTGGGATTCAACCTCCTCGGCGACGGCCTGCGCGACGCCCTCGCCGTGGGCGCCTAGCGGCGCGGCCGCCGCCGAGATGGCACGGTGCTGAGGTTCATCGCCCGGCGCGCGGCGGGAGGGGTCGGGGTCCTCTGGGGGATCATCACCCTGGTGTTCGTGATCGGCTATGCGCTGCCGATCAACCCAGCGCGGATCATCGCCGGGCGCAACGCTCCGAGGGCCGTGGTCGAGAGCATCTACCGAGAGCTGGGGCTGAACCACCCGCTGTGGGTGCAGTACGGCGGCTACCTCGTCCGCCTCGCCCACGCCAATCTGGGGCAGTCCTACGCCACCAACCAGCCGGTGACCCAGGCGCTCGCCCAGCGCCTGCCATACACCATCGAGCTGGTGTCCTTGGGGGTGTTCGGCGAGTTGATCATCGGCCTCGGACTGGCGATCCTGGCCGCCGCCCGGCGGGGCTCAAGGTGGGACGGGTTCGCCAGCGTCCTGGCCATGCTGGGGCTGACGCTCCCCACCTTCTGGCTCGGTCTGCTCCTCCTCTACGTGCTCGCCTTCAGGCTGCCGATCTTCCCCCTCGGCGGGGTCAGCACCGCCAGCTGGGTGGTGCTGCCGGCCTTCAGCATCGCCTTCACCGGCGCCGGCTACTACACCCGTATGGGCCGGGCCAGCCTGCTCGAGGAACTGTCACAGGAGTACGTGAGGACGGCCCGCGCCAAGGGCGCCAGCGAGGCCCGCGTCCTCTTTCGGCACACCTTGCGCAACGCCCTCCGTCCCGTCGTCACCATGGCCGGGCTCGACCTCGCCACCCTGATGGGGGGGGTGCTGGTGACCGAGCAGGTCTTCGGCATTCCCGGGCTCGGCACCTTGGCCTGGAACGCGATCCTGCAGAACGACCTGCCCATGCTGGAGGGCGTGGTCCTGGTCATCGGGGTGGTGATCGTGGTGATGACGATCCTCATCGACATCGTCTACGCCTGGCTCGATCCCCGGGTGACGCTCGCCAGCACGGGGTAGCGGGCCCGGGCCTGAGGACTCCCATCGGCCGTCATCGCCCCGGCGCCCGGCCCCGCCCGCCGTCGGGGCGCGCTACGATGGCGCGGGCGGCGGGCAGATGACCGCGGCCGGCACGCCGCCGGTCGAGGAAAGTCCGAGCTCCGCAGAGCAGGACGCCGGGCAACACCCGGCGGGGGAAACCCCAGGGAGAGTGCCACAGAAATGACACAGCCGCGGGCGGGCTGACCCTCGTCGGCGGCAACGGTGAAATGGTGGGGTAAGAGCCCACCGGCGGCCGGGTGACCGGCCGGCCAGGCAAACCCCGTCCGGAGCAAGACCCGGCAGGGTGCGGGCCCCTGTGGTCCCCGGGCTGCTCGTCCGGTTGCACCCGGGTGGGTCGCACGAGGCGGCGGGCAACCGCCGTCCCAGATGGATGGTCATCCCCTCCCGGGGGGAGCCCGCCCGGCGCCGCGCGCCGGACGTGAGGCCCGGGGGGGACAGAACTCGGCTTATCGCCCGCCTCACCCGCTCCCCGCAGGGGGCTCGGCCCCCTGCGCCACCCGGTGGCCGTGCGGTCCCCACGACCTCCCACCGCCGTTGGCGAAGCGGTTGGCCACGGGCCGGACGGCCGAGGCCGCGGCGGCCGGGCGGTGGCAGACCCTGGCGGCCCGAGCCTGGCTGAACTCGAAACGGCCACCCACGGCGGCGGAATGCCGACCGGCGCGGCTCCCTGGAGACCGGTCCGGTCACCCGGGGGCGAACTGCAGTTCCCCCATTGTGCGTGGGGAATCCGTCACGTACACTGCGCTCGGCTGGCAGATCGTGGTGAATGGTGGGGACATTGGTCAATGGACGTCGATGGACGGCGCCGAAGCCGAAGGGACACTGAGCCGTGTTCTTCGGCAGCGTCCGGCACGCCGTCGACGACAAGGGCCGCGTCGCCATCCCACCGCGATTCCGGTACCAGCTGGAGGAGGGGGGGGCGATGATCAGCCGCGGGGCTGACCACTGCCTGGTGATCTATCCCGGCGAGGAGTGGCGGCGGCTCACCGAGGGGATCCGGTACGCAGCCGATGCGCCGCCGGAGCTCCGCGAGTTCCTGCGAGCGGTCTTCCCCAGCTCCCAACCGCTGGTGGCGGACGCGCAGGGCCGGGTCCGGCTCACCCCCGACCAGCGGGCGTGGACCGGGATCGAGCGCACCGCCGTGATCAACGGCATGAACAATGTCGTCGAGGTCTTCGCGGAGGACCGGTGGGACGAGCGCCAGGCGGCGCTCGACCCGGGCCAGCTCGGCGCCATGGCGGCCCGGGCGCGCGCCGCCCAGTCGCCGCCGGCGGGACTCGGCGCGGAGGCGGGGGCGTGAGCCAGCTGGCCCTGGCCCCCACCATGGGCGGGATGGCCGCCCCCCGCGCCCGCCGCCGGCCGGCCCCGCCGGCGCTCCCACTGGCCGCGGCGCCGGCCGCGGGTCACACTCCGGTGCTCCTCCCCGAGCTCATCGAGCTGCTCCGGCCCCGGCCGGGGGAGACCGCTGTCGACGGCACCCTGGGAGCCGGCGGCATCACCCGCGCGCTCCTCGACCACGTCCTCCCTGGCGGTCGGGTCCTGGCCCTAGATCGGGATCCGGCCGCCATCTCCCTCGCCTCCCATCGCTTCGCCGAGTCGGAGGGCGCGCTCCTCCTCGAGACCGGCTCGTTCGCGGACGCCGCCGCCGTGTCCGCCCGCCACGGCCTGCGTGTCGACATCGTGGTCCTCGACCTCGGCGTCTCCTCGCTCCAGCTCGACGATCCCCAGCGCGGCTTCAGCCTCCGTCAGGACGGACCGTTGGACATGCGTCTGGACCCCGGAGCGGGCGGCGTCAGCGCCTCCGACCTGGTCAACACCGTCCCCGAGGACGAGCTGCGCGGCCTCCTCCGCGACAACGGCGGCGAGCGGTTCGCCGGCCGGATCGCCCACGCGATCGTGCGCGAGCGGGGCCGCCGTCGGATCACCCGCACCGCCGAGCTCGCCGCGCTCTGCGCGCAGGCGGTGCCGCGCCGTCTGTGGCCTCGCCACATCCATCCCGCCACCCGCAGCTTCCTCGCCCTGCGCATCGCCGTCAACGATGAGCTGGGCGAGCTGGAGCGGGGGCTTCCGAACCTGATTCGTCTTCTCCGGCCCGGTGGGCGTGTGGGGGTCGTCTCCTTCCACTCCCTCGAGGACATCCGCGTCAAGCGTCTTCTCTCACGTCTCAGCACCGCATGCACCTGTCCGCCCTCGCAACCGGTCTGCACCTGCGCCCACCGGGCCACTCTCTCCCTGCTCAACCGTCGCGCCGTGATGCCGGGCGCGGCGGAGTGCCTCCGCAATCCCAGGGCTCGCTCCGCCCGGCTCCGAGCCGCCGTCCGCCTGCCGGACCGGGACCCCGTCCCGGCCTGACGGGCTCCCGGCCCGCTGGCGGGTCCGAGGGCGGGGAGGCCGGGGCGGCGGATGCTCGCCCCGGGCCGCCCCCGCGCCGATCCGCCGTCCCCCCACCCATTGCGAACCCAGCTCTCCGCCCCGCCCACCCGGCCGGACCTTCCGGCGCTCGACGGCGGTGAGCCGAGCCCGCGGCCGGCCCGACCGGCCCGACCGGGGCACCGCGGGCGGCGACGGCAGCGCTCCACCGGTCGAGCCGCCCTGGCCCTCCTCCCCGCGGTGGCGGTGCTGGGCGTGGTCGGCACCCTGCTGGTCGGCGAGTCAGCCACCACCGCCGCCGTCGGGGAGCAGATCGCCTCCCTGCAGACCTCCGGCTCGGCCCTCCACGCGCAGGCCCAGCTGCTCCAGACCACCCTCGCCCAGGTCCGGTCCGCCGGAACCGTCGAGGTCGGCGCGGCGGCGGCCGGCCTCGCCCCGCCCGCGGGCTGGACCACGGTCCCGGCGGCGCCGACCGGCCCCAGGGACCCGCTGGCCCCGGTTCTCCACCTTCTCGGGTGGGGGCCGGCCACGCCGACGGCGGTGGCCGGCCCCCCCGGGCGCGGCCCCACCCGGGTCAGTCGGACCGCTCGCACCCGCCGCCTCGCCCGGGGCGGCTGAGGCGTGTCCAGCCGCGCGGGGCGGTGGACGCCGCCCACGGGACCCGGCGGCCCGGGGGGGCCGACCGGGCGGCGGCGGGGGGGCGAGCGGCCGGTCCACGTGCCCCGGACCCGCGTCCTCGCCGCGCTCACCGTCATCGGCGCGCTGGCGCTGGCGGCGCGATCGGCTGAGATCCAGGTCGGGATGGGCCCCCGACTCGCGTCGGCCGCGCTGGCCCAGCGCCTGGTCCGGATCCAGGTCCCCGCCACCCGCGGGCTGATCCTCGACGCCTCGGGGCAGGTCCTCGCCGGCAACGTCCCCACCTACGACATCGTCGCCGACCCCGCGGTGATCCCGGCGGCCCAGGTGGCGAGCGAAGCGGCCCAGCTGGGCCCCGTGCTCGGCCAGAGCCGGGCCGCTGTGGAGCAGGCGCTCCGTCGCCCGGTCCAGTTCGAGTACCTGGCGAAGTCCGAGCCGCCGCCGGTCGCCGCCCGCATCGGCGCCGCCAACCTCGCCGGGGTCACCGCCTCCCTCGTCATGGAGCGCGTGTACGGCCCGGGGGCGGTGCCCGGGACCACCCTCGCCGCCAACCTCCTCGGATTCGTCAACACCTCGGGCCAGGGCGCCTACGGGCTGGAGGGCTACTACAACCGGGTCCTCGCCGGCCGTCCCGGCTACCAGACGGCGCTCCAGGACGCCCTCGGCAACGACCAGGTCCTGCGCCGCGCGGCGCATCGCGCCGCCGTCCCCGGGCGCGACCTCCAGACCGCCATCGACGGCCCGGTGCAGTACGCGGTGGAGAAGGACCTCGCCCAGCGGGTCCAGGCCGTGCACGGCAGCTCCGGCACCATGATCGTGATGAACGTACGCACCGGGGCGATCGTGGCCTGGGCCGACGTCCCCGCCTACGACGCCAACCGGTACGCCACCACCGACCCGGCGCGCTTCCGCGACGCCGGCATCGCGGACCTCTACGAGCCGGGCTCGGTGATGAAGGTGGTCACCTTCGCGGGGGCGCTCGACGACGGCGCCATCACCCCCACCCTGCATTTCGACGAGACCGGGGTCGCGGTGGTCGGCGGCTACACCATCCGCGACTGGGACCTGCGCGCGCACGGGTGGATCTCGATGAACTACGTCCTCCAGGACTCCCTCAACGTGGGCGCCATCCACGTCGAGAACCTGGAGGGGGCGCCCCGCTTCTACGCCAACATGCAGCGCTTCGGGATCGGTCACCCGACCGGGATCGACCTCGCCGGCGAGGACTGGTCGTCGCTGCCGAGCCTCCCCGCGATGTCGAGGGTGCAGCTGGCCACCTCCAGCTTCGGGCAGGGGGTGGTGGTCACCCCGATCGAGATGCTGGCGGCGATCAACACGGTCGCCAACGGCGGGGTGTGGGTGCAACCCCACGTGGTCACCGCCGTCACCGGCGGCGGACGTCCGCCCACCATCGCCCACGGGGCGACCCATCGGGTGATCAGCGCCGCCGCCGCCCGGACCCTCACCCAGATGATGGTGGGGGTGGTCGACGCCCCGATCGGGTCCGGCTTCATGGCGCGGATGTGGCCGACCTGGCGGGGCGAGATCGCCGGCAAGACCGGGACCGCGTCGGTGGCGCTGCCCACCGGGGGCTACGGCAGCCAGACCATCGACTCGTTCACCGGCTTCTTCCCAGCGTCCGATCCGCAGTACTCGATGCTCTGCATCATTCGCACGCCCCAGGTCAGCGCGCCCCTCCGCGAGGGCGCCTTCGACGCCGCCCCCACCTTCAAGCAGGTGGCCCAGGTGATCATCGATGAGCATCACCTCCTCCCCTAGGGTCGTGACCGTGACCGCGCTGGCGGCCGCCGCGGGCGCGCTCGTCGTGGGTCTGGTGGCCTACCCGCCCGCCATCGCGGGCCTGCGCCGGCTGGGGCTGGCGCAGCGGGTCCGCGCCGAGGGACCGGCGGCCCACCTCGGGAAGGCGGGGACCCCGACCGCCGGGGGCCTGGTCTTCCTGGGGTTCGCGGTCGTGGCCTGGCTGGCCCTGGGCCGCGACCCCGCCGGCGGCCTGGTCTGCCTGGCCGCCATCGGCGGGGCGGCGATCGGCCTTTTCGACGACTGGCTCAACGCCAAGGGTGACCGGCTCGGCCTCGGCGTCCGCCCGAAGCTCGCCGCCCAGGGGGTGGTCGCCGTGGGCCTGGCGGTCGGCCTCGTCCTCCACGGCCACGACCTCCAGTTCATCCCCGGCCTCGGTCCCATCCAGCTCGGCGCCGGAGCGATCGCCCTGGTCGCCCTCGCCGGCGTCGCCACCAGCAACGCCGTCAACCTCGCCGACGGGGTGGACGGGCTCGCGGCCGGGCTCGCGGTCCCGCCTCTGGCCGTCTGCGCCTGGCTGGCGGCGGCCCAGGGACAAAGGGGGGTGGCCGTGGTCTGCGCCGCCGCCGCCGCCGGCCTGCTCGCCTTCCTCGTCGTGAACCGGCCGCCGGCCCGCCTGTTCATGGGCGACACCGGCGCGCTCGGGCTCGGGTTCCTGCTCGCCGCCGCCGCCACCACCGTCGGGCTGCTGGTGCTGCTCCCGCTCCTGGGCCTGGTGTTCGTGGCGGAGGCGGGATCGGTCGTCCTCCAGGTCGCGTACTTCAAGCGCACCGGTGGCCGCCGTCTCCTGCGCATGAGCCCGCTCCACCACCACCTGGAGCTGGGCGGCCTGGGCGAGTGGAGCATCGACCGCCGGCTGTGGGGGCTGGCCGCCGCGGCCGCCCTGGGAACCGCCCTGCTCGCGCTCCACGGCGGCCTCGCCGCCCCCGGCCGGTGATCCGCCCGGTCGACCGCTGGCTGGCGGTGATGCCGCGGGCCCGCGTCCCCGACACGGCGCGGTTGCAGGCGCTCGCCGCCGAGGTCGCGGTGGACCCCTGGCTGGTGCTGCTGACGGCCACCCTGTGCGCGTTCGGGCTGGTCATGGTCTACGCCGCCAGCGCCCCCCTGGCCGCCGCCGCCTACGGCAATGCCGGCCTCTTCTTCCGCCAGCAGCTGCTCTGGATGGGGCTCGGCACGGTGGCCCTGGTGGTGTGCGCCCGCATCGACTACCACCGCTGGGCCCGGCACGCGGGGCTGGTGGCGGCGGTGATGCTGCTGCTCCTGCTGGCGGTGCTGGTGCCCCACATCGGGGTGTCGGTGCTGGGCGCCCGGCGCTGGATCCACCTCGGTCCGGTCAACCTCCAACCCAGCGTCGTCGCCCAGTTCGGCGTCCTGATCGCGGGCGCGGCCTGGCTGGAGGAGCGGCGCCGACGGCTCGCCACCCTGAGGGACGGGGTCTGGCCGTTCATGGCCCGGCTGGTGCCGGTGGCGATGCTGGTCTACCTGGAGAAGGACCTCGGCTCGACGATGCTGGTGGTGATGATCGGGCTGGTCCTCCTGATCGCCGCCGAGGTCCGCTGGCGCCACCTCGCCCTCCTCCTCGGGTGCGGCCTCGCCGTCGGCGTCGTCATGATCCGCGCGGAGCCGTACCGGGTCCAGCGCTACCTCGCCTACCTGCACCCCTTCGCCCATCCGCTGGGGTCCGGCTACCAGGCGGTCCAGGCCCTGTATGCGCTGGGCTCGGGGGGGGTGGTCGGGCTCGGCTTCGGCCAGAGCCTGCAGCGCACCCAGTGGCTTCCGGAGGCGCACACCGACTTCATCTTTGCCATCATCGGGGAGCAGCTCGGGCTGATCGGCTCGCTGCTGGTGATCGTCCTCTTCGTCGCCTTCGCGGTCCGCGGCCTCCAGGCGGCGCGGAACGCCCCCGACCACCTCGGCCTGGTGCTCGGGAGCGGGGTGACGGTCTGGCTCGTCGGCCAGGCCCTCCTCAACATCGGCGGGGTCACCGACAGCATCCCCAGCACCGGCGTCCCGCTACCGTTCATCAGCTACGGGGGCTCGGCGCTGGCGGTCTCGATGGCCGCCACCGGGATCCTCCTCAACATCTCGGCGCAGGCGCGCCGGAGGCAGGAGACGGCTCGTGCGCGTCGTGATCGCGGCTGGCGGGACCGGTGGCCACACCACCCCGGCGCTGGCGGTGGCGGAGGCCCTCTCCGCGGCTGATCCCGGCGCGGTGGCCGCGGTCGTCGGCCGCGCCGGCGGCTCGGAGGCGCAGCTGGTGACGACGGCGGGGCTCCCCTTCGTCGGGCTCCCGCTGCGCCGACCGGGGGACCGGGGCCGGGTGGCGACCGCGCGGCTGCTCGGCCGCCTCCCCCTCGCCTACCGGGTGTCGGCTCGGCTCCTGCGTGCCAGCCGGCCGGACGCGGTGGTGGCGGCGGGCGGGTACGCATGCCTGCCGGTGGCGCTGGCGGCGCTCCGGATGGGGCTCCCGGTGGTGCTCCTGGAACAGAACGCCCGCCCCGGCCGCACCGTCGGACGGCTGGCCCGGCGCGCGCGCGCGGTCGCCTCCGCCTACCGGGACACCCAGCGCCTCCTCCCCGGGGCCCGGGTGGTGTGGACCGGCAACCCGATCCGCCAGGAGGTGACCCAGCGGCTGCCGGCCCCGCTGGGGGGGACGCCCCGCCGGCTCCTCGTCATGGGCGGCTCGCAGGGGGCCCATCGGCTGAACACCGCCTGCTGGGATGCGCTGGAGGCGCTGCTGGGCGGACGCCCCACCCTCACCGTCGTCCATCTGACGGGTCGCGCCGACGCCGACCTCGCGGAGCGGCGCCGCGCCGCCCTCCCCGAGCCGCTGCGGGCCCGCTACCAGCCCCAGGCCGCCACCGAGACCATCGGCGCCGCCATCGTCGCCAGCGACTGCGTCGTGATGCGAGCCGGCGGCACCTCGATCGCGGAGGTCGCGGCCTGCGGCCGGCCGATGCTGCTCGTCCCCTACCCGCATGCGGGCGCCCACCAGGTCGCCAACGCGGTCCCCCTGGTCGCGGCCGGGGCGGCGACCCTGCTGGCGGACGCGGCCTGCAACGGCGCCACCCTCGCCGCCGGGGTGGCCGCCATCGTGGACGACCCCCACGGCTGGGCCCGGATGGGCGCCGCCAGCCGCGACTGGGGCCGGCCCGATGCGGCCGCGGCGGTGGCGGAGCTCCTGCGGGCCGTGGTCCACGGGTGACGGGGTCCCCCCGGCCACCCTTCCGGACCCGGCCGCTGCCGGCGGCGGCCCTCCGCCGGGGGGGGCACTGGCATCTGCTCGGGATCTGCGGCTACGCCGTCTCCGGCCTGGCCCTCTTGGCCCGGGCCGCGGGCCACCGGGTGAGCGGCTCCGACCAGGACGCCTATCCCCCCACGACCGACCTCCTGGAGCGGGAGGGCATTCCGGTCGACCCGCGCCACGATCCGGCCAACCTGCTCCGCCACGGCCCCGTCGACCTCCTCGTGGTGGGCAACCAGGTCCGCCGCGGCAACAGGGAGTGGGCCGCCGCCCGCCGCCTCTGCCTGCCCGAGGTGAGCGAGGCGGCCGCCTACCTCGGCCTGACCCAGGGCCGTCTTCGGCTGGTGGTCGCGGGCACCCACGGCAAGACCACCACCGCGAGCCTGCTCGCCCACGTCCTCCTCCGGGCCGGCCTGGACCCCGGCTTCCGCCTCGGCGCCACCCTCCGCCAGCTGGGGGCCAGCTGCCGGCTGGGGGGAGCGGACGCCCCCTTCGTGTTCGAGGGCGACGAGTACACCACCACCGCCCGCGACCGGCGCGCCAAGTTCCTCTGGTGGGATCCCCGCGTCGTGGGTCTGCTCAACTTGGAACTGGACCATCCCGATGTCTATCCCGACCTCGCCCACTACCGCCGGCCGTTCCAGCGGCTGGTGCGCGGCCTCCCGGAGACGGGTCGGCTGGTCGTCAGCGGCGACGACCCCGAAGCGGCTGCCGTCGCCCGGCTCGCCCCCTGCGAGGTGGTGACGGTCGGGCTGTCGGCCGGGGACTGGCGACTCAGCCGCCCGGCCCGGGTCGCGGACGGGTTGACCCACCTGCTCGTGCAGCCCCCGTCCGGGCCGGCGGTGGCGGCGCCGGTGCCGCTCTTCGGGGACCACGGGGCGATCGACACCCTGGTCGCGCTGGCCATGGCCGCCGCCCTCGGGGTGACGCCGCCGGTGGCGGCGGCGGCGGTGGCGACCTACCCGGGCCTGGCCCGGCGGCTGGAGTGGATCGGCACCGCCGGCGGGGTGGCGGTGGTGGACGACTACGCCCACCATCCCACCGAGGTCGCGGCCAGCCTGGCCGCCTGCCGGAGCCGGTTCGGGCCCCGGGGCCGGCTCCTCTGCGTCTACGTCCCCCACACCTACTCGCGCACCCTGGCCTTGCTGGACCGCTACCGCGACGCCTTCCGCCTCGCCGGCCACGTGTGGCTGGCGCCGATCGAGCCGGCCCGCGAGCGCAACCTCGCTGGCACCGTCAGCAGCCACGACATCGCCGAGCGGGTGGTGGGGCCGTCCGTCACCCTGGTCGAGGACCCCGCCCACGCGATCCGGGCGGTCCTCGCCGAGGCGCGGCCGGGCGACACCGTCTGCTGCGCCTCGGTGCGGGGCTTCGACGACTGCGCGGCTCGGCTGCTGGCGGCCCTCGCCAGGGGGCGGGACGGGGCGGCGCCGGTCTGAGGAGGCGGCAGTGGCGCGGGGGGTGCGCCCGCTGACCCTCCCGGGCCCGACCGGGTCGCCGTCGCGGTCCGGCTCTCGGCCGCCCCTCCCCGGCGACGCCCGCTGCGGAGGGCGACGCCCGCGGCCGCGCGCGCATCGCCGCCGATGCCGAGGATCGCGGCGGACCGGCGAGGCCACGTGCGATCAGTCCGACGCCGATCGCAGGCAGCGCCGATCCCGCTCCTCGGCGAGCTCCCGAACAAGGTGGTGGCGACGCCGGCCAGGGCCGGGGCAGACAGCCGGGGGCGGATCAGCCCCCGGCGTGCTCGGCCCGCCTCCCCGCCACGAGGAGCACCACCCACTGGGGGTGGTCAGCCCCCGCCCCCGCCTGCGGCCCCGTCGGCGAGGCGGCCGATGACGAGCGCGGCGGCGCTGCCGGCGCAGCGCCGATCCGATCAGGCGCCGGCCCGACCGTCGGTGGCGTGCGCCGCCGCCGCGTCGGCGGTGCCCGGCGCCGGGCCGGCGAGCGGCGCCGACGCAGCGGCGAGAACCCGAACCGCCACCTCCACCGGCGTCAGGGCCCCGGTGTCGATCGACAGCACCCGAGCGAGCGACCGACCGTGCCGGGCGAAGCCCTCGCGACTCCGGGTCAGCTCGGCAATCGTGCTGGACGGGTCGCGGGCGATCAGCACCGCGACGGGGGCGTCCAGGATGGCAAGGAGCCGATAGCGGCGCAGCTGGGCGGCGAACGCGCGCGCGGCGATCGAGCCCGGCCGGGGATCGAACTTGACCAGGCCGTCGAGGGGCGTTCGGTCGGTCACGACCAGCGCCGGCGCCCGCTGGGGGCCGGCCCGACCCCGGGCACCGGGCGCGTGGGCCCGCGCGCTGCGGGTGGCAACGCTGACGCGCAGACGGAGCTCCAGGGCGTCCACGACGGCATGGGCTCCGGCCAGCCGATCGCCCAGCCACAGGCGGGCCACCGGTCGTCCCGGGGATGCCCGCCTCCCACCGGTGGCGGCGTGGCCGCCCGTCCGGCGGCACACGACGCAGCCATAGGCGTGGATGGCGGCCGCCCACCCGCCCTGCTGGCGGACCAGGGCCACCAGCGCCCGGCTGGCGGCGGTCTTGCCGGCTCCATCCGGCCCGGCCAGCCCGATCACGGTGGCGGCGCAGCCCCTCCTCACCGCCGCCGCCGCTTGGCGAGCACCAGCGGCCCTCGGAGGGCCAGTTCGCGGGCCGCCGACGGCCAGCGTCGACGGCGCGCGAGGTGGACCGCGTGCTCCCAGCCGGCCGCGGCCGCCAGCCCACTGGGCAGCGGCACCGGGAGCCGGACCGGTCGCCCCGCTCGCAGCTCGGCCAGTGCCACCAGGCCCACGTCGAGCACCCCCTGGAAGCTGCGACCCCAGCCTCCACCGGCAGCCAACCGGCCGGCGGCACCGTCGGCGCCGCTCTCGACCAGCCGCTGGAGCGTGAGGAGCTGCGAGGCGGTGAGCGTCAGGGTCTGGAAGAGGGCCTCGGCGAGCAGGATCGCCCCCGCACAGGCCGATCCGGGACGGTCGCAGGCGAGCTCGCGGTCGGCGACGGCGGTGGCGCGGACGTCGGCGGTGGCAAGGATCGTCACCCCGAGCCAGCCCACCCGTCGGTGGAGGTGGGCAGCGGGACCCTCCAGAGGGTGGAGGAGGAGCTTGCCCGGCTCCAGCCGAGCCCGTTCCTCGACGACGGCCCACCGGCGCAGCCCGGCCACCGCCGAGGACCACTCGGCGGGATCGACGAGCAGGTCGAAGTCACCGTACTCACCGGCGCCGTCCGGCTCCTCCTTGATGAGGATGGGGCGGACCCCCGCCGCGGCGAGGCACCCGACCGCCACCCGGAGGTTGCGGCGGTACCGGCGCCGCCGCCAGCGGGCGGCCTCGGCCTCGTCGCCGAGCCGGTCGCGGTACACGGCGGCGAGGCGGCCGGCCACGCCATTGCGTCGGGCCAGCGTGAGCGCGGCGGAGAGGGTGGCGTCGTCGACGCCGGCTGCGGCCTCGCCGTGCCACACCGCCAGAACCAGCACGGCGGCGGCGCCCCGGGCCCGAGGCCCGCGCGCCCCCGCCGCCCCTGCGATCACGGGGCCGCCGCCGGACGGGCGCTCCGGGGGCGGGGTGCCGGGGGCGCAGTCCGCACCAAACGCAGCTCGATGGTCTGGAAGGTGGGCTCGGTCCGCCGCCAGACGAGGCGGCTCGCGCGCACCAGCGCGCGATAGGCCGGGACCCCGATCTCCCCACCGGCCACGTCCTTGGTCGAGAACACCACCCAGCGGATGCCGTCGCGGCGGAGGACCGGGGGCGCGGTCGCGTCGATCAGCCGATAGCGGCCATGGGGATAGGCGAAGTGGAGGAGCTCCAGCTCCGATACCGGCAGGCCGATGGCGGCGCCGCGGGGCACGGTGCGATCGATCACCCGCACCAGGCTGACGATCCCGTCGTCCCGCCCGGTGCCGTAGAGGCGGCCCCAGGTGGCGAGCCCGGCGACACCGAGGACGGCGACGCCGGCCATGATCGCCAGGCCGGCCCAGCGGCGCTGCCGGGACCGAAGCGTGGACACCAGTCCGGGGGCCCGTGGCCACCCTGCGGTGGCGGCGGCGAGCCCGATGCTGGCGAGGCTCGCGAGCATCAGATAGGTGACGAACTGGTCATGGAGCGACCCGAACTTGAAGAGCGCCGCGAAGAACACCA
>Ga0307373_10007607_pt1 | contig 16851 bp, 16 predicted proteins | sample OX2MG_FD_202534 | JGI IMG/M metagenome (GOLD analysis project Ga0307373, IMG submission 202534) | Soil microbial communities from Risofladan, Vaasa, Finland - OX-2 | ecosystem: Environmental > Terrestrial > Soil > Coastal area > Acid sulfate soil | place: Finland: Risofladan, Vaasa | collected... | reverse complement strand
CGTGGGCGGCGCGGCCGAACCCGTCCTCGCCGTCAACGAGATCGTCGTCCGCGCGCGTGATGTCAACGTCGTGCGGCTTCGCGTGGACGTCGACGGCGAGCTGCTCGGCGCCTTCGACGCCGACGGCGTCGTCGTCGCCACCGCGACCGGCTCCACGGCATACGCCTTGAGCGCAGGCGGCCCGCCCGTTGATCCGCGGGTCCGTGCCGTGATCATCGTGCCCCTGGCGGCACACGCCGTGATCAGCCGCCCTGTCGTCATCCCGGAGTTGCTCGATGTGCGCGTCACGGTCGAGCGCGGCCAGGTTTTCGTCGCCGCCGACGGGCGCTCCGTCGCGTGGCTCCATGACGGTGAGAGCGTCTTGGTGCGACCGGGACCCGATCTCGAGGTTGTCCGCTTCAAGGATTCACCCTCGTTTCAGTCTCGCCTGCGCCAGAAGTTCCGCTACGGCATCCCCCACAAGGACCTGCTGCTCGAGCCGGCCGATGACGACCCGCGGGGGGAGATCCATGGGCCTTCGTGAGCTGCGCATCAGCAACCTCGCCGTCATCCAGGAAACCCGGCTCTCATTCGAGGACGGCTTCATCGTTCTGACGGGCGAGACCGGCTCCGGCAAATCGATGTGCGTCAACGCGCTGCGTGCCGCACTCGGGGGGCGGCTCGAGCCCGAACAGGTGCGGGCCGGCACTGCGGGCGCACGGGTTGCCGCCGTGTTCGACAACCCCACGCCACGCCTCCGCGCCCGCCGCGCGGAGCTCGGCATCCCCGACGACGACCTGATCACGCTGTCTCGCGACGTCCCCGCCTCCGGGCGCGCGACGTGCCGCATCGACGGTGCCCTGGTCTCCCAGGCGGTGCTCCGTGAGATCGGGGATCTCTGCGTGGACGTCACGGCTCAGGGCACGAGCCAGCGGCTCCTGCGACGGAGCTGGCAGCGCGAGGTGCTCGACACCTTCGGTGGCCCGGAACTCGAGCGTGCACGCGCGGCCACGGCCGCGGCATACCGAGCCTGGCGGGCCGCGGTGGACGCGCTGGAGGCCGCGCATCGCGCCGCGAGCACCGGCGCGGCAGAGCTGCAGCGGGCGCGCGACCTCGTCGAGGACCTCGACATGCTCGAACTCCGCTCAGGCGAGGACGCCGAGCTCCAGGCGGAGCGCCTGCGCCTCCGTCACGCCGCGCGCATCGCCGGGGCGTCCCTCGCGATCGCCGATGCGAGCGGTGGCGATGAGCGATCCGCGGCCGACAGGCTCGCCGCCGCGATCGGTGGCGGTGCGGACCTTGCGGCCGTTGACCCGGAACTCGGGGCGCTCCTCGAGAACGCGGACGAGCTGATCGACCGCCTGCGCGAGCTGGCACTCGACGCGCGCCGGCACGCTGACGAGGTCACGGTCGACGAAGCCCGTCTCGCGGCGGTGGAGGAGCGCCTCGACACCCTCACCCGCGTGACGCGCCGCCATGGTTCGCTCGACGCCGCGATCGCCGAGCTCACACGCGCTCGCGCGCTCCTGGACAGCGTCGACGGCGAAGGCGGTGCGATCGGCGCGCTCGAGATCGCCGCCGCCGCGCGGCGCGTTGAAACCGGCCTGGCCGCCGCCGCGTTGAGCTCTGCACGCGCGGCCGCCGCCCGCCGCCTCGAGCGCTCGATCACGACCGAGCTGCGATCCCTGGAGTTGCCCCACGCCCGATTCCGGGTGGTGTTGACGCGCAGCCTCGACATCGACGGCGTCGACACCGGCGACGGCACACCGGTGCGGTGCAGCGCAACCGGGGTTGACGACATCGAGTTTCGCCTTGCTCCCAACCGAGATTCGGTCCCGATGCCACTGGATGAAGGACCGTCGGGTGGAGAGCTCGGCAGGCTCGCGCTGGCGTTGAGCGCCGTGGTGAGCGAGGACGACGCGCCGGTGCTTGTCCTCGACGAAGTCGACACCGGCATCGGCGGTGAGACCGCCGCGCGAGTCGGCGACGTCCTCGCACGCATCGGCCGCTCGCGCCAGGTGATCGCGATCACGCACCGGCCGGAGATCGCCGCGCGGGCCGGCTCGCACCTCACGATCGCCAAGCAGGACCGCACCGGCGGGGCAGAGGCGCGTGCGGCGGTGGTGACCGGCGACGACCGCGTTCACGAGATCGCCCGGCTGATGTCCGGACGGAGCACCGACGCCGCCCTGGCGCGAGCAGCAGAGTTGCTGGACGAGGGAGCGGGCCGCGATAGGGCCACCCCCGGCCTCCGTACCATGTAGCGATGCAACGGGAGGACGCGGGAGCCACCGCGATCATGGTGGACGCACCCGGGTTCCACGGGACCCTCGAGGAACTCGTCGCTCGGGCGCACCGCGGTGACGTCGACCTCACCGCGATGTCGGTCAGTGATGTCATCGCCGAAGCGCGGAGCGCCCTGGACGCGCCGGAGCGCAATGGCGATCTGCGGGGTGTCGCGGACACCCTCAACCTGCTCGCGCGCCTCGTCGCGCTCAAGGCCGCGGCGGTGCTGCCCGACCAGATCGTCGAGACCGTCGAGGAAGAGGACGACGGCTCCACCGACGCGGGCCGCCGCCTTGCGGAGTACCGGCTCTTCAAGGCCGCGGCCGAGGCGCTGCTCGCCGAGGCGGCTATCGACGGCGCACGCAGCTTCCTCGGTCTCGTCTCGAGCGAGGTGATCCCGGTCGAGCACCTGCGCATCGCGCCCGAACGTCTCGCAGCCGCGTTTCGAGCGGTGCTCGAGCGCATCCGGGACGCCGACCCGCTCCCCGTGGCGATCACCTTCTCGGTGGAGGACAAGGTGGCGATGCTGCGCGACCGGCTGTCGAGAGGCACGCTCGATTTCGAGGAGGTGTTCGCGGGAGTCCTCAGCAGGCTCGAGGCGGTCGCGTGTTTCCTCGCGCTCCTCGAGCTGCTCAAACGCGGCGAGGCGACCGTCGAGCAGGGTGATGCGTATGGCCCGATCACGGTGACCGCTCGTGGATGACGTGCTCGTCCTCGACGTCTTCGGACGGGCTGAGGTGCCCGAAGGCACCGCTGACGCCGAGCCCGAGGACCTCGCGCCGGCGCTCGAGGCATTGTGCTTCGCCCTCGGCCGGGAGGTCACCGTTGCCGAGGCCGCGGCAACTCTCGATCGGAGCCCTGCCGCGGTCACGCGAGCGGCCGGCGTGCTCGCGATGGAGCTGCGAGGACGCGGCCTCATGCTGCAGCGATCCAACGATTCCATGCAGCTGGTCACTCGCCCCGAGATGGCATGGGCGGTGCAGCGTGGCCTCCACCCGGAGCGCCCGTCTCGCCTCAGCCGCGCGGCGATGGAGACACTCGCGATCATCGCCTACCGGCAGCCGGTCACCAAGGCGGTGATCGAGTCGATCCGCGGTGTCGACTGCGAGGCCGTTCTCGAACATCTCACCGAGCGCGGCCTCATCGACGAGATCGCGCGTCAGGACACCCCCGGGCACCCCCGCCTGTTCGGCACCACGCTCCGCTTCCTCCAGCTCGTCGGGCTCGAGCGCATCGAGGATCTGCCGCCCGTCAGCGACAACGTGGTGCTCCCGAACTTCGAGTGAGCGTGCATCCGCCGGAGCGGCTCAACCGGTTCCTCGCCCGGCGCGGCGTCGCTTCACGACGGGGCGCCGACGTGCTCATCGCATCCGGTCGCGTCACCGTCAACGGCGAGGTGAGTCCGCTCGGCGTGGTGGTCGACCCAGCGGTGGATCAGGTATGCGTCGACGGGTACCGCATCCCCGCCGAAGCAGTTGCTGTCACAATCGTCCTCAACAAACCGGTCGGCGTCGTCACGACGCGCAGCGATCCGTATCAGCGGCGCACCGTGATGGATCTCATCGAACCGGTCCCGGGTCTGGTGCCGGTCGGCAGGCTTGACGCCGACAGCCGCGGGCTGCTCGTGATGACCACGGACGGCGACCTCGCTCATGCGATCTCACACCCGCGACACGGAGTCACGAAACGATACGTCGCCACGCTCGACGGTCCGGTGAGCTCCGAGCAGCTTGCGCAGATCGTCACGGGGGTCGAGCTCGACGACGGACCGGCGCGCGCTCGTTCCGCGAAGCGCGCGGGATCCGATACGACGGTCGAGGTCGTGATGGCCGAGGGACGGAAGCGCGAGGTGCGACGGCTCTTCGCCGCGGTCGGACTCGACGTGCGCGACCTCGTCCGCATCGCCGTCGGACCGCTGCTGCTGGGTGACCTCCCGGAGGGCGAGGCGCGCGAGCTGAGTCGGGCGGAGCTGTCGTCGCTCCGCGCGGCGGCGGGACTTCCCGCACCGCCGCGAGAACGCCCGGCGCCACGAACGCGACGGTCGCGATGAGCCCGCCCATCGTGACCATCGACGGGCCTGCCGGGAGCGGCAAGACGACACTCGGTCGCCGTCTCGCTCTCGTGCTCGGTCTCCCGCTCGTGGACACGGGGCTCTTCTACCGCGGCGTGATGGTCGCGGCAGCGCGCGCGCGCATCGACCCCGACGACCGCGAGGCGCTGATCCAGTGCGCGCAACGCGCCGAGATCGTGATCGATGTCGACCCGACGCACGATGACGCGGACAGCACCGCGTCCGTGAACGGAGTCGCGGCCGGCCCGGCGCTGCGCGATCCCGTGAACGCGCCGCTCCTTGCCGCGATGAGCAGCATCCCCGAGGTGCGCGCAGCGTTGCTCGGCGCGCAGCGCAGCCTTGCGGCGGACGGTGCGGTCGCGGTCGGTCGTGACTGCGGCACTGTCGTCTTCCCCGACGCGCGGCTCAAGCTCTATCTCGACGCGTCCGAGGATGTCCGTGCGCGCCGGCGCGCGCGGCAACTCGGGGGCACCGGCGGCGACCACGACAGCGCGCTGATGCGCGGCGAGGTCCGCGGACGTGACCAGCGGGACGCGTCGCGATCGGCCGCGCCGATGCGGGCCGCCAGCGACGCGCACATCATCGACACCGGTGTCCTCGGCATCACCGAGGTCTACCAGGAGGCGCTCGAACTCTGGGCAGCGGCCAATCATGCGGACGTCCGGTGATCTACGCGGCGTTCCGCCTGGGGGTCCGGCTGCTCGCCTGGGTGGTTCTCGGCCGGCGCCTGCGCATCGTCGGGATGGAGCACATCCCTCGGCGCGGAGCGGTGCTCGTGATCGGCAATCACGTCGGCACCGTCGAGCCCGCGCTCACCGGTGTGTTCATCCCACGTCTCGACGTGTTCTATCTCGCCAAGAGCGAGCTGTTTCGCAGCCCGTTCCTCGGATGGCTCTTCCGCAAGAATCATGCGTTCCCGGTGGTGCGTGGCACGCCCGATCGATCGGCGCTCCGTGTCGCGCTGCAGGTGCTTGCCGACGGTCACGTCCTGCTCGTGTATCCCGAAGGGACGCGGTCGTGGGACGGTCAGATCGTCGGCGCGACGCATGGGGGTGCGGGTTTCATCGCCCGCCATTCCGGTTCGCTTGTCGTGCCGGTTGCGAGCTGGGGATCGGAGCACGTGATCCCGCGTGGAACCTGGCTGCCTCGCCGCGCCGACGTCGAGATGCGCATCGGCGCGCCGTTCCGGCTGCCTGAATCGGGAGCCGACGGCAGGCGTCTCTCCAACCGTGAAGCCGCTGCGGCCATGATGGAGCGTGTGATCGCATTGCTCCCCGAGGAGCACCGGCCCGTCGGGAGGTTCACCGCGGCGTGACCATCGGACCGGCCCATCCGCACCACCTGGTCGCGTTCGACCTCGAGACCACCGGCCTCTCGCCCCGAAGCGATCGGATTCTCGAGATCGGTGCCGTGCGCTACGACGAGAACCTGCGGCAGATCGATCAGTTGCAGCTCATCGTCGACCCTCAGATCCCGATCCCGCTTGCGATCCAGCGGCTCTGCGGGCTCATGGACGCCGATGTCCAGGGGGCACCAGCGCCGCTCGAGGCGGCCGAACGGCTCGCCGGCTTCTGCGGTGACGCCGCGCTCATCGCTCACGGTGGCGCCTTCGACCTCCTCTTTCTCCGGTCGCTGCTCACAGAATCGTTCGGGGCGCGGCTCATCTTCGACACCCTCGACCTGGCGCGGATCCTGCTCCCGACGTTCGAGAGCCACAGCCTGCCGCTGCTCAGCCGGAGGCTCGGGATCACGCACGAGCGCCCGCACCGCGCACTCAGTGATGCGCTCGCCACCGGCGATCTCTTCCGGATGCTCGTGGGTGCCGGACGAGCTCTGCCGGCATCGACGCAGGACCAGATGCGACGCGTCGCAGCGCAGGCGCCCGGCCCACTCGCCGACTTTCTCGACGACGTGATGCGCCGCCGCGGGGTGGAGGTCGAAGCTCCGCGTGCCGCGGTGGTTCCCCCCGAGCCAACGCTCGCCACGGCTCCTGCCGGCGAGGCACCCGCCGCGCCGGCCACACATCGCGTCAGCGACGCCGCACCTGCCACACGCAACATCGGCGATGCCGCCGCGGCACTGCTCGGCCCGGACGGCCCGCTCGCCGGCCGCGACGGCTACGAGTATCGCGAGGCGCAGCACCAGATGGCGGTCGCCGTCGGCCAGACGCTCGAACGCAAACGCCGCCTGATGGTCGAGGCGGGGACGGGAGTCGGCAAGTCACTCGCATACCTCACGCCGCTCGCGATCTGGGCGGCGCGCACGGGCAAGCGCGCGGTCGTCGCGACCCACACTGTGAATCTCCAGGAGCAGCTTGCCGACCGCGATCTGCCGACCGTGGCCGGACTGTTGGAACATCCGGTGCCGGTGGCGCTGCTGAAGGGCCGCAACCACTACATCAGCCTCCGTCGGTGGCGGCGGTTCCTCGACACCCCGGACATCACGGCTCAGGGTGCGGACCTTGCGGCGATCCGGTTCAAGCTGAAGATCCTCGCGTGGCTTGCCGCAACCTCGACCGGCGACCGCTCGGAAATCTATCTCTCAGGCGAGGAGGATCAACTCTGGCGCCGTGTGGCATCGGAGGTCACCGACTGCCTCGGGCCCGCATGCGCCAATTGGGCAAACGCGCAGTGCCACATGGTGAGCGCGCGTCGCGGGGCCGCCGATGCTGCCATTGTTGTCACCAACCACGCGCTACTCCTGGCGGCCAACGAGAGTCAGGGGCAGATCCTCGGGCCGTACGAGGCGCTGGTCATCGACGAGGCCCACCAGCTCGAAGCGGTCGCGACGGAGCAGCTGGGGCTCACCGTCCGCATGTCCGACATCACCCTCGTCCTCGAACGGCTCCCGGCGATGCCGGGGACCCCGCTCGGTATTGAGCTCGATCGATGCCGCGAGGCGGGCCAGCGGCTGTTCGGCGACGCCAAGGGGTTCATGGCTGCGCGGCTCGGTGGCGAGCACGCCGCCAACGGCAGGGTCGGGCTCTCGCACGCAATCCGCGAGGACGCGGGCTTCACGCTCGTCGAGCGCTCCGCGATGCACGCCATCGGAATCCTCCAGCGCACCGCGTCGGCACTCGCGTCCGCACCCGGGGGCGTGCAGACCGAGCTGCTGCCGCAGCCGGATCGGGCCGGCGACGAGCTCGAGCACGCGTCAGAGGCACTCGCGGGCCTGGCCGCGGCGATCGACCACGTGATCGTGCGCCCACGAGCGGGAACGGTGGCGTGGATCGAGATGCGCCGAGAGCAGGCGGAGCTGCACGAGGCGCCGATCGACGTCTCCATCCCCCTCGCCGAGAGCGTTTTCGACCCCGCGGAGTCGGTCGTCCTCACCTCCGCGACGCTGTCGGTCGCCGGCGGCTTCGACTTCGTCCGCACCCGCGTCGGCATCGGCGCGGCCGCCGATGAGCTGACGCTGCCGTCGCCGTTCGACTACCTGCGTCAGGCGATCTGCATCCTGCCCGAGAACGCCACTGCGTACGACGACCCCATCCACGATGCACAGATGGCGGAGCTCGTCGACGGCGTCGCGGGCCGGCTCGACGGTCACACGCTGGTCCTCTTCACGAGCTACGGGCCGCTCAAGCGTGTCTGGAGCCTGCTGCAGGATCGCCTCGACGCGCGGGGCATCGCCAGCCTCGCCCAGGGCCTCGACGGAACGCGGCGTCAGATCCTGCAGAGCTTCCTCGCCGATCCACGCACCGTCCTGCTGGCGACGAGCAGCTTCTGGGAGGGCGTCGACATCCCCGGTGACCGGCTTCGCTGCGTCATCATCGACAAGCTGCCGTTCCCCGTGCCGACCGATCCACTCGTGCGAGCGCGCTCCGAGCAGCTCCGCGACCCGTTCGGCGAGTACATCCTCCCGGTTGCGATCATCCGCCTCCGTCAGGGGTTCGGCCGGCTCATACGGAGCGCCTCCGATCGGGGGGCCGTCGTCCTCTGTGACCCGCGGCTGCGGACGCGGCAGTACGGCATGGGGTTCCTCAGCGCATTGCCGCCCGCGCCTCGGGCGGTGAGTGGACTCGGTGCGGTTCCTGCGATGGTCGATGCCTTCGTGAACAGCGGGGCGCTGCCCGAGAGCATGGGAGAATCAGACCAATGGTCCTCGAACGATCTCGACCCGGCGTGACGCCGGCGCCGCCGGGCGCCCCTGACCCGGAGCCGGGTGAGCGCCCGGCGGCGGCGCGCGACCCGGCGGGGTCGCTCATCGTGGCGCTCGCCCAGTGCTACCCCAAGCTCGGCGATGTTGCCGCGAATGTCGCGATGCACCTCACGGTGATCAACGACGCTGCTGCGCGCGGTGCCGGACTGGTCGTCTTCCCTGAGCTCTCGATCACCGGCTACTTCCTCAAGGACCAGGTGCCCGACGTGGCGCTGACGCTCGGTTCGGCGGAGATCGCCGCGCTGTGCTCCGCCTCCCGAGACGGTCGGATCGACGTCGTCGCGGGCCTGATCCTGGAGAGCGACCGCCACCGCTTCTACAACGCGTCCGTCTACATCAGCGCCGGCGAGGTGGTGCACGTGCATCGCAAGGTCTATCTCCCCACCTACGGCCTGTTCGACGAGCAGCGATACGTCGCCGCCGGCGACCGGTTTCGGGCGTTCGACGCGCCGCTCGGGGGCCGCACCGAGAGCCGCTGGCGCGCCGGGATGCTCATCTGCGAAGACCTCTGGCACCCCACGGCGGCGGCGCTGCTCGCACGTCAGGGTGTCGACGTGCTCATCTGCCCCTCCGCATCACCCGGGCGTGGCGTGCTCCAGGGCGAGGCGCTCGGCACCGCGCGCAGCTATGACGCGATGACGCGCACCTACGCGCAGCTGTTCACGAGCTACGTCATCTACTGCAATCGAAGCGGCTTCGAGGATGGAGTCGGGTTCTGGGGCGGATCGCGCGTCGTCGGCCCCGACGGCACCATCGTGGGATCCATTCCGGGCGCGGAAGAGACCGTGCTCTTTCACACGCTCGAGCGCAGTGCGCTCCGGCGCGCGCGGGTCGCGTACCCGCTGCTGCGCGACGAACGGAACGATGTCAACGACTCAGAGACCGACCGACTCCGCCGCCGGCACGCTCGCGATTGACCCCGGCTTCGTAGCCGGTCTGCTGCGCGGCTTCATCGCCGACGGCGTGCACAAGGTCGGCTTCGAGCGCGCGGTGGTCGGGTTGTCAGGTGGCGTGGACTCCTCGCTGGTGACCGCGCTCGCGGTGTCGTCGCTCGGAGCGAACAACGTCGTCGCCATCTTCATGCCGTATCGCACGAGCGATCCGCAGTCGGCGCTTGACGCGCACGCGGTCTGCGCGAGCCTCGACATCAGGGCCGAAACCATCGACATCACCGCGCAGATCGACGATTATTTCGAGCACTACCCGGATGCCGACCGGACGCGACGCGGGAACAAGATGGCTCGCGAGCGCATGTCGATCCTGTACGACCATTCCATGGCCGAGCGCGCGCTCGTCCTCGGAACCTCCAACAAGACCGAGTTGCTGCTCGGCTACGGCACATTGTTCGGCGACATGGCGAGCGCGCTCAACCCGATCGGCGACCTGTACAAGACGCAGCTGTACCAGCTTGCGCGATTCCTCGAGCTGCCGCACAGCGTGCTCACCAAGGCGCCGAGCGCCGATCTCTGGGTCGGGCAATCTGACGAAGACGAGCTCGGCATCCGCTATGCGGTGGTCGACGAGATCCTCCAGTTGCTCGTCGATCAGCGTCGCAGCCGCGCGGAGGTCGTCGCCCTCGGCTTCGACGCCGCCGACGTCGACACCGTGGTCCGGCGTGTTCATGACAGCCAGTACAAGCGCCGTCCGCCGGTCATCGCGAAGTTGAGCAACCGCACCATCGACCGTGAGTTCCGCTACCCGCGGGATTGGGGACGGTGAACGGACCCACCGGGACTCTCGCGGTGGTCGCGACGCCGATCGGCAACCTCGAGGACATCACGCTGCGCGCGTTGCGCGTGCTGCGCGAGTGCGACGCCGTCGTGGCGGAGGACTCGCGCCGGACCAAGGCATTGCTCACGGCGCACGGCGTGCAGAAACCCGTGCTGTCGCTGCCCGCGTTCGACGAGCGCCGGCGCATCCCGCTGCTGATCGAGCGGCTCGATCGCGGCGAGACACTCGCGCTGTGCACGGACGCCGGCACGCCCGCGCTGAGTGACCCGGGCGCGCTGTTCGTGAGCGCGGCCGTCGAGGCGGGCCACCGCGTGACGCCGATTCCCGGTGCCTCGGCACTGACGGCGGCGCTGGCCGCGAGCGGCCTGCCGGGCAATGCGTTCTGCTTTCTCGGCTTCCTGCCGCGTACGCCCGGCAAGCTGGTTCGCCTCCTGGAGCAGGCGCTGCAGGAGGACCGGACGCTCGCGTTCTTCGAATCGCCGATGCGCCTCGTGAAGACGCTGCGCATCGCGGCGCCGGTGCTCGGCGACCGTCCCGTGATCGTCGCCCGGGAGTTGAGCAAAGTGCACGAGACGATGCATCGCGGCACCGCGGCATCCCTGGTGGAGGAGTTCACTGCGCGTCCACCGCGCGGCGAGTGCACGGTGCTCATTGGAGCGCGCGCGTGAGCGATCCGCTGCCGGCGCTCGTCGACACGCATTGTCATCTGGTGCTCCTCGACGACCGCGGGCTCCTCACGCGGGCGCTCGAGGGTGCCGCGGCGGCGGGAGTCGACCAGATCATCTCGGTCGGCCTCAACCTCGAGGACTCGGATCGCAACCGCATCATCGCCGAGTCCCACCCCGGCGTGTATTTCAGCGTGGGCTGGCATCCGCACGAGACGGCGCCGCCCGATGCGCGCGAGCTCGAGGCGCTCGCCGCGTTGTTGCGCCATCCCAAGGCGGTCGCGGTGGGGGAGGTCGGGCTCGATCTCTTCTTCCGCCCCGGGTACCATGAGGTGGCGCTCGACGTGCAGGAGCGGTCGTTTCGCGCCATGCTCGAACTCGCAGACGACGCGGCGAAACCCGTGCTGATCCACGACCGCGACGCACACGACGAGGTGCTGGCGGCCGTGCGAAGCGTCCCCGGGTCGCATGGACTGATGCACTGCTTCAGCGGCGACGCGGCGCACGCGTTGCGTTGCGCGGAGCACGGCTTCATCGCATCGTTCTCCGGCATCGTCACCTTCCCGCACAGCGATCCCATCCAGCATGCGGCGCGCAGCGTCGCACACGATGGGTACGCGGTCGAGACCGACTCGCCGTTCCTCAGCCCGGCGCCGGAGCGCGGCAAACCGAACCTCCCGGAGCGCGTCGCGATCACAGCCGCGGCCGTCGCGCGACTGCGCGACGTTACGGTGGAGGAGGTGCGGGAGGCGACCACGCGCACCGCCCGGAGCGTCCTGGGCCTCGCGTCCCCGGCGGCATCGCCGAATGCCTGAGCCTCCGCTCGACCTCACCGACCCCGCGACGGTCACCGCCGTCGCCCGGCGGGTCGGACTCCGTCGCGATCCACGTCTCGGGCAGCACTTCCTCGTCGACCGGCAGGTGCTCGAGGCCATCGTGGACGCTCTGGATCCGGGCCCGGAGGATCAGGTGCTCGAGATCGGCTGTGGACTCGGGACGCTGACGGGCGAGCTGGCGGCGCGGGCGGGGCGCGTCGTGGCGATCGACATCGACCCGGCGTGCGTCGCCGGCACGGAGATGACGCAACGGGCGAATGCCAACGTCACCGTGCTCGAGATGGATGCTCGAGTGGTTGATCCGGTTGCCCTGGGCTTCCCGCACGGATGGCTGGCGACGGGCAACCTGCCGTATCAGATGACCGGGCTCGTGCTCACGCGCCTCCTCGACGCGGCGGACCCGCCGGCGCGAGCGGTCGTGCTCGTCCAGCGAGAGGTCGCCGCCCGCCTGGCCGCGGACTCGGGCGACTGGAGCCTCGCCACTGTCGCGGTGCGTTCACATGCGGCGGTCGAGCGGCTGCTGGACGTCCCGCCGCACGCCTTCGACCCGCCGCCGGCCGTGCACTCGTCGATCCTCAGGCTCGTTCCGGCGCGGTTGATGTCGCCGGATGTGCGCGCTGACGTGCTCGCTCTTGCCAAACCGCTCTTCCAGTCGCGACGCAAGACCCTGCGCAACGGCCTGAGCCGCGCGCTGCGCAACGACGTCGGCGCCGCGCTGTCGGCTCTTTCCACTGCAGGCATCGATCCTGGCCGCCGGCCGGGTACGCTTGCGCTCGATGAGTGGGAGCTCCTCGCTCGTGCGGTCGCGGAGGTGAGGTCCGGAACGCGATGAGGCAACCGTTGACGCGCCCGGATACCGAGCCGGTCGACGAGGCCGCCGTCTCACCCCTGCACGCGACCCGGCCCGCGGTCCCGCCTCATCAGGAGCAGGCGGGCGGGTTCATCGCGGTGCTCCGCCGGCGCGACTTCCGCTACCTGTGGGGGGCGCAGCTGACGTCGCAGCTGGCGGACAAGTTCCTCATGTTCACGCTGCTCGTCTTCATGTACACGCTCACGAAGCTCGCGTCGCTGCAGTCGGTGCTGATGATCGCGTACACGCTCCCGAGCGTGCTGCTCAGCGCGCCGTCCGGCGTGTATGCCGATCGCCACGACAAGCGCACGCTCATGATCCTGTGCAACGTCGTCCGCGGCGGTCTCGTCCTGCTGATCCCGCTGGCGCAACTCATTCCGGGCCTGCGCGGACAGGCATGGCCACTCGTGGTGATCACGCTGCTGTTCAGCTCGGCCGGACAGATCTTCGCGCCCGCGGAGGCGGCCAGCATTCCGTCGCTCGTGACGCGCCGGCAGATCACCGAGGCAACGTCGCTGTTCATGACGACGGTGATCCTCACGCTGGTGCTCGGCGTCCCGGCGGCCACGATCGCGATCGGACTCTTCGGGAATCAGGCGCCGTTCTACATCGCGAGCGGGCTCTTCGGGGTCGCGGCGCTCTCCGTCTGGAGGGTGAGCATCAGCCTCCGCGCGGAGAGGGTGAGCAGCGCGCCGTCGCAGGGCATCCTGCGTGAGTTGCGGGACGGGATCGACATCCTTCGCGGCAGCCCGGCGTTGCGCCTCGGTCTCTACCAGCTGGCGCTCGCGATCGTCGTGGTGTTCACGATCTTCGCGCTCGGTCCGGTGTACCTCGTCGAGGTGCTGAAGCGGTCCGACAATGAGACCTATATCGTGCTCGTGCCGGCGATGCTCGGACTCATCGCGACGGGGGCGCTGCTCGGACAGCGTCCGACGTTCTCGCGAGCCACGACCCTCGTCGCGGGGATCGCGACCGCCGGCATCTCGCTGCTGGTCATGGGCATCGTGCCCGACCTGCTGCGGGCGCACGGTTTCGCAGGCCTGATGGTCCCGCTCGCGGTGCTCGTCGGCGTCGTGTTCGGTGGTGCGCTCGGGGCGTTGCTCATCCCGGCGTTCACGGTGCTCCAGGAGCGAACCGACAGCGACAGCCGCGGCCGCATCTTCGGCGGCATCTTCACCGTCATTAACGCGGCCGTCGCGATCCCCCTGCTCCTGGCAGGGGTCGTGTCTGACCTGATCGGCGTGGCGCGCGTGGTTGCGGCGCTCGGCGCGCTCCTGATTCTCGTCGCCGCGGCGGTCCGATGGCTGGGGTGGAACAGCCTCCGCGTGCTCGAGCCGGAGCTCGGAACGCATGGAGCTCCAGTTCACGATCAACCGTGATTAACGACGCTGCAACGACGGTGTCGCGAAGCCATGGAATCACAGGGGTCGATCGGAGGTGGTGGGAAGCTCGCAACTCGGTGGTCCGAATTGGCGGACCGGGCGTGGAGAAGAGATGCGAGCCGTCGTTACATGCGAGTGCTGCGGGCACCGGCAGGCCATTGCCCGCCAGATCGTCCGCCCGGAGTCGTTCAACCTGGTCTGCCACAGCTGCGAAGGCGTGCTCCGCGTCGACGTGACACCCGACGACCTCCAGGCTGCTCAGCACTCGACAGGGAAGAAGACCCAGCCCGTCGCCTGGGCCTGAGGTTTCCGGGGACTGCCCCGAGCCGCTGGTATCATCGACGGCGCTCACGCTTGCCGGGTGCGAGCCAGGGGCGCATAGCTCAGTTGGTACGAGCGCTGCGTTGACATCGCAGAGGTCATAGGTTCGATCCCTATTGCGCCCACCATCGGCTTTTTGAATACAAACCAGCCGGTTCCAGCGGTTCGCCGACTGCCTCCAGAAAAACGTAGGATGTTGCTGTCTCCGCGGGAGTCTGTGTCCTTGGAATAAACTGCTGTCGATGGCCACCGCCTTCGTGCCGGCGCCGAAGCTCCAGCGCCGCGACTACTACGACACCGCGACCGGCGGCCAGCTCGCCGTGGAGAAGGCTCCGCGGCGGGGCCAGCCAGGGGAGCGACCGACGGTCATCGACGCCGTCCACGCGCTGCTCCACCACCACAAACTCGACTGGTCGCAGAGCACGATGCGCAACGCGGAGGACTACCTGCTCCGGGGGCGCTGGCCGGGCTACCTGGCCCACGAGGGGATCGTGTACGTCGATCAACTCAGCACCGAGAGCTTCCATGAGTACATGACCGTCCATGCGGACGTGCTCAAGCCCGCCACCCTGATGAAGTTCCGCTGCTATGCGCGGTCTCTGGCCAAGTTCTGCAAGGAACGGCCCGGGTTCGATGCGCCACTCCTGAGCGATGGGCGAGACCTGCCCAAGCCACGGATTCCGAAGCGCAAGCTGCCGATGGCGCTGAGCGTGGACGACGAGGCGCGGGTCGTCGCGGCCGCTAAGCCCGGCCGTGACCGCCTGATCGCCATGACGCTGCTCGCCACCGGGCTCCGCGTCGGAGAGCTGTGCGCGCTCACCACGGACCACCTGGAGGGCCTGAAGGGCCGTCCTGCCAAGCTGACGATCGTCGGCAACATCCACAACCGGACGCTCACCAAGGGGCGACGGGATCGGATCGTCGGATTCCGGGACACCTACCGGAACCTGCCTCGAGACCTGCTCGAATGGGCGATCAAGGAGCGGCCGGCGAGCCACCTCCGTGACGTCTTCCTCTCGGACGCCGACCATGCCCTGACCACCTGGGGCGTCGAGCAGCTCATGCAGCGGATCGGCAAGACCGCCGGGGTGCGCTGCAATCCGCACCGGCTCCGCCACACCTGGGCGACCCGGTGCGCGGACGCCGGCATCCCGATGTTCCACCTCCAGCTTTTGGGTGGCTGGGAGTCCGTCGAGATGGTCCGCCGCTACTACACCGCCTCCGACCTGGAAGCGGTGGCGGCACTCGCCCGATTCCGGACGTAGCCGCTCAGCCGAGCCTGCTGAGCTCGAACTTGGGTTCGACGCCGGCAAGCGTCTCGAGCACCCGCCGCGCGGTGCGAAGGCGCGTGGGTCGGCCCGCGAGTGCGTTGTACATGGTGCTCTCCGCCACTCGGGCGGACACGGCCAGCGAGTGTGGCGTGAAACCGCGCACGAGCATCGCCTCACGCAGAGTGCCCGCGACGAAGGCTTGACGATCGCCGTCCCAGATCCACTTACGGCGTGAGTCGGGACTCTCCGCGACGGTGGGGGAGAACACCGTGGACGACGGCGGACGCTGCATGTCGAGGGACAGTTGAGTTTCGTGCATGGGAATGACGGCGTATCCAGCGTAGTGGGTAATCGCTCACATAGCGCTTACAGTTTCGCTGCGACGCGTCGTTGTGAAAGTCCGCGGGATGCTTGACACCGCGAGGTAAGTCCCACCTTGACACCATCCGGCGCGTCCGCCGGATGGTGGACACTCCACGCCCCCGGTGGTGCTCCTGGCACGACCCATGCAAGGGGCCGTGGCAGGCCGAGTCGTCGTCAGGGGCATCCCTGCTGGTGCGCGCTCAGCGCGCGCCGCGCGGGTTGGGGGGCCGGACCCCCCGAGGCGCCGCACCGGCCATCCGGCACATCCTGCGCCGCTTCCCCGCATCACAGCCGGCAACCCCCGACAAGCCCCCCACAGACAGAGCTCCAGCGGCCTCACAGACACCGTTCCCACTCCCGCATTCATCACCCTCAGTTCCCGACATCGCGCCTTCACATCACAGACAGCATGGAAGGACCGGCCACTCGGCCACGGTTATCGTGGATTGCGCGAGCCCGGCCGGGTGATCGCACCGAGCCACACGTGGGGAGAGCCGGTCCATGCAGAAAGGTACGGCGTACATCGGTCTGGACGTGCACAAGGCGAGCATCGCGGCGGCGATCGCCAGCGACGACGGCAAGCCGCCGACACTGCTCGGAACCATCGCCAACGACCCCGCAGCGGTCCGCAAGCTGGTCGCCGGGGTGCAGCACGGTTTTGACGAAGTCCGCGCTGCCTATGAGGCCGGGCCCACCGGCTATGGGGTGCAGCGCCAGCTCAGCGCGATGGGCATCGAGTGTCGCGTGGTGGCGCCGGCGCAGATCCCGCGCCGCGCCAACGAGCGGGTGAAGACCGATCGTCGCGACGCGCTTAAGCTCGCCCGCCTGCTGCGCAGCGGCGACCTCGATGCGATCTGGGTGCCCGACGAGAGCCATGAAGCGCTGCGCGGCCTGGTGCGAGCTCGCGCCGACGCGCATGCCGACCTGCTCCGCGA